>Ga0154020_10002031_pt1 | contig 24702 bp, 28 predicted proteins | sample Klosneuvirus_201_FD_109709 | JGI IMG/M metagenome (GOLD analysis project Ga0154020, IMG submission 109709) | Active sludge microbial communities from wastewater, Klosterneuburg, Austria - Klosneuvirus_20160825_MG | ecosystem: Engineered > WWTP > Aerobic digester > Activated sludge | place...
ATTTGCCGGTGTCGGTTCTTGCGTGGCGCTTGCCGTGAACGTATCGTTCGCGATTTGGGTACCGTCAAGCGTGTTGATGGTGATGGTGTGTGTACCAGATGCAGTGGGGATGAACGGTGAGGGATCGCTGTCAAGTACGCGGAATCGACCGTTGGGAGCGTCGATGATGATGCGCACTGGATCGCTTGTTTGCGGGATGTTGAGTGGGACGTTCTCACCGACGTTGTACGTGTCGCGTTCGATAATCCCGTCGGCGTGGGCTGCGAGCGGTATGACGAGTAGGAGTGTGAGGAGGAGCAGATACTGTCGGTAGGAGGAGGTGTTCATTCGTCATCCTCCTTGGGTTCGTTTTTCGGTATGCGCATCGTCGTGGCTGGTGCTTCGTCGAGCGCATCGCGCATCATGAGTTCTGTTTTTGTGGAGATCTTCATCGCGTTCGCACTACAGAATCTCTTGAAGGCAGTGAATACCTTCTCGTCGACCGTGATGGTGATCTTCCGTTTGCCCAAGCGTCGTCCCTACAATCGGTAAACCATATTTGTATTGTAAAGTATGGTTTTCAGACGGTGTCTTTTAAAGTACGGTATATAAGGGTTCTGGTGTCACTTTTCTCTTTCAAGAAACGGTCTTTTTTACTTCCGGCCGGTAACAAAAAAGAAAATACTTATAAGGTTGGCTGCGTTCCTCTCTTTTCATATGACCATCGTCCAAAAAGAATTCCTCAAGAAGATCAAGGACTTCGGGCTTAACAGCTACGAGGCCAAGATCTGGACAGCACTGCTCAGCCGTGGCGTTTCTACTGCTGGTGAGTTGTCGGACATCGCAAGCGTACCTCGCAGCCGCTCCTACGACGTTTTGGAGTCGCTTGAGAAGAAGGGCTTCATTATCATGAAGATTGGCAAGCCCATCAAGTACATCGCGGTTGACCCAGAGGAAGTGGTTGAGCGCGTGAAGAAGAACCTCCGTTTGGACGCGGACCGCCAAGCAGAGACCCTCAATGAGCTCAAAGGATCTTCAGTACTTGAGGAATTGAAGAACCTCCACAAGAACGGCGTCGAGATGGTCGACCCTTCTGAAATCACAGGCGCACTCAAAGGCCGTACGAACTCGTACGACCAGATGGACGCAATGATCCGCGCTGCAGAGAGCGAAATTATCATTATCACGACAGAAGAAGGCGTTTCTCGCAAGGTTGACACGCACCTGCGTTCGTTAAAGAAGGCCCACGACCGTGGTGTGAAGATCCGCGTCGCATGCCCGGTTACCGAGAAGAACAAGAAGGCTTTGGCTGAATTGGCTCCGATCGCAACGATCAAGGACCTCCGCGGCGTGAAGGCGCGCTTGTGCATCACCGACGGCAAGGAGATTATGTTCATGCTGCTTGATGACGCAGAAGTGCACCCGACGTACGACGTCGGTGTCTGGATCAACACGCCGTTCTTCGCGGCTGCTCTCAGCGAGTTGTTTGAGCTCGCATGGAAGAGCGCGAAAGATGTGAAGGTCAAGGCGTAAGCCTTCAACGATGCTGAGGTGTTGCGATGTCAACAGTGTACTATTGGAGAGGCTCATCGGATTCACCTACGTGTGGTGTGAATGACCCGGTATTCACCCGGCGACAAATTCTCCAAACAGCGTATGGCGCATTTATCGCGCTCCAGGGGACGTCACCCTATGTTCCTTCGCCATACACTATAGGCGTTGGTTACACTAGCGCGGAATTTCTCACACAGCCACCTGCTTCGCGACAAGTACTTCCTGTCGAAGTAGCTCCTCCGGAGCACTGGGATGAATTGAGCGACTTGTTGAGAGCGCGCGGGTTTCGTGGCCGCATCAGCTTTTGGTCTGAATTGAATGTTCAAAGGTGAACACATGAACCATAAGCACACCATCGCTGGCATCTATGCCTTCAGTGCAGTTTTTTATTTTGGTTTTGCAGCGTTTGAGAATTTCATGCTTCACAATCAACCATCTAATGTTGTTCAACACCGCGAGTACCTCTTTATATCCGCGGGGCTTGGTTTATTGTACGGCATCGCGGCGGAAAAGAAGTATCGCGAAGGCGTTTCCGATCTTGAGAAGAAGGTGAACCCATGAGTCGTGGTGTACAAGCGGCAGCGGCGGGAGTCTTTTTGTATGTGTCCGCACTCTGCATGATGACGGCGGATTCTGGGCTTGATGCCGTGATCGTGAACGGAAGCTCATGGAGTGAACAGAAAAAACACGATCTGTACACCACCCGCGGCCAACTTAATATTGTCGGTATGGGTTGCGCAATTGCCGGCACGTATTTCCTCAGCAAAAGCATCCGTCCAAAAGACGAGTAGGTGAACACATGAACCGTAATGTCCGATCTGGTCTGTTGTGTGCTGGCATGATTGCCGGCGCTGTCGGATACGGGTATTCCGGTATTGCGGAGTCACGCAAACATCTTGAGGAAACCGCCATTTGCGCGTACGCGGTAACGTACGCAGCAACCATTGCTGCTCGCACACAAGACGCTTCAATCGAACAATGTCTGGAAGCGGTCAAGTACCGCCGCGGGATGCAAAGCGAGAAATTCTTCAGATCCGAAGTCGATCCTCTTGATGTGTATCTGGATTTTGGCGCGCATTTAGCGATCCTCCTCGGACTATACTCTGGCGCAGTAGTGTTCAAGGAGTACGTCAATAAGAACTGAAGGCATTTCCTTCCTTCTCAGAATCTATCTTTCTTCTCGCGTTTGAATTTCTCTTTCGCCTTGAGTGCGCTGCATGTCCAGTGCCCTTTTTTGTCCAGTGGCTTTAAATCCCCCGTCACGTTTCATGTTAACACTATGATTGAGGAACTTCCCGTTGTTCGCCCCGTCGTCCGCATCGTCGGCACGAGCCACGTCGCGCACGAGAGCACGCTGCGCATCAAGAAAGCAGCCGCTGAGTTCCAGCCGACACATATCGCGGTTGAGCTCGATAGGCAACGCTTGATTGCCTTGCGCGATCGTGCAAAGGATCCCGTCTCTGTTCGTAAGCGTCCACCACTATCTTTAGCGAAACAAGTCGGCACGACTGGCTATCTCTTTTTGCTCATCGCCGGCTGGGTACAGCGTAAAGCAGGTGATATCCTCAAAGTAGAACCTGGTTTGGATATGCTAGCAGCGGTTGAACTCGCGCGCGACAGCAAACTACCCTTAGCGCTCGTGGATCAAGATGTACGCGTGACGCTCAAGCGCATCTCCACACTCTTTACTCGACGTGAGAAGTTCCGATTGCTTGGCGATGTGTTGACCGCGCCGTTCTCAAAACGTAATAAGGAATTAGCGAAACGCGTCCGTTTGGATCGCGTCCCAAGCGACAAAGTCGTCAAGGAGTTATTGAAAGAATTGGAAACGCGCTATCCGGGACTACATCGCGCACTCGTCACTGAGCGCAATATCTACATGTGCGCGCGCGTGGACGCTATCGCACGAGCGAACCCGGGTGCACGTATTCTCTTAGTCATCGGCGCTGCGCACCAAGAAGATATAGAAAAAAGAATGAGGGCTATCGGCACCGTTACCGTTGCGTGAGTAGCTTGACTAATCCATCACGTATTGGTGTATACAGCAGCGGATGTGGTCTTGAAATTCCTTGGCCCCATCGAATAATGGTCGAATCCGCGACCGGCGCATCGTCGATGATGATTTGAGTGAGGCGAGAGACGTCTGCTTTCGTCAATATTCTCTCGACAGCGATCTGCATCATGAGGCGAAAATCATCTTGGTCCTGCACCGTGTGGTTCTGCAATGCATCGAGAAGATATGCTCGCGCATCGTGCTTGCGTACGATGTATCCGTGTAGGTGATTGTACAGTGTTCCCATGAGTATCGGCCTCCAATGACTTTTTTTAATAGTTCGTTTCTCTACAGAAAAAGAAAAAAGGAATGACCTGATCTGTGGTCTATATCGTTACCAACAAGGATTATAGCTCAAGCGTCGCCTGCCATCACCGGACTTGTGTGTCTTCTCTAACGACTTCCCCGAATTGGTTTCCTTCGTTACGGGGGTGGTTGCCGTCTTGTGCGTGCTTGGCTCTCGTTCCCCCAGGCGCTCCGCTGTGCGCAGAAGATACCTGCCCCCACGCACGACGTTGCGCGCGATTCCCGAGTCGTATGCAGGGCCGTTATGGTACAACACATCTCTGGGAACGCCCATCGCTACGGTCAAGTCGACAAGCCCGTCGAGTAGTATCGCATCGAGTGCCGCACGTTCGATGCGATGATGATGTGCGTATTTCCCTTCGATCTTCTTCATCGACGCGTTTCTGAGGTGGCGTTGTGCCCGCTCTACCATCGCAATCTCACCTTGCGGTTGACGCAATTCCCTGAGGATATCGGAGATACTATCCCGAACAGCCTTGGTGGTCGAACCGTTAGGTGGTAGCGTCAGCACAACTCTCTTTTGTCGCGTTGCTTCTTTCGCCATGCGTAGCGCCTCATCCGTGTGGTACGTCAGATGGACGATGTCCTCAAGCTCATGCACATTCGTTCGGACAAGCTCTAACCGGATCCTTTCCATCTCCACGGGGCCGTCGTACAGTCCAACGTCGCGCAGATGATTTCGATATCGGCGCTCTAACGTGTTCTCATTGGGTAGCCTGCCGGCTATCTCGTATACGTCTATCATGGTTTCACCTAGTTCTCAATCTTTTTTCGTTGTTCAGATCAAGAATCCGGGGTTCACGACGCGCGCCGAATGGGAGTTATGCTCTCCATCCGTGCGCGTTCGCTTGAGCCGGATAGCTCAGGGTTCAATCAGAGAACCAATAAAACTTCGAGAAACTCGAGTGTGCAGATACGTTCGCGTTTGTCAATTCCCGACGTGAAACGATCTGCATGGGAGAAGAAGATGTGTGGAGATATTAATGCGTTTCGGAAATGAAAAAAAGAAATCCGCTTGTATCCTAGATGTGGTTTCTTCCTTCAGAATACAAGGGCACCCAAGGTCTCGAACGTTTTTCCCGTTCTAATCGTTCAGCAGTCCTGGCAGCGTATAACGCGGTTCGCTCCAGCGCAATATCATCGATTGTTCCATGCTCGCCGGTGAACGCATCTAGGGGAATACCGAGCTCTTGTGCGATTTTTCTTCTGATGCGTATTTCGATGTGATGTCCATTTGTTTCTCGCAATAATTCCGCATTGTATCGCAGATTTTCACTATCAAGATTCCAAAGATGGCGATGCTGCCCTTCGTATCCGATTGTATCTTTCAAATGCATCTTGTATGCGTCACTAAGGAAGCTCATGATTTCAACTCCTCTACCTGTTGTATCGTTGGAATCCGGAAAAACCAGGGGTTCACGCATCACGACCAACGGGGATCTCACCGTCGGTCGAGAATTGCGTTTGAGCCCGGTTCGGGTACTCTACGCAAAACAACAGGCACACGCGAAGAAGCCGAACGATGCAGAAGTGGTCCGGAGCGCGTGCATATTCTCGGTGTGCGTGAGAAGGCATTTATCTGCCTTTCGCCGTCACAAGCTTCTTAAACGCCCGTCCTCAAGAGTACAGGAATGTCCGACACCCTCTATGCTGCGCGCCAGTACGTGAGTGTGAATCATAGAGAATTGTTCAGTCTCGCCGCGACGAGTCTTGTCGCCGCGTTCTGCCTCACGGTTCGTGATTTGCTCTTTGTGCGTTTCGGAGAAATACCCCCCATCATCGAGCTACTCGGTACGGCGCTGGCTATTTTCGTCATCATGCTCCTCGCGTTGTGGGTCACGAAACTCATTGCGGTCCGCGTCGGGTATGTGATTGAGTATGTGCCGCACAAGGTCGGTCTTATCGGCGGCGTCATCCTTTCCATCATTAGTCTGGGATATCTCCCACTATTCCTCCCTGGCGGCTTGCGTTTTGAGCTCCCGCCACGGCTGCGCGTGGGAAAATTCCGCAGTTGGTATAAGGGATGGGAAGTAGGACTTATTGCGGGCGCGTTCCCGTTCGTCATCACGTTTGCGCTTTTACCACTCAGTGCTCTTTTTCTTGCTGGCGTGCCAGGAATGGAACTCTTGGTCGTTGCTACGTGGCTCGTCGCGCTGTTTGCGTGCCTCCCATTACCAATGCTCGGGAAGCACAAGGGAGAGTTGAAGGACTTCCACGACACGGTCAAGAAACTGCGTGGATCATCATTCGGGCTTGACGTCTTTTACGCGTCAGGACCGTGGTTTTTGATTCTGTGCGCGTACGTGCTCATCATCGGCATTCTTACGTGGACGCTCATGACGCTCGGGTACCCATTGGGATTGTGGGCGTACGGATTCTCCGTCCTGTTCGCGTTGATGGCGGGCGCGGTCTTCATGCGCTTCTTTCAAGATTAGATGAAGGAAAACACACCTTTCACGCCGAGGTACAGTCCTATCGTTGCCGCGACGGTTGGGGACGGCATCCACAATAATGCAATCATTCCTATTGCGCAGACGATATCAATGCGACTCACAACGCTGCTTGCAAAAACAATACCCTTGATGCACAAGAGTAACGCTGCTATGGCCTGGACCGTCTGGAACGGGTGTCCGAACGCGAGCGCGCCCAGCACGGCGGCGCTGAGGATATCTATTGCTCCAAGGAGCCAGACGACGACCATGCCGGTGGTGGAGTGCACCCCCATATCAAGACTGTGGGTGCACTGAACGCACTAGTATATTGGTGATGGACTCGTTTCCTCGTCGAAACTATATTTTTTCTATATTGTCGATTGTTTTCTCGAGGAGCACATCGTCGAGAACTCCGAAACCTTTAAAAACGGTCTTCTCCGAGGAGAGCATAAGTTCGGGGGAGGAACACCTCCTCGAGCGAAACTGGAGTGAGGTGTAAACAATGGCACAGAAAGTTGCGAAAGCAGGCGTAAAGAAAGAGAAGGGATATTTGTACTTCGTCGACAAGCAGGGCGATGTTTCCCGTGCACAGATGGCACGCAGCGGCAAGAAGGACGGTAAGGCCCAAAAAGTCCAGAAAGTCGGCGCCAAGAAGGAGAAGGGCTACCTTTACTTCGTGGACAAGCAAGGCGACATCTCCCGCGCCAAGATGGCACGCGGCCGATAAGGTTCGCTTGCTATTTTCCTTCTTTTCCTGTTTAGTTTCTCGTCGTGTCGTTTGTGTGTTCAGTCATCATTCATTCAAAGCATCTTTACTCGACTGTGGAGCTTCATATACTGTTCTCGACAGCATGGTAAGTCACTCGATATTATGGGGTCGAGGACGACGTCGTTTCGGTGGTTTTTTCGTCAACAGTCGTTTCTGGGTCTCGGTACCATCGTTTCGCGATGAGGTTAGAGACGTCGCTTGCTTTGCCGTTGAGGTCGAGACCGCATTTTTCTGCGAGTTTACGAAGGTAGTCATCGAAGTACTGATCAAGCGACAGATTTGTCGCGTAGTAGACCCTGAATTTGACGATTTGGTCGTTGTTGTCGACGGCGATGAGGAGCCGTCCGATGATGTTGCCACGCTCGTCTTTTGCCCATAGAACACGTTTGTTCGCTTCTATGGCGTTGACGACAGTACTCCAGGCATTAGAACCGTACACATTCAGGCAACTTCCTCGGATTTTATTGCCCATCTCGAGTACCAGGAGTGGATTGAACTCCGGGACGATGGTGATTTTGCTTGCTGCGCGGCCCTTTTGCTGCCCTTGGAGACCATTGAGCGCATCGCGTTGCGTCTTGAGATCTTTGAGGAGTGTTTGATCGTACTTATCCGCGTTCTTGGAGAGCTCCTTGTAGATTATTTCGACGCTTTCTCTGGTGAGAGCATCAGGGGAGATGCCTTTCTCCTGGAGGAGCGCGGAGATGTTGAGACGGACGAGGATATTGCGTACAACTTCTAGGTGATGGCGTTCTCGGTCACCAGTATTCTCTCCGCTTTCTGTTTTTTCTATGAGATATTCTTGTGCGTACGGTTCTTGCCACGCAGGACTATGCCGTGCGAGCCACGCTTTGTTCTTCGGCAGATTCCACGGATACGCGTTACGTGGCGCTTTGAAGGGGTATGTCTCTTCAGCGAGATATTTTTGGATGAGTGAATGGCAGAGTGTTTCGACATCTTGGCCTGCGACCTTCTTCAGCAGTAGGAGTGCGTTTTGAAAACTTGAATCAGCGACCTTCTTATCCGCGTGTCTGACATCCAGAGCGAACCGCCGCTTGAGGGTTTCGGAGATTTTCTTATCACGCCTTGTGCTGTAGAAATCGAAAACAAGATCGAAGAATTGGTTACTGAGGTCTTGCAATGCCGCCCTGATTTTCTTGCGTTGGTCGTCGTTGAGCTGCGCGAAGTTTGTCGCTTCGCCGATGATAGCGTGCAGACGTTGCTCTTTCTTCTTTATGTCGGGGAGTTTTGCGCGCGCTTTCTCGATGGTGGTCCCTTTGATGAGAGAGAAAAGCATGTATGCCCCTTGTGTGAACGAACCGTCAGGGATGTCCGGGATGACGAAGACCCCCAGATCAGCATTCTGAGAAAGAACGTGGAGTTGTTCAAGGAGGACGCTCTGCAGGCGAGTATCTAGTTCGTTTAGTGGTGTCGTCAGGTTTCTTATGCGCACAAGATCTGCTTCAAGGGTGGTGAGCGGCATCGCGAACGTGGCGAGAAAATCCATTTCCTTATCGAACTCTTCATCCCGCGAGTTCTCTTTAAGCAAAAGCATAACTGTATGAGTGGTGATGATGTCCAGGAGTTGCTTCGGTCGTTGTTCAAGGAGATAGATGAAGAAAGGCATACACGCGAACTGGTGGTGCATCCAAAGGAGATGTTTCAGCGCTATTCTGAGCTCTTCCATCTTCGTCCGAGAATTGGTAATGTACGCGAAGAACCGGGCAGCCGCCTCAGGGTGATACTTCCAGATGCTGTAGTAAGGTTCGTACATCACGTTAGAGAAGAACTCTCGCGCATCAACCTCCTCCGCGATAGCAGGGGCGATGATCACCAGCATATCGATCGTTTCTTTGAGTTCGTTCATGGTGTGTATGACGGCCATCCTGTATGCAAGACCCGCCGAGAACACTCTTTGCGCACTAATGGGAATCTGTCGTTCGGCTGCGCGAAATGGTTCCAGAGCACGCTCAACGTCATCAGGACCACGACGTTTGGGGTCGGGGTCGATCAAACCTATTCGTTTTGCGATTAATAGGCCGATATAGGAAACTAGAGAACCTCTTATTCCTGTGGAGATTTTTAGCACTCCGTGGGCGCAACCGGTGAGATTGACGCTGCCAGCACCGAAGTCGCCGGAGAAATCGTTACCGCACCTGACGTGACGGATGAGCGCTTTACCTTCGGTGACTTCGCAGCATTCCTTTGTATTCAAAACGTACGTTTGCAGCTTCAAGCCACGATATTTTTCGATGAACGGCGCATATTGTGAAGCGACATCACCAATGATGGCAATATATGCTTCAACATCTTTTCGTATAATCTCTCCGGTGACAGGAGCGATGCGACGGGTTTTTTTCGCTCGTATGATAGCATTTGCGATTAGAGGGTCGTGTACATCCACGAGCCAGTTCGCACCTGCCCGTTCCCCTTCTTCCGTGCGCACGAGAAGGATATTATCTTCCGGGTCGTCGTCGAACGCGACGAACAATTGCCCGTTCTCGCGGAAATAGATCGCTGCTGTGCGCGTGATGTAATGGAATTCCAGGTCGCTATTTCCAACGCGCATTCGGTGCACGACACACTCACGAGCAGACTGCAACAAACCTCCTCGGGAGAGCATAAACCATAACCCTTCGGAAAACAGCAATTTCTCCTGAGAGCGCGCAGTGTACGCCTCCTCCGGCAAATCAGGGACGGAGAACCCGTTTTCTGTCGAAGTCATCTTTGCTTGGTCCAGAACGAGCGAGATGGCATCAGCGGCCTCCTTATTCCCGCCATCCGTGAACACTGCGCGCAGACTTTCAAGCGCCGTCACCACTCGCTGCGCTTCCATCTCTTGCTCACTTGAACGTAACCCATCCAGTACCGCCTTCACGTGCTGACCAGTAGCACTCTCTGGATGGTGCGCGAACCAGCCCGTCTTCACATCTATCTTCCAATGCCAAGACGACGGCGAGCGAATCTCCTCATACAATGCAGAAAGATCGGCCTGGGAGATGGGTGTGGTCGTCACGTTCGTTTTCAACAGGATTCTACCAAAATGGCTTTTTAAACCCCACTCCCGAATCGACCACTGGACATCCACGGCCCCAGATTATTTGAAAGAAGAAGCGTTTCCCGTCGAGCGAGGTGGTTGTCCATGTCGCATCGCGCTTTGGCAGTGTTCGATACCAAGGAGATTCGTCGGGTCTGGCACAAAGAGGAGTGGTGGTTTGTCCTCGTTGATGTTGTGGCTGCGCTCACCGATTCGGTAGATCCGGCAGGCTATGTAAAAGACATGCGCCGAAGAGATGAAGAGCTCTCCGAAGGGTGGGGGCAAATTGCCACCCCCCTTTCAGTTACCACGTCGGGAGGCCCTCAGCAGATGAACTGTTCTAACACCGAAGGCCTCTTTCGCATCATCCAATCTATTCCGTCGAAGAAAGCGGAACCGTTCAAGCTGTGGTTAGCGAAGACCGGCTACGAGCGCATCCAGGAAATAGAAAATCCAGAGCTCGCGCAAGACCGCGCCAAAGGATATTACGAAGCGAAAGGGTACCCGAAAGCATGGATCGAAAAGCGGCTCCGTGGCATCGCGGTACGCCAAGAGCTCACCGATGAGTGGAAGAGCAGAGAGGTCACGCAGGAAACGGAGTTCGCAATCCTCACGAACGAGATTTCCAAAGCGACATTCGGCAAGACGGTGGGTGAGTACAAGGATTTCAAAGGTATCGAGCGAACAAAAAACAACCTCCGCGATCACATGACGGACTGGGAACTTATTCTCACCATGGTCGGAGAGAAGGCGACAACAGACATCACCGCGGCGATGGACGCGAAAGGCCTTGAGGAATGTAAGATAACTGCGAAAGAGGGTGGCGAGATAGCACACCTGACGCGCACAGCAATAGAGAAGAAGACTGGAAAATCGCTTGTGTCGAAAAAGAACTTCCTGCACTTGACTGAAAATGATGCGACTTTGACGGTGAAAAAACGTCCGGTGTTGTTGGGGAAGCGAAAACAGAACCGCGAATCGGTCGTGTGAGGTGCCTTGACAATGAGGTCTGCGGTATCCTTGCTGTAACTACTGAGTTTTTGAAGCGGTGTCGGCATGTTTCCACGAGAACCATGGCAATGTACCAACGGATCATCAAGCCCGTGCTCTTTCGCATGGACCCGGAAGGCGTGCACGACCGCGCGATTACGATGGGTCGCATCCTGGGCAGTAACGCCATTACTCGCAGTCTTGTCGCGGCGCGCTATGATTGGCAGCACCCGATGCTCAACCAAACAATCGCAGGCATCCCCTTTCGTAACCCCATCGGCCTTGCTGCCGGGTTTGACAAGGACTGCAACCTCATGCGCATCCTCCCGAGTATCGGTTTTGGTTTTGAAGAGGTTGGGAGCATTACGGCAGGGGCGTACGGGGGCAACCAAAAACCCCGACTCACACGATTGCCGGAAGATGAAAGCATCATCGTCTACTACGGCCTCAAGAATGATGGGGCGAAGGTCGCGCGTGATCGACTCAAAGGAGAGTGGCGTATTCCTGTTGGTGTGAGCGTCGCGAAGACGAACAAGGAGTATCATACGGAAGACGAGAAACTCGATGATTGGATTGTCGGGATCAAAGAACTCAAAGACACTGGCGCATACCTTACCATTAACGTGAGTTGTCCAAACACGTATGACCAGACGAACTTTTGCGATCCGCGCTTGCTGTGGAAACTCTTTCACCGCATCGAGCGAGAACGCATCGCCTTTCGCAAACCCGTCTTCATCAAGATCACGGCCGATTTAAGCAGAGAAAATGTAGATCGCATCATCGAACTGTGCCGACCGCGCAGATGGGTGATGGGCTTCATTCTCACCAACCTCGTGAAGGACCGAACACAGGTCGACATCAAAAGTCCGAAAGAGAAACACGACGGTGTCAAGGGTGGTCTCTCGGGGAAACTCGTCATGCCCAAAGCGTTGGCACTCGTGCGTCATGTCTACGCGCAAGCAGGAAATCGTTTTGTCATCGTTGGCTGCGGTGGGATCTTCACTGCACAAGATGCATACGACTACATCCGCGGTGGTGCGTCACTGGTGCAACTCATCACGGGCATGATCTACGGCGGCCCGGGAACAATCAAACGCATCAACAAAGGACTCGTGCACTTATTGGAGCGCGACGGATTCAAGAATGTGAAAGACGCGGTGGGCGCTGACATACCTGGTCGTCGGTAGATTTTTTCAGGTATCAATCCTTACGTGGTCCGAACTGCGATGGCAATGACGCCAAATGCTCATCCACGAGTGCGGTCTTGAGTGTTATAGAACCTTCAATCTCGACGATTTGCGCAGTATTTGATTCCGTATCCCATATGGCAAAGGTCGCGATGCCGGTCTTATGTGCCGATATCTCACCGGGATTCAGGAGGAGACAATTGCCAATCATCTCTTGGTATTTCTTGTGGTCGTGGCCGTAAAACACCGCTTCGAACTCTCCAGATTTTGCTACGGGGTGTGCGATGTCCGGATAGTGTGTGAGAAATATTCTCCTGTTCTCAATGGTGAGGATGAGGTGTTCGTTGCTGCTGAGTGCAAGATTGCTTCCGGGTTTATGTGCGGTCTTGGTCATTTCAACCAATGATCCGTCGTTATTCCCACGGATCGCATTAACGGGTAACGGATTTGCCGCGAGGATTTTCGCGATACCGCCGTGCATGAAATCCCCGAGGAAAAGAATGCGTTGTGCACCTAATGCACGTGATTTGCTGAGTGCAAGAATAAGGTTGTGAGCGTTATCATGAGCATCGGACAGGATAGCGACTTTCATAATCGCCTTGCTAGTGGGTTCCTTTTAAAATTTCCGTCGTGATTTTTATATAAACCCCGACCGAACCTTTCATATACCACCGGCCTCAACCGCCGTGCTATGCTGGATCTCCCCTACGAGGTGGCGGTGGAAAGAATCAAAGCCCATGCTGGGCTCTCAGACGCGGATATCGAATCGCGCGTTCAGGAGAAACTAGTACAACTCTCCGGTCTTATCAGCCGGGACGGTGCGGTGCACATCCTCGCAAACGAGCTTGGTGTCTCGCTCACGCCGGCACCGGTTGTCGCACAGGACTTGAAGATCGCAGATATCCGTCTTGGCGCGCGTAGCATCACGGTGAAGGGCCGTGTCGTGCGTAAGTACGATGTGCGTGAGTTTGATAAGAACGGCCGCAAGGGTAAGGTCGCATCTTTGCTCATCGGCGATGAGACTGGCGTTACACGTCTCGTGTTTTGGAATGAGCAAGTCGATGAGGTCTTCACCACGCTCAAAGATGGCGATGTGCTCGTCGTGCAAAATCCGTTCGTGAAGCAGTCGTATCGCGAGGATCGTTTGGAATTACAACTTAACACACAGTCCACGCTCACCGTCAACCCAGAAGGTATTATGATTGCGTCGCGTGCGGGTGGGCAGGAACGTGCACCACGAGTACAGAAGTACCTCAAGGATCTCGAAGGTGGGGAAGAGAATGTGGAAGTCATCGCGACGATTGTACAAGTGTACGACCCGCGCTTCTATGATGCGTGCGGCCAGTGCCGAAAGAAGCTCGTCAATGGCCTGTGCCCTGAGCACGGTGAGACGACTGCCGACGTGAATTTCAGCATGGGTGCGTTCCTCGATGACGGCACGGGCAACGTGCGCACGTCGTTTTGGAAACAGCAATCCTTGGTGTTAACAGGAAAGTCGGACGCGGAGTTTTTGAAATTCCGTGATGACCCAACCTCGTTTGAGAGCGTGAAGAACGAACTCCTCGGTGAGATCATCAAAGTCGTCGGCACGGCGAAGCGCAATGCAACATTCGATCGTTTGGAGTTGACTGCGAACCTTGTCTTCCGTGACGTGGATCCGGCCGCAGAACTTGAGAATCTTGAGAAGAAGTTCGAAGCTGGTCGCAAAGAACCGCAACAAGAGACGATGACGCAAGCGCCGATGCGTAAGGGCGATGATTCTGTTTTAGTTGTCGAGGAAGATGTTCTTTCCCTTGACGATTTAGAGAAACTCGGGCAGTGATTTTGCTCTCTACATGCCGTATGTGGCGTCTTCACGGATTGATGCGCTGATGCCGCCACGGCGGAGCTCGTCGCGTACACCAATCAGACATCCACTTTCAGGGTTCTTGTTCCTATATCCGCCAAGGAGCGACGCGTGATCGTACCCATACCGTCGCAGCGCGCGTGTGACGTCGTCCCAGTCGAGATCTACAAGCGTGCTGTCTGCCGGTACAGAGCGCAAAACGTGGTGCGGCGCGGTGAGACCGTACGCCTGTAGGCGCTCACGGGTCCGCACGACATCGTGGTCTTCAATCACGAGAAGTGGAGCGCGAATTCGTGGTACGACGTCGCGCAATGCGGGCAGGTACGATGGTGTGAGGTTGATGTCGTAGAATGGATGCACGAGAATGGCAAGCGTACCATCGTTGTGGTGAGGGAGTGTGTGCAGCCACGTGACGAACTCGTTGCTCATGACGAGGTTAGTGATTTCTGAGTATTTAAAGATGCTCATTTTTACCACTTAAAAATGGTTACTGAGCACTGGACACGGCATTTTCCGTCGACAAACGTCATTTTTGAGCACTGGACATCCTCGCGTGGCGTATTTAAACGAAGCCCGTTCTATGCTGTTTGTTGTCTGTGAGAGGTCAACACACCCCCCTTCGGTGTCACCCGGAGACGGATCCGCCGCACTACTCCCTTCCGCGGCGCCCGCCACCGTCCTGCTTTTCCTTCCCTACCAAACAAAGGGTGAAGGAACGGTCGACACCGAGGGTGAAACAAGATGCGAAAGCAAGGTGGTGAAACATATGAAACCAATTCAGCCTATAAGTAATCCACAACAGCAAAAAACGTACACGTTCTCGCCTTCTCGTGATGCGACGAAGATGCCCGAAAAGAGCTTCCGCTCCGGTGCGATCCAAGTCGCTATCTGGGAGAACGAAGGTGTCGGCCACGATGGCCAACCTGGAAAATACCAGACGGTCTCGTTTGAGCGCAGGTACAAAGACAAGCAGACGGGCGAGTGGAAAAGCACGTCACATCTGCGCGTCAACGACCTGCCCAAAGCGGCGTTGATTCTGAACAAGGCGTACGAATACCTTGTTCTCACCGAAAGCCAGCCTGAAGAGGATGGATTCTAGCTACCTAGGGGTGTCATAATGGCAAGGAAAACCAATAAGAATGAGGATGGTGCACTAATGGAACAAGAGCTCATGTACGAGGATGAAATGGACGCACCGAAGACCAAGTCGAAAGCAGTGAGTGTGCTCGACTTACCAGGCGTCGGCGCGACAACGGCTGAGAAGCTCGCGTCGGTCGGGTACGACGATCTCATGAGCATCGCAGTCGCGAGTCCATCGGAAATCATGGAGGTCACGGGCATGAGTGAAGCGGTCGCCCGCAAGCTCATCCAGGCCTCGCGTGAATCGCTCGATATGGGCTTCTCGTCAGGTGAGGACTTGCTCGCGAAGCGCCGTCGCGTGATGAAGATCTCGACCGGTGTCAAGGACTTCGATCGCATCCTCGGTGGTGGTTTCGAAACTGGTTGCATCAGCGAATGCTTCGGCCAGTACGGGTCCGCAAAGACGCAAATCGCGCACCAACTCGCGGTCAACGTATACGCGGAAGACCCGACAGCAGTCACGGTCTTCATTGATACGGAGAACACGTTTCGTCCCGAGCGCATTATCCAGTTTGCGACTGGTAAAAACGTCGAGGGCGATGACGTCTTAAAGAACATCCGTGTGGCGCGCGCATACAACAGCGACCACCAGATGCTGCTCGTCGACAAGGTCGAAGAGCTCATCAAGGGCGGGTTGAATGTGAAATTGATCGTGGTTGATTCACTCACCGCGCACTTCCGCGCTGAGTTCGTCGGTCGTAGCACGCTTGCCGAGCGCCAGCAGAAACTGAACAAGCACATGCACGCACTCTCGCGCCTGGGCGACATGTTCAACTGCGCGATCTACGTGACGAATCAAGTCATGGCGAAGCCAGACGCGTTCTTTGGCGACCCGACGGAAGCAATCGGCGGCCATATCGTCGGCCACAACAGTACGTTCCGTATCTATTTGCGCCGTGGCAAGAAAGGAACGCGTGTGGCAAAACTGATCGACGCACCCAACTTGCCTGATGATGAAGCAGTCTTCATCGTGACGGAAGCTGGTTTGACGGACGCGTAAAATTCTTTTTTCCTTTCTTTCTTTTCTACCTATACTCCTTGCGTAACACATCGTAGAATCGTTGATGATCTCGTATGTTGCGCACGTTCATCTCCGGCATCAAGCCAGCCGAACCGGTTGTGCGGATGAATATCTTCCCCGTGTTGAATAGTTTATTCACTGGGCCGCGTTGCTGTTCGATGGTGTCGATTTTAACAAAGAGGATGGATTTCCGTTTGCGAAATATCAGACCGTACCGTTCAATGATCCGGTCGTCACGTATGCTATAGGTCCGTGCCAACGCCCACACAATGCTCAAAATGATGAACGTGGCAGCGATGGCGATATAGATAGAGAGGACGTATTCGTCGAGCAGTGCGGCGTACCACCAGATTACGACGCCGATGGCAGTGACAAAGACTGTTCGGAACCACAGTGTTTGCACGATGTTCGGAGATGCCATTATCAGCGGTGGGCTGTTGTTCGTATTGCGCTTCCCAACAAGCAACGCATCGACCATGTCGCTTTGTGTTTCGATACTTGCCAGGTACGGGATGGTGAATCCGTTCGAGACGGTGCCGCTCTTACCTTCCACTAAGGTGTGCTCTCCTGCGACATCGAATCTCATCAAACCAGCCGAGGTCATCGGGTACCGTATCGAGGTGATGGATTTGATATCCTCGTTTTGGACCAGGTATTTCTCTTGTTGCCAGATGCCGCGCTCGAACGTGACGTATGAAGAGAACATCGTCAGTTTCATCTTCGGCACACCCATTTTGAAGATGATGATTCGCACAGTGGCGATTATGAGGAGCGCAACGGTCGGCATCCAGGTGAACGGTTGTGGTGGGTGGACGATGAGGCTCGTGATAATCGCGCCGACGAATACTAGATGAAGCACCGCTTGAGAACACGTCATCCTCCAGATGCTCGCTTCCGGCCGTATCGTCGCGGTCACCGATTCGGGCTTGATGCCGAGTTTCGAAAAAATCGCAGGTATGATGCCTTCTTCCTTTTTGATGTGTTTGAATGCTAGTGTCGACGTGCTGCCCACCGACCAGAATTCAATGGTCTGCGTGCCGTACCAGCGGTCCATGATCCCTTCTCTCACCACTACACCGGTGATCTTATCCATAGAGAATTCAGTCACCGTTTTGGCAAAGAACTTGTACGTTGCCTCAACACTCGTTTGCTTGATCGTATAAGAGGACGCGGAGAAGTTCACGAAACCAAATATCGCCATAAAACCACACAGGCCGGCGAGAATAGGAGAGATGACTAACGGTAAGAGAAAGGTGATGCCGTTGGTGCTGATGCTTATCACCAGGCTTACGATGAAGATAACTGTGAAGATACCGATGCCTACGAGCCAGTGCGTCGTGACTCGTTGACGATGCATCTGCAGTTGCGCGGTGAATGCTGACCCCGACACCGCTTTCGCCGGGGCTTCATTCTTCACCTTTACATCAGGTCGTTTCTTCTTCGTCAAGAGAAGCTGTTCGACGGTCTTACGAAATGCTTCACCATTCTCCATATTGCTAAAAGAAATCTCCTGTCCACCGCCCTGACAACTGATGATGACATCGTAGATGCCGAGGATTCTACTCAACAACCCCTGATTCGTCTGCACATCGGAGAGGTTTTCAACAGGTATGAATGCATCATTGGTGGTCAGGAACCCGTCGGAATACGTGATTTTATCCGCATATGCTGTGTACGTCCGACGTCGTTTGTCGAGGTAACTGAGGCATGTCCTGATAATGATGTAGATGGCCACCGCAATCAAGAGTGCGAGCAGGAGTGTTGCGTACACATTGGATTTGAGTGTGATCGCCACCAGGAGCGCCATGATGAACGAACCGCCCGTGAAGATTCCCACCAGCAGAATGCCGAAAACCTGTCCGAGCATTTCCAGTAAGATACCGATCGGTGATGGCTTCTCCGTTTGCAGGATATCCTTTTGTTGCAGCTGGAAGCCGTTCTTGCGCATGAGCTGCTGCACTTGAGCGTAGATCTTGTCGGGATCGGCTACATTGCGAAATACGACTGCAGCGCCACCAGCCGCTTGCACAACAACAGTACCTGTGCCAAACAGATGACGCTCAACCCACGGTCTCGTCACGGCGACGTTCGTGATATTGCGCGCGATGATCTCGCTGCGACTATCTGACAGGAGGCCGCCGCCCTGGCGCACCAGTTTGTCATCGAGGAAGTCATATTGCTCTTTGCGGTACGCGGCTGGTCGGGCGAAAATCAGCAAGAGGATGATAACAGCCCACGGCACGAGGAACCAGGATGTTGGTACTGTGAGAGAGAACGCCCGACAGCCAAGGAACGCTCCGAGCGCCAAGATAGTGAGGACGGTACTAATCTTCACCCACCAGAAGAAGACGAAGGGTGTATGCTCAGGTTTTATCATATCTCATCTCTTGCGTTTGATACGCTGGTGAGCTCCTATGTGTGCGATCTGTTGGTTTCCGACCCAATCACGCCCGTCTTGCCTTAACAATTGTAATGCTGCATCCGGCCCGTGCGTCCCGGCCTTGTAGCTTTCCGGTTTCGTCATCATTGCACGTAGCGCGTCCGTGATGCGCCAGGACTCTTGTAAGAATTCCCAGCCCGTGAACAAGGTTTGATCTCCTTTGAACGCTTCACCAAGCAATAATTCGTACGCCTCAGGAGTGTTGAACGTCTGCGCTTTATGCGAGAAATCCATCTCGTGCACGCGGACGGCATCGGTCGCGCCGTCAGCGAGGTTGAAGCGGATCTTCAATCCCTCGTCGGGTTGAATACGAATCACCAGCACGTTACTTTCGGGACATCCGTTCTCGCTAAATAAGACGCACGGTCCTTGTTTGAACGTGATGGCGATCTCTGCATACCGGTGTGCCAACGCTTTGCCGGTGCGCAAGTAGAACGGCACGCCCGTCCAGCGATGATTGTGCACGAACAAGCGTATCGCCGTATACGTTTCTGTCTGCGAGCTTTTTGCGATACCTTTCTCAGCAACGTAATCAGGAATCTTTCCTATCACCGTCTTGCCTGCACGGTACTGTCCCGTCACGACTTGTTCCCGACCACGTTTGGGCTCGATGCTGCGTAATGCTTTCGCTTTTTCATGGCGGATCTCTTCAGCGCTCGAGCGTGTTGGCGCTTCCATTGCGACGAGTGAGAGTAATTGGAGCAAGTGGTTTTGCACCATATCGCGGATCGCACCGGAGTGGTCGTAATATCCTCCACGCGTTCCAACCCCGCCAGTCTCGCACACGACAATCTGCACATTGTCGACATAGTTGCGGTTCCAGAGATTGTCGAACATCGGGTTCGCAAAGCGAATGGCCAAGATCTCCTGCACGAAGGATTTTCCGAGATAGTGATCGATGCGATAGACTTGGGTCTCATCAAATAATTTTCCAACCGCGTTATTGAGCGCAGTCGCAGTCGCAAGATCGCTTCCGAACGGTTTCTCGAACACCACACGATGCCATCCCGTTTTTGGGCTGCGTTCGCCGAGTTTTGTTCTCGCTAACTGTGTGATGATGAGGGGGAAGGCGTCTTGAGGCGTCGCGAGATAGAACAACCGATTGTCACGAATGCTCGCGGGCAATGCACGCACGCGCGTGAGTAGCTTGTCATAGGCTGTTGGGTCGTGGAACTCGAGCTGATGGTACGCGATGCGTTTTGCGAATCCTTCCCATCCAGGTGCTTTCTTGATCGCGCCACGGTACTCCTTGCGAATCGCTGCATCATCCAGATCTTTTCGACCGATGGCGATAATGCGCGTCGCTTGCGGAAGATCGCCACGCGTATGCATTGCGAACAGCGCCGGGATGAGTTTTTGTTTGGCCAAATCCCCAGTCGCGCCAAACAGCAATATCGCGCAGGGGGGTAGTTTCATGGTGCCCACTCCCCTCAGACGGTTATTTAAATATGCCGTCCTCGAGAGCCATCATCTTGATACGAGGGAAGGCCTTAAAAAAGAAACTCCCCTCCTCCCCTTTGGGATTTGGTTAAATCCAGGTCTTCAACACATAAGGTGAAATACGACTATGTATGGACGAGAAGGTTTTGGTGATCGCGGCGGCAACGGCGGCGCGAGCAGAGGAGGATTCAGCAGCGACCGTCAACTCACGCCCCCAGTTCGGGAAGGCGAAGAGGTCGACGTTACCGTCGAAGCGGTCGGTGAAAAGGGCGATGGTATCGCGAAAGTCAAAGGTTTCGTGATCTTCGTGCCAGGAACGAAGGCCGGTGAGCGCGTACGCGTGAAGATTTCACGTGTACTCCAGAAGGTCGGTTTCGGCCAAGTCATCGGTCCTGCATTGACTGCAGCAGGCGTAGAAGCGCCTCGTGCGGTGAAGAAGGCAGAACCGGACTTCGACCCGAAAGAAGAACTCGATAGCGAGAACTTCGGTGAAGAGCCAGCCGGCGACGCGCCGATGGACGACGAAGACGACGACGAGGATGAGGAAGAAGCGAATTAGCTACACTCCCATCTCCTCTTTTTTCTTGTTCTATTTCTTGTGTCGGTGAGTGCACTCGACGAGCTGACGTGACGTTTGCAGTCTGAGAATAGCATCAAGCGATCCCGCGGAAAAAATGGTCTCAAGCACCGCGGGTACTTCTTTGGCATACAGCGTGGTGGTTTGCATCAGGAAATGCGTTTGATTCGTATACATCACGACATACTGCTTATCTTCAATTGGTTGAAAATAGTACGTGTCGCCTTGAGGTGTGTGCATTGTGACGACGGTTGCTTTCCCGTCGGCGTATCCGATGCTGTGCAAGAAGAGTTGTGCCGGAAGCGCGGGTTCGAGGGTTGCCATCACGTCACAGAGTCGACCCTTGATTCAAAAATATTGTGGCTCGTTATCGTATGAGAAACTTCTGAATGTCTTTCTCGGTAATCTCGTCTTTGCGTTGCTGATGTGCTTCAAGGATCGGGACAAGGACGTCCACGAGTGTTTGCTTCATCTCTCCTGAAAGGAGCGTTCCAGATCGATACGCGTCGTGGATGCTCTTGAGCGCGCGGTCGTCGGGTTCAAAGAATGTGAGCCACTGGTACGCAACATCCACGTCCGGGTCACCGCCGTGCTTGCGATGTTCTTCAACCGTGTCCTTGCCGCCTGAGAATGCGTAGCGCATGATTTTTTTGCGCACACTCTTCGCATCATCACCCATCGCGATGACGTTCTCACCTGAGCTGCTCATCTTGCCGTCGCTTGTGAGTGCGGGAAGGAAGCGGCAAAGAATGGTGGATGGTTTCGGATATCCTAACTTCGCCGCCACATCACGTGTCAAGCGGAAGTGCACGTCTTGATCGATTGCGCACGGGATAAGTACTTGCGTTGGCTTCCCCTCCATAATCGTCGGGAGGAATGCAGGGACGCTTTGCATGCAACTGTAGAAGTATTTTCCAACATTGTCTTCGGGTTTGAGGCCGAATAATGCTTTCGCTTGGCTTGCGGTCGTGCGTTTTGCAATTTCGACGGCTGTTTTGTACATCAAGTCTGCATGCTTCGTGTCGATGATGATCTTCGTTTTTTTTGGATCGAAACCGACCGCAATGATATCTTTGAGGTTATCTGTCAGCCATTCCTGCCCTTGCTCAAACGTCATACCTTCTTTGAAGAGGAACTTTTCCTCGTCAGGGATTTGAAATAAGAGGTGGAGTCCGAGCTTGTCTTGCAACCATTTCGTGAATTGCCAGCTCACGATGTGTCCCAGGTGCACCGGCCCACTTGGCGCGCGACCTGTGTAGAGCCATACTTTCTCGCCTTTTTCTAACGCATCGAGGATTTTGTCCAAATTCGTGTGCGCGAAGAAGATGTTACGACGCAAGAGGTGGTGGTCCTCACCGGCGAGCTTCACAATACGCGCATGGAGCTTCTCATCAATTGGTTTGACGCCGAACTCTTTGATGAGCTTTTCGTAATCAATCTTGCCTGTGACGTCCCACGGCGTGACGACCATCTTTGTCATAGGGCCACTCACCCGTCTGGGCAATTATAAACTTGCCGCATCCACTCCCGGCGAGGATTTATAAATCGACTCCGCCGGTCACCGTCTAGAAAAGAGGTGAGGGCACTCTGATAACTGCGTACTGCACGACTCCAAGCGGCGTTCATCAGGTCACGCTCGCGCCGGGGACGCTCTTGCCATTGGGGACGGTCTGGCTTGACATCGTCGACCCGACGCCTGAGGAGAACGTTTCTATCACGCAGCTCTTGCGCATCGAATTGCCCACGCGCGATGAGACGCACGAGATTGAGTTATCTAGCCGATTGTATCTTGGGAACGGCGCGTCGTACATGATAGCTGACGTCCTCACGACGACTGCGCAACGCACTGAGACACACTCCGTCACGTTCATCCTTACCGACCGGCACCTCATTACGCTCCGTTTTCGCGATCTCGTGCCGTTTCAGCAATTTCAAACGCGTGCTACGCAGACACCAGAGATTCTCGCGTCAAGCGAAGTGGCGTTGATTGGGTTGCTTGAAGCAATCATCGCGCACGGTGGCGTCGTGTTACGTGACCTTGCAAGCGACCTCGAACGCGTCTCGCAGATTATCTTTTGGGATCCGTCACAAGAGGACAAACGCGTGCGCGATGGGCTGGGGTTACGCACTGCAATCTCGGGGATCGGTCACGCTGGTGAGCGCTCTTCACGCATTCAGCAGAGTTTATTGAGTGTGGATAGGTTATTGGTGTTTCACGGCGAGTACGCACGACCCAAAGAAGGGTCGCCCCTAGGCATGCGCCTCGCGTCCATGCAACGCGATACTGCTTCACTCATCGAGAACGCGGAATTCTTATCTGGGAAGTCGGGTTTCTTGCTTGACGCGACGCTCGGGTTCATCAACGCTGAACAGAACCAGATCATCAAAATATTATCGGTTGCGACGACGATTTTCTTGCCACCGACGCTTGTTGGCACCATCTACGGTATGAACTTCGACGTGATGCCGGAATTGACGTGGCCGTTTGGCTACCCGATAGCACTGGCGATTATGGTACTTTCGAGCCTCTTACCCTACCTCTACTTTAAGCGGAAGGGATGGGTCTAGGACTTCTTGACGTAGAGATCGCCGACATAGTGGGTGCTGGATGCGCCGTGGTGATATTGTGTTTTCTCGTCGAATTTCGTGAGTTTGTATGATTTGCCGTTGAGCGCTTCGGTGAGCATATGCAGTGAATTCCAGACATATTCTTGTCGTTCGTGCCACGCACTGGTGATGGTCTCTTTTCCGAATCCGCCGCGGATATTGTATACTATTTGATCTTTCTTGATCGCATGTTTCTTTTCTCCAACAGTCTCCTGATTGTCGTCGCCGTGGAATATTTCCACAGCTCCCAGGTGGTGGTACTCATTCGAATCGAGCATCAGATCTTCGAGCGTTCCTCGCGTGATGGCGGGAGTGAAGCCGTCGAACGGTTTATTTGGTTGCGGCATTGGCTCGGTTAGGCTGCTGACGGAGTCGCTGTGGTTTCTTCGCGGTCTTTCGGGTACATTAACAGTTACCATGTATTTCGGGAGCTTCCCCCTCTTTTTCTCCTTTTCCCCTTCTCGACGAGAAGCCAACCGAACCTTTATAAAGCAGAACGTCTCCCCTAACTGCTACGAGCGATCAAACCAGTGAGCGTACTGGGGGTCTGGCTCCGGCAACAACGTTTGCCGTTGAGCCTTCTTCCAAGAGCATTCACAGAGCTTTTCGCGATTTCGTAATTAGGTGAAACTATGTCAATTGAAATTATCCCCCTCGGAGGGTTTTCCGAAGTCGGCCGTAATGCGGTCGCCATCAAAGTAGACGAAGAAGTCGTCATTTGCGATCTCGGTCTCATGCTCGACAAATACATCGAGTACACAGATACCGACGAGCCCATTGAGATCAGCGGTCGCAAACTCATCGAAGTTGGTGCAGCACCCGATGTCGGCATCCTCGGCGACTTGCGTAAGAACGTCGTTGGTATCTGCATCAGCCACGGTCACCTCGACCACGTCGGTGCAGTCCCGTACCTCGCTAACCAGTTCGACGCGGACATCCACGCGACGCCCATGACGTGTGAAGTCATCAAGAACCTCACCGTGCGTGACCGCCGCCCGATCAAGAACCGCATCGTGCAGCACCCGATCAACAGCAAGTTCAAGCTCACGAAGAACATCGAAGTCGAGTTCATCCACATCACGCACAGTATCCCGCACACGGTCGCAGTGACCCTGCACACGCCGTACGGCACCGTGATCTACATGAACGACTTCAAGATCGATAACCACCCGATGCTCGGGCAGAAGTCGAACTTGAAGCGCTTAAAGGAGCTTGAAGGCGCGAAGTGCCTCATCATCGACTCCCTCTACGCGCACTTGCCTGAGAAGGCACCAAGCGAGCGCTTCGCACAAGAGATGCTCTTTGATACCGTCTTGAACACGGACAC
>Ga0154020_10002035_pt1 | contig 24676 bp, 20 predicted proteins | sample Klosneuvirus_201_FD_109709 | JGI IMG/M metagenome (GOLD analysis project Ga0154020, IMG submission 109709) | Active sludge microbial communities from wastewater, Klosterneuburg, Austria - Klosneuvirus_20160825_MG | ecosystem: Engineered > WWTP > Aerobic digester > Activated sludge | place...
GAAGGTGATGAGCACGCTCAGGAGATCGATGAAGGGCACCATGTTGAGCGCGTGGTCCACCGATCTCCGTCCGCCGGTGTCGCTCGGGGTGGTCGTACCGCCGCCGGCCATGGCTCAGCTCTTCCTCAGGACGGAGTAGTTGATCGCCGCGTAGCCGGCCTCGGCGGAGGCTGCCATCACCTTGCGCAGCACCCGGAAGTCGATGGCTTCATGGGCGTTGATGATGATCCGGCCGCGGAAGGGCTGGCCGGGGTGCATCAGCTCGTCCACCTTGCGCAGCTCGCCCAGCTTGTCGGTCAGGCTGCCGAGGCGCAGATCCTGGTCGCGCTCGATCTCGGCGGTGTCACCGACCCGATAGCCTTCCACCGACACGCTGGACGGGGAGATCTGGATGACCGGCGCGCGCTCGAGCTCGGCGGTGGCGCGGGCCTGAGGGAGCCGAATATCCGGGCTGAAATTTTGAAAGTCCCCGGTGGCGGAGAAGTTCATGATCAGGAAGACCACCAAGATCACGAACATGTCGATCAACGGGGTGAGGAGGAGGTCGGCCACCGCGCCGTGCTTCTTACCACCGCGACTGAGCGGGGCGGCGTCCTTGAGCCAGGGTGCGAAGGGGCGCTTGCCAGGGGTTTGGATGGTCATCACCCCGAACAACGCGGTGTGATGCGGAGCGCATGCCCTTGGCTGATACGGAGAGTAGAGGAGGGAAGTTGGGACGCCACACCGTTTGGGTCCAGGGCGTGGCGCCCCCAAAAACGAGGGGCTCAGCCGCCTTCGGCCGCGCCCTCCGCCTTCTTACCGCCCGCGGTCAACACGGCATAGTTGATCGCCGTGTAGCCCGCCTCAGCGGACGCCATCATCACCTTACGGACGATCTTGAAGTCGATGTCCTTGTGGGCGTTGATGACGATTTGGCCCTTGAACGGCAGGCCCGGGTGCATCATCTCGTCGACCTTGCGCATCTCTTGGAGCTTCTCGGTCAGGCCCGGCACGCGAAGATCGGGATCTTTCCCAATGTCCTCGGTGTCGCCGACCTTGAAGCCCTCGATCGCGATCGTCGAAGGCGAGATCTGGATGACCGGCGCGCGCTCCAGCATGGACGTCACCTTCGCTTTAGGAAGCTGAATGTCCTTGCTGATATTCACGAGCTCGCCCGTCGCCGAGAAGTTCATGATCAAGAATACGACCAAGATCACGAACATATCGATGAGCGGGGTCAGCAATAGATCGGCAACGCCACCGTGCTTCTTGCCACCCTTGTTCAGGACGTCATTCTCCTGAAGCCATGGTGCGAAGGGGCGCTTGCCTGGTTTTTTGATAGCCATGAATCGCCTCCTTTCTACGGTGCGTCTACGCCCTGGACCGAGATGCCCGTGAGCTTGTACTCCAGCGCGATGTCCATCACCGTGATCATCTCCTGGTAGGGGATCTTATCCTCGCAGGTGACGATCAACTCCTCGTTGGAGGGGTTCAGATCGCGCTGTTGCTTCAAGACTTCGGACAACACAGTCGAGTCGTACGCATCGCCTTTCTTCTCGATATCCTTGACGACGGCGCTCTTGGCCATCACCGAGTATCCGGTCGACTTGATCAGAACCGTGAGGTTCAGCTTCTGCTCGTCCGGCTTCTCTTGTTGGGGCTCGTCACTGATCTGGTTGGGCGACTGTTTCACGTCGATCTTCGCGACCTGGGTCCACACCGAGGTCATGAGGAGGAACGAGATGAGCACGCTCAAAAGATCGATGAACGGCACCATGTTGAGCTGGAAGTCGACGGACTTTTTTCCGCTACCTCCTTCTGGAACTGGTGCGCCACCGCCCGCCATGGCTCAGGCCTCCTCGCGTGCTGCGCCGAGGGTCGACAGGTCGAGCTTGTCGCGGTTGGTGACGATCAGGTTCAGGACGGCCACCGAGGCCTCGTTGATGTCGTCGTGCAGCTTCTGGGTGCGGCCCTGAAGAATACCGAAGAACACCAGGCCGGGGATGGCGGTCAGGAGCCCGAAGAACGTGCAGTGCATGGCTTCCGAGATGCCCTTCGCGAGCATGGTCGCCTTCTCGGAGGGGTCACCGGCCGCCACCGCGGAGAAGCAGAGAATCAGACCGAAGATGGTGCCGAGGAGGCCGGCGAGCATCGCGACGTTCGCGAGCATCGCGAGGTAAGCGGTGCGCTTCTCGAGACGGGGAACCTCGCGGAGCGAAGCCTCGTCCATGGCCGCCTGAACCTCAGAGTCGGTCTTGTTCACCTTCACCATGCCGGCCTTGATGATGTTCGACAGCGGCGTGGGGGTCTGGCTGCAGAGCGCCAAGGCCTTCCCTACGTTGCCGGCCAGGATGTACTTCCTCATGGCCTGGACGAAGGCGTCCTTCTCGATCGAGGCCTTGAAATAGAGAAAGGTCACGCGCTCGATGATGATGGCGATGATGAAGATGAGGCAGACGGTGATGGGGTACATACCCGGGCCGCCCTCTTGGAAGAATCGCGCTGCTGCTTCGAACATCTGAAATCTCCTTGTCGTGTTTCTGTGATGCGAACCCAAAGGAACTTCGCGCCTCATGCGCGTCATGCCCTTCGGATCCGAGGTTTCTCGAGACCGAAGACCGGGCGGCAACTTAGCCGCGCCGCCGGGTCAGGAGTTGGGGAGGCCGCTCAAGTGCAGACTCGAGCCGAACAAGCGGTAGTTCGGATCGGCTCCTCCGCGGAGCCGGTCGGTGAGACGAGCGAGGGACAGACGAGGTCCCGGATCCGAGATGGGACCCGTGCCATAACGTCTCTTTCGCAAGTCGACTTGCTGAAAGTCGGGGGACTCGGAGGGCGCCTGCACCAAGCCTGCGTCGGCCCGCTCGGCGACCTCGGCCAAGAAGCGCTCGAGGAGCACCTTGGCGGCCAGGGTGGCCTTGGGCCGGTGGGCGTTGGGCTTCACCGTAGACTCGAGCTTCGAGCGAAGGACCGCCGACTCGGCCTCGGCGCGCGCCGCGTCGGCCATCGTGCTCACCGCGACCAAGGCCGAAAGGGCCAGGGCGGTCTTGGCGAAGCTGCCGCGAGAGATCGCAGATCCGTACCCTGGCGCGATGAGCGGCTTGACCAAGGGGGCGATGAGACTCGAGCGGATCATGCCTGAGCGGTCTCGGACTCTAGTGGGCCCGGGCCGGGCTACCCATCCGCCAATCGGCGGAGGGATTCAAGGGGTCCCCCCAATAAAGCGGGTCAGATTCCGGCCCCCCACAGCGCCTGCGGTCACTCCGAAGGCACAGGGAGGGGCGGACGCCTCAGCGCTCCAACGTTCGAAGCCGCATCACCTCCCGACGCGCGGCGGAGCGTTCGCCCTGGATCGAGCCTTCAGGAAGCTGCCCCGCGCTCGACTGACCAGCGCCGAGACGGCCGGGTGCTTGATGCGTCGCTCGCCCGTCAGGACGTAGTACTGCTCTCGCACTCCCGTGCATTTGCCGACGAGCTGTACCCCGCGAGGATCGTCAAGCTCCGTCCTCAGTGCGGCCCGGACCGGGAAGATGCCCCTACCCGCGCAGCCAAAGGCCCGCAGCACTCCTGCGTCGTCGATCGTCGCCGTGATGGTCATCTGCAGACCTCGCTTGGCGAGCCATTCCTCCAGGGTCCGGCGAAGTGGAGAGTTCACGGCAGGCGCGACCAACGGTTGGCCTTGGAGTGACCTCGGAAAGTCCCGCCCCGCCCGCCGGGCCAAGCTCGCCTTTGCGTAGAGGAGGATATCCGTCTCGCCAAGCAGATGAGCGTGGATAGGGGAACCGCTGACGGACGCGCCCGGCAGCTCGTTGCTCAGGATGGCGTGTATTCTCCCCGTCGAAAGCGCCTCGACGAGGTTCGCCAGAGGCTCGACCCGAACGCTGACTGCGCCTTGGAGCAGGTCCAGGGCGGGCGCCAAGAAATGATGCACCAGCGTTTTGGGCACGCCGACCAGCGCGCCGATCCGAAGCACGTCCAGCCGGTGATTGCTACGCGCTTGCGCCGTGTCCCTGAGTTCGGCGCCGAGCCGGAAGATGTCCGCCGCGTATGAGGCGGCTTCCGATCCAAACGGCGTCAAGACCAGGCGTTTGCCTAGCCGCTCGAAGAGCGCAGAACCGAGGTTCGCCTCAAGCGTCCGTAGCTGCGCGCTTAGTGTCGAGTGCGTCAGGTTCAGCCGCCGGGCCGCGCGCGCGACCCCTCCTTCCTCGGCGATCACGGAAAAATAGTACAGGTGGTGATAGTTTAACCACTCCACCCGGCCTTGTCTGTTTTTGTGTCAAGCATTGTCAATATTTCGTTCTTCTCGACATTTGCCCGTGCGTTCATAGTGTGAGCGACTGAGCGGCCCGGCCAGCATGAGCACGCAAAGACAATGCCCGCTCGTGAGGCGCCTCTTGATCGCGACCAGAGGCCCGGAGCGCCCGACGGTTGCCCTCGAGGTCGCGCTTCGGTTGGCGCGGACGCTTAGGCTGCAACTCCACGTCCTTCGGGTCCTGCCGGGTCGGGTGGGGCTTAGCGTGCTCGACGCGTCCGGGGCTGAGTCCTTTGGGGCCCCGGGTTGGGCCGACTCGGTTCGAAAGGAGACGTCCGCCTGGGTTAGCGGCGTCATCAGCACCGGACTCCCGGAAGACCAAGTTCAAGTCCGCACCGGGCGCTTTGAAGATATGGTGGCCGCTGAGGCGACCGCGCTCGCTCCGGACATTATTGTGGTTTCGGACGCAGGTCGCGCGGATGGCGCCGCGCTGCAGATCGTTCGAGTCACCGACACGCCCGTGCTCGTCGCTCGCTCCCTCAACGCGTGCCGCGAAATCGTAGTCGCAGCGACCAACCTTAAGCGACCGGAATATCCCGTCGTCCGGCGCGCCTGCGCGGTTGCCGAGCAGCTAGGCTCCAGCCTGATCGCCGTGCACAACGTGCATCCTCGAGAGACGATCAGCGCTAGCGGCATAGTTTGGCCGGTCTCTGCCCCCGTGGTCATCGACTCCGCTGACGCTGCGGCCCGGCGTCTGGATCGGCTTCGCGGTCAATTCGATGCTCCTGTCCAGACCGTTCTATCCCAGGAGTCGGACGCATCGGACGCGATCCTCCGGGCCGCTGACCTGTCCAATGCGCAGTTGATCGTCGTCGGCGCCCGTCGACGCAGCTGGCTTCACCGGCTCCTCCGTCGTGGCGTGGCTCATCAGTTGATTGAGCGGTCTCAGCGCTGCGTGCTCGTCTGCCCGGTAGGAGACGAGGCTCGTCGAGCTGGTCCTCCGGCCGAGGTATGAGTTGCCGACCCTGAGTGCCTTGCACCCTTTGTCAGATCTCCTGATCCTTGCTCTGGCCGCAACCCTGGGCTTTTGGGTGTCAGGGGAAGCTCTTCGACTTCTGAGCCGGTGGGCCGGGCGGACCCCGACTGCGCTCGACGACCTGCTGCTGCGTCATGGGCGCCGCCCAATGCGGCTGGTGCTGACTTTGGCCGCTGCGCGCACGGCCCTAACTTGGCTCAACTTCTCGCCCGCCCTCACCGACGCGCTTAGCCACGCTCACGTCCTAGCGACCATCTTGGGCGTGGTTTGGGGCCTGACGGGCGCCCTCAATGTTGCCGAGGCTTTGCTCCAACCAAGGCTCGGGACAGAGGCGGCTGCAGCGCCGGTGCGGACCCAGTTTCGGGCGCTCAAGAACATCATCAGCTTCGGGATTGTGCTGCTGGGCTTGGCCTTCGCGCTGATGACATTCTCCCAAGTGCGCGAGGTAGGGACCAGCTTGCTTGCTTCAGCCGGCGTAGCGGGAGTGGTGGTCGGCTTCGCCGCGCAGCGCACGCTGGCCACCGTGCTGGCCGGGCTCCAGCTGGCCTTCACTCAGCCGATCCGGATCGGCGACGTGGTCGTGGTGGAGCGAGAGTGGGGTTGGGTCGACGAGATTACGCTCACCTATGTGGTCGTCCGGCTCTGGGACCAGCGCCGGTTGGTCTTGCCGGTCGGCTACTTCCTGGAGAAGCCATTCGAGAATTGGACCCGCGGCTCGACGGAGCTGCTTGGCTCGGTCTATGTCTTCGCCGACCTGACTGTTGACGTAGACGTGGTGCGAGCCGAACTCTTGCGGGTCCTGCAGTCGACGTCGCTGTGGGATCGTCGCGCCTGGGCGCTCCACGTGACGGACTGCGGTGAGCAGTCGGTGACCCTCCGGGCGATGATGAGCGCTGCCAATTCCGACGAGGCCTGGGAGCTTCGCTGCCTGGTTCGCGAGCGGCTCGTTGCCTTTCTGCGAGGGTTGGGCTCGAGTGGGCTCGTCCGCAAGCGCCTTCAAGTACAGCCAACCTGAGCTACTGGTGCACTCGAGTCGGCGCCGCGAGGGGGCCTGCTCGAACGACCAGCACGGAGCAGCGGGCTCGGTCCACGACCTGCTCCGCTACGCTGCCCAACAGGACGCGCCTCAGCCCCGTGCGCCCGCGGGTCGCGAGGATGAGCAGGTCCGCCGCCAGCCCGTCGGCCACCTCGACGATGCTGACCGCGGGATCGCCTTGCACGACATGGGCGGCGGCACCGAGCTCGATCTGCTTGAGCGCAGCCCCCAGCCGCGCCTCAGCGCTCGCCTTCTCCTCTGGGTCGGCTGGGACCGCAGGGAGGGGCGCGTAGGGCAGATCGTACTCCGATGATGGACTCGGCCCGACTGGCTCAAGGCAGTACAAGGCGGTGACCTTCGTGCTGCTGGAGGCCTCCTGTTTGGCCGCCTGGAGCGCCGGCAGCGAGGGGTCGGAGAGATCGGTCGCGACGAGCAGGACCCGGGGGGGGCCAGGCGCCCGCACGGCCAGCACCGAGCTATGGGCGTAGCGTACGACGCGCACCGCAACGCTTCCCAGGGCCGGTTTGCCCAGTTCCCCTGTTGTTTGGGCCCCGATCACGATCAGCTGGGCCCGCGCGCGCTCCGCCTCTTCCACGATGCACGCATATGGTTCTCCGTCGGCTACTACGGCCTCGAACTGGTCCGACGAGCGCCCGGTGAGCATCTGCGTGCGAGCGACCAGCGCGTCGCGCGCCAGCATGAGGACCTCTGCGCGCGCGCTGGTCTGTGCCAGGTATGTCTGAGGAAACAGCATGTTTACGCCCAGCTGGTTGGGGACGATGTGGCAGACGAAGAGCTGAGCCCGCTCGACCTCGGCCCGCCGGTGAGCTTCGCGGACCGCGGCGTCCGCGCCTCTGCCGAAGTCGGTCGCGACGAAGATGGAGGTATTCTTCGGGTCCATTCCTTCACTATACCAGGTCGTGGCAGCGATACATCATTTGAGTACAAAATGAATGAACGAGCGAGTCCGAAGAACACAAAAACCAGGTTGAAGGGCGTCGAGCTCCCGGCCGGCCACGCGCTCGGCTTTATGCGGAAGCTATGGGCGATTGACCACGGCCTGAGGAGGCTTTCGCGTCAGATGAGCCGCCAGCTCGGGGTTACTGGACCTCAGCGGCTTGCGATTCGAGTCATCGGTCGAAGCCCCAGCGCTACCGCGGGTGAGGTGGCCAGCGAGCTTCATCTACACCCTAGCACCCTGACCGGCGTCCTCGCGCGGCTGGAAGGGGCGGGCTTGATACGCCGACACATTGATCCACACGACGGTCGCCGCACTCGCCTGACGCTGACCGCGAAGGGGAGGCGCGTCGACCGTTCTCGAAGTGGGACCGTGGAGGAGTGCGTGGAATCCGCGCTACTTCGGTCTTCGGCTCGAGATCGGGCCGCCGCCGAGCGAGTGCTGAACGAGCTAGCGCTGTCGCTTGGTCAGCGCTGAGCCGGCACGATGCTTGGAGTCCATACGATTGTGATCTAGGCTGCCCCATGGACGCGGGGCCCTTGCTACTAGCGATCGCGGCTGCGGCAGAAGTTCCGGCATTGGCGGAACCCGCGGGGGTGCTCGACGCATCAGATTGTGTCGAAGTATTCGGCGATGCTGCTCTAAAGGCCCAGCGAGCCGTCCGGCGCCGTGATCTTGTCGAGCTAGTAATCCTCGCGCCCGGCGAAGTCATCCTGGCACACAGCCAGGACTGGGATGAGCCTTTGCTTCTCCGGCTTCGCGGCGTCCGAGTGAGCGAGGTCGACGTCGTGCACCAGCAAGCGACGTTCGAACTCAACATCCCTCCGTACTGCGTGGGACTATTCAGGGCGGGCGTCGACGACGAGCTTGGGCAGGGCGCCCCGATTCTAGCCATGCTCGAGGACGCCGTTGTGGTGGAGTTCGGGGGCCAGCTTCAGTACCTGCAGACCGACCCAGACGGCAGACCACCGGCCGTGTTTTGGCGATCCAAATGGACCCGTGCTCCCGGTGGGGCATCCGCGACTGTTCCGGTTGCGCCACGCGCTCCACCGCCGCCGCGTCGCCGCTGAACCAGGCGCTAAGTAAGCTGTCGATACAAGATCGCTGGAGGCCCAATTCCTCGCTCTCGAAATGCTTCCAACACTCGGAGGTGCACGTCAGTCTCGAATGGCTTCTCGTACTTGCAATCGAACACGTACGGTCGAGCCTTCAAGTGTACGGCGACGTACTCCTGCAAGATGACTTGCCGAACGAGCACCGGAACTGGCTGCTCCAAAAACACGTAGGGGCTCGTCAGGCAAGCCTCGCGAACAACCTCTTGGGCTTGGTCGAGGTCTTGATCGACGCCGATGTAAAAGTCCATCGGCACTTGCATTTCGAGGGCACCATAGTTGCCGCTGGAGGTGACATCGGTGAAGACCTTGTTGTTGGGGATGGTGATGACGTTGTGGTCGAGCGTGTTCATTCGCACGCTGCGAATCCCGATTTGGATGATGTCGCCATACTCACCGCCATAGGAAACGCGGTCACCGACCTGAAAAGGCCGGTCGAAGATGATCGTAACGCCGGCGATGAACGAGGCCACCAGATCGCGCAGGGCGAAGCCGACGGCGAAGGCCAGCGAGCCGCCGATCACCGTCAGCGCGGTGGCGTCGAGCCGGATACTCAGGCTTATGGTAATGCTGAAGGCTAGAACATAGAGCAGGAAGCGCAGGGCGGTCTGGACCTTCTGTATGGTCGGTCGCCGATGGCTGAATCGAAGGCTAAGCCGGTCGCCGACGTTCGTGATCAGTCGGATGAGGAAGGCGGCTCCAACTACCAGCGGCACTGAGGCGGCGACCCCTCCCCACCGAATCAGCTCCGCCCACCGGCCTAAGTCAGCTTGGTCTTGCGCCTCACTTGGAGCGGCGACTACCGCGAGCAGGAGGACGGGCAAGGTGATATATCTCATGGGGTCACCACCAGATGACGACGCTCAAGCAGTACGTGGATAGGCCGCAGCCACGGCCAGCAAATCTGCACCCGGCCGCCGATCAGTTCCAGGTACGACCGCGAGGTCCCAAACTCGAGCGTGGCGCGCACCTCGGACTCGGGCAGGCGCGTTGCCGCCGCAATGTCAGGAAGAGAGGCTGGGGCGAGCTGAATGATCGCGCGAAGGACGAACAGCGCCGCGTCGGGGAGGGCTTCGAGCTCGTGCTCCGGCGGGACTTGCAGCGGGCGGACGAGCGAGCGTTGCTCGTCACCACGCGGGGCGGTCAGCGAGCGTCGCCAAGCCTCCAGTGCAACACCAGGGTTGCCCCGTGAATAGTCCCCGAGGAGCCTCAGGTAGCCGAGGCGGCGCGCCGCGAGTGCGTCCTCGCGTTCGATCTCGTCTGCCGACGCCGGCAGATTGTCGAGGAGACCCTCATAGCTAGCCTTGAGCCCTGCTTCGCCTGTCCTGAGGTCGATGAGCCCACTCAGCTCGGCGTCGCTCCACGGAGCCAGCGCGTAGATCTCCTCGAACAAGGGCCGTGCGTCTCGAGCCCGCCGGAGCAGCGGCCACAAGGCGCTGTCCAGAGACAGCACCCACAGCGTGCCCGACCCTGGACCATAGGCATGGGCCAACACGCGGTCGAAAGCGGCGAAGCCCCCGAGGATGGGCTTGACCAAGAGGTGGGCGTCGTCCCAAACCACCAGCGGAGTCCCTACTGCGCGCTCCATCGCCTGGCGAATCGCGTCAGGCGTGCTCGCGTCTCCGCCGTTGAGCCTCAGCCCATCCGGGCGGGTGGACTCGAGCTGGCGGATGAGCGCCGTCTTTCCTGCGCCGCGTGGGCCAACGACCGCTACCGCGCCCCCCCGGCCTTGAGCTGCGCGCTTCAGAATCTCGCTCAGCTGGAGATCCGCCGGGCAAGACACCCAGGTTGAGCTCGCATGGTCAGGAGATAGCGTTGCGAGCTGCGTCGGGGTCAAGGGGCTGGGATGGTCGGCCGGCGCGGCCTCAGCAAAGCGGTCGAGCTCTCGTTTGAAAAGGTATGCCAGCCCCCCGCGCACGAGAGCGAATCGGCCGAGCCAATGCCGCCCAGCCCGGAGGACCGCGCTCCCGACTAACTCCGAGATCGCGACGAGCGCAGCAGGAAAGACCATCCATCCTCGGCGATGGTCGAGCACCCACCGCTGCAGGTATGACTTCCTCCTTCGACGCTCAAGCCGAGTAAAGACCACATCGCGCCACCAGTGAACGAGCACTAGGACGACGATGAGGCCCCCGAACTTGGATAAGGTACCAACCCACGCGTAGGTGGTGCCTTCGCCGACCAGCGCCGCAGCAACCCTGCGCACCAGGAAGAAGGCGATGAAGACGCGCCCGGCGAGGCGGAGTGATCGCAAGCGCAACTCCTCGACGTCGCCTGCCTTGCTGGCTCCGGCTCGCGCCAGCGCGTTGATCGCCCTGATCAAGAGGCCTCCGGCGAGGATCCAGCCCAGCACGAGGGTTAGCAGCTCGACCTCCAGGACAGCCCTGACCCCCGGAGGCAGAAGCCAAACCGCGCCAGCGAACACGATTAGCCGTCCGATGGACGGAGCGACCTGCTGGAGGAAGCTGAGCCCGCCCACGACCCAAGCGGGAGAGGAGGCCTCCGCGAAGCGCGCCCGCGCGAGCGCCGCGCCTGCGGGGAGCCGTTTGCGTGCCCAGGCCCCCAGGACAGCGAGGACCAACCAGGGGGTCGCTCCCCAGAGCAACGCCCAAGGGCTGGTCGCAGATGCTCCGAGCGCGCGGAGCCATCGCTCCGCCGCCAGACGGTCGTACCCCAGCGTCAGCATCAACTGCCGAGCCTCGGCGCGGGCCTGGTCCAAGGCCTCGGTGGTAAATCCGGTCAGGGAGCTGCGCTTGTCTGCCGAGAGCGCGCCCAGCACCATGAGCCGATCGTCGTTGAGCGAGCGGACCTCTAAGAGCAAGGCTTCGACGCGAGCGTATCGGAGCGCTTGTTCTTCGGTCTTCGCCTGCCGGACCTGCTCCTCTAGCCGATGGCGGGCTTGGCTATCCTCGTCCGCGAGCGCGCTTGCAGGGGCAGAATCTAGCAGACTGGGCCCTAGGCTCGGAACGGCCGAGGTCGCGGTCCGCGCTTCTGCCAGGGCCTGCTCCAGTTCCCCCCGCGACGACCTCAAGCTGACCCGGAGCGAATCGTAGACACCGTCTGCGACGTGCCCACCCCGCGCCCTGGCGTCGAGCGCTCGATGGTGCCACCCCAGGGCCACCGCCCCGCGGGCCCTTACCGCCTCGCGCTCGGCCTCGAAGATTGCCTGCGAGCGCGCCACCGCGGTCGCGGTCGCGGCCAGCCGGAGGCGTTCCTCCTCGATGATTCGCTGTGCCTCAGCTTGGGTAGCGCGGCTCGCTTGGAGCTCCCGGCTCACCGCGGCCTCAAGCAACTCCATCCGCTGCACTTCGCTGGCCACCGCCCGAGTGGCCGCGGTTCGCCGCCGCGCGTGCTCCTCGAGGAGCCGCGCGCGCTCTGGGGCGGGGAGCCTAAGGTACTGAAGGCGGGCCCGATCGAGCTTGATCCGCTCGGCCCAGCCCGCCGGTTCGGCGTGCTCCCGGAGCTTTCCTCGAACTCCCGCCTTGGCGTCGACGGTGCTGAGCAATAGTTCAAGCCGGGCACGCTCGAGCTCGATCGCGCCTTCATCCACCAATGACACCTCGAATAGGCTCTGCGGGTCCGTCGCCTCGGAGAGCTGGCCGGCGATGAACTCGATGATCGCCGTCGATGTGGCCGCGGCAGAGACGCTCGACGAACGCACCTCGGCTTGGGCGAGCTGTGGAGCACACACGCAGAGGGCCGCCAGCCAGCCCCAGTGAATGCTCGCCCTCACGACGCAGGCCCCGACCCCGAAACGGCAGGAGTCCCATCCGCCGGGGCCTCAAGCCCGCTGGCAAGGGCCCTCACCACTACGGAGGAGACCGCTCGGCGCGTCACGACCCCCCGAATCACGCCCGAGCTGGCCTCGACGCAGACGACGGCGTCGACGTGGTCACTCTTGAAGCATGACAAGAGCTGCTCGATGCCTGGGTCCGCGTTGAGGGTTTGGGTAGGCCGGGCCAAATCTGCCGCGACCAGCATCTGCTCAAGCTCTTGGTCGCCCGAGAGCTCGGCGAGATGCTCCGGCAACACTACCCCATATCCTCCGTCGCGCTCCGGTACGATCACCGCCGCGGCGCCCCCCCGCAGCGCTCGCGCGAGCTCAGGGAGGTGCGTTCCGCGCGCCAGGACCGGGACCTGACTCCATAGGGCGCTGGCTGAGATGGCCGGCAGCGGGGCGGCCGAGCGCAACCGCTCACTCGGCTTTGTAGCCGCGTGGGGCAACACGACTCCATCCTGGGCCAACAGCGCCTCGTAGATGGGGACCGGGCGCCACCGACGAGCAATCATGTACGACGTCATGTTGGCGAGCATGAGCGGCAGGACCAGTCCGTAGCCCCCGGTCATCTCGAAGATGATTAGTACCGACGTGATCGGTGCGCGAATCACTCCGGCGAAGACGGCGCCCATTCCTACCAAGGCAAAGGCCCCCAGCTGACTGCGGTCATGCTGGAGGATCGCCACGTCCAGGTGCCCTAGGGCGCCACCCAGCATCGCGCCAACGAACAACGATGGCGCGAAGATGCCACCTGCGCCGCCGCTTGAGTACGAAAATACCGTGGCCACCAACTTGACCGCGCACAGCCCGACCAAAGCCCTGAGACCCAGCTGTCCGGCCAGCGCGACCCCCAGTGTCTCATAGCCACCCCCGTTGACCCCCTCCGTACCAAGGAAGCGTAGCGCCAACACTGCGAGCACTCCGGTGACCAGCCCTCCTACTCCTGGGTGGGTCCACGCCGGCAGCCGGTGGAAGCGACGAAAGGAAGCTCGGAGCCACAACAGACTATCGGTGAAGGCGACGGACACGACCGCCGCACTGCCCCCCAAAACTGCGTACAATGGGAGGGACGACGCGTGGTCGAGGCCATAGTTCTGCGCCACCTCGATCACCGGATGAACGCCCAAAATGCCCCGCTCGATCACCGCGGCGAGCGCTGCCGCAACGACCACGCCGGATAGTACAGCCTGGTCGAGCGTCCCGACGATCTCCTCGATGGTGAACGTCACGGCCGCGATCGGTGCATTAAACGCAGCGGCGATCCCTGCCGCCACGCCGACCGGGGTAAGGCGACGCATGTTGCGCGGAGCAAGGGAGGTAGCCCGGGCCAGGAGGCTGGTCGCCCCGGCGCAGATTTGCACCGTGGGACCCTCTCGGCCTAGCGAAGCGCCCGACCCGATCTGAAGGGATCCGATGATGAACTTCCCAACCGCGTCCCGAAATCGTACCCGCCCCCCTTCGATCGCGAAGGCCTGCTTGACCTGAGGTATCCCCGAGCCGCGAGCACCGGGTGCGAGCCACGTTAGGGCGGCGCCCGCACCCAGCCCGCCGATCGTCGGAGATAGTATCGTCCAGATGATCCAGGTGTCGCCCGAGGCATGCAGCGCGCGTCGGATGAACAGGGCCTCGGCCGCTTGGATCGCCAAGTGAAACGAGACAGCGACCAGGCCACAGACCACGCCGACCAGGAGCGTAAGCAGAAACAGATGGCGAGACTCGTCGGCGAGGCTCCGGCGCAACAGGCCCTGTACCGCCACCAGCCGCGCGGAGGCGCGACGCTTTAGCTTCGCTGAACGCGCGGGCAACACCGCGACTTGCAGGCGGAGCGCGTTGGCCCACGCCAGGAGGCGAGCTCGCACCCTCAGGCCTCGGTCGAACTCTCCGCCTCGTCGGCGGTGCTCGCTGCAGCACGGAGCTGCTGCTCGTGAAGTGCCAAACGGCCGACCAGGAGGCTGAGTAGGCCGGCGGTGCCGCTGGCGATGAGTACGCCGAGCTTGGCCCCCGACAAGAGTTCCGCGCCCGGGAACGCCAGCTGAGCAATGAAGAGCGCCATCGTGAAGCCTACTCCAGCGACGATGCCGAGCACGATCAGATGACGCAGCGTGAGGCCCGCAGGGAGCACGGCGACTCCCAGTCGAACTACGAGCCAACTCGACCCAAACACGCCGAGGGGCTTCCCCAGCACCAAGCCCGCCGCTACGGCCAAGACGACGTGCGCGGTGTCTCCTCTGATCTCACCAACTTCGATCGCCACGCCGGAGTTACACAGGGCAAAGATGGGCATGATCCCAAAGGCTACCCAGGGGTGAAGTAACGCGATGAGACCTTCCGCCGGAGACATGGCTTCGCGCCTGGCTTCGCTGACCCTCGCTAGCGCCTGCGCGACGTGGTGGGTGTCCTCGGGATCCATCTCATCGATAGTGCGGATCTCTTCCTTCACCCGCTCGGAGAAGCCGCTGGGGCCAAACCAAGCGCGAACGGGCGTCATCAGCCCCACGATGACCCCCGCGATCGTCGGGTGTACTCCCGCCGCGTAGATCCCGGCCCAAGCGACCAAGGCCGGCGCCACGTATGCTATCCTCGAGCGCACTCCAAAGCGCGTCATGAGCGCTATTCCCAGGAAGCCCGCCGCGGCGATCAGCAAACCCGAGACTGCGATCCCGGCCGAATAGAACAGGGCGATTACGACGATCGCGCCGAGATCATCGATTACCGCCAAGGCGAGCAAGAGCACCCTTAGTGCCGCGGGCACCCGGCGTCCCAGAATGGTCAAGATGCCCACCGCGAAGGCGATGTCCGTAGCCATGGGCACGCCCCACCCCGCGCGTGTCGCCGGCGCTCCGGCAAGCGCGAGGTAGATCCCGGCGGGCACGAGCATTCCCCCGAGAGCAGCGGCGACCGGGAGGGCGGCTCGGCGAAGCTCTGACAGCTCTCCGTGGTGGATCTCCCGGCGGATCTCCATGCCCACGACGAAGAAGAAGATCACCATGAGCCCATCGTTGACGACCCACTCAAGGCTTCGTTCAAAGCGAAGGCCGCCGACCTGGACCCCAAGCGGCAAGCGCCAAAACCCTGCGTACTCCGCCGCCCACGGAGAGTTCGCGGCCGCCAAGGCTACCGCAGCTGCCATGAGCAGCACTAGGCCGCTGGCCGCTTCGATGTGTAGGAATTGCTCCAGTGGACGCCCGGCGAAGCGCGCCAGTCGCACGAAGGGGCCCCAGGCCTCCGGGGGAAGAATCTCGGCACCTGGCCGACGGGTCGTACTCATTCGTCTAACTCCGACCAGCGCGGCGCCGCAGCAAATGCCGCGTGGATGAGCCCCACGTGAGAATAGGCCTGCGGGAAATTGCCCCACATCACGCCCGTCTGAGGATCAAAGTCCTCGGATAGTAGGCCAAGCGGAGACCGGATCTCGGCCAACTTGCCCATGACGTGGCGGGCATCGTCGGCGCGTCCCAGTCGAGCCAGCGCCTCGACTAACCAGAACGTGCACAAAGTGAAGGCCACCTGGGGCTCGCCGAAACCGTCGTTGACGCGGTAGCGCTTGAGCCACCCGCGGTGGTCAAGATCGGCTCGAATCACGTCCAGCGTACGGTGCAGGCGGGCGTCCTCGGGAGGGAGGAAGCGCAGGGTGATGGCCTGCAGCAGCGCCGCGTCGACCTCGGTCCCCCCGTAGTCGGCCACCAGGCAGCCGCGCGCAGGGTCGATCGCCTTCTGCAGCATTTCCTCACGGATCTTGGCGGCCGCCTCCTGAAACTCAGCGGCGTCAGCGGGCCGATGGATCTTGGCGATGCGGGCCATGCGGTCGGCCCCCGCCCAACACATGAGGGAGCTGAACGTCTGCGGCCGCCACTCGGTCCGCAGCTCCCAGATCCCTGCGTCCGGTTGGCCCGCGACTGCCACTGCGCGCCGTGCTAGGCGGGTCACGAGGTCCAGTACGGCCGGCGTTACTTGGCTTCGAAAGCGCGCGTCTAGGAACAGCGGGGTCAGCGCCAAGACCATCTCGCCGAAGACGTCGAACTGCTGGTGCAAGGCCGCGCCGTTGCCGATCCGCACCGGCCCCTGCCCCTGAAAACCACGCCACTCTCCGAGCGTCCGCTCCTCGAGATCGCTCTTTCCATCGATGCGGTAGAGCGGGGCCAGCTCGAGGGCCGGAGCTGACGCGGCCACGTTGAGCAGAAACTCCAGGAACTGCTCGCGCTCCTCGAAGTGGCCGAGGAGGCGAAAGGCGTCGAGCGCGTAGAAGGCGTCCCGCAGCCAACAATATCGGTAGTCCCAGGTCCGGCCCGAGCCCGGCGCCTCGGGCAGCGAGGTCGTGAGCGCCGCGACGATCGCGCCAGTGTCCTCGAAGCAGTGCAGCTTCAACGCCAGCGCGGAGCGGATCACCTCCTCCTGATACTTGGACGGGATATCGCATTGCTTCACCCAGGTCTGCCAGTACTTGACCGTCTCCTTCAGGAATCGGTCGCACAGCGGCTCGAGTGGCTCTTCAACGGGGGCGCCATAGGAGAGCACGAAGCGCTTGGTGTTGGTCAGCGCGAAGGGCTCGCCCTGGAGATAGGAAAGGGAGGCATCGGTGGTCAGACGCAGCTCTGCGTCGAAGCCGAGGTAGCTGATGTGGTGCGAACCGAACTCCTGCCGGGGCCTGGCTCGGCTCCACCCTCGGACCGGGTCGCAGTGCACGCGAACCCGTGGTGTCCCGGAGATCGGCTCTACGATCCGGACCAGCTTGGTCGGCCGAAAGCTGCGCTCGTACTGGATGAAGCGGGGAGCGAAGTCGAGGATGCGGAAGGCCCCGTCGACCGACTCAAAGCGCGTCTCGAGTACGTTGGTGTTGGGTAGGTAGCGCTGGGTCCCGTGACTGGGGAGCGCGGGGGCGATGGAGAAGGAACCGCCATCGGCCTCGTCGAGGAGCGCGCCGAAGACCGGAGGGGCGTCAAAGCGCGGCAGACAGGACCAGACTATCGCCCCGTCTCGCCGCACGAGCGCAGATACCTGGCAGTTTCCGATGAGACCGAGGTCTGACAGGGACACTCCAGCCGTCTAACATGCGGCGCTTGGATATCCAAGGGTCACGTGGTAGATCGGCATCATGCGCGGAGCGATTCGTTTTCTGATGGCGCTCGTTGCGGGGCTCGCGCTCTTGGCCGCCCTCGGTTACGCGGTCCTCACGCGGACCACCCGCGACTGGTTCGAGGTCGATCTGGCCCTGCGCGCTCGGCTGGCGGTCGCTTCCGCCAGGCAGGTCCTCTCGGAGCGCTGGGGCGCGGGCCCTGAAGCGCTGACCGCCGCGCTCACCGACATCACCCGGGACGAACGGATCTTGGCGGGCGCGGCCTGTTCGCCGGACGGGAACTCCCTGGCCGCGACGGAGGGCTACCCAGTCGAGTTCGGCTGCCACGGGGTCCTGGATCGCTGGCGAGCCGAGAAGAGCACGGAGACCTCCTGGTCCTTCACCCCGGAGTTGGCGCGGGGGCGCGTGCACCTGAGCGTGGTCCCGGTCGACACCGCCAGCGGCTCGATCGGCTATGTGATGTTGGTGCACGATCTATCGTATTTGGCGCCGCGCGAGGAGACGGCTCGAAACTACCTGCTGGTCGCCTTCCTGACCCTGGCCCTGGCCGCGTCCTTGGTGACCTTGGTCGCCGCGCGGCTGGCCTGGCGCGGCTGGACGCTGGAGCTGAAGCGCGCTTTGACCGGGGACGCCACGCTGCCCTTTGAGCCGTTGATCCGCGACGTCCGAGCCTTGGCCGAGCGCCTGGCCGGGGAGCGGGACCGCGAGCAGCGCGCTGGCCTGTGGAGCGCCGAGCGGCTGCGCTCCACGCTCACCGAGTACCTCCAGGGAGAGCGCATCGTCATCCTGGCCAACCGTGAGCCGTACATCCACGAGCGCAAGCCCGAGGGCGTCCGGGTGCTGCACCCCGCCAGCGGCCTGGTGACCGCGCTGGAGCCCGTCATGCGGGCGTGCTCTGGAGTTTGGGTCGCCCACGGCAGCGGGAGCGCCGACCGAGAGACAGTGGATAAGCACGATCGCGTGTTGGTCCCGCCGGGCGAGGAGTCTTACTCCGTGCGGCGGGTCTGGCTCAGCGAGGCGGAGGAGAACGGCTACTATTACGGCTTCTCCAACGAGGGGCTATGGCCGTTGTGCCACGTGGCTCATGCGCGGCCGGTCTTTCGGGCGGACGACTATGAGCACTACCTCAAGGTCAACCAGCGCTTCGCCCAGGCGGTCTGCGAGGAGGTCGACTCCGATGACCCCATCGTGTTGGTTCAGGACTATCACTTCGCGCTGGCGCCCAAGATGATCCGCGCCCGCCTGCCGCGGGCGACCATCATCACGTTTTGGCATATCCCCTGGCCCAACTCCGAGCGCATCGGCATCTGCCCTTGGCGGGAGGAACTCATTTCGGGCCTGCTCGGCTCGAGCATTCTGGGCTTTCACACCCAGCAGCACTGCAACAACTTCATCGACTCGGTCGACGCGTTTATGGAGAGCCGGATCGACCGCGAGTCCAACGCGATCATCCAAGGCTCGCGCAAGACCTTGGTCCGGCCCTATCCTATTTCCATCGAGTGGCCGGTCCATTGGCTGGATCAGGTGCCCGGGGTCTTGGAGGCCCGGGCCTCGGTGCGGCGCGAGCTGGGGCTAAGGCCCGACGCCCTGCTGGGGATCGGGGTCGATCGGCTGGACTACACCAAGGGGATCGAGGAGCGCTTGTCTGCGGTCGATGAGCTCCTGGACCGCTACCCTCAGTATCGCGGGCGCTTCACCTTCGTGCAGATCGCCGCGCCGAGCCGGACCAAGATCCTGCGATACCAGGAGCTGAACGATCGGGTGGAGGCCTTGGCGGCCAGCGTCAATCAGAAGTGGGCCAACGGAGACTATCGACCGGTCGTGCTCCTTCGGTCCCATCACGAGCCTGCGGCCGTCTTCCGCTACTATCGGGCCGCGGAGCTGTGCTACGTGAGCAGCTTGCACGACGGCATGAACCTCGTGGCCAAGGAGTTCGTGGCCGCGCGCGGAGATGGGCTCGGGGTGCTCGTGCTCAGCCAGTTTACCGGCGCCGCCCGAGACCTGACCGAGGCGCTGATCGTGAACCCCTACGACCTCCGCCAGGCTGCGGACGCCATCGCGGCGGCCCTGAGCATGCCGGAGGAGGAGCAACGGGAGCGCATGGGCTCGATGCGGCGGCTGGTGTCAGAGTTCAACGTGTTTCGCTGGGCCGGACGCATGTTGGTGGACGCTGCCGAGCTTCGGCGCAAAGAGCGGATGTCCGGTCGGCTCGGCGCGGGGCGCCTCCTGCGCGCCGCCGATGCCCTATGAAGCAGCTCCTGGCCCCGGGCAACGCCGCGATCCTCGCCGAGCTGGCCTGGGCTCGGCTGTTACTCGCCTTCGACTTCGACGGGACGCTCGCCCCCATCGTCTCCAACCCAGCGGAGGCGACGATGCGACGCCGGACGCGGGAGCGATTCGCCCGGCTCTGTCGGCTGTATCCCTGCGCGGTGATCTCCGGCCGTTCGCGGGGCGACGTGCTTCAGCGCTTGGGCGATACCGAGGTGGGCCACGTCATCGGGAACCACGGCCTCGAGCCTGCGCTCAGGTCAGAGCGCTTCCTGGCCCGCGTCCGCCGCGCCCACGGCTTGCTCAGCGCGTCCTTGAGTGAGTGGCCCGGCGTCTCGCTGGAGGACAAGCGCTACTCTCTGGCGCTCCACTACCGCCGGTCTCGCCAAAAGCGGATGGTGCGCGCGGCGATGGAGGCCCGGATCGCGGCCCTGCCCGGTGACCTCAAGATCGTGCCAGGGAAGTTGGTGCTCAACGTCGTCCCGCGCGGCGCGCCCAACAAGGGTGATGCGCTCCTCCGGATCCGAGCGCAGGAGCGGGCCGACGTCGCCCTCTACGTCGGAGACGACGTGACCGATGAGGATGTCTTCAAGCTGGACCAGCCCGGCCGGGTCCTGGGGGTGCGCGTGGGCTATTCCCGATCGTCATCAGCCGCGTACTATCTCCGTACTCAGGACGAGGTCGATGAGCTGCTCGGGCGGCTCATCGATATGAGAAGGAACCGATCCCACCGATGAGCGACGAATACCCTCTCGGCCCCGCCTTGGATTTCTTGCGGCGCCTCTGGGAGCTGAACCACGCGCTCGAGCGGCTCTCTGGCAGCATGGAGCGCAGGCTCGGGATCACCGCGCAACAGCGGCTGGCGCTGCGCTGCGTGGGCAAGTATCCGGGGATCAGCCCAGGCGCCCTGGCTGCGGTGCTGAGCGTGGATCCTGGCACGGTGTCCGCTACGCTGCGGCGGCTCGAGCGCAAGGGCCTCCTGCAGCGGCGGCGCGATCCCCGCGACGCGCGCCGGGTCTCGCTGGGGCTGACCGAGGCGGGCCGCGCCCTCGACCGTCCGATGCCTAACACGGTCGAGGACGCGGTGGAGAAGCTCTTGGCCAGCACCAGCGCCGCGGACCTGGGGGTGATGGCGGAGGTGGTGGTCCATCTGACCGAGCTGCTCGGGGCAGAGATTCTGGACGACCAGCGCCCGCGCGCGGCCCGAGCTTCTCTGGCTCGCGCATCGCGCGGCGGGCGCGGGATGAGGGGCTCGAGTTCATCGCAAAGGTCGGCGCGATGACGGACGCCGGCCTCAGCCCCCGAGGAGCCGCAGCGCCGCGCCCAGCGCCGCGCACAGGGCCAGCACCTCCGGCACCGCGCGGTGAAAGCGGAAGATCGCCACCATGGCCAGCCCGGCCAGGCCCACCGCCCCGAGATCGACGCTCGACCAGCGCGGCAGGAGCAAGCTCAGGGGCCCGAGCTTCAGCGGCTCGACGACGGCGAAGCAGACATGCAGGCCAAACCACAACGACAGGTTCAAGATCACCCCGACCACCGCCGCGGTGATCGTGGAGAGGGCCCCCTCGAGGCGGCGGTTGCCCCGGATCGCCTCTACATAGGGGGCGCCCAGGAAGATCCACAAGAAGCAGGGCACGAAGGTCACCCACAGGGTCAGTGCAGCGCCGAGCGTCCCGGCCAACATCGGCGGGAGGCCCTCGGGCGCGCGGTAGGCGCCGAGGAAGCCGACGAACTGCACCACCAAGATCAGCGGGCCGGGCGTGGTCTCAGCCAGCCCGAGGCCGTCCAGCATCTCCCCCGGGCGCAGCCAGCCGTAGGTCTCCACCGCGCGCTGCGCGATGAAGGCCAGGACCGCGTAGGCCCCGCCGAAGGTCACCATGGCGGTCTCCGAGAAGAAGAGGGCCTCTTGAAAGAGCACTGAGCCTGCGCCGCGGAGGAGCCCGAGCAGCGCGACCGGGGCGCCCCACAGGCTGCCCCACAGGAGGAGGACCCGCAGGGCGCGGCGCGCGCTGGGCTTCGTGTGCGCCAGGCCGCCGGATCGCGCCAGCTGCTCGAGCAGCGTGTCCGGGGGCGCGGAGGCTGGACCTCCCGAGGCCGCGCGAGGCTCGGGCGCCCCGAGCGCCAGGCCGATCAGCCCTGCGCCGAGCACGATGAGCGGGAAGGGCACGCTGAAGAGGAAGATGGCGACGAAGGCCCCACCGGCGACCAGGAAGTGGAGGCGACGTTGCAGCGCGCGTCGCCCGATCCGCAGCACCGCCTCGGCGACCACCGCCAGCACCGCCGCCTTGAGCCCAAAAAACAGGGCCGAGACGGCCGGCAGGCTGTGAAAGCCCGCGTAGAGCATGCTGAGCGCCAAGATGGTGACGAAGCCCGGCAGGATGAACAGGAGCCCGGCCACGAGCCCGCCCGGGGTCTTGTGCATCAGCCAGCCGATATAGGTGGCGAGCTGCTGGGCCTCGGGACCGGGGAGCAGCGTGCAGTAGCTCAGCGCGTGGAGGAAGCGGTCCTCGTCGATCCACCGTCGTCGCTCCACGAGCTCGCGGTGCATCAGCGCGACCTGTCCCGCGGGCCCCCCGAAGCTGAGGAGGCCGATCTTGGCCCACACGCGGGCCGCTTCCCGCAGGCTGACCGGGGCGAGTGGGTCGGGGCTCGTGCTCACGCCACCGCTTCCCTCGCGGGATGGGGCGCTGCAGGCAAGGGAGAAGGCTCAGCGGGCGATGAAGCGCATGGGCGGCGCGACGTTTCGGCCTTTGTGCGCGGTGCGGAGGGCGTCAGGGTCGAGGCCGGCCAGGTACAGGGCCGTGGCATAGACGTGCCCGGGCCCGCTGACATAGCTCGCGGGATCTTTGGTGCGTCCGGAGATCAGCGCACCGGTCACCGGATCATAGGCCGGATCGAGCAGACCGCTCGGGAGGATCGGGATGGCGTCCCGCGTGCCCGAACCGACCCGGCCCCACTGGCGGTTGCCTTGGACGTTGCCGCCCAAGAACGCGCAGGAGCTGACGTGCCAGTGCTGGCTCACGTCCTGGTCGAGGATCGCCGAGTACTTGACCTCATCGGTGTCGGTCCCGGCCAAGATACTGTCCACGTTGCCGGTGATGGTGCGGCCCATCTCGGAGGCCAGGACGATCGTGGTCAGATCCCAGTACGAGCGGCCCGTCTGTCCGTACTGCGTGTTCTTGAGCCGGCGCACCAGCGCGGCCAGCGGCTCCCAGAGATTGGAGCGCATCGAGGCCAGCTGGTTCGGCTGACCTCGAGAGTTCAACACGTCGCGACGCGCGGCGTGGGTGTCGAAGCCGCGCACCCGACGGCTCTCGATGAAGAAGCCGCAGGACAAGCCCAGCGTCATCAACTCGTAGGTCATCAGGGCCTGGACGTTGGTGTTCGGCGACTCCTTGCTGCGGGCGGGCATGTCGTTGACCGAGGTGAAGGTGATCTCTTCATCCCCCGGGCCGATCGCGAACTCCTGGCGGAGCGTGGGGTCGGTGAAGAGGCGGCTCGGCTGGATGTTGATGGTCGAGGCGCCGACCAAGCTCTTGTGCACCTCCACCGCTGAGGCGAAGGCCCGCACCGAGGGGCCGTTCTTGTCGGCGACGAGGTTTCGGTGAAGGTCGTCGACGAAGGAGCGGATCCGGGCGTCGCGGGCGCTCGAGGTCAGGGCGTTGATCCGGGTGAGTCGGGCCCGCATCTCCCCGGGTGTCTTCCCGTAAATCGTGTGGGCGTAAGCCGGACCGAGTCGCTCGAAGTATCCCGTGCCCTCGGGATAGTTCGCGAAAGCCAACTCACCGTCGGAGAGCCACCGATGCCAAGAAATATGGGGCAGCAAGTAGGACGATCCGTAGGCCTCGCAGAAGGCCTGCATCACCGTCCGCTCATCCGCTCGGCGCTGGGCCCCGAGCACGTACGGATACTCTCCGTAGTGATACTCCCAGCGCGCGCCGGAGTGGAACTCATTGCCGTAGTGGCTGGAGACCACCGCCAAGTCTGGGAACAAGGAGAGCCCCGGCTGGCCCAAGAAGCCGTAGGTGATGTTGCCTTGGGTCGCCGGCGGGGCGTTGGGGGCGTTGCCGTAGCCGGTCGGGCGATAGTACTGGTCGCTCCACGCCGGGTTGGGGTGGAGCTCCCCAGCCGGGATCACCTGCGCCGCGTCGTTCCTGGTGTCGACCGGGTTGAACATGGAGTAGCCGTCCCAGCCACCCTCCTGAAACCAGTAGATGAGGAAGCGGGGCTCGGTTTGGGCCTGGGCGGCGGCCTCGGCCAGGCCGAGCTCCTTGTTGCTGCCCGGGACGCCGAAGCGCCGAAAGTATCCCAGCCAATCCACGGTGCTGATCACCGAACCGGCGGCCAAGCTCTGGAGGAACTGTCTGCGCTTCATGTCAGTGCCCCTGATAGGCCGGCGACCGCATGATCGCTTTGAGGGTGGCCCGTAGATCTCCCCGCGTCCGCTCGACCTCGTCCCACAGCGTTCGATAGATCACGCGTTCGTCGGCGTCGTGGCGCATCGGGCGCCCGAGGAGGAGGAGGTACTCGAGGTTGAGGGTGGTGCGGATGAAGCGCTCCTTCTTCGCCGCCCGGGCGGTGAAGGCCTCCATCCCCTTGCCCTTGTACGGATACTCGGGCACCAGCGCCCGATCGGTGTCGTCGATGGCGTGTCCCTCGTCGTCCAGGGTGCGGAAGCTGCCGTCGTCCTTCCAGGCCAAGCGCTGGTGGGCCAGCGGCGTGAGGAGGTTGTGGCAGCTATAGCAGATGCTGGTGGGATCGACGGTCGAGGCCGGCGTGGCGTTTCGGCGCTGCGCGATGACCTCCGGAGGTACCTCGAAGGTATAGCCCATGAAGTCGGAGAGCACCCGCGCCGCGTAGTTGAAGTGCGGGAGACCCGGCTTGGTCTCGAGGTACCCTTTCATGGTGAGCACGCCGGTCTTCCCGTGTTCGGGGGCTCGCGTGCGCGGCGTAAAATCGGGCGCCACGCCATAGTCACCGAGGAGGACGTCGGAGAGCGGGGCGCCGGTGAGCATCAGCCGCGTCCACATCCGCGCCGGCTCGTCAGCGTCCTCGTTGCCGCGGCTCTCGGTGCGCACCCGCATCTTGTAGAAGAAGTAGTCCCGAAACTCGGGCAGCAAGAGATAGTCGTCGATCATCTGATCGAGGGACTTCGTGCCCGAGACAAAGGCGGTCTGCTCGGCCTC
>Ga0154020_10002036_pt1 | contig 24670 bp, 22 predicted proteins | sample Klosneuvirus_201_FD_109709 | JGI IMG/M metagenome (GOLD analysis project Ga0154020, IMG submission 109709) | Active sludge microbial communities from wastewater, Klosterneuburg, Austria - Klosneuvirus_20160825_MG | ecosystem: Engineered > WWTP > Aerobic digester > Activated sludge | place...
CGACACGGACGACGAGCCACCCACCTGGTCCGTGCAGCCAGCGGCGTCTGCGTCCGACAAGCACGGGTGATGGCCTTATCGGGATGATCGAGGGTTGACGATGCAGGCCGGATGATCAAAGGTTGCGAAGCTCTGCGGGATTAACTCAGCGGTAGAGTGTCAGCTTCCCAAGCTGAAGGTCGCCGGTTCGAATCCGGTATCCCGCTCGAAGATTCGAAAGAAATGCGGAGGCTTGCAGCGGCTTCGCTCATCTCTCAGCTCGCGATCTTCAAGACGACCATGGCGCGACCGCATCGGCTGCGATCGGCGAGCGCGTCGCCGACGCGATCGGTGTCTGATCGCTACTTTTGCCGCAGGGCTTGTAGGAGCTCGCGCAGCCGATGTTCGTCAGGTTCGGCGGGCCGAGATCGACGCTGACCGTCGGCTCCGGTTCCATCGGATCGATCACGCTCGGCTTGCGAACGTTCATGCCGCCGCACGCTTCGCCCATCGCGTCGGGGTTGCACATCTTCTACTTGTTGTAGTCAGGGGCTCGGTTCGTGTCCGCGCACAAGTAGTCGTTGCTGCTCGCAATTCTCTGGCGACGTTGGAAGAGGTCGATTGTGATGCGACGAAGTCGCCTAGATCACTCCAAGACCGAGTGAGCATCCCCGAGCATTCGCTCCAGCGAGACATCGACGCGGCTCTGCACGAGTCGGATGATCGATGCGACCTCGTCGGGGTCGACCTGCAGGCGTACGGCGAGCTCGCTGCGGATGCCCTCGCCCAGGCTCTGGCGCACGGCGACCAACCAGCGCGCCGCGGTCGCCTTGTGCACCGCGTAGACGCGGGCGACCTGCTCGACGCTCCAGCCATCGACGAGCTGATAGCGCAGCAGAGCGCGAGAGCGATCGTCGAGGCTCGCGAGGACCGTACGCATCGCTTCGGTGACCACGCCGTGGTACTCGGCGCGCAGCATGCTGATCTCCGGATCGTGCTGGGTGCCGAGGCGCTCGAGCAGATCGTCGTCGTCGAGCTGGGTTTCCTTGCGACCGCGGTTGATGGCGCGGATCAGATCGCGCGTGGCGATCACGCGAACGTATGCGTGCAGATTGCCCCGGCCAGCGAACTCGCGGAGGCCGGCTGGGCGCTCGGGCTCGTCGACGAGAAGGACCCGCCGAAGCTGAGCTTTCACCTCGCTCGCCTGATCCGGTGTCGCGCGCAGTTTAGCGGCGACAGCGTCGACCGAGCTGACGTAGGTGCGATCGAACAGCTCGATCGCGGCGTTGTCGCCGTCGCTGCAAGCAATCGCGAGGTAGACATCGGTGCCGCACGCGCGCTCGAGTGTGTGTTGCGTCGCGTCGGCGCCGAGGCGGCGCGCGAAGTCGGTGGCGAAACGCTCGTCCGTCACGGTGATGTCAGGCCAGGAAGCTTTTCCCTCATCGCGGTGAGCGACAAGTGATGCCGTGGTCGCGGACTCGACCGCTGCAAACGGCGCACGAGCCGCGGGCGGAAGCCCGGCTATGAAGCTCACGTACAGGGCGCTACTCAAGCGCAGGCAGCATATCTTCTCACCCGTGGAGTGTCTGGACGCAGAATCGATTGCGGAGCTGGTATCTGCGAATGGAGACGCGACGGCTCGTGCAGCGTTCGCGGACCACGCCGCGGCCTGCGAGAGCTGCCACGCGGTCGTCGACGTCCTGTTCGAGCAGACGGCGGTCAGCACCGAGTCCACGGGTGCGCGATTGCCTCTCGACACCCCGGCGACGATCGATCGCTATCGCGTGCGGCGCCGCGCCGGCGCGGGCGGTATGGGTGTCGTGTATGTCGCGCACGATCCCGATCTCGATCGCGAGGTCGCGATCAAGATGCTGCGTCGTGGCGTGGGTGCGGCGCGGTTGCGGCGAGAAGCCCAGGCGCTCGCGCGGCTTTCGCATCCCAACGTGGTCGCCGTCTACGATGTCGGCGAGCACGACGGTCAGGTGTTCGTCGCTATGGCGCTCGTCGACGGTTTGAACTTCCGACAGTGGATGAAGTCGCCGCACACGAGTGCAGAGATCTTGGCGGCTCTATGCGCGGCAGGCCGCGGAATCGTTGCTGCTCATACGGCGGGCCTGATTCATCGCGATCTCAAACCCGACAACATCTTTGTCGCGACCGGCGGAGACGTGCTGGTCGGCGACTTCGGCCTCGCGCGCGATGCAACCGATGACGAGGTGGGCGCGACGCCGATCGCGATCGACGGAATCGATCTCACGCAGACCGGAACCGTGCTCGGAACGCCGGCGTACATGGCGCCCGAGCAAGCGGATGGTCGCGCGACCGAGCAGTCCGACCAGTTCAGTTTCTGCGTGATGGCATACGAGGCACTCCTCGGTGCGCGCCCGTTCGCGGGCAACACGCTCGAAGCGATCGTCGCGAACGTGCGCGCCGGAAAGCTCACTGCGGTGGTCCGCGGACGGCGCGTCGAGGCGCCGGTCGAGCGCGCGCTGTTGCGTGGTCTGCGCGCGGATCCGACGGAGCGGTTCCCGACCATGGCGGACCTGCTCGATGCGCTCCAGCCGCGATCGCGCAAGTGGCCGTGGATCGCGGTCGCGGGTGTGATCGCCGTCGGTGGCGCGGTCGCGACGACGTTGGTGGTGACGCGCGAATCGGCCGCGGACCCGGCGGCCCTCTGCACGTCGTCAGGTGCGCCCGCATGGAATCCACTGATCCGCGGTGCGGTCTCTGCGGCGTTGAAGTCACATAGCAACACGCCGGATGCCGTGGCGCAGCTCGGGCGCCGTCTCGACCAATACGCGACGAGCTGGACCGCGGTCCGTCGCGACGTCTGCATCGAGCAGGTCTCCGCTCGTCTCACGGCGGTGCAGGCGACCGCTCGAATCGCCTGCCTCGATACGCGCAAGACAACGTTCGAGGTCACGGTGGCAAGTCTTCTCGAGACGTCCGCCGACGTGTTCGCTACGTGGCGGCGCGTCGCGATGATTCCTCCGGCGGTGTCGTGCAACAGCGACGATGCGATGCGTCTGTCATCGGCGATGCCCGAGCACCAGGCGCTGATGCGCGAGCTCGCGACGGCGATCAACATCGACAGCAGAGCGATCGCGGCGGTCGTAGTGAAGGCGGAGAAGACAACCGATGTTCCGGCCCGTCTGGAGGTCTCGCTCGCGCAGGCCAGCGATGCCCTCGACAACACGAGGCCCGTCGAGGCCGATGCGGCGCTCGAACGAGCGCGTCCACTCGCCGAACAGCTCGACGTGCTGTCGGTGCGCGTGCGCGCCTTCGCATTGTCGGCGCGTTCGCTGTGCATCCAGGCACGCGACGCGGAAGCCGATCGCTTTCTCGCGCTCGCACAGGCGGGCTCGCAACGCTTGCGCGAGAGCGAGCACGCGAACGAGCTCGACGAGGTATTTCAAGCGCACACCGAGTGTCTCTATCGCCGCAAGCAGTTTGCCGAGCTCGAGCCACTCCTCGTCGGTCGACTCGAGCTCGTCCAGCAGCGCTACGGACGCGAGGGGCTCGAAGCAGGCGAGCTGCATCAGCGACTCGCGCAGGTCTATGTGCAGCTGGATCGTCCAGTCGATTCTGCTCGCGAGTATGCGTCGTCGCGCGCGATCCAGTTGCGGCTGGTCAGGACCGACGAGGAGGCTGCCATCGCCGAGGACGGGCTCGGGATCACATCGCTTCAAGAGGGCGATCTCCAGGGAGCGATCGTGCACGGCTGGCAATCGATCGAGATGCTTCGCGCGCTGGGCCACACGGACCTCGTGATCGCGCTCACCAGCTTGGGCATGCTCGTCGAGTTCTCCCAAGATCCGCGACGCGCCGAGATGCTGTTTACCGAGGCCTTGACCCTGATCCCCGCGGACACCACCGACGAGGATCTAGCGGTGAAGCGAGTTGAGATTCTCGAGATTCGGGGGCTGGTTCGGCTCCAGGCCGGCAAGCTCGATGCGGCGATCGCGGATCTCGAAGTCGCGATCGGCGGCGCCAAGCGGTTCAAGCGCGCCGACTTCGACGTCAGCGCTCGGATGACGCTCGCACGGGTGTGGTTCGCGAAGCACGAGTACGCGCGCGCGGTCCGCGGGTTCGCAGCGACGATCGAGGCATACAAGGCGAGCACCGGATTCACGCAACTGCGGTCGAACATCGCCGAGTTCGAATACGCCCAAGCGTCGTGGGAGACTGGCGACAGAGCCAGAGCTCGTACGCTCGGTCGCCTCGCCGAGTCGAACGTCGCGAAGATGGTCGAGGGAACGAAGAAGCCCGGGCTGTTTCACCACCTCGAACCGACGGCCGTCGCGCTGCTCGCCGACATCGAGCGCTGGCGCAACGCACACCCGTAATGGATCTCCCGACCACGATCGACCGCTATCGCATCCGGCGCCGCATGGGCGAGGGACGCGGTGTCATCTACGTGGCGCACGATCCGGATCTCGATCGCGAGGTCGCGCTCGAGCTCTTGCCTATGGGTGCCGACGACGCGCGATTGCGACGAGAGGCGCAGGCGCTCGCGAAGCTATCGCATCCGAACGTCGTCGCCGTGTACGACGTCGGCGAGTACGAGGGCCAGACGTTCGTCGCGCGAGCGCTCGTCGACGGCGTCAGCTTTCGGCAGTGGCTGTCGGCGAAGCACACGAGTCGCGAAGTTCTGGACGTTCTATGTGCCGCAGCGCGCGGGCTCATCGCGATTCATGCAGCGGGCCTCGTCCATCGCACCCTCGGGCCCGACGCGATCTTTGTCGCGAACACGGGTGCCGTACTGGTCGGTGACGTCGCGTCGGAGCTCGACCAGGATGCGACCGAGCTCTCCGATCAGCTCGCCTTCTCGGAACGTTCCGATCAGCTCGCGTTTTGCGTCATGGCCCAGGCGGCGCTGTCGGGGCATCGCATCGATGCAAGCGTGGAGCGCGCGCTGGCCCGGGGCGCGTGCGGGGAGCCGGCGGAGCGATGGGACTCGATGTCGGAGCTGCTGCGTGCGATCGAACCCCGTGCGCGCACGTGGCCGTGGCTTGTCGCCGCAGGAGCTGCGGTCGGTGGAGCGGCCGTCGTGACCATGATCGTCGCAACGCGCGAACCGGTCGCGAGTGCCGCAGACATCTGCGCGACGGCAGGAGCACCGGCATGGAACGCATTGACGCGCGGAGCGCTCGAAGCAGCGCTGCGTGCGCAGGGCAACACCCCCGATGCAATCGCGGAGCTCGGCCGTCGCCTCGACGACTACGCGACCAACTGGACGTCCGTACGTCGCGATGCGTGCATCGAGCGCGTGTTCGGCCGTCTGTCGCCTCCATCGGCGATCCTGCGCGATGCGTGCCTCGAGACGCGCAAGACGATGTTCCAGGCCACGACGGCGAGCCTGCACGAGTCGAACGACGTGTTCACGACGTGGCGTCGCGTCGCGATGATCCCGGCACCCGAGGCGTGCACCGACGAGGATACGGCTCGGCTGTCATCTGCGAGCTCGGAGCACCAAGCGCTGATGCGCGAGCTCGCGTTCGCGGTCAACCAGAACAGCAAGGCAATCGCGGAGGTCGCGCGCAAAGCGGAGCTGACCACGGACCTGCCCGCGCGGTTGGAGATCGCGCTCGCACAAGCCGTCGACGCACTCGACAACACTCGCCTCAACGATGCGGATGCGGCGCTCGAGCGTGCACGTACTCTCGCCGAGCAGATCGGCGTGCAGTCCTTGCGCGTCCGCGCCTTTGCATTGTCGGCGCGATCGTTCTGCATCCAGGCGCGGACCGCCGAAGCCGAGCAATTTCTCGCGATGGCGCAAGCGGGCGCGCAGCGATTGCACGATAGCGAGATCGACGAGGTGCTCCAGGCGCGCAGCGAGTGTCTGTATCGCCGAGCGCAGTATGCGGAGCTCGAGCCGCTCCTCCTCGAGAGGATCGCGCGGGTGCAACGTCGCTTCGGGCGCGACGGAATGGAGGAGTCGAACCTTCGGCATCGACTCGGACTGCTCTACGTGCAGCTCGGTCGCGCGGCCGATGCAGCTCGCGAGTACAACGCTTCGCAACGGATCGAGAAGCGATTCGTGAAGGCCGATGAACAGACAGCAACCGACGAGCAGAATCGCTCGCTCGCGGCCATGCAGACGGGCGACATCGACGCGGCGATCTTTCATGCTCGACGCGCGATCGAGATGCTGACCGCGGTCCAGTCGCCAGATCTCGTGAATCTCGGGCGCTCGCTGATCAACCTCGGCTCGGTGCTCGACACGGGCGGAGAGTCCAAGGCCGCGAACGTGGCGTACTCGGACGGCCTCGCGCTCCTCCCCATCGAGACAGCGGACGAAGATCTCGCCGCGAAGCGAGTCGAGGGGCTCGAGAGTCGCGGCTGGGTCCGTCTCGACCTCGGCGATGCGGATGCAGGAATCGCGGATCTGCAAACAGCGGTCGTGGAAGGGCAGCGAATTCAGCGCGCGGACTACGTGACGAGCTCCCAGATCGGGCTCGCACGCGCGTGGGTCATGAAGCGCGAGTACGCGCGTGCAGTCCGCCTGTTGCGCACCTGGCTCGAGCCCTACGAGAAGAGCGCCAATCGCTCGACGTATCGCGTCGGCATCGCGAAGTTCGCCTTCGCGCAGGCGCTATGGGAGACCGGAGATCGCACGGCGGCATCGACCTTCGCACGCGACGCCCAGGCCATGATCGCCGACAGCCTCCACAGCCGACGTGAGAATCCCGTCGCGCGCTATCTGGTCGCGCGCACCGAGGTCACGCTCGCCAGCGTCACGCACTGGCGCGACGAGCACCGCTAGCTAGTTCTGTTCGTCGCACTTCGCGACGGCGTCGAGATCCGTCGCGGCTAGCGCGCAGGTCACGCGTCGAACACGAGCTTGTTGTCTTCTGCCTCCTACGGCTTCACGCTGTCCCACTGCGAGTCCGGATCGAGCATCTCGGACATCCACTCGGACAGGTGCTGCCCGGTGCCATCCGTTCGCGGCGAGACCTTGCCCAGCTCGAGGATCAGCCAGACGTGCTGTCCGCTGTCCTTGGTGTACACGCGGAAGTTGCTGTGGCTCGCGAGCGTCTGGTCGCGCAGCTCGGTGATCCCCGCTGCGAATGCGTCTTCGGGCATTGGATTGCCCGCTGCTCCGGCCGCGCAGTCGGGATAGCCATAGCCAAAGAAGCTGCGCACGACGCCGTCGCGATTGGCCGTGACGAGGCCGAACCGTCGATCGGGAAACGTGTCGGCGAGATAGCCGAGGGCGTTGGTGAGACCGCCACCGTCGGGTTGCCTGCACGCGGTGCAGTCGGGCGGCAGCGCGGCGTCGAGGTTCCACGTCGTCCTGAATAGCTGCTGCAAACACGGCGCGAGGTACGTGTCGCCGAGAGGCGGGCCCGAATCGTCGAGCAGGTAGACGGGCGTGTCTCCGAACGCCATCTGCGTGCGGTAGTAGTTGAGGAGCGCGCCGAACCCGCCGGCCGACGAGCCCGCGAGCACGACGCGCTTGACGTTCTTCGACTGCGGAACGATCACGTCGAGATCGAAGCCGACGTTGGCGTAGCCGACGAACTGCCGATCGCCCATTCCCGTCGGATTCGAGCCCGCATGGACGTCGCCGGTGCAGTACGGAACGAAGACGAACGTCGCGTCGCGCAGCGGATTGGCATCGTCGATCCGATCGAAGATGCCGATGTTGTAGATGCCGATCTCGGAATCGAAGTTGCTCGGACCCCAGCCCGTCGGGTGCGCGACGCTTCTGCACGTCGAGCTGTTGAAGCACGCGCCTCCGCCCTCGAGGTAGATGACGAGGTCGCCGCTGGTGCCGAGGTTCACGCCGATGCCGGTCGGCGAACCATTCATGCACTTCGAGCCTTCGACGGGCATGTAGACCCACTGGCGCGGCGTGGTGCCGAGCGTCGGTGGTCCGCCGCTGTCCTCGGTTCCGGATCCCGAGCACGCGGCGGCGAATACCAACGCAATCCCGACGAGTCGCTTCATGGGCCCACTGTATCGCTGGATCGCCTCGGGCGGCGCTACTTCGCGAGCGCCTTGCACAACGGGCAGGCGTGCGTGGCGTGTGGCGTGTCGCGTCGATGCAGATCGAGGAGGGCGCGCGAGATCTGGGCGAGCTCGCGGCGCACTTCGCGACGCCGGCCCGCGATGCGCTCGATCTTCATCGAGTCGTACGCCGTGGTCTGGTGCCGCATCCATGCGATCACCGCAGCCTCGGCGCGTTCGGCGACCGGGATGCGTTTCGTGCGCGCCACCGTGCCCGAGCCGACCGGCGTCGCGTGCTCGGCGACGAGACGGGCCAGTAGCGTGGCGTGTGATTGCCATGCGGGGGCGAAGCGCAGGAACGTTCGCACCTCTTGCTCGAAGTCGACGACGTAGTCGGCTTGTACGCGCTCGCGGCGCGACGTGTCGGCTGCGCGCTTCTTCGCGTAGGTGTCGGTCGAGCGTTCGGCGTCGAGCGCCGCGCGTTGTGCGGCGATGGTTTCGGCGGGTGCCCACAGGCCCTTCGAGAATGCCTTGCGACCCTTCTTCTCGATGACAGCCCACGACGGACCGGCGGCCTTTACTCGGCGCGTGAGGCCCGCATCGCCCGGCGGGAGGCATGCCCACGTGGCGGGAGGCGAGAGGCGGCGACCATCGGGCGCGAGGAAGACGTTGGGATCGGCGGTGGGCGCGAGGACGAGCGAGCCGGACATCGAGGCGAGAGTGCACGAGTCGTGATCCGCTGTCGATCGGTCGGTGAGGACGACCTCAGGTCGAGGAGCTGTTCACCGATGATGTGATGTCGGGGTAGGAGTGGGTCACTCGAACGTCGCTGCGAGAGTGATCGACGACATCGCAGGTTAGTGTCGTCGTGTGAAACTCCTGCCGGGCCTCTACGAGCTTCCGATCACGTCGGAGATCGAGCAGACGCTTCAGCAGCTCGCGAAGCATCTCGGATCGACCCGCGAGTCGATCACGGCGGAAGAGGCGCCGCATCTGCTCGCGCGATTGCTTCACGATGCTTCGTTGCGCGCGCTTCGGAACGTTCGGGCGTCGGAGGGCGATGATACTGGCGACGGCGACGACCGACTCGAGCGGCAGGTCGCGCTCGCGAACGAGGTGCTCGCGCTCCTCGGGAAGCTCGCGCCCAAGTCGGGAATCTCGGGCCACGAGGCGCTGCGGCAGCCACCCGAGCTGTTGCTCGCGCTGCGCGAGTTGGCGGACGTACGGCTCGGGACGATCGAGATCGCTCGACCAACGTTGCCGCTTCGGCAGAGCGACCTGCTCGTCAATGGACCTCGTGACCTTCGTGTTGGACATGAAGTGCGATTGGAGCTCGCGTCTGCGGATCGAGTCGATCTTCTCGTCTCGTTCGTGAAGTGGAGTGGGTTTCGTCTGCTGCGACCGGAGTTGAAGGCGTTTCTCGCGCGGCGGCCTGGTGGCCTGCGGATTCTGACGACGACGTATATGGGAGCGACCGACGCGACGGCGGTGGAAGGTCTCCTCGAGATCGGGGCGGACGTCAAAGTCTCGTACGACAGCCGGCGCACGCGACTTCATGCAAAGGCATGGCTGTTTCATCGCGAGTCGGGGTTTACGACGGGACTCGTGGGATCGTCCAACCTGTCGGCGGCGGCGTTGCTCGACGGATGCGAGTGGAACGTGCGGTTGTCGTCGGTGGACAACGCATCGATCCTCGCGAAGTTCGTGACTACGTTCGGGCAGTACTGGGACGACGAGGAGTTCGAGAAGTACGACAAGGCTCGATTCTCCGAAGTGACGGGCAGACGCGACGGCGATCGCGATGCACTCGCGCGTGCGGTCCAGCTTCGTCCGTATCCGCATCAGCAGTCGGTTCTCGATGCGCTCGAGGTCGAGCGGAGCCGTGGTCATCACAACAACCTCGTCGTCGCGGCGACGGGCACCGGGAAGACCGTGATCGCGGCACTCGACTACGCGCGCATGCGCAAGGGCGGCGCCGATCCGACGCTGCTGTTCATCGCGCATCGCCAAGAGATTCTTCGGCAGAGCTTGGCGACGTTTCGCGCGGCCGTGCGCGACGGTCACTTCGGCGAGTTGCTCGTCGGCGATGATCGGCCGACCGTTGGACGTCACGTGTTCGCGTCGATCCAGGCGATGCACGAGAAGCGTCTCGCGACATTGGCACCGGATGCGTACGACGTCGTGATCGTCGACGAGTTCCATCACGCACAAGCCGATAGCTATCGAGCACTGCTCTCGCACTTTCGTCCGAAGGTGCTGTTGGGACTCACCGCGACGCCGGAACGCGCGGATGGCAAGTCCGTGCTCGAGTGGTTTGATAACCGCATCGCCGCCGAGCTGCGCCTGTGGGACGCACTCGATCTCGGCCTCGTGGTGCCGTTTCAGTACTTCGGTATCCACGATGCGACGGACTTGTCGATGCTCGACTTCACCGGCGGTCGCTATGACGTCGCGTCGCTCGAACAGCTGTACACCGCCGACCACGTGCGCGCGAACGCGGTCATCCGCGCGCTCCACGATCACGTTCGCGACGTGTCGCAGATTCGCGCGTTGGGGTTCTGCGTGTCGATCAGGCACGCCGAGTTCATGGCGAAGTTCTTCGCGCAGAAGGGCATCCCGTCGCTCGCCGTTTCCGCGGAAACGTCGGATGTCGCGCGCTCCGAGGCGCTGCGGAAGCTGAGGACCGGCGAGATCAAGGTGCTGTTCTCTCGCGACTTGTTCAACGAAGGCGTGGATCTCCCGTCCGTCGATACGGTGCTGTTCTTGCGTCCGACGGAGAGCGCCACGATCTTCTTGCAGCAGCTCGGTCGCGGTCTGCGTCACGAAGAAGGCAAAGCGTGCCTGACCGTCCTCGACTTCATCGGTAACGCGCACAAGCGCTTCCGATTCGATCAGCGGTTTCGCGCCTTGCTGGGTGGCACGCGTGCGGCGGTCCGCGATGCCGTCGAGCAGGGCTTTCCGCATCTGCCCGCGGGTTGCGAGATCAAGCTCGATCGCGAGAGTCAGCGGGCCGTGCTCGAGAATGTCCGCGCGGGCGTCGCGACCGGTACGCGCGACCTCGTCGAGGATCTCCGGAGTCTCGGCGATGTGCGTTTGCCCGCGTTCCTCGCCGCGTGCGATCTCGAGCCCGAGGATCTGTACAAAGACGGTCGATGCCTGACACGACTGAAGCGCGCTGCGGATCTTCGGCGCTCCGATCCCAAAGAGGGCGAGGACGAAGTGATGCGCGCCTTCGAGCGCATGCTGCATGTCGACGACGACGCGCGTCTCGACACGTGGCGTACGTGGCTTCGCGGCGACGAGCCCGTCACGGCTGATCGAAACGATCCACTACAGCTGATGCTGTTCACGATCCTCGGCTACGTACGAAACCCCGTCGTTGACATGAGCAAGGCGTTCGCGCGGCTGTGGGGCAACGCGGATCTTCGCGAGGAGCTGATCGATCTGCTCGATCTCCTCGCCGATCGGCAGCGTCGGCCGACGTTCGCCATCGATGGCCTACCGTTTCGCGTGCACGCGACCTACTCGCGCGACGAGGTCAGTGCCGGGCTACGCGAGGTCGGCGACAAGGGAAAGCTCAAGCGTACCCAAGGCGGCGTACTGAAGAACGATGCGGCACGCGCTGACATCCTGTACGTCACGCTGGAGAAGGACGCGAAGCACTTCACGCCGACAACGCTCTACGACGACTACCCGATCTCGCAGTCGCGCTTTCATTGGGAGTCGCAGGGAGCAACGCGCGCCGATTCGAACACGGGCCGTCGCTATCAAGGCGTCGTCGAGCAACCGTGGCGCACGCTGCTCTTCGTCCGGCACAAGAAGTGGGACTCGCGCGGTGGAACGTCGCCGTATTTGTTCCTCGGACCGGTGCGGTACGTCTCGCACGAGAAGGAGAAGCCCATGCGGATCGTGTGGGACCTCGAGCGGCCGATGCCGGCTACGTTCTTCAACGATGTGAAGGTCGCTGCGGGCTAGGAGCGACGCCTAGGCGGGCGAATGCTCAGGTGATCTGGCAGTTATTCGTGCAGCTGTCGGCGGGATTCGAGTTCCCGTCGTCGCACTCCTCGGCGCCGGTGATGACGCCATTGCCGCAGCGGGTCACCGTGCAGTTGTTGTCGCAGCCGTCGCCGTCCGTCGCGTTGCCGTCGTCGCACTCCTCGGGACCTGTCATCACGCCATTGAGGCAGCGAGTCTCCGTGCAGTTGTTGTCGCAGCCGTCGCCGTTCGTCGCGTTGCCGTCGTCGCACTCCTCGGTCCCGGCCGTGATGTGGTCACCGCAGTCGATCGGAAACTCGCACATCACGTTGCAACCATCGTCGTCGATCTGGTTGCCGTCGTCGCACTGCTCGCCCGGCGATTGCGCTCCGTTTCCACAGCCAGTGAGCCGGCAGTTGACGTCACAGCCATCGCCGTTGATCGAGTTGCCGTCGTCGCACTCCTCTGCGTTCTCCACGACACGATTCCCGCACGGTCCAAGGCGTTCGAACGTGCATTGCGACGAGCAGCCGTCGCCCTCCTCGAGGTTTCCATCGTCGCATTCCTCGCCTCTGTTCTTGTCGAGCAGAGCATCGCCGCACACGTGGGCGCGCCCCTCGAGACCGAACACGACATCGCAGCTAGCGAGCGACGCGAACACGACCGTTACGAGGAATCGCCGCACTGTCGCGAGCCATGTTACCTCGGGTCGTTCCGTCCCGGACTACACGAAGACATATCCGAGCACGGTGTTCGATCCGTGCCACAGGATCCCCGGCCACAACGAACGCGTTCGGTAGAACAGGTAGGCCCACACGATGCCCGTCTGCTGACCACCGAAGAACAGTCGCATCGTCGCGGTCCCGAGCGACAGGCTTTCGTTCTGGAGCAGGAGGAAGGGGATGTGGAAGCTCACGAACAGGATCGTCGAGATCGTGATCGCGACTCCTGGTGAGCGCGTCAACGCGAGCCAGCGTTGCATCGTCAGCGCGCGGTAGCCGAGCTCTTCGGGCAGCGCGTTGATGAACAGCTGCAATGCGAAGTACGGGACGATGATCGCGGGGTACGCGAACAACGGCAGCATCGCGAGCGGCACACCCGACGCGAGCGACAGGATCAGCGCGATCGCGAACGCGATCCCGATCAGCACGGCTGCGAGTCCCACGTAGCGTGGTGCGAAGCCGAGGCGGCGCCAGGACATCTGTGCGATCACGCAGAGCGCGAGTGCCGGCAGCGTCTGCTTGAGAGTGGACGCCATCACGTTGCCGAGCCGCATCCACAGCACGTGTGCGTTGTCGATCGTGACCGTCGTGACCGTCGTGGTGACAGAGGGCGATGGCTTTGGAGACGCGAGCGGCGCGGCTTCGAGCGCGCTCGTTGCGTCGGTCGATTGTCGCGTCAGCAGCGCCCACGCCACGAGAGCGATGATGCTCAGCCACGGCACGACCAGTGCGATGCCTTCCCGCCAACGTGCGGGGCGACCGATCTCGGAAGCGGAGAGCGGGGTGTCGTTTCGCGTCCACGCGTAGATCAGCGCGATGTACAGCGGCAGGAGCACGAGCTGGTTCACCAGCTGCGTCCATACGGGCCGGACCTCGAGTGCGAGTCCGCCGACGAACGTCACGAGGAGGTAGGCCACGAGCAACCGCTCGCGCAGGATGCTGCGCACGAGGTCGCGGGAACTGCTCATTCGCGAAATGTATCCTCTTCGAGCCGAGCCGCGTCAGCTCTGGAGCGTCACTGGTAACGCTTCGAGGCCGCGCAGGCCGACCGATGGTTTCCAGCTCACGCGATCGATGTCGAGCGTCATGCCGCGCGTCGACGAAACGAGGGCGGCGAAGGCGTGCTTCGCTTCGAGGCGCGCGAGGGCGGCGCCGACGCAATAGTGAGCGCCACCGCCGAACGACAGGGGCTTCGGATCGGGGCGCGTGACGTCGAGCTCGTCGGGGCGATCGTAGCGGCGAGGATCGCGGTTGGCAGAGCCGAGGATGAGGGCGATCACGATCTCGCGATCGAGTTGCGTGCCTTCGATCTCGATCGGCTCGAGGGCGACGCGCGGTGCGACCTGCACGGGCGAGTCGAAGCGGAGGAGCTCCTCGACGGCGTTCTCGACGAGCGCGGGTTGCGCGTAGAGAGCCGCGAGCTGCGCGGGGTTGCGCAGGAGCGCGAGGAGGCCGTTGCCGATCAGGTTCGTGGTGGTCTCGTGTCCGGCGAGGAACAGGAAGGTCGCGTTCGCGGCGATCTCGTCTTCGGTGAGGCGGAAGCCTTCTTCTTCGACGGCGAGCATGTCGTCGAGGAGCGCGGTGCCGGGTTGCTTGCGGCGAGCGGCGAGGAGCTCGCGGATGTACGCGTCCCATTCGCTCATCGCGGTTTCGGCGGCGGCGAGTTGTGCGTCGCTGCAGGATTGGAGATCGACGGTGGCGGCGGTGATGGCGGCCCAGCCTCGGTTGCGTTCGCGATCGGCTTCGGGGATGCCGAGGAGCTCGCAGATCACGGTGGCGGGAAGCGGATAGGCGAGCTCGCTGATCACCTCCATCGATTTGCGCTCGAGGATCGGCGTGAGGAGCGAGGTGACGAGGCCTTCGATGCGCGGCGTGAGGGCGCGGACGGCGCGCGGCGTGAACACCTTCATGATCAGCTTGCGCAGGCGGGTGTGGGCTTCGCCGGATTGGAAGAGGAGCCAGTACCGACGGTGAAGCGTGAGCTTCCAGTCCGGGGCGAGGCGCGGTGGGCCACTCGGATCGTTGGCGTCGCGAAAGCCGCGTGGAGTGCGGAACGCCGGGCTGCGAAGGACGCGGTCGATGGACTCGTAACGCGTGAGGATCCAGCCGCCGAACGGAGACTTGAGGACCGGCGCTGTCTCGCGAAGCTGCGCGTAGAGCGGGTAGGGATCCGCGCGGCCTTCGGGCGTGAACAGCATCATCATGGTGCGGCCGGTGTCGGTCATCGTCGGTAAGCATAGCCCCAAGCGAGGAGCGGAACCCTTTCGGGGGCGCGCGGCTCTCACGGGAAAAGGAGCCACCGATGTGTCGACCGATGACGTGTGACAAGTGCAAGCGCCCGAGCTATGCGGGCTGCGGGATGCACGTAGAACAAGTGCTGGGCGGCGTTCCCGTCGCGGAGCGTTGCCGTTGTAACCAGGAAGCGAAGGCCACCACGCCAGGATCGAGCCCCGGTCGGTCGCCTTTCGGTCGATAACACGGCCCATGTCGAACACGTTCTGGGACGATCGCTATCGCGGTGACACGTACGCGTACGGCACGGAGCCGAACGATTTCCTGCGCGCGGAGGCCCATCGCATCGGGCCAGGGCCCGTGTTGTGCCTCGCCGAAGGGGAGGGACGAAATGCGGTGTATCTCGCGAGCCTCGGGCATCGCGTGACCGCCGTGGATTTCTCGGCGGAAGGGCTGCGCAAGGCGTCGCGGCTCGCACGCGAGCGCGGCGTGGAGCTCGATCTCGTCGAAGCGGATCTCGCCACGTTCGATCTCGGCGAGGCGGCGTGGAGCGGCATCGTGTCGATCTTCGCGCACACACCGCCGGCGATTCGAGCGTCGTTGCACGCACGCGTGGTGCGCGCACTCGCGCCGGGTGGCGTGTTCGTCCTCGAGGCGTATCGGCCCGAGCAGCTCGCACTCGGAACCGGCGGCCCGCGAGATGTCGCGATGATGCCGACGCTCGCCGAGCTACGCGCGGAGCTCGGGCAGCTCGAGCTCGTGGTCGCGCGCGACGTGGAGCGCGAGATTCACGAGGGACCGCACCACGCGGGACCGAGCGCGACCGTGCAACTCGTCGGTATTCGCTGATCGCGCACTCGGTTCGCGATCCGATGCGTGCGGCGCACCCGCTTCGCATTCGGACGACCACCGCGACCGACGTCGTCGCGAAGAGCGGCATCTGTCTTGCTGAAAGGGGAGGTATGTCGGCCCTACGAATCATTCTCGCGACCACGGTGTTCGCATCGTTTGCAGCGTGCGCGGAGCGGACTGCGCCGACGGAGTCAGCGCCGAGCACTGCGCCAACGCCGGCGACTCCGCTCGACTCCGTGGAGAAGGTGGCGTTGCACGATGCCCTCGACGACGAGTACCGCGCGTGGTCGACCTACGATCAGGTCATTCGGGATCTCGGTGAGGAGCGCCCGTTCACTCGGATCCGTGCCGCCGAGGAGCGACACATCGCGGCGCTGAAGACGACGTTCGGGCGGTATGGCTTGGAGGTATTTCCGAACCCGTACGTCGGCCGTGTTCCGCACTTCGCCACCTTCGGCGAGGCGTGTGACGCCGGCGTGGCCGCCGAGATCGCGAATGCTGCACTCTACGAACGCCTCGAGAAGAGCACGCAGCGATCCGATATTCTCTTCGTATTCGACAACCTGCGTCGCGCTTCCGAAGACCGTCATCTCCCTGCGTTCCGTCGCTGTGGGAACCGATAAGCCGGCGTGAATCCTTTCGGCGCGACCTGGCTCTTATCGGCAAGGAGAACGCACATGCCGACGACGACGAAAGCGACGAACGTGACGAACGTGACCGAAGACTCCTTCGCGACGGTGTTCAAGAAGGAGGGGATCGTGCTGCTGGATTTCTGGGCATCCTGGTGTGCTCCGTGCCGTGCGTTCGCGCCGGTGTTCGAAGCCGCCGCGACACGCCACCCCGACATCACGTTTGGCAAGGTCGACACGGAGGCCGAGCCGGGGTTGTCGGCGGCGTTCAAGATCCAAGCGATTCCAACACTGGTCATCTTGCGCGACGGCATCTTGCTCGCCGCGCAACCGGGTGCGCTTCCTGCGAAGGCGCTCGACGAAGTGATCGCGAAGGTCCGCGCGCTCGACATGGACGAGGTCCGTGGCGAGATCGCGAAGGACGGCTCGAAACGAAAGAGTGCGTGATGTCGAACCATGCAATGACACGAAACCTGCGCTCGACGTTCGACGAGGCGCTCGCGCGGATCCCGGAGGCGCTCAAGTCCGAGGGGTTTGGCGTGCTCACCGAGATCGACATCCAGAACACGCTGAAGCAGAAGCTCGGCGTGGAGCACCGGCGCTACAAGATCTTGGGTGCCTGCAATCCGTCGTTCGCGCACCAGGCGCTCCAGATCGATCTCGCGATCGGCTTGATGCTGCCGTGCAACGTCGTGGTCTACGAGGGCGACGACAAGAAGGCCGTCGTGATGGCGATCGATCCGACGACAACGATGGCAACCGCGGGTGATCCGCGACTCGTCGAGATCGCGGCTGCGGTGAAGCAGAAGCTACAGCGCGTGTTGGAACGCCTGGAGTGAGCGCGAGCGAGCGCGCCGATGACGATGACGATTACTCGACTTTGTTCTTGCGGCGACCCACGGTCACCAACAACCCGAGGACCACACCGTAGCCGGTCGTGATCCACGGATTGGCTCGGGTGGGTCAACCACTGTCGCAGCCGAAGAACCAGTAGTACGCGAACCCGACAGCAGCGCCGCCGAGCGCGCCGATGATGGGAAGGATCATGGCGCGGCGAGGAGTGGCAGTGGCAGTGGGGTCGCTCATCGTGCTCCTGTCTTGCCTGCGACGTGCGCAGAGCCCTGGTACGTGAAGCTCAAGAGTCGCGCACCTTCGACGGGCGCGGCGGTGAGATCGTCGGTGGTGAAGCCGGCCTGCGCGAGAAGAGCGCCGGTGTCGCGATCGAGGTGACAGCCGCCGGCGATGCGCTTCCAGTAGGGAGTGAGGCGGCGTTGCCAGCGACCGGTGCGCTCGACATGCGAGATGCCGTGCTCGACGAAGAACAGCTCGCCGTTCGGACGTAGCACGCGACGGATCTCGGCCAGTGCGCGGAGTGGATCGTCGATGCTGCACAGCGTGTACGTCATCACGATCGAGTCGAACGAGGCGTCGGCGTAGGGCAGTGCCTCGGCGTCGCCGCGAACGAGCTCGACGGCAACGTGCGCGTCGGCCGCACGAGGAGCGGCGCGGGCGAGGAGCGGCGCGGATGGATCGAGTGCGACGACGTGCGTCACGCGGGTGGGATCGTAGAACGCGAGGTTGAGGCCGGAGCCGACGCCGACCTCGAGGACAGCGCCGTGCGCGCGTGGGACCCAGCGCTGGCGTGCTTCGAGGATCGCGTGGCTACGCCCGGCCTTCTCGATGAGAAACGGCAGGACGCGATCGCTCCACAGACTCACGAGTGCCTCGCGGCGAACAACGGGTTCATGTGCGGGTACATCTTGGTCCGATTGGCCGCACGAAGCGATGCGACACGTCGTCTCGTGGGGGGAGTGGACGATCATCGTCGCGGAGCGCCGCGCCACGGGTATGCTCGCGGCGTGCGAGTCGTCGTTGCCATGTTCGTGGTGCTCGGGCTCGTCGCGACAGCGTGGGCCGGTGATGCACTGAAGCCGTATGTCGGGCGAATCGTGATCTCGCCCGAGGTGCCACCGAGCGCGGCGTCGGAGTTGCCCGCGTATCTCGCTGCGAATCAGGTCAAGGAGAACGAGTACGATCTGCTCAAAGGGCCGCCCTGGCCGATGCACTTGGTCGGCGTGCTGCCGAAGAATGTCACGAAGCCGATCAAGCTCGTGTTCACCGAGAAGGGCGACGCGAAGCAGACGCCGCTGGCGGCGATCGACGTGACCAGCAAGCAGCGCGTTGTGATCGCGCACTCGGAGGCGAACGTGGCCGCCGGGTTCGCGGTGGGGAAGACGTACATCGTGCGGCTGATGCTCGGGAAGACGGTGCTGGCCAAGGCCGAGCTGTCGTTGCGCGACTGAGGCGGACCGAGCGCGAGCGTAGCGATACCTGACCCTTGCACCTCGGTCAGCGGTGGTCATCGTCGCCGGTGACAGCCACGTGACGGTACGTCTACAGTGCCGGCGTGAACCGGGGGCTCGGTCTCGTCGTCGTCGGGGTGTGCGCGCTACCTAGCGCGGACGCCGGCGGGTTCTATGTTCCGGAGATCGGGGCGCGCTCGGCGGCGGTGGGTGCGGCGACGGTGGCGGATGGCGCGGACCCGTCGGCGATCTTTCACAACCCGGCGGCGCTCGCGGGCGCGGATGGATTGCAGCTCGAGCTGTCGACGGATCTGTTCCTGCCACGCGTGACGTTCTTCCGCCGGCCGCAAATGGATCCGAATACGGGCGCGAACATCAGCTACGCGCGCAGCGAGAACACGAATCGCGTGATCGCGGCGCCGTACCTCGGGGCCAGCTATCGCGTGCACGAGCGCGTGGTGGCGGGGCTCGCGGTGTATGCGCCGTTCGGTGCGACGATCGCGTTTCCCGAGGACGGATCGCAGCGCCAGGTGGTCACGAAGATCGCGCTCACGACGATCTTCGCGAGCCCGGCGGTGGCGGTCGCGGTGGGGAACGGGTTCTCTGTCGGTGCGACGGCGAACTTGATCTTCGGTGACCTGGTGCTCGAGCAGCGGAACGCGCTGCCGTATGTCACCGGGGATCCCGAGCAGTATCCGGATCCGGAGATGGGCCTCGAGGGAACAACGCGGTTGGCGGGGCGCGATCCGTTTTCGATCGGCGCGACGTTCGGTGCGGGATGGCGATCGGGCGACGGGCGAATCGCGATCGGTGCCAGCGTGATGACGCCGGTGACGCTGAAGCTCGAGGGAGATGCCCACGTCGAGAATGCGGGCATCTCGGTGCTGGTCGATCAGAACAACAACGAGCTGCAGCCGGCGGGGCAGCGCGATGATCGCGTGCGCATGTCGTTGCCGCTGCCGTTGGTGGCGCGGTTCGGCGTGGCGGTGAAGCCGGCGACGAATTGGCGCGTCGAGGCCGACGTGAACTGGCAGCGATGGTCGACGTTCGAGAGGCTCGTCGTCGACTTCGTCGAGGAGTACGAGCTGCTGCAGACGCCGGGCGCGAACCTCTACGATGTCACCGTCGAGAATCAGTGGAAGGACACGTGGAGCGTGCGGCTCGGGGCGGAGGCGATGCCGTTCGCGGCGCCGATCGCGCTGCGAGCGGGCGTGCTGTTCGATCAGAGCCCCGTCGACGATCGGTACTTCAGCTTGCTCACGCCCGATTCCGACAAGCTCGGCGTGACGGCGGGTGCGCGATGGTCGTTCGAGCTATCGCGTGGTCGGCTCGATCTCGAGATCGCTGCGATGCACTTGTTCTTGCGCGAGCGCGATGTCGCGCCGGATGCCGACGGGGATCCGGGGTCGAATGGAACCATTCTCAACAAACCGGCCCCGAGCTTTTTCCACGGCGTGACTCGGGCCGCGTTCGATCTCGTGACACTCGCCGTGGCATGGAGGCACTGACATGCAGATCACGCGTTCGGTCTTGTTTGCGATGGCTCTGAGCGCCTCGGGTGCTGCGTGCAGTGACCCCGATCCGTTCATGACCACCGGCGATGGTGGTGGCGGCGGCAGCGACGGTGGCGGTGGTGGCAGCGACGGCGGTGGCGGTGGCGATGCCGCGCCGCCGAGGAACTGCGCACCGGCACCTGCGCGACTCGTGGTGTTGGGCGACAGCATCACGGCGTGCTCCGTGGTCGGCGGTCCGCAGAATGCCAACTGCGTGTCGAAGAAGCTCGCCGACTACGTGACCACGAACTACGCGGCGGGGATGGTCTACCAAAACCTCGCCGTCGGCGGCGCGAAGCTCGACGACATCGCGGGCCAGCTCGCCAACATCCAGACGGCGGCGGGACCGGCGCTCGTGTACCTCTACATCGGCGGCAACGATCTGTCGCCGTTCATCTTCCAGTCGGACTCGGCGGCGATGAACGCGTGGACGAACACCATCTCGCCCAAGCTCGACAGCGTGTACACGGCGGTGTTCGCGAAGCTCGCGGACACGGCGCTCTTCCCGGCGGGGGCGACGCTGCTCATGAACACGCAGTACAACCCGTTCGATGACTGCACGGCATCGCCGTACAACTTGAGTCAAGCGAAGACGGACATCCTGCACATGTTCAACGACAAGCTGCGCTCGATCGCGGCGGCGAAGGGCGATGCGGCGATCATCGTCGACCAGCACGGTCCGTATCTCGGACACGGGCACCACTACAACGTATCGGCGTGTCCGCACTACATGGCAGGGTCTGCGCCGTTCATGCAGGACCAGATTCACGCGAACGCGGCGGGCAACACGCAACTCGCGGCGATCGCGGGTGGTGGCGCGGATCGGCTGTATCGCGACTGCATCCAGTAATGGGGCCCATCCCCGGAGCGTGATACGTTGGGGATCGTGCGTTGGTTCGTCGTCCTCGCGGTCATGGGCTGCGGACGTAGTGGCTTCGATGTCACCGACGCGGACTCGACGACGAACGACGTCTCGGCCACGCAATACCGCAATGCGGTGCTCGCCGATGACCCTGCCGCGTACTTCCGGCTCGGTGAACCGGCCGGGCCGTACGCGAGCTCCGAAGCGCCGGGCGCGCCTCCGGGAATCTACACGACCACGAACGACATGATTCGCTATGGCCTGGCCGGCGCGACCGGCGATGGCGACACGGCGGTCCAGTTCGACGGAGTCGGTAACCTGGTGTTGCCGACCGAGGAGATCGCGCTGCTCGACATCGATCCGTTGCGGACGACGTTCGACGGCGACTTCACCGTCGAAGGCCTCATCTATCCGATCGGGATCCCGACCGCAGAGTCACCCTACTCGTTCCTCGTCTGCGAGAACTACATGAACAACGGGTTCCGGACGGGGTGGCAGTCGAGCATGCGGCTTCGCGTGTGGAACGACGAAGCGGGCGGCTCGACGAGCCTCACGTCGCAGCTCGTCCTCACGCCGGATCGCTGGCAGCATGTCGCGATCACGAAAGCCGGCACGACCATCGCCATGTATATCGATGGCGTGGACGTCGGTACCGGGAACATGCCCGACTACACGCCGGCGGATTCGCTTGCCGAGTGCGGCATCGGATCGTTTCATGGCATGCCGTCTCACGGAATCTTCGACGAGCTCGCGATCTACACGACGGCGTTGTCGGCTGCTCGCGTCGCGGCGCACGCCCAGCTCGCGGTTCACTGAACTATCTCGGTCCGACCACTGCACGGATGGATGTGCGCGTCCGTCAGGTGGGCATGAAGCGAATAGCTCTGTGTTTGATCGTCTTGGTCGCGTGTGGTGATGACGGTGGATCCGGCGGTGGCGCCGACGCCGCCGTGCAAGGCAGCTGCTTCTACAGCTGCAACACCAACTTCGGGACGCTGTATGGCTGCACGTCGGAAGCGTCGCTCACGTCGTCGGCGACATGCACCACGAATGCGGAGACGAAGTGCGGCTCGAGCAGCGTCGGCCGGTCCGAGTTCTCGACGTGCCAGGCGTGCGACGACAGCTGCGCACCGGGATGGCACAACCCATGAGGGCGCTCGTGCTCGTGATGCTCGTCGCGTGTAGCGGCAGTGGAAGTGGTGATGATGACGGTGGAGGTGGCGACGGTGGCGTGATGATCGACGCACCGACGATGGCGATCGATTCGCCCACGCAAACGTTTCCCGCGGTGTGTCAGGAGCTGCCGCTGAGCTGTCCCGATGCGGCGTCGCTCGCGACGTGCGAAGCGGGAAGTGCGGCCGCGTTCGGCGCGTGCAGCTACTTGCCGATCACCGCAGGTTGCGCGACGGCGGGGTGTCCATCGGATGCGCAGATCTGCCGGACCGCCGAGAGCAGCGCGGGACATTGCACGCATTCGTGCGTGAACAATGCGGACTGCGTGGTGGCCGGTGGTGGCTCCGCGACGTGCAGGACGATCAACGGCGTGGTGAAGGTCTGCACCGTCGATTAGACATCGAGCGAGGCGAGTGCGGTCCAGCGCACCGAGGTGGTCATCAAGCGCAGGATGCTGTCGAGGGTGACATCACCGATGCCCAGCTTCGCGCGCAGAGCATCGCGCGTACCGCTGACGAACGCGGCGCGTGCGGAGGCGATGCGGCGGGTCGCATTCGTGCGATGAATGCCGTAGATGCTCGCGATCTGTTCGATGCCGAGGTGCTGATGAAGCTCGAGGTCGAGAACGAAGCGATCGTGCGGAGCGAGGGCGCGCCATGCGGTTTGCAGCGCGGCGCCGAGATCGTTCGCGTAGCGCTCGCGCATGTGGGCGAGCTCGGGATCCGCGCCGACGCGGTCGACGAGCGTCTCGATCGAGTCACTCGGGATCTCGCGCGTGGCGCGATGTTGATCGAGGGCGAGTCGCATGACGAGCGTGCGGACGAACGCTGCGAGGGAGCCACGACCGCGATAGCTCGCAAGACCGGGAGCGTCGCCGACGACCAAGCGGACGCGCGCGAGCTGGGCGATCTCGTCGATGTCGCCGAGGTTGCGCGCGCGAACGTGGGCGAGCGCGGGTGCGAGAACCGTGGTCTCGAGCTCCGCGATGGCGGGTTCGATGCCGGCGATGCACGCACTCGCGAGGACGAGGTCATCGCGCTGATCGCCCTCGGCGATCGATGGAATGCGCGCGGCGTCGACGGTAGCGCCGGGCCAGCGCTTCGCGAATTCGGCCGCGAGATCCACGTGCGAGAGTATAGGCCATGAGCTGTCTCGCCGACGAAGTCATCGCCGCGTGGCTGGATGGCGAGCTCGTCGAGGACGAGCGGTCGCTCGCGATCGAGCACGCGAGCGCGTGCGATGCGTGCCGCGAGCTCGTCGGGGCGGTGTTCGATAGCGAGCGAGTGCCGGTGACGATCGGGCGCTACGAGATCGTGGGGACGATCGGTGGTGGCGGCATGGGCGTCGTGTTGCGGGGGCGCGATCCGGTGCTGGATCGCAGCGTGGCGATCAAGCTCGCGCGCGCCGGCGTGGACGATCAGGCGCAGATGCTTCGCGAAGCCCAGGCGCTCGCGCGGTTGAGTCATCCGAATGTCGTCGCGGTGCACGACTTCGGCGAATCGGGTGGCGAGGTGTTCGTGGCGATGGCGCTCGTCGAGGGCGAGCCGCTGTCGCGCTGGATGGCGACGGCGCACCCGCTAGACGTGCGGCTGCGCGTGCTCGACGGAGTCGCCGCGGGGCTGGCCGCGATTCACGATGCGGGGCTCGTCCATCGCGACATCAAGCCCGACAACATCGTGGTGCGCTCGACGGGCGAAGCGGCGATCGTCGACTTCGGTCTCGCGCGACCGTCCGCGCCTGGAGCGGCGGGGACGGGCGTGGCGGGCACGCGCGACTACGTGGCGCCCGAGGTGCTCGCAGGTGGAGCGGCGACACCTGCGAGCGATCAGTACGCGTGGTGGGTCCTCGTCGGTGAGGTGCTCGCCGACCTCCCGCCACGACGGCGCGCGCGCGTGGAGGTGGTACGCAAGCGCGGAACGTCGCGCGATCGCTTTCGCGACATGCGGGAGGCCGCGGCGGCGCTGCAACGCGCGGTCGGGATTCCGTGGGGGATCCCTGTCGCGATCGCGGCGGTCGCTGTCATCGCGACGGTGATCGCGCTGTTCGCGCTTCGCACCGAGGACGATCCGTGCGCGTGGACTCCGTCGGCATGGAGCGCGCAGCGTGAAGCGGTCCGCGGCGGATTGCAGCTCGCCGGCGTCGATATCGACCGCGTGACCGCGGCGATCGATCGGCGCGCGTCGACGACGGCAGCGCTGCGCCACGATGCGTGCGTGCTCTCGCGTCGCGATGGCGCGGACGATCGTGCACTCGGTCAGTATCGCGTCGCGTGCGTGGATCGAACGTGGGCGGAGGCCACGGGGCACTTTCGCGGGCTCGCGTCGCGCGATCGCGAGGAGGTGTGGTCGACGCTCGATCAGCTCGGGCTGGTCCTCGACCCAGCGCGGTGTGCGAAAGCGTCGCGATCGATCATGGCGCCACCGTCGGTGGACCCGAA
>Ga0154020_10002037_pt1 | contig 24651 bp, 21 predicted proteins | sample Klosneuvirus_201_FD_109709 | JGI IMG/M metagenome (GOLD analysis project Ga0154020, IMG submission 109709) | Active sludge microbial communities from wastewater, Klosterneuburg, Austria - Klosneuvirus_20160825_MG | ecosystem: Engineered > WWTP > Aerobic digester > Activated sludge | place...
TAGCATTAAGCTGGATCAAGCAAGAAGTTATCCACAGCTACTCGGTAAAAATAAATAAATCCTGTGGATAACTCAAGAAAATGAACTGATTTTCAAATTAAATCTCCGAACTAACTCTACTTATTCAGCAAATCTTTCTCGTGCTTCATCACCTATTACTCCGATGGATGCCTTGGAGTTAAAAGGTTTAGTGCTCAAGCGTTATAATGTTAATTACACGATCACTTCTGCAAATAAATTAAAGAGCATCTTAACTCTAGCTAATGAAACTTTACCACTCGAGATAAATCCACCAAGTACCATTATTGTTTTTCCAACTGAAACAGGACTTGAAGATGGAACTTACCAAACCAAAGTTGTAGAACGAGATATTGCATTAAAAGATAGCGCGGTAATCACTAAAACATTTAGTGTTAACCCTATTAGAAAACCGACTGGTGCTTCTGTTTTATTAAACTCTGATAAATCTATAACTTTAAATTGGACGGCACCAACATTAACACAAGATGGTTTACCTATCAATAATTCTACTTGGGCTGGGTATCACTTTTACGTTTATAATTCAACCAATGCTGTAGTTTTCGCTACTTTATCGACTTCAATAAGGCCAGGTCTCAATACTTTCAGATCATCAATCTTACCAATAGCTAGTGGAGCATATACAGTTAGAATAATTCCGCATCTATATAATGGTGGCAATGGAAATGCATCAGATGCCCTTCCTTTTACAATTCCATAATTATAGAGGATTTAGCTTAAATGTTTCCAAAATTTTAATTAAACCTAAAATTTTGGAAACCAAAAAAGTATACAGATCAGATTTAATCATGTTCTCTTATCTAAACGGCGACATAAGGTGGAGTAAAAATAATTGTTGTTTCTTGACGTCGTGATTTGTAGGATTTCAAGATTTCAAGATTTCAAGACTAGGTAAATAACTTTATTTCAGAAAATATAAAGTTAATTAATAGTACTCCTTCTGAAAACTCTATTGTATTTTTCTTCACTTCATTGACCGCACATTTTTGGCATAGGTTTAATTGGAATTTCGATGATTTGAAAACTTCAATGAGACTACGAAATTGACAATTTATATTAGTTTTTAAATAAAATATCCTTAGACCAATTTAAAATTTTAGCCCCTAACTCAATTGTAAGTTCAAGGTCAGAGCTGCTTAACTCTTCGTAACCCTCTTCATAGCGTCTGATCGTAGCATATTGAGTGAGACTTCCTAATCTATGAGCCTCTGGTGGTTGCTCCGTTTCTGGTAGCAGTTGAATAAGAGTTCCTAAATCATGAGTGTGAAGAATTTCTTGGGTTTTAAAGCATTGAACGGCCTTCAGGCATTTTTCAACAGATTGCTGCACAAGATAAATTGCATTTTCTGGCCGGCCGAGGGGTGATTGAGCTAAAACTTTTGCAGATTCCAGATCACCGCTGGCAATCTTCCATAATGAGAATGAATATTCTTTCTTATACTTTTTACCTGCGGGACTCATTGTAATCTCCATTCTGGATAGAGTTCTATACCTTCTTCAGCAATATCAAAGCAAACACCACCTATTTGGCTCTTTTCGTTAAAATAGGAATGTCGAAAGACTAGTAAATCAATTGGCCATGAACTAATTGGACCATTAGAGTAGAGTTGATCTAAAAAATCTTTTGGCTTCCATGAGTCAGGGATAAGAATTGCAATATCTAAATCAGATTCAGCAGTAAATTTTTTGTTAATAAACGAACCAAAGATATAAACTGTAGAATTTGGTTCTAATGTTTTAATTTTACCAATCAGACCCTGTAGCAGATCTTTAAAGTAAGGGCTTTCAGTTGATATATCTTTAAGTCGTAAAAGTGACATATTGGCAAACTAACAATCCTAAGAAGTGAGATCAACTAAATAATCATTAGATTCAGGTGAAGTTTGGATGAAAGGATGGGGGACCAATTTAATTAACCAAGGAAGATGGCGGCGTGAATTGGGACCAAATGCGACGGTCAGGAAGTCGTCCCCCATGGGCCACTGTTCATAAGCCAGCGTCAAGTACAATTATAACTCCCCCACCGGGGTGAGGGAGGAAAGTTCGGCGGGAAGTGGGGGGAGTTTAAAGTACTAGAATCTCGTTGTTCTTCCATTTTTAACATTGGCCATATAAACTTTTGTGTATTTAACTTTTATAAATTTATTTTCTGGAGGACTATTCTTTGGAATAGAATTAATAACAATATTGTTATTAACGGAATCATAACCCCAATTAGTAATATCCGTTCTTTTTTTGCTATTATCTTGGCAAACATTGTCGTTTTCTTTGCAAGTAGAATCATTATCTTGATAATCACTCGCTGCTAAATAAACTTTAATAGTGCCGTATTCGGGGATTTCTTTAAGGTGAATAATTTGCTTCGCTGTTTTTCCTTCAATTTGATTGCCAATCTTTTCCATAACACTATCAAAAGTGTCTCCATCTCCACAGAGAGAAAATTTGGATCCTTTGCTGGCATCTAAAAAACTATAAATATTTGCGGGGTCTGGTGTTTTTAATCCTGGATCCACTTTATCACAAAATCGCTTGCCATTTTTATTAAGTCGATTGGTCGCTAAAATACCAAAAGTTGAAATTTTAGAACCATCGGGACTATTTTTTAATCCTCTTAAAAAAGTATCTAAATCACTTCCAGAGATATTTGGGCTGGAGTCATCAGCATCAGTAATAATGATAATAGCTAAACGAGCCTCGGGGCGATAAAAACCCTGATTGGATGGTGATGAGATAGCTGGCTCTGAAAAAGCACTATAAATGGGAGAAAATAATTGTTCTTCTTCTGGGCCAACATACATTCCGTTAATTTTTAGTGGAAGAATACCAATTAATAAACTCTTTGCTAGCAAATCGATATTATTGTGTTCTCTAGTATAATAATTGGTAGGCAGCCCCTTGGTATCTCCTTTTAGTGGAAATAGAAAACCATTCGGATTGAATTTTGCGATTTCAAAACCATAGCGCTTATCAAAGACAGAAGTAATGCCAATATGATAATCGAGTGTTTTGTTATTTTCAATCACAGTAACCAATTTATTGATATTTCTGGCAAGATTCTCTTGATGAACTTTCATACTCTCTGAATTATCAATGACAAATAAAATATCTACAGCATTTGATATCTTTAGTTCTGCAATTTCGCCTTCAGCTTTACCACTATTGTCGCGTACCTCAGGAGGAGTCATTTTTCGTGAATTCGTATGATCACAAGAAATGAGCAGGAGAGTGGGGGTCATTAAAATAGATAAAAAAGGTTTGAGTAAAGTCATTTTCATTGTTTAACTCCTTTAAAAGGGTCAACGGGACATTCGCTAGTAGCGGCTTCAAAACTATCAATTTCATCGACCCAAATATCATTACCTTTACCATAAGGAAATACGAGTGTATTTTTTGATATCTTAGATGAGTATTCAGACTTCTGCTTATTTTGCATTTCTTTATTATAAGCAAAGACTTGTTGAACAATTTGTGATTCAAGCAAATGCATCTTTTGTAAAATAGTTTCAATCTCTTTAGAATCGTCTTTTGCTAGTAGAGAAATTCTGAGGATGGTGGCGGAATCATTGCCTGTTGCAACAGAAGTTTGAACTTCTTTGTCTCGATAAAAATATCGTGGAAGATTTTGAATCTCTAATCCGAAGTCATCGGCTTTTAATTGTCCTAAACTATTTTTATGAGCTTTAAGAACAGTGAGGGCCTTTGGTAGTGATGAATTGGTTTGAGTTGTTGCTAACTTTTCAAGTTCACCACTGCGTGTTTGAAATCTCATTTTAAAAAAACTAAAATCCTCAAGAACGCCTTTGATATTACAGAGTTTATAATTAATGATGGCTTTAAGCAGATAAGGCTCTGGACCAATTTGTGGAGCGAGTAGATCACTGGTAACAGTTGTGATCGTGGCTAGTGCATCGTTAGCATTGTTTTTTCTCAGATATGTCCAAGCTTTTTCTTCTAAAGCTTCGAGCCAGAAATCAGAGCTTTGAGGAATTTTTTTATAGATTTCTAAAGCTTGATCCAATTTATTGTTTTCATATGCCAGGCGAGCATCATCAATCAATGACTTTTCATTTGCAATAACAGCAAATGAATAGTAACCGACAAAATTGAATATGATGAAAACAAAAATGCCAATCATATGATTTTTTTTAAATTTCATAATAAAAATCCTAATCCAAATTGCATAGACATTAAATTAATTTGAGGATCAATAGCGTAAACGTTATCTTTATAGCTTTGGTATTTGATTTCAAAACGTGTACTAAAATGATTTGTTAACCAAAGTCCTATTCCTGTTCCAGCAGAAACAAGAGACGAATTTTGTGCAGAGTCTAATTTAATAACTCCAGCACCTGCCATTAGATAAACGTCAAATTGAGTAACAGCTTGATCAAATAAATTAAGTTTACCATAAATGGGATACCAAGAAATTGTACCCATTTGAGAGTTTAATGGAAAATTAATTTCAGGAAGCTTAGTCTGATCTCCTCGTGCTATCGAGGCCTTAGCTTCATCTGAAACTTTAGCACCTTCAGGAGTTAAGGCTGTTATGTAGGAGTCATAGCGGAAACCCAAAGACCATTTTGGGTTGATATGAAACTCAACTTGTGCTCCACCGGCTTGAGTTTTAACGTAAGAGTCGCCACCACTGATAAGTCCGTAATGGCTACTGATTTCAAGTCGTAAATCGCGATCAACAGCTCGCTTCTGCACAACTCGGACCTTATTTTCTGAATCAAGAGCTTTGGCTTTTTTAAGAATTGTTTGACTGGAACCAAGGGAGTCCCAGTCAGCCGCAGAGGAAAGAGAACTCATTGCCATGAGAGATAAGACACTAAGGATTAGTTTATTCTTATTTAAAATCATTTTTTATCTCCCTTTTTTGGTTCTTTAGCAGCAGCAATTTCTTTCGGAGCCGGATTGCATTTTTTGTTTTCTGTGATTGTTAGTTTTTTATTAAACTCAACAGAAGAGCTTTGCCCATTGTATTCACCTGCGGCAGTGATTTTAATAACCACATCACCGACGGGTTGTGAACATGGAATCATCCATGTAATAGTACATTTTTGACGGAGAGGGGGTTTGGATACAGCGCTGCATTTCATAGGTGGTTTCTCTGAAGATTTGCCAGTATCATTTTTGCTAACTTGTAAAAGTTTAGTACTTTCATCAGAGAGAAAGGTAGCCAATGTTGTGCCAACAGAAGAAGGCAAATAACTCTCAAATGTAAAAGTAAAGTTTGAATTTTGCGATTTCACCTCTAGTTCAGGATGATCGATTTTAAAAACGGGACGTAGTAATATTTGACGAAGTGTAATTTCAAAACTTACCATTTTTTGAGCGGAGATTTTACCATTGGCCCCTAGAATTTGAAGATAAAGATTACTCATAATTTTTTCTAAATTCAGTTTTTCCTTTTCTGTCTGAATTAAGCGAAGATCACTCACATCAAGTCTTGCTTTAAAATCCCAAACATGAGGTAGACTTTTCACCGGCATTGCCTCGGATTGAATAAAGAAAAAACGACTTGCATTTAATACAGATTCTTTTCCTAAAAATTTATCAGTTGCTAATGGAGAAATTAAGGTTGGCTTTTGAGTTAGAGATGATGACTCGTCTTTAACTCGAATAGTTAAATCAATAGCATCACCTTCATTGAGTTTTGTAACTTCAGGAAATTTAGCAATTCCTTCTATGGCAATAATTTCAGGAATAGATTTAGGGAACTCTAAAGTATATTCAATGGTCGATTCGGCTGCCAAATTTTTAATAATTTCTTTGGCACGAAGGTCAGTAGAATCGATGACATGTATCGAGACATGAAAGCTTCTGATAGAGCCCGCTACAAAAGTTGGCATTAGATCAGCAGATGGGGTCCATACAAATTCCCAAACACCATTACCGCGATTTATAAGCTTTTCAGCTCCTTCAGGTAAATCATAAGAAACGAGTTCGTAGCTGGTACTGGGGAGTCGAAGTGCCGTATTGATGAGTAACGAATTTCGTTTTCCCACCTCGAAAACAACCTTGGGTGCACTTTCAGGATTAATCGAATATAAATCAGTTTGTAAATAATTTTGAGTTATGGTTTTTTCATTATGTACTGGGCCAAGTGTTCTTCTCATTTCCTTATATTCTTTTAAGGATTCAGAAGATGATTTCTTTTGTGCGCAATTTGCTATAATCAAAGAAAGAAGAACCATGGACAATCCTGCCAACTTCTGAAATCGATTTTTTGTCGTGATTGATTTTCTGTTTATTCTGTTAATCACAAATACTCCTTTTATTTGGTTCTAATTATTTAGCCGTTAAGTTTGGTGAAGATTCAGACACTCTTTGGAGCGCAAAGGGATAATTCACCTCAACATTGACTCCACCCACTGGTTGCGGAAACTTCCAGGTTTTAATTTTACTAAGCATACAACTTTCAACTTGGGATGATTTCAAGCTACTGCTAGAGACGGATTGGCTGATGACTTTACCTTGTCCATTGATCGTAAAGTCCACTAAAACTCTTCCACGAAGCTGAGGTTTTTGTTGAAGACCTAACTCATAACAATAAGTAATTTGACCAATATTTTTCATAACAACTAAAATTACAGCCTCACGATCAAGTCCACCTTCTACCATCGCTTCTTCGGTGACAGGATAACTAAAGCTTCTAGCGCCTGAACCTAAGCGTGAGGTTCCATATCCTTCATGGCCTCCACCTTTTCCTTTAGTTCCATAGCTTCCAGCGCCGGGTGTTCCATTCCCCCAGCCGCTGCCAAAGCCACCTTGTCCACCGCCAACTTGACCAGCGACTAAACCTTTTCCATAGAGAGCTTGTTCGTAGCCACCACCGGAATCATGTCCATGTCCCATGGTGCCATTTCCGACTCCTGTGCCAGCGCCTCTACCTTTGCCGCCGCTTCCATATCGTTGTCCGCTAAGGCGTAAACCCGAACCACTTCCAGTGCGAACACCTTTAAGCGCATTACTCAGTGCTCCAATGGTTCCCATTCTTTGAAAAGAAGAAGCCGTGCCACTACTATGGGCGTGATGATTATTTGCCAATGCAGTAACTTTATTTTTTGATAAACCAGATCTAGTTACTTTCAAAGATTTGCTTTTATCAACTCTTGGAGCAACAGTGATTACTTTTTTGCGTGAGTCAAAAGTGGGATTTGATTTTTCAGGTACTTGATTTGGAATCACCAATTCAGATGCTTTGGCTGGCATTGGTTTATCAATTTGAATTGTAACAAGGTTTTCAGTGTTAGATAAGTCGGTGCTCGATTTTTTATGCGGCATCAATAAAGAAAATAAAATGATAAATCCTAGTACTGTACCATGAGAGATCGAACTCCATTTGACAGTCAGAGGAAGTGCAACATCACTTTTCTGAGGAAGCTGAGGGTCTAATTCGGAATATTCAAAACCTCTTTGAACAGATAGAGTTCCATAACTTTTTAATGGAACGATCTCTTCACCTTTTAATGTAATTTCTTGTAAGAGAGTATAGGATTTATTTAAATCCAACTTTACATCAACATCAAAGAGCTCAAGTCGTTTCGTACTCTTATTTTGAACTAGATTGAATTGATCACATTGACTCTGCAGCACGCGAAGAGCTTGTCCTTGTTTATTTTTTAATACGACCAATTTGGTTGAATTTTTCATACTCATTAACTCACCCTAATCCCTTTGCATTTCTTTGACTCTTCGATCCTTAAAGTCGGATCTAATGGAGATCAAATTTAATAGTGGTTTTTCATTTTCTACAGTCACAAGTCCCTCTCCTGGCACTTGATATTTTCCTCTTACCATTTGATCACTAAAGATCATTTTCTTTTCAAGAGTGGATTTGCTTTCTTGCGCCTTGGCGGCTTTTTTGGAAGTAACCACTTTAGTTTTAGTAGAAGTGGCAATCTTCTGGGAGTGTTTCTTAGTTGTTTTGGCATGAGCTAAGTCATGCATAGTCAAGCTCGCCAAAGTTAGAAATAGGAAAAATATTTTCATAGACGACCTCCTTTAAGGTTTTGACCGCGTGCTTGAAGAAACACCACCATACTGCGGTTGCCGCGCTTTTTTTCCATAGAAAGAAGCTGATTATGGAGTTCCGAATCAAAGGGATCTTTTTGCAATTCTAATTGAGTCTCAGCTATGTCTTTATTGGAAGGTCGATTTTTAAATTCATTTAATTGCGTTTGTATTTCAGAAACCAATTCACGTGGTGCAATAGAAGCAACGGAGCTTAGTTCTTTCATAAATATCGGTCTGACACGATCATTTGCATCAATTGTTTGAAGCAGTGATGATAAATAAGTTTTATCTTTCCAAAGTCGAGCAAGATAATTATTAAGCTCTGTTGCTGTCTTATAGAAAGGCTGGGCTTGTTTGGCTAATTCAAGTTTAAACTGAGCTTTGGCCTTTTCTTTCTTTATATTTTTCGGAGTAGGTAGAAATTCGATTTCTGTTGCTAAACGTTGGTTTTCATTTTTGAGACGAGTTCCAAAGATCACTTCAAGTGACCATTCATCATTTTTTTGTGCTTTTTGAAGATAAGACTGAAGAGTTTGCAATAAACTCATCCGTCTCTTTAAACTCTTTGTTAAGAGCAAGTCATTTTGGGAGTTGATAGATTGAGTAGCAAGTGAACGATCCAGATCTTTGAGTTCTTTCAACGCGAGGGCTCTTTGGAGAGCTTTACCTTCCCAAGTTTTCTTTACTCCTGGAAACGAAAGTACCCAAGGAAGTTCTGAAAATTGGTTATCATCACTAAAGCATTCTAGAGCAATACTAGCGAGCAAAGAAGGATTATTCTTGATGTAGGCACTCATTTGATGGAGCGATTTCCATGGAGTCAAACTCAAACGAATCATTTGAACTCTGGCTAAGTTGACTTGATCTTTGGATGACTTCGGAGATTTAATGACTTTATCCAGCCATAATTGTACCGGGTATTGAGCCAGTTCAGCGATAAGGGCACCTTTTAAGAGGTCCTTTGGATCTTTGGAACTATCATAATGAAGTTGTAATAAAGTTTGATAGGCCATTTTAAAATCAAGAATGAACTCAGCAATAGAAAGTTTTTTATTGAGCGCCCAAGACTTTTCATCGGACTTTAAAGCTCTCAATGCTAAAAAATCATTAAGATGATTAAGAGCAAGATTCCACTGGTTTGCTTTTGTTTCCAATTCTATTTTAGAAACGAGATATTTTTTGAAATCCTCAGGTTTGGCCGATTTTTGGTTTATATTAATAGTGTTTAGTTTTTCCAGTGCAGCTTCGGCACTCTTAATTGAATCATCTCGCGAAGCAATGGATTTCGTTAATTGCATCCCAGCTTTAATGGCAATGGCATTAAATTCAGTGGCATTTTTTGGAAATCTCTTAGCATATTCAACGCCTTTTTGCTCTAGGGTTGTTATATCTTTTTTAAGAGCGAGACAGTCTAAGGCAAGATTTGCCGCTTTTAATTTAAGATCTGAATCAGTAAAATTAGCTTCAGTTGTAATGGCATCAAAAAGTTCATAGGATTTAGTATAGTCATTCATATCATAAAATAATTTTGCTTTTTGATAGCGAACTTTTGAGTTTTCAGGACCAGAAGGATAAAGCGTCAAATAGTGTTCATAAGCAGTGAGTTTGAGTTTTGAATTGACACTATTTTCTGCCAAAGAAACTTCGGTTAAAAGTACGTCATTTAATAATTTTCGCAATTCTGCTTTAGAGGTGTTCGGTTTATCATTCTTTAGGCTTTCAGCAATAAGATCACTAGCTTTAGAATAAGAGGCGAGAGCTTTATCAGATTGGTTCATTTTTTGCGCTAATTGTGCTTGCCATAAGTAAACTTCATAATTGTCTTTAAAGTATTTAAGAAAATGATCGTAAGCAGTTAAAAGAGAATTTTGAGATTCTTTTATTTGTGCGGTTTTAGTAAATTTCTTTATTTGTTTTTCCCATTGAGTTAAAAACAATTTATAAATCTTAGAATTGGCTTCGTCAGTTGAACGAGTATTTTCTAGAGCCTGAGCGAAATAAAGATTAGCCTTATCAAAGCGATGATTTTCTCGATGGTAACGAGCTAATCCTAATAATGCGCTTGATTTTTGCTCTGCAGACGTATCTTTTGATTTGATTAGAATTTCCCAAGCAATCACAGCATTTTGATACTCTCCAATGCGCTCTGATTCTTCACTAAAAAAGAGAAGATTATTGGCTCTTTCAGTGATAGGAGTGACTTCAAAAACTTTACTTAGTAATTGTGGGGTAACGGATAATTTAGTTATAAATAGAGCTAAATCACGAGCCACTTCGATTTGAAAACTTTCTTCGATGGGATTGTTTTCAGATTTGGAATTTTGATTTTTAATCGATAATATTTGAAAAAGTATATCGGTAGCTTTATTGATTTCACCTTTATTATAGTTAGCCCAAGCGATCTTATGTAAGATTGGACCAAATTCTGAAGGAGAAGAAAGAGCTTGTACTTTTTGAAAATCGATAATGGATTGATCAAACAATCCTTCTTTAAAATAATATTCTGCTCGTTTAGAATAGGATTTAATGAGATTAGCTTTAGTTGTCGTTTTACTCTGTATGAGTCTATTGTATATAGGGAGTGTTTTGTTACTATTGGTAGCTTCAAGCAGATAGGCGAGTTGAAGTGCTGATTGCCCACCATCTTGATCTAATTGTTTAGGACTCACAGAAGTATAAAGTTCAATAGCCCGTTGTCTGGTATTAACAGATTTTAAACAGTTGTCACAACTTTGTTTACCTTCTTCAACTAGCAAAAGTCGTGCTTTTTCTGAATAGAGATTAGCAAGTTGAATTTTTAAAGTAATGGGATCAATGGATTTATCTCCTGATTTAAGAGACTTTAAAGTGGATTCGAGTTTTCCAATAACTAGATTATTAGCTTCCATATCCATTTTTTCGGCAAAGGCATGAATGGCCCATAGAAAACTCATTCCACTGAGTATAGATGATGATAGTAATAAAGTTTTATTGAGTAATCTCTTAGAAATCATTATTATTCCCCCTGATGTTCGACAGCAAGTCTAAGCTGATTGAGCCCAGCTTCAGACGCTGCTATTAATACAGGATTAAGCTTTTCCACGTCGTAACCCTTATCAGCAACTATGACGAGTGAGTTCTTCTTAGTTCCAGTGAGAGTTTTAGCGGAGTTTTTCAACTCAGTCAGAAGATTCAATTCACTCACATCTTTTTCATTTAAAATAAAACGATTATTTTTAATAACCAGTACATTTTCTTGATCCGTTAATTGACTTTGATAAGCAATAGGAAGACTCAACCCTAATTTAGCATCAATACTTTCGCCAGTAATAGCTGGTCCAAAGAGAAGATAAATAACCAAAATTGAAAAGGCATCAACTAATGAAGTAATCATCAATGTGACTACTTTTTTCTTAACTGAACGACCTGCTGGTTTCAAATGAGATTGACCAAACAGAACGGTGGTTCTAGTAGATCCGTTATTTAATAAGGAGCTTTGATTCATATTTTTACTCCAGTGCTACTTGGGGCTTTAACTGCTGGTGCAAGGCCGACAGAAACGGAAAGAGATTTTAACTGATCAAGAAGCGAAATTGTTTGTCCGTATTTCACGCCAATTTCTGGCATGACCACAACAGTTTGAGCCTTAGCAGCTTTAACAAAACTAGAGATTTCTTTTTTAATTGCATCTATAGTCCAAGATTTATTGGGCAGCGTAGGAATTCTTTTTTCTGAAAGTAGAGATGAGTCAGAACCTCGCTTCCACTGCATCAAATAATAACCAGCTGATTGGATTTTAAAAATAACCATATCGGGATTTTTTCCTGTAGAAGGAAGTTCATCTCCAATCGCTTGGTTGACTCCAATAAAACCCATTCGATTCCAAACAGTCGATGTTAATAGAAAGCAAATACAAATGGATAACACCGATAAAAAAGGCAATAAATTTACTTCAAAATCGAGTTCTTTGCTATGTGTATTCATAAATAAATCCTTTATTTCAAACGTGTTTAAGTGAGTTCATCACTGTACTCGAGTTACCCTTTTGAAGTTGATTTTGGCTTAGTCGGTGCTGAAGGAATTGATTCAAATGAATACGTCAACCAGATGTAGAGTTTCATTGCGCCCTTATTTAAATCTTCCATCAGTTTTTGACTGCGGTTTTGTAAAACAGCATAGGCCGCTAAAGAAGGAATGGCGACGATGAGTCCGTAAGCAGTTGCATACATGGCAAGAGAAATACCACGAGCCAAAAGTGCTGAACGCTCTGCTGCTGAAGCTGCGCCCAAGGAACTAAAAGCTTCGATCATACCAATGATGGTTCCAAGTAGTCCTAGTAAAGTGCTGACGTTAGCAATCATTCCAAGAAAGCTGGTATTCTTATCAAGCTGATGACTCGTTTCAACAAGAACTTCATCCATCTTTAATTGGATTTCTTCTTTTCCACCAAAGTTCATGGCAGATTGCGCTCCAACAAGTGCCACTTGATCTATGGGATCTGTGCTCTTCTTGTTTTTTTCGCTTTTAATAAGACTTTGAAGATCACCGGATTTTATTGTTTTCTCAAGAGGCTGTGCTCTTAATAGTTGGTCTGGTTTTCTTCTAATATAAAGTGAAACAATTCTCTCTGCGATGATAGCAAAGGAAAAAATTTGGCAAGCTAAAATTGCCCACATCCATATACCACCAGCCATGAATCCTTCACCAAGTTTTTGTAACGTTTGAAACATTTTTTCTCCTTTTGTATAAGTCAGGAGCTTTGTTGGAGCCCCTTTGTCGAACTCACTTACCGCAATCTTGATGCCAGTTCTCAAAATGAAGGTAGAGGCCAGAGACCGTGTTTTTAAGGGATTGAATTATAGTTTCTTCTTTTTAGGGAACAAAAATAGTCACATTTCAATTCTCTTTATTAATTAAACACTGCAGGTACATCATAAACACTGCAGGTACATCATAAACACTGCAGGTACATCATAAACACTGCAGGTACATCATAAACACTGCAGGTACATTGCTGAGCGCATTGAAGAAAAGGTAAAGGTGCGAATTGAAAGCTTTGCAACCCCGAGTGCATTGAAGACGAAGCCTTTTCTTTCGGAAATCGCTCTTGAGAGCGATTGATCCTGTATTGATCGTAGTCGCGGGATCAAGTCAGGACTTGATTTGTTGAATGGCCTATTGTAATTAAATCAAGGGGTTATTGAGGCAAAAAACTCGGTTATGATGAGGAATGCTTGGAGGTAAATATGGATTCATCTAAATATAAAAGCGTTCCAAAAGGAGCTGGGAAAAAAGTTGCTGAGGTATTCAAAAAATCGCGCAAGCAAGAGCCCTCGGATCGCTTGGTGAAAATTATTTCGGAAATTGGCGAGGACTCTCAAGAAAAAAAGATAAGACGTCTAAGCCAGATCGTGCGGCTCGACAGCCAGAGGTGTAGTTTTGAATAACGGCGTTCCTTTTTCTAGCATTGACCAGTTTTTAGCGGACAAGAAAGTTGCGCCCTACGCTCTTTGTGATACTTCATTTTTGGTCGCGATGAGTGATGAAGACGGAAAGCGCACGATAAAAAATGCGTTTATTTTGAGTTGAGGGCTTTCTCGATTTTTTCAAGACGCAGCTCCAGTTCTTGATTTTTTGATTTGAGTTGATCGTTTAGTGATTCAAGGTTCTGAATCTTGACATTAGCCGCGTTTAACGCCTCTTGATCGGCTTTCTGAACCTTGATTGAGGCGATGTCACGGTCAACGCCCATGAGTTTATTGTAAAGCTCCTGAACGGCTTTAATGAGCGGAGAAATTAACTCTGAGTATCTGACACCATAGCGGTCTGTTTTTTCATCGTGAGTGACGATTGATGTTGTTTGATTATCTCCACGCGATTTCATTACTGCCTTTTCTGCTTCTTGAGCAATCAAGCCGTAGTGAATGTCATCATCAACGCCAGTGTTCCAGCGATAAGAAACAGGACGCAATTTGTTAATGAAATCAAGACCTAAGTTTGTTCCAAGAATATCTTTTTTCTCACGACGATCTGAGGTGTTGATTACACCGTTTGTTGCAAATACTTCGGTGAATCTATAGGTACTATTTCCGAGTGAGTAAGTGTTGTTTACTGATGGCGAAATTACTCCTGCCACTTGTAGTTTAGTTTGTGGTGCAGTGACACCAATACCGACGTTCCCGGATGAAGAAATAAGCATCCGAGTACTTCCTCCGCCTGAAGTTCCTGTTGTGAAAGCCAGGTCCAATGGAACTGATCCCGCACTCACTGGTCCGTTAACGATACCAACGATTTGAGCGCCACCTTGCGATTGGGTTCCATCATGACCCCAAAAAGCAAGCCTTCCGACGACGTCTCCACTTTGAACTGCGGTCTTTGTGGTGCTACTACCCCTGGATCGATCAAACGCATAGTATGGATCAATTGTGTCAGAAAATGAAGATTGAGTAATTTTACCTATTACATGCAATGGAGAATTCGGATTTGTTGTCCCAATCCCAACGTTTCCAGCACTGGAAATTCTCATTCGTTCTTGGTTGTTTGTTCGTAACATTAAATCCGTAATAGCACCCGTACCACTAGTCGCATTAAAACCATAGGCAATTTTTTCGCTATCAGCAGCGGTTCCTCGTGCTGCCCACCAGGCCGCATTCCCCCCATCAAGTGTTGAATAGATTCGTGGACCTACGCTAATACTACCACTCACATCTAGTTTAGTCTCGGGTGTAGTAGTGCCTATACCCACTCGCGCATTAAGATCCACGGTTAAACCGTTCTGAAAGGGAACTGGATCACCAGCATTAGCAGAATTCGGTGCTGTTTCAACTGTAAAACCATTTGTGGACATTATAGTACGTATCGCTGGTTCATTCGCTACGACGTACTTATGAATCATATCCTTTTCATCAAGGTATGAATTCCAATAGGAGTTTACTCGACCACTTCCATCTTGAATGACTAATCGAAAATTAGAGTCTATCCCGCGTCCAACAATTGCTGCTGACCCCGACCCCATGCTCGGAGCAGTGGGATACTCATTGGCACCATCTCCAAAGTCTATACTACCGTTGGACTCAATTTTCATTCTTGTCTTCGGTGCAATTGTACCATCTGGAGTTGTGGCAAATTTGATATATGATCCTTGAGCGGTTGCAGATTGACTTTCAGAAGCATAGATTGACATTCCACTCCAGGAATTTTCATCAAGTGCACTTCTCCCATGAAAGGCAGCTAAGACATCATTAGCTTGCGAGTAACTCGGAGTTGAGGCCGTTCCGCGTGCACTGGCTCCAATAAAGTGTGATCCGATACCCCCTCCTGCACCATAGGTGTAATTACGTATGACACCATACGTGCCCTCTGTGGTAACATGCAATTTTGCGGTTGGGGAAAGTGTACCAATTCCAATTTTACCATCCTCCTTGATTGTCATTGCAGAAGAATTATTGGTTTTCAAAGTTAATGCTGAGTTATCCGTTGTTCCTATATTTAAACCTCCAGCTTGTCCATTTTGAAGCGCAAAGGTTCCAGCAAGCGCATTTGTTCCCGTGCCGCCATTGGCTACTGGTAGAACTCCTGAAACTCCAGTAGCTAAAGGAATCGTAATGTTTTGGCAGGCAAGGTTATCGGAGATAGAATTCCATTGAAGCGCTTGATGAGCAGAACACGAGCTTCCTGTCAAAAAACTTCCCATCACTGAAGATTGGATATCAGAAATACGAAGACTTCGAAAACTCGGTGCACCAGACCCACCATTGGGACTCGCAAAAACTTGAGCTGCATTTTGAGACTTAAATTCCGCAGTAAGAATTCCAGAATTTTCTACACTTGATGTTGTAACATTAAAAACATCAGCCGGAAGACTTAATCCTACATTTGATACCGTACCACTAGCATTAGATGCTGCGATCCATTTGCTACCATCCCAACTTAAAACCTTTCCACTATCCGTGGTATTATTGAGGTTGGTTAAGTTAGTATCAATGCTTCGACCACCGAGTTCTGTCGATTTTGCATATTGGGGATTCGAACCATTGAGTAAGTTTTTTAGTTCAGAAAATTGTCCAAATATTTCTTCGATATTTGCTTGAGTTACTTGATTTGCCTCATTGACTTGAACAAAATCTTTTGGAGTTTTGTCCTGTAATGTTGCTGCCACCTGAGCTTGAGGTGAGGGGTTTATTGAGAAGTTTGAATAAAATGCTACATTTTGTGTTCCATCATTGAAGGTGATCTTAATAAGACGAGTGTCACCGAAAATAGGACTATACGAGTTACCAACAGCACATACAAGATTGTTCATAACCGAGTTATTTTGAAATATTTTATCAAAATTTAATTTGGGATCAGATTGGCTGCGTAATCCCTTGCCAATGTTTAGGTAAAAGTTGCCGCCGCTTCCTGACATTCCAATATTTTGATTTTCTTCATAAAGAACGCAAGCTTCAGCCCCTGGACTTAAGACTTGGATTTTAAAATCAACGTTTGGATTTTCAAAGGGTTGTCCGTTGGGATCCAATATTTTTCCTTGCAGCGATAGACCCTGATTAAAATAGGGGGCAGAAGTCGAGACGCTAGAATGAAACACGCCCCCTAGAAATAAAGTGATTAGAACAAGCAGTTTTTGCTTTTTAATATTTTTAATAACGCTACGACTTGTTACGTACAATAACATATATTTACTCCTTAGACTGTATAATTATTTGATATCCATTAGGACTAGCTTCATACTTACTCCCAGTGAAATCACCAACTGTGCCATAAAGTCTATAGCCTGATGGACTTTGTAAAAGCTTTGAATCTGAACCTGATGAACTATTTATAAAAGTGATCTTGTAACCAGACGTTGAATTTTTGATGACTCTAAATTGCTTCAAGCTTGTGTTACCGGCCTCATCACTTTGATTGACATTCACAGTATTAGGCCCAAAAGAAACGGATGAGGCATTAAGACTATAACTAAAATAACCCTCCACACAATGGGCCGTATCAGTGAAATTTGAAATCAAAATAGTTACTAAAGAGTCTTCTGTGCTACATTTGCCCGAGATTAGAAAATTCTGAACTTCAGAATTATTTACAGAAACTGTACTATCGTTAAGATTTGAATTTAACACCAAAGCCGGTGGCGTTCGATCAATTAAGAGCTTAATATCTCTTTGTTGTTTGGATTTAAATTTTACTTGCAAGTTATATTGACCATCGGTAAACGTAGTTAAATTTAACACAAATTTAAATTGTGAGTTTATACAGCCCACGCTCTGACTAAAGGGCTCAGACAAACTTGCATCATCAGTTTCAGAAGGACAAGCCCCTGACATCTCATATTGATTCAAGTTAACAGTTTTCGAATTAACAACAACTATTATAGAGGACAGTGAACTATACTCTTCTGGTTTACTTTTAAATCGAGATATTTTAATGTACCCACAACCATTAAGTAGAATATTACAGGATAGAAATATTATTATATTTTTATTCAAAAAAATAAAACCCCCGGCCCAATTAATTGTTAAACTTACAATGTTAACCTGCAAAACCTATACAAATGTATAACCACGTTATATTTGTTTTAAGGCTAAACAAGTGACTAACTTTTATATTTTGCAATAAAGTTTAACAGCTCAAAACGAGACTACTTCTAAAAAATTGAACTATATTGAATCAAAAACAATCGAATTGACTTATTTGTTGGTCAAAATAATTTATATTTAGTGAAAACTTACTATAGTTTTGATAAAACGGATAACTTGTGTACACTGATGTGGCTCCAGATTAATCTGTGTTAGTTAAATTTATTCCAGCTTACAGAGCCGGAAAAGTAACTTTATTTTTGATAGAAATGGAAACTTCAGATGAACTTCAAGGAGTGGGATGAGGCTCGCGTTACTCAATTTAGTGTTTTTTTAAATGTAGGCTTAACTTTCTTAGTGATTATAGGTAAAAGTAAAAACCCAGCATGGCATTGTATAATCTAATTCTCCCTGTTCCAACAGTGGAAAAGGCCGTATTTCCTTCAAAACGAAATCCCCAAATAGTGGTTAGGGGATAGTCAATACCGACTTTTAAATTTAAATAAATAGAAACAGTATTAATTGTTGTATTTAGAACACTTGCTTGTGCGAACCCTAATGAAGCTCCAATAAATGGTGTCACAGCTTGTATTTGCAGTGAAGGGCGATCATCAAAAGAAATCGAATTCAGCATTGTTTGAGGGTGCTGAAACCAGAAATAGTATTTCGCACTCAGGCCTGTAAGACCCACTGCAGTGCCATTGGTACCGAGGGTTCGCATATGTTCAGCTCCAAGATTAATTTGTGAATTCATCAAATAATCAATTGATGCTGAAAAGGCTAAAGGGCTCTCGATACTATCTGAGTTTCCTTCAGTGGAAATTGCGGCACTACCAAGACCACCTAGGCCAATAATTCGAAGACGTGAGATATCAGCAAATGAGTAGCAAGGTAAACTCAATAAGCAAAAAAGTGAACTAAGTATGATCAGCTTCTTCAAGGGCGATCCCCTTTTTTCTTTTTGATCTGATCAATCATTTTAACAGCTTCATCAAAACCATTATCAAGTGCTAGAGCTTTTTCATACCAAACTCGACTATCGTCCCACTTTTCTTGAGAAAAATAAATAGCCCCTTTCATTGAAAGAGCGCGAATAAATTTGGGATTTTTTTCTAGTGCAAGATCAACTTCTTGCAAGGCTCGTTCAAAGCTTCCATTGCTAGCAAATTTCTGTGCATTATGTAAGTATTGAAGTAAAGAGTCAGCAAGCTTAGCCTCATCCAATCCAGGCTTTAATTTCGTAAAGAGAGTCACATTTGAAAGACCAATCTTTCCCGAGGGAATCCAAAACTTTTGCGATTCATACTCAGTCTTCTCAAGTTGCAATTCAATCATTTCACCCGTTGAAGCAGACAGTGGAATCTCTTTTTCAAGTTCTGCAAGTGGAACTTGTAGCGGCGACTTACCTATTGATTTTCGGTCGCCATTGGATTTATTTAAAAATATTTCAACTTCTGATGGTTCTGTCACAATGATAAGCTTTGACGAACATCCATTGAAAATGAAAAAAGATAAAATGCTTAGCAATAACAATGTTACATTAACTTGCATGAGTGCTCCTAGCTTCAGGTGAAGAGTATTTTTCATTCTGAAATCGGATAAAAAAGTATGAGAGATCATCTTTAAGTTCCAAGAGCCCATTTGAGAAGTGGTATAGTTTTGACTGGAATTCATTTTGTGAGTATGAAAGTGAAGAATTGATTTCAAGTGATATTTTTTTGAGCGTTTGAATTATATATTTATCATTAAACGTTCGTCCTTTTGAATTGGAAATTTCGAGGAGACCATCAGTATAAACAAATAGAACTTGACCTGGTTCGAGTGTTAGACAGGTTTTCTTATAGGTTTCTCTAGAGGTCGTGCCAAGCCTTTTTCCATGTGAAACGTCTAATAAGTTGATATCTCCATTAATTGGTGAATAAATAATAGCAGGATCGTGACTGGCATTTGTGTATTCCATTTCTCCAGTTTTCAAATTTATTTTCAGTATGAGTGCTGACATATTGAGTTCACCATTGGCTGCAGCAAAGAAGCCATGATTTAAGAGCGACATGGCCTTGGCCGTGTCCGTAAAATCATTTTCAAGATAAGAAAACATGGAACGACTTGCTGATGTCATTAGAGCTGATTTTACTCCATGACCAGTTACATCTCCCATAAAGGCAACAAAGTAATCTTCAGTGTAAAAATAATACCACCAGTCTCCACTACACTTTTGTGAGGCTTGATAATATCCTGCAAACTCGATTCCATCTTTATCAAAGATACGATTTGGGAAAAAGCTTTCTTGCAGCTTACCTGCCATATCCATTTCATATTCAAGTTTGATTTTTTCTTTCTGCTCTTCAATGAGGTTTGAAATTTGCAAAACCATTTTATTAAAATAGCGACCAAGTTTGCTAATCTCATCTTTTCCTTCAAAATTGACTTGTGTGGTGAGTTGCCCTTTTCCGAAGGCGTTCATTGAAGATTCAAGCAGTGTTAAGTTTTTTGTCATATTTTTTGAAAGAATAATACTGGCAAAAGTAGAGCTAAGTATAAGCCCTAAAATGGTTAAAATTCCTTTTAATATAAAGACAGAAGATGCTCTAAAGGCAGAGGCCTTTGGAGTTTGAATTAATAAAACGGAGCTTATATCGTTTAAACGAACAAAACTAATCATGGAATCTGAGTTTTTAGATAAATTATCTTCAAAGCTACCCTCATTGATGGTTAGATCAGAAATCTTGCTAAGACTTTCATTTGATAAAAAGTCAGCAATCTTATTGTTTGGATTAAATTGCTCTGATGAGGCTAATATTTTACCATTGTTATTAAAAAGAAAAATTTTAGAATAAGAGCTATTTCTGAATAAGTCTAGATTATTTAGGTTTGCTGAGGCAACGTTATCTGATTTTAAGTTAGATAAAATCTGACTTGCCATAACATGAGCATTTTGCAGTTGAGATTCAAAGATAAAAATTTTTTTATCGCTAACAAAGACTTGTATAGTAACAACTAACAGAAGTATAACAGCCACACTCGGAATACCCACAAGAATCATTAAAAATTTATCTCTGAGTTTCATCCCAATATTCCTTCATTGTAAGACGATAGTAGTATTGAATAATTCATATTTCTCAAATTGGTATTAATAGCTGATAAAGCAACTTTATGTAATTCTATCACTTGATATCAGAAAGGGTATTGATTTCAAATTGATTTCACGCCTTTAGTCGAAATCAGAGTAAGATTTTGAGCCTTCTCTTTTATGAAATCTATTTAACATGAATTTAATTGCATCATTATGGTAATCTTTCTCATGTTAATACAGCTTTCAACTAAAATAATTAAAGTATAATACTTATAAATCAGACAATTGAATATAATCGATACATTCATTAAGTTTTTAGTCAGAATTACCGAGAAGTGATATAGACTAAACAAAAGACCAGCATTTTGTTATTAGTCTAGAAGTTCAAATTTAAGGAGTGCGATTTACGATGCTTCGAAATGGGATTCAAATAATATTAAATATTAGTTATTTATCTTTAGTAGTAGGTTGCTTAAGTTCGCCTAGTGGTTCGGGAACCAGTTCATCAAGTCAAACTCCAGGTGCCGATAAAATTGTATTTCAGGGAGCTATCAGTGCTGAGAATATCAGTGATACGCAAATTAAAGTAAAATGGAATAGCTTAGAACAAGAAAACATACTGACTTATCAAATTTATCAACTGGGAACTGATGGGAGTTTAATGAGTCTTGCATCGGTTTCTAAAACTGTTACCCAATACATTGTTTCAGGTTTAACTCCGGGAACATTTTACAGTTTTGTAGTGCGGGCAGCTGATATTAATGGTCAAACAGATTCTAATAATAACTTTGTCTCTGCTTTGACTTATGGTGGTGTTATAAGCTCAGCCTATCAAAGTGCAACAACAGCGACCATTGTTTTTCCTTCGGCCCCTAATGCCTTAGGAATCAATATTTATTGTTATACCGGATCAAGTGAGAATTATACCCTATTTGCGACCGTTAGTAGTTTGACCACAAGCAAATTACTAACTGGATTGACTACAAATGTAACGTACACCTGTAAAGTTTTAGCTACTGCACCAAATGGTACTGAAGATTCCAATACCGTTACAACTAGCTTTACTCCGCTTGCTGGATTGCCACCCCCTGATCTCACCTTTGGAGGTTTGTCGTATATATACTCTAATGCCACAGGTACACAACTTGTGCTCAACTGGACTTTAGGATCAGGCGCTGATATTCAAAATTATGAGATTGTTAGAGTTAATGACGATAACTCATTAACGGTTGTTGATACAGTTCCTAAGACGCAAAGCAGTTATACTTTGACGAGTTTGGCTCCTCTTAGCGTTTATAAATATATGGTTCATGCCCTATCGAGCAGCGGAATCGCAGATACCAATAATATTCAACAAAAAGGGTTTACTTATTCAGGAACCTCTTCTTCTGTCATTACCAACAATATCATTAACTTTCCAGCGACTGGTGATAAAGTAACAGGATTTAGTATTTATTGTAAACTCAAAGCAGATTCAAACTATGTATCCATGCTCACGATTAATAGCACCACAGCAACTTCGGCAACAATTACAGGACTTACAAATAATAGAGCGTATGATTGCCGTGTTTATCCTTATTTAAATTCTTATACTTTCACATCTAGTTCTACGGCGACGGTTTACTCCAAATATAACGGAATTAACGGAACAACGGATTCTATTAGTCAAACTTCAGCCACAGTGTACTTTTCAGGTGTGAGTGGTATTACTGGTGCAGATGGAGTCAAGATTTATTGTAAGTCCAATTTGAGTGGTTCTTACTCGGGAACCCCTAATGCAACAATTGTTTCTACAACAATAACATCTACCATACTTACCGGTTTACCATCCGGAAGAACCTTAACATGTAAAGCCGTGGCTTACGATGGATCAACATTAATTGATAACTCGACCACAACTACGACATTTCAAACTCTAAGTGATAGTTATTATCCATTGGCGAGTCCAAAATATAACGGGGTTATTCTAGTTCAAGCCTTCGGTGATGCTCCTACGGTCTATGTTAGCGGTATGCAGAAAACAAAAAAGGTACTCATCAATTGGAAGTACTTTGGCTCTTCAAGTACAGCCTCACAGACTTACGTTTTGGTTCGGACGAGTGCAGGTACTCCAATAGATATGACTACGAGTATTTCCTGCACTCCAACAACAACAACTTCATGTAGAGTGTGCGTTGTAACTGCAGCTGATTCTCAATCTTGCGCAGATAATAATGTTGGTGGGCCACCCAATAAATATGATTATGTCGTTGCTCTTCAATCTAGTGATGGCGTATCGGAAGAGTTGCCAATGGGGCAGTCAGACGCGCCTTATCGTATCACAGTACCAATTCCGCCAGATAATATGTCTTTAGTGCATAGAGATTCTGTGAATTATGAAATGTGTTCTCTATTAGGTAAAGTAAGTGATCCACTTAATCACCAAAGATGTACTTACTCAGGTTTGGGAGCAGTCCCATACAATTCTAATCCAGGAAATCCGGCCTTAAATTTACCAACAAATTTTTATGATTTCGGATATAATTTATTTGTAGATCGTTGGGAGGCTGCTTGCAATTGGAAGTTGTACTCATCTACGACACCAAGTAACTCATTGGGCACTGATGGGGATGTATTATTTCAATTAGATAATACAAATTGTAAGATCAAGATCGGCGGTGCGTGGAGACTATTGAATACTTCAGCGGTGACAATCACAGATGCCCATAGATCGGCAGTGTATACCAACGCTCCAAGCTCTGACTATCATAAACCACCGTTAACTCAGTTGAATCAGGTTGATTCATACAAGGTCTGTCAAGCCGTTTCAGACCCTTACTACGGTAAAAAGCGATTATTAAGAAAAAGAGAGTTTATAGCCGCTTCCGCTTGGGCAACAATTTCGGGAGAGTATGGTGCTATTTCTGAAACTGTTGCAACAGGGACTGAAAGCGAATCTGATCATAGCATTGCAGCTGGGACCTTTCGATGTTCAGCAGCAAATACTGCACCTGGAATCACTGTTACTAGTTTCAATACCCCCGGATATGAACTTGTCAGAGATATTAATTACACTCTTTATTCATATGCCTTCACAATAGGGAGTCAGGGTACAAAAAATTGTGTATCACGTTTTGGTCTTCAAGACATGATTGGTAATGTTTATGAATATGTGTCTGATCAATTGGGTGCTTGTGATAGTGCAACTCATACTTGTGCTGGGATTTCATCTACTCTCGATGAAGGCAATAGGGATTTATACGGTTTTTCATTTGATGGTTCACAAGCACCGGGAGGAGGTGCGTCTGCTATTACAGATTGGGCTTATGAGTCGTTTTCTTCAACGTCTATCGGCAGCAATAACTATGCTTCAATGTATTTTTCAGCTCCATTAGGTTTACCAATCCTAACCAGTGATGGAGGAAATGCATTGAGTATTGGGTTTGAAATTGAGACAACTAAACTCCACATGGATAAGATTTTTTTAAATACAGATACTACAAATGATATACCTGTGGCTCGTGCAGTAAAGGTGGGTGGATCATACGGGAGTGGTAACGCTGCTGGACGTTGGGCTAGTGATTATACACGTGAACCTGTAAGTAATACTTCGGCGGGATCCGGGTTTCGTTGTGCGCTTCCTGCAGAGTAAAAGTTTTCTGAATATAAACAAATTAATTTATACCTTGGTCCTAATTATTAGGATCTGTTATTTATAGTACGATAAAGTCTCAATAAAATCATATCGCTAGCCTTATACAAAATCACACATATGACGATATAGAAGTGTGTAATTTTATTTCTAAATTAGTAAAAGGTATGGTTTGATGGCGAGGGTTAGAGCTGTAAATATTTTGAGTTTATTTCTATGGTTTATTGTACCATGGTTAGTGCATGCTCAAAAACTTCCGTCAACACCTACATTGCCCCCTCTCTTGAGTAAACCCGAGTTGATTGAGTTAAAATCAAAACTGGAACAAGCCATAA
>Ga0154020_10002038_pt1 | contig 24650 bp, 22 predicted proteins | sample Klosneuvirus_201_FD_109709 | JGI IMG/M metagenome (GOLD analysis project Ga0154020, IMG submission 109709) | Active sludge microbial communities from wastewater, Klosterneuburg, Austria - Klosneuvirus_20160825_MG | ecosystem: Engineered > WWTP > Aerobic digester > Activated sludge | place...
AGTGCGATGCCACCGACGATGATCGGGACCACAGCTTCGGGTGGAACTTGGATCCGGACACCGAGGGTTTCGACGACGCTCATAGGCGCAGACTCCGGTGGAAGTACGCACGACGCAAGCAGTACGTGCGGCACGTTCTAGTGAATCGAAACCAGCCTGCTTATTCCATCCATGTCGACGAGAACGCCCGTGTTAGCGTGCGCGACTGGAGGTGCGCATGCTCACGCGTCGTGAGGTCCTTGCGAGTCTAGGAATCGGTGCAGCGGCGAGTGTCGTCGGCTGTGACAACGATGGTCGCGTCGAAGCCGACGGCGGTGTCGATGCCGAGCCCGGTGCGGATGGCGAGGTGGATGCGCCGCCGAAGGCGTGCGAAGGCGTGTCGTCGATGACGCCGGAGCAATTGCTCGCGCACGTCGAGACGATCGTCGTGTTGTGCATGGAGAACCGATCGTTCGATCACTATCTGGGATCGCTGCGCTTGGCCGAGCACCGCATGGATGTCGACGGACTCGCCGGCACGGAGATGAATCTCAGCGCGAGCAACGTCGCCGTGCCCGTGCACCAGCTCGATGACTTCACGCCCGAGGATCCGCCGCACGGATGGGCTGCGTGTCATGCGCAGTGGAACGGCGGCGCGAACGATGGCTTCGTGAAAGAGCACGAGGGCGCGAGCGAAGCGGACGTGATGGGCTATCACGTGCGCGCGCAGCTGCCGGTGACGTACGCGCTCGCGGACGCGGGCGTGGTCTGCAATCGGTGGTTCGCGGGCTGTCTCGGCCCGACGTGGCCGAATCGGTTCTATCTGCACGGCGCGACGAGCAAGGGCGTCAAGACGAACGTACCGGCGCTCGGCTATCAAGGGATCTTTCATCGGCTCGCCGACGCGGGGATCAAAGGAACGAACTACTACTCCGACGTGGCGTGGGCGACGGGCGGCTATGCAAAGCTCACCGGGCTCGCGACGATCGAGAAGTTCTTCGAGGATGCGAGCGCGGGCACGCTGCCGCCGTTCGCGATCATCGATCCCGCCTTCGCGGGTGGTGGAGCGAACGACGATCATCCGGATCACGACGTGCGTTTGGGGCAAGCGCTGATCGCGAGCGTGGTGTCGGCGATCGCGCAATCGCCGCAGTGGAGCAAGTGCTTGTTCGTGCTCACGTACGACGAGCACGGCGGCTTCTACGATCACGTCGGCCCGCCCGCGACCGTCGATGACAATCCCGACTTCGAGCAGCTCGGGTTTCGCGTGCCGACGATCGTCATCGGACCGACAGTGCGCCGCGGATGTGCGATCGATGATCTGCTCGAGCACAGCTCCGTTCCCGCGACGGTCACGCGGCGCCATGACCTGACCCCGCTCAACGCGCGGGCGGCGCAGGTGAAGGATCTCTCGGTCGCGATCGATCAAGCGCGCATCGGCAATCCGCTACCACCGCCGGTGGTGCCGATGGTGACCGTGTCGCGATCGGCGCTCGCCGCACGACAGGAGCGCGCGCGCAGAATCGGGCAGGTCTCGCATTCCGAGTTGATGGCCGCGATCGATGCGATGCAGCTGCCGCGCGGGATCGATCGCCGCGCGGAGACGGATGCCATCGCGCACCGAGTGCTCGCGTGGGGCGAGCGGCTCGGCGCGGTGAAGCTCGTCGACTAAGACTTGAACACGCGACGGATCGCGTCCTCGAGCTCGTCGTCGATCGGCGTGCGTCCGAGCAGCTTCGCGAGCTGCGCGCGAAGCTCGACGCGCGTCTTGCCCGTCGCCGCTTCCTGCGTGGTCCAGAACTTCTCCCACCAGTCCTTCGGCTGCGCCTTGCCCTTGCCGTCATCGTCCCACTCCGTCGAGCGACCCGTGTCCGGATCGGTGACGAGGCTGCCGATCGCCTTCGCATCCTTGTAGACGGATTCGATCTGTTCGGCGAGCGAGGCCATCTCCGCAGCGGTGATGTTGCCGGTGCTCGTGGCTTTGTAGAACTGCACCGTCACGCGGATCGGGAAGCGCGCGTCGCGCTTGATCGCGAGGTTATCGATCTCGGTGAACGGACCCTCGACCTCGCCATGGCCGATCACGGCTTCGTCGAGCGCTTCTTCGCAGTCTACCGAACGACATGCATCGAACTGCGCAGGTGCTGCGCACGCCGACGGCATCATCATCATCATCGACTTGCGCATCTGCTGCGGCTGTTCGAGCGGGACCTGGATCAGCATCACGCACGACAGGCCCTTCGACTTCGCGGCGTCCATCGAGTCGACGCGATCGGTGGCATCGCCACCTCCCGCGACGAACTCGGTCATGCGCGTTCCGGTGAACGATGCGCGCTCGCCGTCGTGATTGAAGAACAGGCGCTGTCCCCATGCGGCGCCCGCACCGAAGCCGTCGCGCTGGTTATCGATGATCGTCGCGCTCGTGCCTTCACGTGTCGCGACGATCGCGAGGACCGCCGGCGATCCCGCGTACGACTGATAGTTGAACAGCACCGGATTGAACTCGGCCTTGTCCGCCGTAGGTACCGGCAGGAAGGCCGCCTGCGCCGAAACGAGCACTTCCTTCTCGCGCGGTGCGAGCAGCGACTTCTCGGTGCCCTTCCACGACGACGGGACCGAGAGGTGCTCGCGCAGATCGCGGAGGTACTCGCGGAGCGTGATGTTCGAGAGCGGTGCACCCTTCTCGTTGCCGACGCGAAGCACGATGTCGTCGATCGAGATGTCCGCGGTCTTGTCGCTGAAGTTCGGGTGACGAATGACCGGCATGCACGTCACGCGAGAGCGCGATGCGTTCGACACCTGGATCGTCATGTCGCTGATGTTCGGGCCGACGCACGAGCCCTTGTAACGACCCGTGTCCTCCCACGTGAGGTCGACGATGTTCAGGCCGTGCTTGCTCGCGAGCTTGGTCGCGTCCTTCGCGTGCACCATCTTCGCGGTGCGATCGATCGCCTCGGTGTGGCGAACATCGTCGCGCTTGGGTGCAGGGGTGGTCTCGGTAGGGCGGGCAAACAGTCGGCTGAAGAACGTCATCGTCGGGCTCCTTTCCCGACCAACGCGACGACCTTCGAGTTGGTGACAACGAAAATCGCGAATCGCTAACCGAGCCTGTGCCCTCGGGAATCGTCTAGTAGTTGATGCCGACACCGAGCTGACCGGTCATCGTCTGCCATGTCTGATCGGTGTAGGTCACGTCGAGGTCGTGGTCTTCGCTGTCCTTCCAGTCGCTGAGCGCGAACGCGCGGAGCCGCATATCCGCGAACGCGAACCAGCGCGAGCGCCGTACCTCGACGCCCGCACCGACGCCCGCGTGTCCCGCGACCGCGCGCGCGCCGTGGTCGCCTTGATAGACGGCACCGAGGCCGAGCTCGAGGAACACCACGGGCGAGATCCAGTACGGAACGCGAAGTCCGCCGGCGAAGTTCACACCCACGCGCCGCGAATCGACACCGGGTACGAGGTCGCCGGCGAGACCGAACTCGAACATTCCGGGCGAATGATCCCACGACCACCTCGCCGCGAGCGCCGCGCCGCCGAGGCCGTGCTTCTTGCCATTGGCGGTCGCGGTGCCGGCGCTGATCGACGTGAAGCCAGCGACGGTGATCATGTCGGTCACCGCGTGCAGCTCGTCGCCGGGCTCGGGCGTGGGGAGCTCGCGATCGAACTGCAGCGTCGTCGAGTTGGTGGTGCGACGGACCGCGCGAATGCCGGGTGCGATCTTCGGATCCGACGGCGTCTTCAAGAAGTACTCGCCGACCTTCAGCGGTCCCGCGATGAGGATCGTGTCGCCCTCGATGCGCTGGATCGACGAGCTCGTCGGAAACACGTTCCACGACACCTTCGGCGCGAAGTCGTGGATCCGCGCGACCGCGAGCGCGCGCGCCTCGACAATGTCCGCGGGCTTCGCTTCCTCGAGAGTGGGCTCGTCGGGGTTGGACGGCGCGCCGTGCACCATCGGCGTGCGGCTCGACGATACTCCGCTCGCGAGCGGCAGCGAGGTCTGGCGCACGAAGGCGCACGTCGACGCACGATACGACGTCACCGTGGTAGTCACGCGGACGGTCTGTCCCATATAGAACTCGTGGGCGCACGCTTGCGTAGCCGACCGACCGCTGCACTCGTCGATTAGAGTCTCGGTCTGCACCGCGGCGAGCACGATCACCTCTTCGATCGGCGCACCGTTCGCCGCCTCGCGCGCTTCGCGGCACGTGGTCTCCGCATCGGACGTGCTCTCCGGCTGCATCAGCTCGGCGACGACGTGGAGATACTTCGAGGCGCGCATCCCCGCGATCCATGGCTCGACGAGGTCCGCCGGCCCGCGTCCGACGACCACCACCAGCGGCGGATGCGAGTACCCGAGCGTGGTCACCTTCGAGGTGACGGGAATCCGCTCGCTGCCACAGGCTGCCAGGACCGCCAGCAGCACGAATGCGCGAGCCATGCGCGAAATCTAGTCATTGCGAGGCGAACTGGCGGCGGCGTGGAGCGGCACATCCGAGCAAAGGTCGAGAGTTTGCCCACGGCGTGCAGGCTCTCTACGATTTACCGAATGCTCCACGACGTTCGCCGGGCGGCTCCTCGCATCTCGACCGATGGCATCTGCGGGGTCGTGGCCGGACGAGCGGTCCTTCCCGCATCGATGATGGACCTGTCGTGGTTGGGCCTCCGGCTCGAGCTGCCGTTCGATCACACGACGGCGAGCCGCATCGTCCAGCTCGAGATCGAGGTCCCGGGGCTCGACGAGATCGTCTGGGCGCAGGGCCACGTGACGTTCGCCAAGCTGAGCCCGATGGGCGGTTACCATCCCGATGGACAACCACGGTTGTGGTGTAGCGCCGGCGTGCAGATCGACGCGGCCGCCTCGCGAGAGCGACGGTTGGTCCGCGACTTCGTGATGGACACCATGGGGTCGGACCCCGGTTGTTGGTGACAACCGACAACGTCGAAAAACTGAGGGGATTGTGATCGCTTAGTTGGCTTCGTCGGGCGATGGCATCGCGGTTGCCTAGTGCTGCGGGATGCTCAAACGCGCGCTCCTGCCATCCGCTCTCGTGGTCTCGCTGTTCGGCTGTGTCACCGATGTCGATGACGTCGAGCCCGATGAAGAACCCATCGTCGATGTGGATGTCGACGACGGCGAGATGCCCGACGTGCCCGGCCAGCCATCGACTTCGATCGACGGCGAAGAAGTGTCCGAGACGTTGGCCGCGTGTGCCGTCACGATCGCGAAGGCGCGCGAGCTCATGATCACGGACCTCGCTGTCGTCGAGGATCCGGTGCGCACGAAGTGGACCGGCAAGCTCGACACGCAGAGCGACGGCGCGTGGCACTTCGGTCGCTTGATGACCGAGATGGCGGGCGCGAACAACGCGCAGACGTTCGTGAAGTCGTGGCTGAACACCTGGGCGGCGAATCAGACGCTGAATGGCCAAGTCGTCGACGCGCGCCCGATCTCTCGCGTGCTCGCCGCGTGGCCGAAGCTCGCGAACGGCAACCTCGATCTGACGAAGCCGCCGATGCGCCTCCTCGCGATCGTCAATCGCTTCGATCTTCGCGGTGCAGGCAACGCGGGTGAAGGCCGCTTCGTGTTCGGTGTCCTCGATCGCAGCGGGAACCCGACGAGCTTCACGATCATCCTCGAGTACAAGCTGCCCGCGGCGACGGCGGCTGCCGTGCAGAAGTGGGCCGACGATTGGCACGCACTCGGTGCGCTCGCGCCGACATCCGTCGAGTACCGCAACAAGCTGCAAGCGATCACGCGTCGCTTCAGCAAGCGCGATGCATTCCCGGGCCGTCCCAACGGCAGCGCGATCTCGCAGGTGCGCACGAACGAGATCGCACTCGCAGCGCCGTGGGAGCTCCGCGAGTTCCACTTGACCACCACGGGCCAGCTTCGTCTCGCGACGCTCGCCCTCACACCCGCGCACGATGCACGCGTCGATCACGACGGAACTCCGTTGCTCGCGCAGTTCATGACGGACAATGCCGCCGCGATCAAAGCGCAGACGCACACGGTGCCCGCGACGTTCGGCGGTCAGCCATTCGCGGGCGCGCACGTCCTTAACAACATCGACTTCTGGAGCGCGCCGGGCATCATCGATAGCCAGCTGCGCTTCCGGTTCTCGCTGAACACGTGCAACGGATGTCACGGCGCCGAGACGAATACGGGCTTCCTGCACATCAACCCGCGCGCGGCCGGTCAGAAGGCGTCGCTGTCCGGGTTCCTCACCGGAGTGACGGTCAGCGATCCGATCACCGGCGTGTCGCGAACGCTGAACGATCTGCAGCGCCGCGCGAACGGACTCAAAGCGTTCCTGTGCGCGCCCTAGACAACCTCCGGACCGACGGGCGCTTTGCTAGGCGATCGCGAACCTGACCTCGGCCGCCACGATTCGGGCCGAGTTACGGCGTGACCTTGGCCGCGATCGCCTTGCGACCGACCTTGGTCGACACGGCCTTCTTCGCGGCATTCGCCTTGATCTTCGCCTTTGCGAGTCCGGCCTTCGCCTTCATCTTCGCGAGTCCAGCCTTCGCCTTGATCTTCGCGACGGCGCCCTTGACCTTCATGCCGACGGTGCCGGCCGCGTCTTGAACGGCGCCCTGCGCCTCGCGCACCTTGTCCCCCGTCACCTTGCCTTCGACCTTCTTGAGCTTGCCTGCGATCTTGTTGCCGATAGCACCCATTGGAATTCTCCTTGGCTCGTTGCGTTGCACTGTGCGTGCCCGAGAAAACCGCGGATCTCGTCGAGGATTCGTAGCGCGCGCGCTCGGTCGAGCGTGTACGCACTGCGTACGCAGTTCGCGCGAGGGCTGCGTAGCGGTCGCGAGCAATCGCAACGTTAGTCGAGCGCGAGGCTGGTCTTGTTGTTGCCAAGCAGGGACGCCATGTCCCACGAGGAAACCATCCAGACCCATCAACGCCAGGTCTCGCGCGAGCTGATTTCGATCGGCTCCCTGCGCGAGCAGCGGCCCACCGCAGACCTCGAGCTCACAGACAAGCTGACCCGAGCGCGTACCAGTCTCGGGCAGGTGCGGGCAGAGCTCGAGGTCGGCCGCGCAGCGCTCGGAGCGCAGGTAGCCGATATCGAAGCATGGCTCGCGAAACACGAAGCGGACGTGAAGACGCTCGAGTTGCTCGACGAGGCGGTGGCCGCGCTGAAGGTCGAAGCGCAGGTCGAGGGCTACCAGAGCATGCGGCTCACGCATGCGCTGGACTCCGTCCAACGCATGTTCGACGACAATCCCGAGAAGGCCGAGCAGGCGTGGGATGCGGTGAAGCAGCTGATCGGTCCGCTCGATCAGCCGAAGTACGAGGCGGTTCCCGAGATCGCGAAGCTGCTCGCCACGTTTCGCTCGCTGCAAGCGCGCGTGACCGCAGAGCTCGCGCCGAAAGTCGCGGCGCATCGCGCGGCCCCGCTGATTCGAGCGGTGCAGAGCGCGATCGACGAGCTTCGCTATGCGATCGATCGCGGCGACGAGGATCTGGTGTTCCAACGCCGCGCTGCGCTGCGCAAAGCGATGGCGACGCTGCCGCCGGGAGTTCACGCAGCGGCGGACATCGCGACCAAGGCAGCGAAGGAGATCCGGCGCTCCGACGACGAGATCGGACCGCAGTTGCTCGTGCGCGAGCTCGAGCACGTCGAGAAGGCGGTGCTCCCGCTCGTCGAGAACGTCGAGCGCGGGTTGGCCGCGGCCGCCGCGTCGCGCGTGGTGGAGTTTGCCCCGCGGTTGCGCGCGCGCCTCGCGACGCTCGCGCCGTTTCTCGCCCACGACCGAGCCCGGCGCTTGGACGAGCGCGCACGTGCCGCGCTCCATCGCATCACCGAGGTGCTCGGGGCGGACCTCGCGCACGAGGTCGACGTCGCCGACACGGTGCCGTCCTTCGCGACGGACCCGTCGACGGGCACGCGGATCGAGGCAGCCGTGAAGCGCTTGAACGAGGTCCTCGTGAGCTATCGCGAGTCGCACCTCGCGGGGATGGAGTATGCGGAAGGCGAGCTCGATCTCGAGAATGGAACTCCGCCGCCACCGACGAATCGGGTCCTCGAGCAGGCAGACAGCACGCAACGCGAGATGGTGCGCTTGGTTCGCCGCGCCGAGGAGCTCGCGGGAGAGCTTGCCGCACTCGCGCCGGACCACGTGGCGGTCGGAGTGGTGAGCGACCTGGCCCCGGTGCTGATCCGCCGAGGCAAGCAGTGGCGCGAGCGACTCGAGCCGCGCTGCACGCTCGCGAATGCGATCGACGAGGCGCGGTCGTGCTTCGAGAGTGCGCGCGAGCAAGCCGATTCCGAGATCGATTCGCCGGACGGCGCGATCTACGTGTGGCCCGAGGTGCTCGGACATCTCGCACGCGCCGACGAGCACCTCGCCGAAGCCGCGGGGATTCTCGTCGACGAACCCGAGCACGCGGCCGCGTGGCAGGCGAAGATCGCGACGCTGCGCCATCACGCGATCGCGCAGCTCGAAGCGACCTGCGTGTCGGAGGCCACGCGCCTCGCCGCCGCCAACCAGATGGACGAGGCGCAGCGGTTCGCGGATGCGCTCGCGGAGGCCGTGCCCGCATCGCAGGAGATCGCACGCATCGCGGCGATCATCGAGGGGACGGCCGACGCGCGCGAGCAGGCAGCGCTCGAGATCGAGCGCCACGGCGTGCTGATCCGTCGCTGTGCGGAGCGGTCGGCGCGTGCGGCGCGCCAGGCGTTCGACGCGTGGGTCGCGGAGCATCCGCCGCTCGTCGCTCTCGCGGGAGCGATCGTCGCGAACATCGACATGTACCGCGGCAAGTACATCGCGGGACGCTGCTCGCACCTCGGACTCTCGCTCGCCGACGAGCCGGACACGATTCGCGGCGACGTGTACCAGATCGACTACGACGAAGACGTGCGCGCGCAGCTCCGCGCCGGCATGGACTTCCTCGACGGACAATTCGCGACGCGCGCGGAGCAGACCGCCGCAGCCGCGGGTGTGGACGGGCTATGCCTCACGACGCAGCACTATCCGCGCGACGCTCGCTATCACGCGGAGATCGTCGGCGTCACGTCGTACACGCCGAAGCACGAGATCCGGAACGCGCACGGCCAGGTGATCAGCACGATCGATGGCGCGCCGTACCCGGTGCCGCGCATCGTGATCCGCGCCGTCGCGACCACGTACTTCGTGGTCACCCCCGGCGAAGCGCCGCACCTCGAAGGGCTGACCTTCGAGGAAGACTGAGGAAGACTACGGAACGACGACGTCGGCGGCGCTGACGGCGAGCTCGTCGCGCTGCTTGCCGTCGAGGATCTTCACGCCCGCGTCGGGCTCGTACGACAGCACGGCGACGCGCGCGGCCGAGATGAAGAACGGCTGCTCCATGGTCTTGAAGAACACCATGCCGAGCTCCCAATCGACGCGATCGACGATGCCCATCTGCCAGCGATCGTAGGCACCGTCGGTGCCGGTCGGCAGCGGCGCCTCCGGGAACGCGAACACGCGCGCGCCGGCGACGAGGTTGCGCTTCGTCGCGGGCACGCTGCGATACGCGGTGAACGCGAACGTGTTGCCATCGGCGAGCAGCGCCGGGCGCTTCGGCCCCTCGGTGGTGAACACCACGGCGTACGCGTGGCGCGACGGCGAGGGATCGATCTCGTTCCTCACCCAGAACCACGAGTACGCGGGCAGGCAGTGATCCAGCGCGGCGGTGCACTGCAAGCTCTCGTCGCGGGTCCACCAGCGCGTAGCGTCGATCTTGACCGTTACGGGCGCTCCCTTCGACACGCCGGACCACGGACTCGCGGGCATCTGCGAGACCGGAAGAAACACGTTGAAGCCGCCGGGGTTCGAGCCGTGCTGCTTGAACGGACCTCTCGAGATCACGATCGCCGGAGCCGGCGCATCGGGAGGCGTCAGCGTCGGCGGCAGCGCGGCGGGGAGCTTCTCGGAGTCGCTCATGCCGACGTAGGTTGGATCCGGATCGTCGGCGCGTACCGGCCCGGACGACGAGGTGCCCCGGGGGCCGGTGGCCTGCATCGACGTGGTCAACGAACAGCTCGCGACTGCGAGTAAGCCGAGGCGCCACATTATTTCACCGCCACGCCGGCGACGAGCGACGGAGTCGTGCTGTTCTTGGGATACGCGACGGCGACGACATCGTCGGTGATCGCGACGGTCATGCCGGCGGAGAGGCCGGTCGCGTACTTCGCGAACACCTTGAGCGGCGGCGACGGCGGAACTTCGATCGTCTCGTCGACGTACTTGTCGCACTGGTACTCGTAGACGAACTGACCGTTGTCCATGATTCGCTGCACGCGGTTCGTGCTGTGGCCCTTCACGCAGCGCGTCTGCCGGACCTTCTGCTTCGCGAACGTGACGATGGCCTTCTCGCCCTCGACCTTCACGCTCGTGATCGCGCCGAGCCCCGTCGTCTCGACGTTGTTGTCACCCTCGATCCAGCCGCGGCTCAGCGCGGGAAACGCGATCTCCGCGTCGCGTTGGTCGAGCTGCAAACCCGCCGTCAGGATCGCGGTCTGCGCTCCGGTGCGCGGCCCGCGGAAGCCAGGCCATCGCTCGAGCGCGGCACCGATCACGCGGGTGAGCGCGTCGGTCTTGTTCTCGAGCTTCGCGCACACGTTGAGCGAGAGCGCCGCGAGGTAACCGCTCGGTTGCGCGATCACCAGGGGGACGAGCTGCTGCAGGAACGTGTTGCCCGGCACTCCGTGGATCTCCGCCATCTTCTTGACGGGCACCGCCTCGACGGCCGCCTTCCACGCCGCTTCGACGCGAGGCATGCAGCCCTGGCTCGCCTTTCGCGATCCGCTGGACTGCGCGTCATCGAGGTCGCTCGCGAGCGCGACGTTCTTCGCGTCGACGGTGGCCCACTGTTTACGCGCCTGTTCGGCGAGCTCGAACATCTTGTCGTACGCGGGGTCCTTCGTGCGGAATGCCTGCGCGTCCGTGCGGAACTGCGGCAGCTTCCCGATCGTCTCGTACGCGACGAGGCGTGCGGCCATGCGGTCGTAGACTTCGTACTTCTTGTCGGCTGCGATTTCCGCCGCGATCTTCGTCATATCGAGACCGGTCGCGTCGGTGGCGCACATCGCGAAGGCGACGGGACCGTCATCCTGATTGCCGCGGGCCATGCACGTACGCACGTACGCGAGGCGACCGAGCATCGACAGCTTCGCGCCGAACGCATCGGTGATGTACGCGACATCGATGCCACCCATGTCTTTGTTCAGCAGCCCGAACTGGTCCATGGGCGAGTACGTGGACCACGGCGCCTGGCGATCCTTCACGAAGAAGTCATCACCGTTGCGCAGGTGATTCGGGAGGTGCGCCCACTCGTTGACCTCGACCCAGTCCGCATCGGACAGCGCGAGCTTCTTCGACCAGGCGACGCGCGTCATCTCGATCTGCTTCGCGTAGCTCGCGATGTCGGGATCGGGATAGCAGCTCGCGGCAACGAGGTTGCGCAGTGCGTTCGACGGGTCGGTCTCCGAGAACAACGACTTCATGTCGTAGCTGGGGCGATCGCTGCGGCTACCACCCTGGCACCAGGCAGGTGCGGCGACAGCAGGGGCAGTGTGAGCAAGAAGCGCGGCGGCGGCGCCGATGACGATGGGAATTCGCATGGGCGGGACGAATGGCAATCGCCGTACCGCGCGCCTAGTGGCTCGTTCCGGCCAGTTGTCGGTGCCGGCGGACCGTTGCGTACGCAGTTCGCGTACGCGATCGAGCGCGCCTACAGCGCCCTTCTCGGACGCGAGCCCTGATACGTTGGGGAACGCGTGGGTGACACGAGTCCGGATCGAGAGGCTCCGCGGGAAGCGAGCGGCGGAGACTTCGTGCTCGTCGCGGGCAAGGGATACTTCCTCACCCATCCACTGTCGAAACCCGAGATCCGGATCGGTCGCGAGCGCTCGTGCGAGATCGTGATCGACGATGCGATCTTCTCGCGCCACCATGCGTTGCTACGCGTGGGCAAGGTGCTGACGATCGAGGATCTCGGTTCGACGAATGGCGTGGTCCTGCACGGCAAGCGTCTCGCGCGCAACGCGCCGGCGCCGCTCGCGATCGGCGATGCATTCCATGTGGGGCCGTACGCGTTCCTGATCGCGGCGGGCGATGACACGACGGCGAGCTCGTCGCGGCTGTCCGGATCCGATCGGCTGCGCGTCGAGGATCCGACGATGGAAGGCGTCCCTTCATTCGTGCGCGAGGTGGCGCGCTCGTCGACGAGCGTGCTGATCCTCGGCGAGACCGGCGTCGGAAAGGACGTGTTGGCCGAGACGCTGCACAAGCTTTCGGGACGCAAGGGCGAGATCGCACGCGTGAACTGCGCGGCGCTCGCGGAGCCGCTGATCGAGAGCGAGCTATTCGGTCACGAGAAGGGCGCGTTCACGGGCGCGGCGACGACGAAGGTCGGCCTCCTCGAGTCCGCGCAAGGCGGTACCATATTCCTCGACGAGATCGGCGAGCTGCCATTGTCGACGCAGGCGAAGTTGTTGCGCGCGATCGAATCGCGCGAGGTGCTGCGGCTGGGATCGATTCGTCCGATCTCGATCGACGTGCGGTTCCTCGCGGCGACGAATCGCGATCTGCCGGCGGAGGTCGCGGCGAAGCGGTTCCGGCACGATCTGTACTTTCGCCTCGACGGGATCACGCTGACGATTCCACCGCTGCGCGAGCGCGGTCATCGCATCGCGGGGCTCGCCGCGCGATTCCTCGAGACCGCCTGCGTGTCGGCGCGCCGTCCATTGCGTCCGCTCGCGATCGAGACGCTCGAGGTCCTCGAAGGTCACGACTGGCCGGGCAACGTTCGCGAGCTGAAGGCGGTGATCGATCGCGCGCTGCTGTTGTCGCGCGACGGTGCGATCGGCGTGCGTCATCTCGCGTTCTCGCCACGCGTAGCGGAGGACGATCGCGAGGAACCGACCGACGAGGCCGACGATCCGTTTCTCGCGACGTTGTCTCCGGCGCAGCTCGCCGAGCGGGCGCAATACGTGGATGCGCTCGACAGATCCGCGGGCAACCAGACGCGCGCCGCGAAGCTGCTCGGCGTGTCGCGCAGCACGATGACCAATCGCCTGCGCCTCTACCGCATCACGAGACCGCGATCGTGAAGACCACCGATCGCGATAGCTCGCCGCTCGATCCGACACAGCCGATCGGCGACTCCGAAGCGGCGGTCGGACGCTCGAAGATCGGTCGCTATCAGATCGAGCGAGTGCTCGGACGCGGCGGCATGGGCGTGGTCGTCGCAGCGCACGATCCCGAGCTCGATCGCCTGGTAGCGGTGAAGATCCTCGTCGAGCACGGTGCACGCGGGGAGATCCTCGGCGCGGCATTGCGGCGCGAGGCTCAAGCGCTCGCGCGCGTCACGCATCCGAACGTGCTGTCGGTCTACGACGCGGGCGTCGATGGCTCGCCGTACCTCGTCATGCAGCTCGTCGACGGCGAGACGCTCGGCGCTCACATCACGCGCACCAAGCCGAAGGCCGAACAGATCATCGCGCTGTTCCTGCAGGCGGCGCGTGGACTGTCCGCGATCCATGCGGCCGGGTTGATCCATCGCGACGTCAAGCCGAGCAACATCCTCGTCGACAAGCGCGGCATCGTGCATGTCGCCGATCTCGGGCTCGCGCGCATCGGCGAGCTCGCGCAACGCAGCGACGGCGAGTCCGTTCCGACGACCCAGACGAACACGATCGCGGGCACGCCCGCGTACATGGCGCCCGAACAGTTCGAGCGGCGCGAGCTGACGCCGGCATGCGATCAGTTCAGCTTCTGCGTCGCACTGTGGGAAGCGCTCGTCGGCGAGCGGCCATTTCGCGGCGGTAGCGAAGAAGAGATCGCGAGAGCGGTGCGCAGCGCACCTCCGGACGCGCGCGTCGACGGCGTGTCGAAGTCACAGCTCCAAGCGCTGCGCCGTGGCCTCTCGACGGAGCCGACCGCGCGCTTTCCGTCGATGGAAGCGCTCGCCGCTGCGCTCGGTGGAACCGCATCGCGCGGCCCGTTGCTCGTCATCGGTGGGCTCACGCTCGCCGGTGGTGCCGCGATCGCTGCTGGACTCGGGCTCGTCGCGTGGACGTCGTCTTCGCCGACGCCGCGTCCGGATGCCGCCGTCGCGGTGGCGCCCGTGCGCGCGAAGCCGAGCACGCTCGATCTGTCCGATGCGCGCCGGCTGACGCTGACCGACTCGTGCGACGAGTATCCGTCGATCGCACCCGACGGGACGATCTATTACGACGCGATCGTGGGTGCCGATCAGCACCTGATGGCGTTCGACGCGAAGACGCGCGAGGCGCGCGAGCTGACGCAGACCAAGGGGTGGGACCTCGCACCGAAAGTGTCGCCGGACGGCAAGCGCATCGTGTTCTTGCGAAAGACCGGCGACATGATGGCCGCGCACGTCGCCGACATCACCGACCTCGCGACCGCGAAGAAGATCGTGCCCGGCGGATTTCGGCCGGCATGGTCGCCCGATGGCGACATCTGGGCGGGCGGACGCAAAGGCATCTCGCGCTACGACGCCGCGACGCTGACGGTGAACCGCACGCTGGCGCTTCCGGAGGGCGCGTTCCCGATGGCCGCGATCGAGCTCGCCGATCATCGCGTCGTGGTGCTCACGAAGACCGGCAGCGCGACCGCGGATGGCCTCTACATCTACGACACGGGCGACGCGAACCCGCGCGCGCTGATCCCCGCGAGCGACGACAACCCGATGGATGAAGTGCTCACACTCGCGCCGAGTGGTGATGGCGTCCTCGTCGCGAAGCTCGCGGTCACGAACAACGTGGAGATCTGGCACGTGCCCCTCGACGGATCGCCGGCTTCGGCGGTGAGCGGTGCCGCGATCAACGCGCGCAAGTTCCTCGCGATCGCGGGCAAGCGCCTCGTGTGGTCCGACTGCACCGAGATCCTCACCCTCGCGACGCTCGCGCGCACGCCGACGGGTGCGACGAAGTTCGCGGATCTCTCGCGTAACAAGTGGGTCGACTTCTCTCCCGCCGCGATTCCGAACACCGACGAGATCGTGTTTCTGTCGTATCGCAGCACCACCGACGAGATCTGGCGCATGACGCGCACCGGTGATCGCGCTCGCGTGGTCCCGTTCGGCAAGCTCGAGCTCGATCGCATCTCGATCTCGCACGACGGCACGTGGATCGTCGGCAACAACGACAGCGGCGTCTACGCGGGACCGATCGATGGCACCGCGCAACCGACGAAGGTGCACGACGACGACGACAGCGAGCAGAACGCGGTGTTCTCGCGCGACGGTCAGACGATCTTTCTCGAGCTCCGCGATGGCAAACAGGACCGCATCGCATCGATGGCGCGCACCGGCGGCACGACGACGTGGGTCGTGGCCGCGCCGAGCATGGCACCGGCGACGTCACCGACCGACGACGTTCTCGCGTATCTCACCGAGGTCACCACGCCCGGCAAGGTCGCGCAGCGCGTGATCGTGCTGCTAGATCTCCGCACGCAGAAGTCACGCAAGCTGTCGGTGCCGCCGTATCCGTATCGCGATCTGCGCTGGTCGCCCGACGGCAAGCGGCTGCTCGCGATCCGTCGCGACGGTCAGATCGCGGAGATCGACGTCGCCACCAGCAAGATCCTGCGCACGTTCGAGACCGGCGCGGATCAGATCTTCGGCGCGACGTACATCGGCGACGAGATCCTCGTGGGCCACTCGGCATCGGCCGGTGACATCTGGGAAGCAGACCTGCGCTAAGCGCGCTTCGGAGCCGTCAGCAGATCGTGATCCTCGAGCATCTCGCGCGGGGTGGCACGCAGCGCGGTCGCCGCGCCCTCGATGATCCCGAGCGAGTAGCAGACATCGGGCGTGCGCGCTGACTCCGGCAGCGCGCTGATGCCGATCACCTCATCCATCGTGAGCTCGGTGGCGGCGCGAAGCTGCTCCACCGCTTTCGTCAACATCACTCGCAGTCGTTGCTCGCCCATTTCGGCACGCTACCACGCTCTACGCGCGAAGCAGGATCGGCCGCGGGGAGGCCTCCCGCTGGTCGCGCATCTCGTGTGCCAAGTGCAACAGCTTGCTCGGCAACGTCTCGCCATCGCGGGGCTTCACGAGGTTCGACAGCTGGTTCGACGATCCGAGCTCGAGCGCACCGACGACGTGCTCCGGCGGAACGTGGTGCAGCAGGATCTGCATGTCGGGCTCGCCCATGCGCTCGTCGAGATCGCGGGTCGCCAGATCCGGCCAGAACGTGCGCGGTACGAGATCCGCGGGCGGTGGGAGAGCGCGCTGGAGGTCGCGCCACGGCACACCATCGCGCTTCTTGATGATGCGATCGACGAGCTCGGGATCGTAGGCCGCGAGCCACCGGCCGAGCGCTTCCATGTGCGCGCAGAACGTCTCGAGCTCCATGCGGTCGAACGAGCCGCGATGAAAGTGGGCGGGCTTCTCCCACCACAGAACGTCGGGCACGACGAACTCGACCTCGAACAGGTTGTGCATGCAGCCGGCGCACGATGCGTAGTGCGGATCGTCGGCGAAGTCCTCGGGGATGGTCAGCCCGTAGCTGCGTGCGACGCGGGCCTTGTCATCCCACCCGGCTCGCAGGTACGCGCGCTCGAACTGGACGAGCGTGGCCGCATCGGGGGGACCCGCGACGAGCCCGTTCGCGACCGACCTCACCTCGAGCGTGATCATGTCGCGCAGGTCGCGCTTGGTCTCGCGCGCGGCCGCGAGCACCGCACGTGTCTGACCGATCGTTCGCTCGACGGCGCTCGCAGCAAACGCTCGCAGCGACCAGTAGCGCGCGAGCTCCTGATTGCCGATCGCACCGACGACGAGCGGCGAGTCCCGCGGGACATCGAGCACGATCATCCACGCGATGTTCTTCTTCCACGCACCACGCTGGGCGAAGCGAATCGGATCGCCATCGCGACTGCCCACCGGCGTGGTGCACGCGAACACGTGCTCCGGCACGGAGGTCATGTGCTGCGCCCAGTCGCGACCTCCGTGTGGACGCAGGCCCTCGTCGAAGATCTTCTCGATCAACGAGCGCGGTCCGCCGGTGCCGTGAAACAGCAACATCAGAGAGTGCGGCGCAGCTTCGCCATCCCGCCGAGCCAACGATCGTAGTTCGCCGCCTTGTGCGCGACATAGGCGGCGACCGATGCGTGCGGGAGGATCAGGAACGTCTCCTTCGCCAACCCGTCGATCACCGCGCTGGCCACATCGTCGGCGGAGATCACGCCATCGACATCGGCGCCGTTCATCGACTTGCCTTGGATCATCGCGGTGTCGACGGCCTGCGGGCACAGCACCGACACGCGGATCCCGTGGTCCTTGTGCGTGATCGCGAGGCTCTCGGCGAAGCCGATCGCGGCGTGCTTGGTCGTCGAGTACGCGGCGCTGCCGATCTGCGAGAGCAACCCGGCGGCCGAGACCGTGTGCAAGAAGTAGCCGCTCTTGCGCGCGATCATCGACGGCAGAACGGCGCGCGCCGCGAACACGTGCGCCATCACGTTGACGCGCCACGCGAGGTCCCACGCGGCGGTCGGCGTCGATGCGGCATTCGCGGGATCGGGATCGATCGGCAGCACGCCGGCGTTGGAGCAGAACAGATCGATCGGGCCGACGGTCGCTTCGATCTCCGCGACGACCGCGGCCACCGCTGCTTCGTCACCGACGTCGAGGCCGCGTGCACTCGCGGTGGGACCGAGCGTGGAGGCAGCGCGCTCGGCGCCGAGCTCGTCGAGGTCCGTGAGGACCACGTGGCGTGCGTGCTCGCGCACGAAGCGGGTGGCCAACGCACGCCCGATGCCGCTCGCGGCACCCGTGATGACGACGATCTTGTCGCGAACGTCCATGTGGCAACGGTACACCTTGGTAGGATGAAGCTGGATGCGACCGATCGAGCTCTATCGCAACGAGCTAGTCAGCAAGGCGGACTTCGTTCGCGATCACCCGCGGCCGTTTCTGATCTATGCGAGTAACCCAGCGCGCGAGAGCTCGCCGGTGGACGCGGGCATGATGACGATCGATCGGTTTGTTGTCGACGGACATCGCGCAACGCCGCTGCGGGAGACCATCGTCGCTACGGAGCTCGTCGCGCGTGACCCCGACGAGAAGAAGATCGTCACGATCGGTGCGGCAGCGACATGCGACATCGTGATCAACGACAACTCGCTGTCGAAGCAGCACGCGTGGTTCGCGCGCGCCGGCTCCGACGCTGCGTGGCAGTTGTGGGACAACGATTCGGTCGGCGGCACGCAGGTGAATGGCCAGCTACTGAAGCCGGGGTTCCCGTGCATGATCCAGGGCGGCGATGTCGTGACGCTCGGGTACGTCGAGCTCACGTTCCTGTTGCCCGAGGCGTTCTATTCGCTCGTGAAGCATCTGGTGCACTAGTCGCTATCGCGCCCACGAATCCAGCGACATGTTGTCGACGGAAGTCACTGTTGCCAAACAAGCAACGTACGTACTCGCAGAACCGCGCTACGTAACGTCATGCCGACTCGCGAGACCTACGCTGCGTGGCGCGCGCACCCGAATGCATCGGGGCCCGCGTACATGCTGCTCGGCATTCACGATCAGTTTCGCAAGGCGTCCGCGTACCTCGTCGAGCAGCGCGAGCTGCACGCGATCGCGCGCGTGTTCTTGCCGCTCGCGCGCACGTTGCATCATCACCATCACGCCGAAGAGGCGATGTTGTTTCCGCTCGTCGAGAAGCGGACCGGCGTAGCACCGGAGCGGTTGCAGTCCGATCACGAGGAGCTCACCGACGCGATCGATGCGGTCGAGGCCGGCGTGATGGCAAGGCTCGGCACCGAGGCGATCGTTCCGCTGATCCAGCGGTTTCACACGGTCCTCGTCGAGCACTTGGATCGGGAAGAAGACCTCGTGGTTCCCGTGCTGCTGGAGCTCACGCCGCAGCAGGCATGGGGACTTCTCGAGGGCTAGACGTGATCACGGCGCGAACACGAGTGGCGTGCGGAACGTGATTCCGCCGCCGACGTGGAACGAGCCGACATCGGTCACGAGGTCGCGTGCACCGGCTTCGACGTAGACACCGAGCGCGTACGTGCCGAGGAACAGGCCGCGCGGCTCGATGCCGACACCGCTCGCGAAGATCTCCGCGCTGAGGCGACCGGTCGCGCCGAAGCCTGCCTGGTCGTTTCCGAACGCCGAGCTGCCGACGTACTCGCCACGACCCGCGGCCCACGTACGCCACCACGATCCGTGCGACAGCGTGTGTCCGATCTCGAGGTACGCGCCGCCGTAGACGACGCCGTTCTTGTCGTCCATCACGCTCGTGTCTTCGGGGGCGGCAAGCAGCGCGCCGAACACGCCGATGCCGACGTCGGTGTTGGTCGGGCGTGGCGACAACGACGCCCAGTGGATGCCGACCGCGGCGCCGATGCCGGGTGCGAAGCCGCGCGAAGTATCGACGCCCGCGGCGCCGATGTCGATCTTGAGCGGCATCATGAACCGCGGGCCAGGACGGCGACGGTAGGTGCGGCCCTCGGTGGTCGGCGCGGGGCTCGTGCGGTGATCACGAACTTCGGGTTGGGCTTCCGCCGTGGAAGCGTCGACGGCGATAGCAGCGAGGGCGGTGAGGCTGAGTAGGCTAACGAGGCGCATGTGGTCCTTTCGGGCGACGAGGAGCCCAGGTCCACGGTCTGTGCCAGCGGCTCGTGAGGCCTAACTCGGTTGCCGAGGGCCTCGGCGTGAACGGCAATTGACGATCGGGTCCGGTGAATCTTCACGCGCGGGTCGTGCATTGCCTCGCGCAAGTCGTCACCTGCCCAGCTCCGTGGGCGGGGCTGGACTTCCCAGTGGAGTGGCGGTGCGTGCGGCAACCATGCGAGAGTTCACGCGCAATGCGTGGCCCAGCTCTCGCACTTCGCGGCGCCGCGATGCGGCCACTGTGTGCGATGTTGATAGCGACTACCGTTGTTGCGTGTGGCACCGACGATGTCGTCGATGACGGCACCGACCTCGATGACGTCGAGTCCGCGGATGACCTCGCCGGCATCGGTGGTGACGACGGCAAGATGGACGACATGGCGACGTGGACCGATGTCGGCCTCGGTGTCGCGTATCAGCGAGCGAACACGGGCGGTGCGGTCGTGATCGCGTACGGCGGCTACTCGGCGAGGATGAGCTATTCCGCGGGCTGGGTTAGCGAGCTCGTGGATCAGAAGCTCGGCGGTGAAGGTGTGGGTCACGTCTACGCGGTAAAGGGACCGCAGGACTCGGGCTACAACGCGAAGGAGATCGCGAACAGCAAGCTGCGCGCGCATCTCGCGACGTACGACGACGGCGTGTCGCCGATCTACATCGTTGCCCACTCGAGCGGCGCGTTCGTGGCGCACGAGATCCTGAATCAGTGGCACACCCAGGGAATGCAGTCGGTGCTCGCGCGCGTGCGCTACGCGAACCTCGACGGTGGCGGCTCGGGCTTGACCACGACGCTCGTCGGCGAGCTCGACAAGATCTCGTTCGTGTACGCGAAGGATCCGACGCTGGCGCAAGGGCTCTCGCAAAACGCCGGTGCCGCGGCCGCGCTCGGCTACACGTATCGTGCGTACGGATCGGCGTTCGAGGTCACGCAGCCGAACACCGGGTGCAACTCGGGCAAGGGTTGGTGCCTGCACGACGTGGTGATCACGCAGAAGCCACACGACCCGAACATGTACGACCTCGCGCGCGACTACACGGACTTCGTGAATCGCCCGATCACGACGGCGTACCTCGATCCGCTGATCGGCACGACGAACTAGCGATACAAGCCGTTGTTCGCGGGCGCGTTGAACGCGCGGTACTCGATCTCGAACGGCGTGCCGACGAGGGTGCCCGGATCGGAGCGCACGATCAGCGCCTTGGGCGTGACGGCGCGATACCGCGACTCCGTCGGTAGATCGCTGTTGTCGTGGCCGCCGGCGGAGAACAGCGTGTGCAGTCGCTGCGCGCCATCGAACACGGTGGAGAACCCGGCGTCGGTTTGTTCGTGTCCTCGCACGAGCGTGTGGCATCCGATCCGCTCCATGAACGCGCGAAACTGATCGCTGCCGAAGTTGAAGCGCGGGCTCTCGCGCTGGAGCTCGACGGGAACGCGGTCCATCGCGACCGGATCGCTCCACATCATCTCGAAGCGAGTGACCGCGTCGTCGAGGCTCGAGAGATCGCGGAAGCGATCGGCGAGTGTGTCCTCGCGCGGGATGCCGCCGTGAACGAACAGGATGCGATCGAACAGCAGCGAGGTCGGCATGTGCTCGAACAGGTGCCGATACGCCTCGAGGATCTCGACGGGCGCGACCGCCGACAGGGCAGGGACGGCTTCGGCGGGATTGACCGCGCTGACCACGTCTGCATCGCGACGCACGAGGAACTCGTGATTGCCGCGCAGGAGAACGACGTGATCCGGGAACGTCACGAACAGCTTGAGCGCGGCGCGCAGGACGCCCTCGAAGCCGAAGGTGCCGCGATCGATGAAGTCACCGAGCAGCACGAGCTTCACGTCGGGATGATTCGCCGGATCCGCGCGATGACGGTGCACGCGCTCGATGAAGTCGGTCTGCAGCAGCGTGCCCTTGAGACACGAGTAGCAGCCGTGCAGATCACCGAGGACGATCAGCTCTGTCGGGCGATCGGGTCGCAGCACGTGAACGTGACCATCGAGCCACTTCGTACCGGGCGCGAGTTGCCCGACGTCGGTCACGCCGAGGAGTCGCCCGTTGCCCTGCGCGCGCTGGCGCTCCCAGGCGGTGATCGCTTCGAAGCACAAGTGGTAGTCGCTGCCGAGCTGCGCGTGTAGCTGCGCGGGATCCGTCGCGTAGCAATGCTCGAGCTGATCGAGGAGCGGATGGCCGAACGCTTTGGGTTCGAGCGACAGCGGCGGCTCGATCACGAGCTGCTCCGTCGGCGGTGGACCCACGACGGGTGCGAGCGTCGGTGCCGCGCGGAAGTACGCGACGAGCTCGTCGTGCAGCTCCTTCTCGATCGCATCCACCGCGCCGTCGGCTTGCATCACCACGCCGAGCAGCTCGAGCGCGACCTCCTGATCCGCGGGCGTGAACGAACGAAACAGCGCGACCGCGCGGACCTTGAGGCGCGTCGAGACGTAGCGGCTGTCCTCGCTCGAGGTGACCTCGGCGACGATGCCGGCGATCTCGGCCTCGAACTTCGTATACGCCTCGGCGAAGCGCTCCTGCCAATCGTCGACGGTGCTCTCGGGCGTCATCGGATCCGCGACGTGACCCGCGAGCTTGTCCGCGTAGCGGCGGATCATCTTCTGCTCGCCCTCGTGCAAGCTGCCGTCGATGTACGCGACGGTGAGGAGCAGATCGATGACCGAGAAGACCGACGTGGATTGCACCGAGCGATCAGCCTATGTGAGATCGTCGCTTGATGAAACTCGCGCTGGCCGTTCTCCTCGCCGTGGCGTGCAAGAAGGAAGCGCCTGTCGCGACCGAGACCGGATCGGGTAGTGCGGCTGCGCCGACAGCTGCTGCACCTGCTGCGCCCGCGGCACCCGCGGCACCCGCGGCACCCGTAGAAGACGTCGACTGCAAGACCGCGAGCAAGGCGTTCGCGACGAAGATGGCTGGCTTGCCGGGCAACGTTCTCTCGGACGCGAAGCCCGACGACGGTCTGATCTACTTCACCGCGATCTCGATGGAGGACTACTGCACGGGCGAGCCCGGCAACTCCATCGTTCCGTGGACAGCGCAGGAACGTGCGTGCGCGAAGTCGGCCGCAAATCCCGAGAGCTGCTTTACGGGGAACGCGCTCTCGCAGGTCAAGTTCGGTCTGAACGAGGTCGTCACGAGCGCGCTCGCGAACAAGAAGAAGAACGAGGCCGCGGCAGCGGGCTCGTCGGCCGAGAAGCCGGCGCCGTAGGCGCATTCCCGTCAGCGGCCGAGCGTCTCGATCAGGAGCTTCGCGAGCGTGCGCGCCGAGAAGCTCTGCTGCCCGGTGACGAGGTTCCCGTCGCGCACCGCATACGAGCGCCATAGCCCCTCGGCCACGAACTTCGCGCCGCGCGCCTTCGCGACATCCTCGATGCGATAGGGGATCGTCTTCGCCTTGATCTCGCGTTCGACATCGTCTTCTTCGATGTTCGAGAAGCCGGTCATGACCTTGTCCTTGATCAAGTACTCGCCGTTCGACAGCTTGACGTCGAGGAGGCCGGCGACGCCGTGGCAGATCGCGGCCACGAGCTTGTTCGCCTCGAACGCCGAGCGCAGCGCCGCTTGGACCGACGCGTCCTCGCGGAACGTGTAGATCGGCGCCTGGCCACCGACGAGGTACACGAGGTCGTACGTCGCGGCACCGAGGTCCGCGAGCTTCGGCGTGGCCGCGAGCTTCGCGGCGAGGTCCGCGTTGTGAAGGAAGCCGAGCGTGACGAGGTCCTTCACCTCGTAGCCCTTCGAGTTGTGCGGATCGCTCCAGCTATCGAGCTCGACCTTGCCGCCGAGCGGACTCGCGATGTCGACCTCGTAGCCGGTCTCCGTGAACTCCCAGTACGGGTGCGTGAGCTCGCAGCCCCAGAACCCGACGGGCCAGCCGAGGATGTTCTTGCTCGGGTTCGACACGATCATCAGGACACGTTTTGCGTTCGCCATGACAGCCACGATGAGCGGCGTGGTGCTTCGTGACAATGCATCGCGCTGAACAGTAGACTTGCACCAAATGAAACTGCCGGACCTGAACCTCCTCCCGGCGCTCGATGCGCTGTTACAGGAGGGCAACGTCTCGCGGGCCGCGAGGCGCGTGGGGCTCTCGGTGCCGGCGATGAGCCACGCGCTCGCCCGCCTGCGCACACAGCTCGGAGATCCGCTGCTCGTGCGCGCCGGTCAGCGCATGGTGCCCACGCCGCGCGCCGTGGACCTCAAGGATCGCGTGCACGCCCTGGCCGCCGACAGCCTCGCGCTACTCGCGCCCGAGCAGCCGCGCGACGTCCGCGCACTCCAGCGCAGCTTTCGCATCAAGGCGTCCGATCACGTGCTCACGCTGCTCGGGGCCGCGCTCGATCGCGAGCTGCGCGAGGCGCCCGGCGTCGCGTTGCACGTCGCGCCCACGCAGCGCGAAGACGGCGCGCTGATCCGCGAAGGCACGATCGATCTCGCGATCGGCGTGTACGACTACGCGCCGTACTCGGAGCTGCCATCGGATCTGCGCATCCAGCAGCTGTTCGAGGATCACTTCGTCTGCGTGGTGCGCGACAAGCACCCGAGCGTCGGCCGCGCGCTGACGATCCAGCAGTTCGTCGAGCTCGAGCACATCCAGGTCGCCCCGCGCGGCGAACCAGGCGGCTACGTCGACGAGCTCCTCGCGGTTCACGGGCTGCGCCGGCGCATCGTGCACGCCGTGCCGTTCTTCCTCGCGGCGATCGCGCTCGTCGCCGAGACCGATTACCTGCTGACGATCAGCGCTCGCCTCGCGCATCAGATGAGCGAGCGGTTCGGCTTGCGCATCGTGCAGCCGCCGCGCTCGCTGGACCTCGAGCCATATCCGGTCGCGCAGCTGTGGCATCCTCGCAACGAGCGTGACGCCGCGCATCGCTGGCTCCGCGAAGCGGTCGTCGCCGCCGCGCGCGTGGTGAAGCGCCGGTGATAGACGAGGGGACGAAAGAAATGGGGACGCGAAAGAAATGGGGACGGACCCCATGTATGCAGAGAAGAAGACGGACCTCTTTGACCCCTAGGCAGAC
>Ga0154020_10002040_pt1 | contig 24639 bp, 17 predicted proteins | sample Klosneuvirus_201_FD_109709 | JGI IMG/M metagenome (GOLD analysis project Ga0154020, IMG submission 109709) | Active sludge microbial communities from wastewater, Klosterneuburg, Austria - Klosneuvirus_20160825_MG | ecosystem: Engineered > WWTP > Aerobic digester > Activated sludge | place...
CACGCACGCTGCTGATGACGGGCTTCTTCTTTCTGGCCAGCCTGCACATCGTTCATCAGTTGAGTTATGTCGTGCGCTTTTACCACGACCGAGACGGCGCCAAACCTTCGGTGGCCTCGCGCCTCATGGACTTTGGGGCCGTGATCTTCCCGCTCTATCCGCTCAGCACTTTTCGCATGGTGATGGGCAACGAGTCCACGCTGGCGTGGCAATGGGCCGTCTCGTTCTTCGGCACCGAGCGCGCGCAGGAATACAAGTTTCACATCGGCCGTGTGCAGCCGCTGCTGCCCGATCTCATTCTCAATGACTGGTTCTGGATGGCCAATCTTGCAGGTTTTGTCGTGTTTACGACCATCTGGGCCGTCAAGTCGTGGCGCGAGCACCAGGCGGGCCGGCTTCACATGCCCAAGTTCATGCTGATCTGCTGCGCGATCGGTGTCGGCCTGTTTGCACCCTGCTGGCCCAACCTCGATTCGAGCTTCCAGGGCTTCAACCTGTGGCACTCGATTCAATACATCGCGCTGACCTGGTTTATCACGCGCAACATGGCCACGCGCGGAGAGCACACGAACAGCTTCATGCGCTGGCTGGGCGGTGAGGGCCAGAAAGGCGCGAAGTATTACGCCTTTGGCCTGGGCGTGTTCTTCCTCATCATCTCGATCATGCTGGTGATCGCGACCGTGCTCGTGGTTTCGCAGGGCATTGGCTACTTCCAGGGCGTGGGTGAAAGCACACAAGCCAACTACCGCCCCGGCGCCGTACTTCAAAGCTACTACCTGCTCGGCTTTGGCCTGCTGCTGACGCACTACTTCCACGACTTCTTCTTCTTCACTCGTGGAACGTATCTGGAAAAGTCGGCTGCAAACTGATGGGGCCGGCTGGCCCCCCTTTGCCTGTGCTTTGCTACTTGGGCTTCACGATATCCGCGAACCGGAAGTCTTCCTCGACGAGCTTGTGGCAGTCGTCGCAGGTCTGGCCGTAGGCCTCGAGCTTCTTCCTGAAATCATCGCCCTTGTTGGCCTTGAGTAGTTGCTTGAGCGCGGCTTCGCCCGCTTGCACGGCCTTCCTCCATTCCGCTTCGCTGGTGTAGTCCTTGAACTCGGCGTACATCGCGGGCGTGGCTTTGGCGTAGCTCTGCAAGTCGAGAATGATCTGCTCGCCCATGCGCATCGGCGGCTTTTCGCCTTTGTACAACCCCGCAATCTGCATGAGCTCGGCGATGCGCGAGCGCGAACGACGCATCAAGTCTTTCGGCTTCGCTGGCGCAACATCCGCCGACAGACCCGCGAACTTGGACTCCAGGAAAAACGGCTCTTCCTTCGGTGGATCTTTCGGTGGATCTTTCGGCGGATCGGCCCGGGGCGGCGCTTCTATGTAGCCGCGCGGCTTTGGGTTGAGCGGTTCAAAGACGTCATAGTCGTCGTGGCAGTTCTGGCAGGCGGCGCGCAACCTCTCGCGTGCGGCGCGCAGCGGAGTGGCGTCGGAAGCTTCGTAAAGCTCGCGCGCGGCCTTGGCGAGTTCCTCGACCCATTTGTTCCATTCTTTTCGACGGATCTCGTCAACCTTGCCGTCTTTGTCCATGTGGTAATCCACCAGCGCTGCTCGCTCGGGGAACTTCTCGCGCTCACCTTTTTCCGTGACGCGCAGCGGCTTGCGCAGCAATTCGGCAAGCTGCATCAAATCGCGGGCCTGAGTCGGGGTGTCTTCGGGCAGGTCGGATTTGTTGTGGCCCAGCGCCTCGTTGCGGCGCTTGAGCTTCATCATCAGTTCATTGGCGTCATCGCGGGCAAAGTAACCGGCGCCGCGACCATTCTCAGCACCCATGTCCTCGAACACCGGCCACACGCCCAGCACCACTGCAAACACAATCGAAGCCATCACGATGCCGCGCACCGGCCACTTGAAGCGCTGCTGGCTTGCGGACACGCTTTCAAGCCACGGCAAAACGAACAGGCCGGCGGCTGCCAGCACCGGCACACCCGCAAGCACAAAGACTCCGAGTGCGCCGGGGTGCGCCCACTTCAGCAGTTGATACAGCGGCAGCGCGTACCACTCAGGGCGCGCTTCCTTGAACGGCTCGCCCAGGTTGCCGGAAAGCCCCAACGGCGCGCTGGAAATTGAGGCCATGAAAAGCACCAATGCGCCGACTGCGGCCACCAGCATCGCGTGCAGCGAAAGCGACGTCTTCGAGTTCAAAGCCGCGCGGCCATCGCGCCAGAAGCGGCGAAGCAAAATCGCGCCCAGCGCGGGCAGAATGATCGCGTGCAGCGCGTAGAAGCGGGCCACGGTGGCCGTGCCCACTTCGCTGCCGCCGGTCAGGAAGCCGCGCAGGCCTTCGCCGATTACGGGCACCTCGCCGAAATATGAAAGCCGGATACTGGTGCCGTGCAGTGCCAGTTGGTCAAAGGGCAGAAGCTGGCCCGTGAATGCGAACACCAGCACCAGGATCATAAGTGTGAGCGCGCGCCACCAGATCATCTGGCCCGGGCGGCGGAAGAACCCGGACCACAACAGGTGCACCAGGTACATCATGCACAGGTAAATGAGCACGTTGGTGCCGTGGTAATGAATGCCGCGAAGCAAAGCGCCCAGCCAAACGTCCTGGAGCGCGCCAACCGTGGCGTGGGCGCGCTCCGCCGTGGGCACATAGCTCAGCGCCATGCCAATACCGCTGCCGGCGACAAGCGAAAGCGCGCCCATGATGGCGCTGACCACGCCCGCCGAAATGGGCGAGGCCGGGTGCAACATGCGGTAAACCGAAGTGCCGCCGATGGGAATGGTGTGGCTGGGCAGCACGGTATCGGCATCGCTGTCGATCGGGCGCTTGGTGATTTTGCGTTCTTCGTGGCGCTTGCGCTCGGTCGTCGCGGCCTTGGCAAGTTCGCGCGCGGTCTCCGCCTCCAGCTCGCGCCGGATGCGTTCAGGATCGGAAGCGGATGGATCTGGCAATTCTTCGTTCATGTGCGCGCGACGCGTTGCTCGATTCCAGTGATGAAGTCCTGCCAGGTCAAGTGCAGCCAGGGTTTGCCGTCGTAGTCCGCAATTGACAGCTGGAGCGGATCCAGGTCGCGGGGCGCCGGGCCGTCCGTCCGCGCGCCTTTGGCGTCAAACTTGGCATTGTGGCAGGGGCACACAAACGCGCCTTCCCTAAGTCCGACCGCGCAGCCCGCGTGGGGGCAGATGGGGCTCAAAGCCACAAAGCAGTCCGCTGTGCTGCCTGTCTTCACGCGCGAAAGATAAACCGTTTGCGCGCGGGAAATGTTGCGCCACGCATCACGGCGCGTGAGCGTGAATCCAAGAGCCACGTGTTTCCCCGTTGTGCCCAGCGCTTCGAGGTCGCCAGTCGCTGCGGCGATAGCCTCCATCGAGAGCAGCGGCACGGGTGCACCGGCGGTTGCGCTGCGCTGCGATAGCAACGGTATCACGCCCGCCCCGGCGCAAGCCGCGCCCAGGCCGACGAGCAGTGAAACGCGCACAAACTCGCGGCGTGAAGCATCAGGAGCGTTGTCTCGGTCAGCCATGCCCGCCCGATTGTCGGTTAGTCGTGGCAAAAGCGCCAGCAAAAGCAAATCCAACACATTGGCACGGAGTCACAGAGAACTGCCTTGGACCTTGAACAGCAACAACAACTATCCACAGATTTCGCAGATGAATGCAGATAACTGCCAGCTTCTATCTGCGTAAAACTGCGTCATCTGTGGATAGAGCCTTTGCCGTTTACTCTCAAGCACTTGCCGTTTTCCGCATCTCTGTGCGCCTGTGGTGAGATTTGCAGCGTCGTCAGCGCTTGGCCGCGCGCCAGCAATCGCGGCACTGGCCATAAATTTTCTGGGAGTGTGAAGTCGGGTGAAAACCGAGCTTCTCGGCGATGCGGTCTTGCATCACCTCCATCTCTTCGCTGAAGAACTCAATGATCTTGCCGCACTTGGTGCAGCACAGGTGATCGTGGTGCGAGCGCCCGATTGAAAGCTCGAAAAGACGGTGCCCCTCGCCGAAGTCATGCGTTTCGAGAATGCCGCCCTCGGCCAGAAGTGAAAGCGCCCGGTAAACCGTAGCCTTGGAAACGCGCGGGCGCTCACCCACGAATGAATCCACGAGATCGTCGGCCGTGAAATGGCGCGGCATGGCCAGGATCTTGTCCAGAATCTGCCGGCGCTGGGAGGTGAGTTTGAGCTGCTTGGTGCGCAGGAAGGCATCGAGTTGATCGAGGATGGAGTCGATGCCGGGGTCAGCCTTGGCCATGCTATTCTTCCTCGTCGGAAGCCTTTTTGCGGGCTGGTTTTACACCCTTCATTGCCTCGTCAATGAGCTTAGAGACAGCGGACTGCTTTTCAATGGAATCGTCGTAGGTGAATTCAACGATTGGCGCCACGCGAAGGTCGATTTCATCGGCAACCGCGCGCTGCACAAACGGCTGCGCGGAAGAAATGAATTTGTCCACCGTGGACTTCTGGCGCGAAGTTCCAAGGAAAGAATAGAAAACGCGGGCATGGCCAAGGTCGCGCGCGACCTTGACGCGGGTGATGGTAATGAGCCCTTTCATGCGCGGGTCCTTGAGGTCGCGAAGAAAGAGTTCAGCGACGATCTGGCGGATGCGGCTTTCGATACGGGCAATTCGGCGTTCAGTGGCCATTTTTGGTGCTTGCGCGAGTTGAGGCGGGCGTTAAGGTCACAGACATCCCCATAAGCAGCCAGGCCCCAGGCGCGGCAGTGTAGCTACGCCCGGGCCAAAGTGTCAGTCCAAGAGGATGCAGGAGAAGCGGTTATGTGGATCAAACGCTCATTGGTCATAGTGCCGCTCACGCTGCTTTTGTTCCTTGTTCAATCGGTGATCTGGGTACCCGGCAACAAGGCCGCGTCGCAGAACGAATCAAGGCAGGACCGGCTTGTGTTCTACATGGGTGCCAACCCCGAGGATATGAATCCGTGGAAGTCCACGGCAACCACCGACTCCACGATCAGCGATTACTTGTTTGAAGGTCTGGTTCGATACAACCACATTTATGAAATTGAGCCGCGACTGGCGCACACCGCAGCTGTCATGGAAGAACTGGTAACGTTGCTTCCCAGCGACATGACGCTCGAAGCCGCGCAGGCCGCTCTGAAGACCGAGTACGGAGACACGTTCAAGGGCCTGGCCGAGGAGAAGGGCGAGGCCACCGCGGCATTTGACGCCAAGACGGGCAAGTTGCTTGCAGAGACACCCAACGACGGCAAACCGGCCGTTTCCGTGGGCGCCATGAAGCGCGTGCGGATTACGTTTGCCCCGGAGCTGAAGCGTGGTTCGATCACTAGCGCCGTGCAGGCTGACTTTGACGTGCGGATGGCAAAGCGCCTTGGCCGCGGTCTCTATGATGAGTTGGATGCCGCGAAGCTGGCCAAGCAGGCTCTCGAGAAGTTGCCTGAAAGCGAACGAACCAAAGAACAGGAAGCGGCGCTCAACAAAGAGTTTCAGAAGTGGTCAGCCGGCATCAGGACGGTTGAGCACTTTCCCATTGTTGATTTTCATCTGCACAAGGGAATCCGCTGGACTGATGGCCCGTATTTCGATGCCGGCAAGCGCAAGGGTTTGAACAAGTTTGATCCCAATACGGGCAAGGGTGACTGGTTTGGCGAAGAGAACGGCCCGTTCTGGGTGCGCGGACCGGAGTTGACGTCGCGCGACTGCAAGCTGACTTTTGATTTACTCAAGGATCGTGATTTCGCCAGTCCGCGCGCATCAAGCTACGAGAGCATCGTCGAAACGCGCACCTTCGCGGACGATCCTTACCGGTTCCAGGTGGTTTACGGAGAGCTTTACTCGCCGGCTCTCTCCGACTTGACCGGCGCGATTTTGCCCTATCACATCTGGAATGACGACGCGTGGAAGCAAGAAGCGCTTGAGAAAGGGCGCGGCCCCAAGGATGTCGGTGTCTCAGAGGAGCAGTACAACGTCAAGCGCTTCCTGGCCGCGCAGGAGCGCGATTTCCGGATGCGGCCTTCCAGCATGGGCCCCATGGTGCTTGAGCCGCTGAACGGTGAAACGACGCCGCTCTGGAAACTGACCTACCAGGTCCGCCTGCGCAAGAACGAGTTCTACTGGAGCAGAAAGCCGGAGTTCCAGTTCATCGACTATTACATCTTTGATCCGGCATTCGGTGCCGAGACCGTAGAGTTTGCATTCAATACGGGCAGCATTGACGTGTACGCTGCAAAGGCCTTCCAGGTGCGTCGCTACGAGCAGATGGCCGAGTCGTGCTATGTACTGAAGCGCCAGCCGACGTCATACGAATACATGGGTTTCAATTGCGGCAAGGAACACCTCAAGGACAAGCGCGTAAGGCTGGCGCTGTCTATGGCCATCGATGTGGACTCCATCATCGACAAGATTGTCTATGGCCAGGGCAGCCGCATCACGGGTCCGGCCTACCCGGTGTTGCCGTGGTACAACCGCGACTACAAGTTCAAGCACGAGTGGCTCACCAAAAACAAAAAGGGTGAACGCGCCAAGGCTGGCGAGCAGTTCCCCGAGGGTGAGCGCATGGAAGAAGATCTGCCGGCGATTCCCTATGACTTGCAAGAAGCCAAGGCGCTGCTGATCAGTTCAGGCTGCAAGGATGATAACGGCCGCCTGGTCAAGGACGGAAATCCGTTCAAGATCATGCTGGTTTCGACAAGTGGAACAAGTCCCAGACGCGACACGGCCATCCTGGCCAAGGAGCAATGGGCCAAGCTGGGCGTCGAGGTTGACTATCAGGAGTACGAGTGGAACACGTACTTGTCGCAGTACGTGCGTGCAAGGAATTTCGACGTGTGCGTTTTGGGCTGGTCGGGCGGCCTGGATTTTGACAGCCGTCAACTCTGGCATTCGTCTCAAGTCAATCCGCCTGGCTTGAATTTCGCCAAGTACCAGAATCCCAAGGCGGACGAGTTGATGGAAAAAATCCTGACGGTGTACGACCCGGACGAACAAAAGCGCATCAGCCATGAAATCTTCAAGACGATCGCGCAGGACTACCCGTACATTTTCCTGTATTCGCCTTATTCGACATCCGTGCTTGACAAGCACATCGTCTGGCGCATGGAGGGCACTGACGCCAAGGGCAATCCAACGCTCGAAGACCGCCCCATTAGCCACGATTTCTTGCGCACGGCCCGAGCACCCATCGGCTACTTCATGACCGAGCTTCTGCGCCGAGAAAACATTCCCGACTTCAAGGGCGAACAATTCAAGAAGTAGTGGATCCCACATTACGCCAAGGACGACGCGATGCTGTCATATATCATCAGGCGACTGCTTCAGATGGCGGTGACGCTGTTCATCATCAGCATCATCAGCTTCGTCATCAGCGCATTGAGCCCCACCGATCCCTATGCCGCGCAGCTTGACCCCAAGAAAACCGCCACCGACCTCGAACGCCAGCGTGACCAGGAAGGTTTTGACGACCCGATCGCGAAGAAATATGTGCTGTTCTACAAGCGCTTTTTCTCGGATCTGGGCGCAGTGATCAGCGGCAATGAAGATCATGTCTGGCAACTCACCAGCTTGAAGACACGCGCGCCTGTTTTGCCCACCATGTGGAGCAAAATGCTGGTCAGTCTGCCCCTGTTCATTGTCACAACCTTGATTGTCTGGACCATGTCGTTTCCCGTAGGCATTTACAGCGCTTTGCGGCGCAATTCGTTTCAGGATCGCTTGATCACCATCGGTTCCTATGCCCTGATCGCGCTGCCCGGGTTCTGGCTCAGCCTTGAAGTCATCAAGTTCTTCACCGCGCGCGGCATTCCCATCATCTCGCCCGAGACACTCGGCGTTGACCTAACAGGAATGCGAGCCTTCATGGATGCTACCTGGCACATGGGTGTGCCCGGGATTATCGGCGGGCTGGGCGGCATTGCGGTGCTTACGCGCTATGTAAAAGGCTCCATGCTTGAGGTAATGGGCCAGGACTATATTCGCACCGCCAAGGCCAAGGGGTTAACTGCTGACGCCGTCACGTACAAGCACGCCTTGCGCAATGCATCGCTGCCGTTCGTGACGATGATTGCCGGATTACTGCCCGGAATTTTCGGCGGTTCGATTGTGTTTGAAGCCATCTACAACTGGCCAGGGCTTGGACGCTGGATCTTCGAAGCTACGTTCACCAAAGACCTTTACGTCGTCGTAACGGCGCTCTTTGTCAGCTCCGCTCTGACACTGCTTGGCATCCTCATTTCAGACATCCTTTACACGGTCGCGGATCCTCGCGTCCGTCTCTCCTAACGAGGCGCAACCATGAGCGAACCGGCCACGCCTCAACGCACCTCTCCCACTCGTGATGCGCTGCGCATCTTGTTGCGCAATCGGCCTGCCGTAGCCGCGCTTGTGGCGATCCTGCTGCTTTCGATCGCGGCGCTATCAGGAAAGTTTCTGACAGGCAAACCTCCGACGCCCGAGGAATCGAAGATCATTGCCGAGGCAGAGGATCTGGGCGACAAGGTCAAGATGGATCGCAATGCGTGGTCGGTAATTGACCCCTTGCAGACAGAACTTAAGGACAAGCTCGAACGTCCATACGTGTTGTCGCTCCTGGCTGCGCCTTTTGGCGGCTACGAAGCGGACAGTGCAGAATCGATACAGGCCGCTTATCTGGAAGCGCAGCGCGCTGAAGGAGTTCCCAAGGACAAGTTGCGAAAGCTGACGGACGCGGAAGTTGCCGAGCGGCGGCGCGAAGGTATCGGCGCCGACACGAAGCGCACCTATTGGCTGGGAACGGATCACCTCGGGCGTGACGTGCTGGCCAGGCTTTGGGCTGGTTCTTCTATTTCGCTTACCGTTGGTTTGCTGGTCGTGGGAATCTCTGTCCTGATTGGTATTTCGCTGGGTGGAATCGCGGGTTACTTCGGGCGCTCGCGTGTAGGATTGCCGTTCCTGATCATGCTCATGTCGGGATTGGTGGGTGTAGTTTCCTGGGCCATCGACCTTTACGCGCTGATTCTTCCCTCAGTCGTGGCGTGCGCAATAGCGGTCGCGTTGCAGGTTGCCGTTGCGCTCATGGGTCGGCGCTTTGCGGCAGTCGCCTGGTTTGGCGCCTTTGCACTCGTGACGCTGGGCGTGTTCCTTTACACGGGGCATATTGCGTCATCCACACCCGAAGGCCGGCTCTTGAACCAGGCGTCGCTGATCGAGTCAAAGGCCTACGATGCGTTGATCCTCTCCAGGGACTTCGGCGCCGACGTCAAGCTGATTGAAAACGGCGAAGCTGGCGCGCCTTCGGCGGAACAGCGTCTGACCACCCAGCACGCCTTTGAAATCGCAATGCTGGAGCTGGAACTGGAGCACTTGAAGTATCGTGCGCTCAAGTTCCGCCTCGACCGTGAAACCGCCCAGCGTCTCGGGGACGAGGAGTTGGAACGCGCCACGATGCTGGAGTCCAAGGATCGCAAGGATCTGGCATTGGCGCTGCGCCAGGGCGCCGAGAAGCGCAATGCGATGTTGAAGGACACCCAGAAGGGATTGGACGAAAAGCTCGCTTCCATTGACAAGAACCTGGACGAAGCTGCACAGAAGATTTCCCAGGCTGCTGAAAAGAGCGGAGTCAACGAAGCCGAGTTGCTCAAGGTGCTGCAACCCGCCCGCGAAGCGGTTGCCGGCATGGGAGTATCTTTGGCCGAGTTGGACAAGCTTGAAGCCGAGCTGCAGAAGGCGTTTGAAGAGAATTTCGCCGCAGAATTGAACGAAAAGGCCAAGAAACTCCAGGACGCCGGAAAGGCCGAAGAGGCAAAGCTGGTCTCGGAACGCGCCAAGGCCTCGGAAACGCAGGCAAAGCGATTGAACGCGCTGATTGACGGGCCCAGAACCGGCGCCATTAAAGCGGCGAAAGGAATCCTCGCCGGCATCGTCGAGCACGACGTCAACAAGCTGCCATTGAACTCTGAAACCAATGAGCCGCGTATCATTCCCTGGTTCAATCTTCGTGACGCCCAGAACAAGGCGGTTAAGGCGGCACCATCGCTGCTTCAGGGGAGCAACGCGTTGCTCGAGCGCCGCGCCGCGTTGCGTGGCGAGTACCACACGAAGTACGCAACCCTCACGAAAAACAACCGTGATGCCCTGATCAAGGCCGAACTGCTCAGTGGTTGGGAACGCTACCCGCTTTACGCCAAATTGCGGCACTTCATGACGCCGGTGCTGCTCTCGATTCTTGGAATTATCACCACACTGCTTCTGGCTGTCGCAGCACAGCGCTCCGCGGATAGTTGTCCTGCTCCGTTGCGAAAACTGTTCCTGCCCACGCTCAGCGTCGATGACCTTGTTATGCGTTTTACCGAAGTCATGTTGACCATCCCCACGCTGGTTCTGATCATCGCCATTTTGGCCATGTTCGCCAAAGACGTTTACATCGTCATGGCGGTACTGGGCCTCACCGGCTGGATGGGCACAACACGCTTTGTGCGCGCCGAGATTCTCTCGTTGCGCGAGCAGGATTTTGTCCAAGCCGCGCGCGCATTGGGCGTCTCTGACTTCCGCATCGTGTGGCGTCACCTGGTTCCAAACGCGATCTCGCCCGTGCTGGTCAGTGCAACTCTCGGCGTGGCCAGCGCGATTCTGCTGGAAAGCACGCTTTCGTTCCTGGGCATCGGCGCTACACCCGATCAGCCAACGTGGGGCTCCATCCTCTCTGAAGGCCGCCAGTACATTAACGATGCGAACTGGCTCACCTGGATTCCCGGCGTGGCCATCCTGATTACCGTGCTTGCCTTCAACCTGCTGGGTGAAGGTTTGCGCGAGGCGTTCAATCCCAAGCTGCGCGGAAGATAGAATACCCGTATGAAAATCCTGCTGGCTGACGATGAGCGCGGCATCCGCCTCACCCTCTCTGAAGATCTGGAGGATGCGGGTCACGCCGTCACGCCTGTTGAGGACGGCGAAAAGGCCATGCAGGCTTTAGGCAAAGAGAAATTCGATTGCCTGATTACCGATATCGTCATGCCCAAAGTCGATGGCATGAGCCTGCTGCGCTTTGCGCGCGAAAAACACCCGGACATCATCGTCATGATGATCACCGGCAACGCAACGACCGAACGCGCCATCGAGGCCATGAAACTCGGCGCCAAAGATTTCATCGAAAAACCGTTCAACAACGAAAAGGTGGTCCTGCTCTGCAACGGCTACGCCCAAAGCCAAACCACCGAACGCAAATTCGTCCAGCTCCAGCAGGAAGTCAAAACCGAGTTCAAGCTCGACAAGATGGTCGGCGCCAGCCCGCAGATGAAGCGGCTCTACGACGACATCCGCACCGTCGCCGAAAGCGATTTCTCCGTGCTGATCCAGGGCGAAAACGGCACGGGCAAGGAAGTCATCGCGACTACGATTCACCAGCTCAGCCCGCGCCAGGCCGGCCCGCTGATCAAAGTCGGCTGCCACATCGCCAACGTGAACCTGCTCGAAGATGAGCTCTTCGGCCACGAGCCCGGCGCCTACACCGGCGCACAGGCGCGGCGCATCGGCCGCTTCGAACAGGCCAACAGCGGCACGATTTATCTCGACGACATCGACGACATGCCGACCGATACGCAGGCCAAGCTGCTGCGCGTGCTGCAAGAGCGCGAGATCGAGCGCCTGGGCGGCGACAAACCCGTCAAGGTCAACATCCGCGTGATTGCGTCGACCAAGGTCGACTTGCGCAAGCTCGTGCAGGAAGGCAAATTCCGTCAGGACCTTTACTACCGCATCAACGTGATCGACCTGCAAGTTCCGCCGCTACGCGAGCGCGAGGGCGACATCGGCACGCTTGTAGAGCATTTCATCAAGCGCTACGCCGGCAATCGCCAGCTCTCCATCGAGCCCGAGGCCATGGCAGCGCTCGTGGCCTACCGCTGGCCCGGCAACGTGCGCGAACTCGAACACAGTGTGCAGCGCGCAATAGCGCTTGGCGCCAGCACGGGCATGTTGCGCAAAGAGCACTTTCTTCGCGACTTCAGCGCACACCTGCCCGAGGGCAGCGAAACCAAGTCTCCCGGCGACGACCGCCGCACGCTCAAAGAAGTCGTGGCCGCCGCCGAAAAAGCCCACATCCAGAACATCCTCAAGATGACCGAGGGCAAGATCGAGGAAGCCGCGCAGATGCTCGGCATCTCCCGCAAGAATCTATGGGAGAAGCGCAAGATGTACGGACTGCTTGAGGGCGGCGAAGCCGAAGCGTAAATCGATTTCAACACGGAGGATCACATGCGAAAGGCAGAGCTCCTGTTGGTTGCAGTGGCCATGGTCTTTCTTGGCAGCTCAACGCGTTCCTCCGCGCAAGAGAAACAACCTGAAAAGGAAACGCTGCCGGCACTTTTGGTAGTTGAAGAGGTAGAAATTGGCGCGGCCAGCGGTCTGAAAAATTTGCCCAACCTGCTTTACGGCACCGTCAGCCACGTATTGGCAATCGACCGCAATTCGGGGCGCGAGGCGCTGCTCAAATCCGACGGCGGGAAGTTCGAACCTGTCACGCTCGATGACGGCACACCGGTGACGGGGAGTTCCATCTCGCTGGCCAGCAGCGGGGCGAACGCAAGTTTCGTGGTCTATGGAATGAAAAAGGACGAATTCGGATTCGTGTCGGTTTCGAACGGGAAAGCGAAGTACTTTCGCATCGTTCGGGAAGTTGACTTGCGCGAGTATCAATCCTTCGGCGCCGACAAATCCGGGTCCATTTTCGTCAAAGCGCAGTGGTACGACAACTACGACAACGATCGCTGGTATCTTCTGTGCACTGTCGATAACGAACTGAGGCCGGTATTGACCCCGGAAGGCAAGCCTCTCATCCGGTTCGACATTTACCCGACATTGCATGCCAACGGCAAGGCTTCCATAGCGCGCCCCGGCAAGGACCCCGGCCATTATGAGTATTTCTGGATTGAGAACGGGAAGATGGTTCCGATCGAGCGAACTCCCGTGCCAGAGGGCGCCAAGCTGGATGTCCGGCATGAAAACACATGGTACTTAGAGGACGTAACCATTGTGTTCGGCTATGACAGCGAGGCAAAGGCGAGATTCGGCTACACGGTACGTGAAGGCAAGGCTGAGTGGCTGCTAGCCCCGGACGGCAAGAAGCAGGCATTCAATACGCCCGTCCCGTTCAAGTACAACGGCTCTTGGTACGTCGAAGAGTACTTCAGACTCGAGAGCTCCGACAAAAGCAATGGCAGCTTGTTCAAGCTTGAAGGCAACACCGTAACGCCGGTCGCCTGGAAATCGAGCGACAAGAAAGGCGCGATTGCAACCCATGTGCTGTCAAAGGGATGCCTTATTTCCAACGGGACGAAGAAGGTCTTTGAGTCGTGGACGCTTCATTGGTTAACGGAAGAGGGCGTGAAACCCATTGAATTCAGTCCCGGCAGAACCATGGCCATCGAGTCTTCCGGCAGGGCCTTTGAATGCGGGGAATTCGTGCTGATCGAGTACTGGGATGTCATCGGCAAGCAGTTCATTTTCCTCAATGGTTCCAATGTGTGCTCGATTTCCCACAGGAACCAGCAAGGCTACCCGTTTCTCGGCGAATATTTTGCATCGCAGGGCGGGGTCTTGATCTGTTGTTGGACTTACTATGACAAGAACAAAGTCTACGGTGTGCGCGACCCGGGGACATTGTCCGCACTTGCTCCCGATGGCAAGAAGCTTTCCGTGACAACTAGTGATGGCAAGGCCATCGAGGGCAGGGAACTGCAGATGTACTCGTGCCCGGCCTGCACCTATGTGCTTCAGCGAGATAAGGACCTGGGGAAAGACAAACTTTACCGCATCAAGGCCGCGCCGAAGTAGCCAGTATCTCTTGCCTTTGCTGCTCAGAGTGGCAGTCTAAACCCGTGCCAGAAAGTCCCTATCTCGTTGGCGATCTTCCCGGCTACACGCCTGCCGTGGCGCGGCTGGTCTCCATCATCAATTACGCGCGGCTTACAACGGTCATGACCGTCGCTGACCTGAAAACGCCGGCGCTGGACTTCATGCTCGATGATCGCGCCAATTCGATTGGCATGCTGCTGGCCCACATCGCGTATTGCGAGTTCGCCATGCAGGTTGAAACTTTCGAGCGCCGTCACCTCACGCCCGAGGAGAAGTACAAGTTCGCGCCCGCGCTCGATCTGGGCGAGCTGGGGCAAATGGAGTTCCGCGGCAAGGATCTCGGCTTCTATCTCGATTTGCTCAACAGCGCGCGGCGCAAGACGCTTGACCTGTTCAAGACAGTAGATGACGCCTGGCTGGAAACGCGGGTGCCGCTTTGGGGCAGTATTGGCAACTTCCATTTTATGTGGTTCCACGTCGGCGAGGACGAAATTCATCACTGCGGGCAAATGGCATTGATTCGAAAGCGGTTGCCGAAATGACCGGCCCCTCCGCTATGCGCGCCTTCGCCACCCTGATGCGCCGCGAGATTCTCGTTGAATTGCGCACGCGTTCGCTGCTGGCTTCCATGGGTCTGTTTGCGCTGCTTGAAGTCGTGGTCGTCGGTCTGGGTCTTCGCGCTTTACCCGATGACGAAACGCTTCGACGCGCGGCACCCGCTGTGCTCTGGGTCTGCATTCTTTTTGCGGCAGTCGTCGGTATAAACCGCAGTGCACTGGCCGACCGCGACAAGAACCTGCACGCTTCTTTCATGATTCTGCCCTTTGACCCCGCCATTGTGTATGTGACGCGGCTATGCGCATCGTTCTTGTTTCTGTGCATTGTTGAAGCCGTGATGATCGTCGCCGCCGTGCCGCTCTTGCGCCTCGAAATTCCTCAAGAGCCCTGGCTGCTGGCAGTGCTGGCATTGACGAATGTGAGCGTGCTGGGTGCGGGCGTGCTGCTGGCCTCGGCCACGGCGCACGCCAAAGCATCCGAGGCGCTGCTGGTGATCCTGCTCCTGCCCGTGGTCACCGTCGTGTTTTTGGGTGCAACGGGTGCGACGGATGCGTTTTCCAGTGGCCTTGGCCTGGAAGCCGCGCTTGGCCACGTGTTGCTGCTATGCATCTGCGGCGCTATGTTTCCCGGGCTGGGAATTCTGCTCTACGGAAAGCTGCACGAGGGATAATGCCGAAGTCCGTTATGGTTACGCTGGCGATTGCAGTAGCCGCGCTGATTGGCGCGGAGATCACGCTGTGGCTCGCGTACTTCTATGCGCCGGTGCAGATCACAGCGGGATCGTTGTTCGTTGCCCAGCCCAGCGCCGGCGTGCCGACCAACAACCTCTACGAAAGCTATCGCATCTTCTTTATCCACCTGCCGGCGGCCTACTCCACGGCGCTTTGCTGCGGACTTGGCCTCGTGGGCGGCGTGATGTTTCTATTGACGCGTCAAGAGAAGTGGGACGCGCTCACGGTCAGCGCCGCCGAAATTGGCCTTGTGGCCGGAGCGATTACACTGCTCACCGGCAGCTTCTGGGCCGATTACGCATGGGGAACGGGCAAGGTGGGCAGTGGCTGGAACTGGGAGCCGCGCCTGACCACGATGCTGATTTTGTGGCTCGCGTTTGCGGCCATGCTGGCGATGCGAAGCTCGATTCCCGCGCTGGCGCTGCGGCACAAGCTAACGGCTGTGTACGGCATCCTGGTGGCGCCGCTGTATCCGCTGGTGCAGAAGGCAATCGAGATCGGGCAAACCAGCCACCCGCGCAGTTTCTCCGACATGCTCAGCGCGCCGGAAATTGCCACGACCAAGTACATGTCCAGCATCTGTATCGTGCTCGTGTTCGTCGCCGCGATTGCTTTGCGCTTCACGTGGAACCGGGCAGCAACCCAACTCGCAGCGGAGCGCGCGGCATGAAAACGTTTGCAATCGTGGTTCTGCTGGCGCTCGCATCCCCGCTCGCCGCCGAGATCGACAAGAACAAGCTGCCTCCGCCGCCGGTCACAGCCGAACAGCGCGCGGCTTTGCTTACGGAATTCAAAGCCGAAGAAGCGCCCAAACAGCGCGCCGAACTCAGGGCCGAACTCGAAAAGGAATACCGCGCGAAGCTTGAAACACGCCTGGCCGAAGAACGCAAGCAATACGAAGGCTCGCTCAATAACCTGTGGATGAGCAACGCCGTGGTTTGGGGCGTGCTGATGCTCTTCATCATCTGGCAAGCGCTGGGCGCGAAGAAGCAGGCGGCGGAGCTGGCGAAGCTGAAAGCCGCGCGAGAAAGCAAAGCGTCGTAGGGACGCGCCCTATGGCCGAATCCCTGTTCACCGAACAAGAGCTCGCCCGCTTGCGCCGACTGCGCCTGGCCGGTGAGCGCGTGCGATCTTCCACTCTGCGCGGCGAGCGGCGCTCGCGCCAGATGGGCTCGGGCCTGGAGTTTGGCGCCTATCGGCCCTATTCGCACGGCGACGATCTGCGCCGCGTGGACTGGAACGTTTATGGCCGCCTCGACCAGCTCTTCCTCAAGCTGTTTGAAGCACCGGGACAGATGCGGCTGGTGCTCGCGCTGGATGCTTCACCGACGCTTGATTTTGGCGAGACCAACAAATGGCGCGCGGCCCGGCGCGTCATGGCGGCGCTTGGTTTGGTGGCGCTGGCCACAGCCGATCGCGTCCTGCTCTCGCGCTTTGAAGATGAGCGCGTGCAGAGTTTTGAAGCCAGCGCTAATGAGCAAGGCTTCATAGACGCGGTGGGTGCGCTTGCAATCGGCCATGCCGTGCCGCCAAGTGCGGCCGTGCGCAGCACGCTGGCAACGCGCGGTCGCGACACGGTGGTGCTTATCGCCACCGATATGCAGTCACGCGAGGGCGTGCTGACGCTGGTGAATGAATGCCGCAAACACGGCGCGCGCAGCGCGGTGATCTCAATATTCGCGAAAGAGGAACACGAGCCAACGCTGGATGGGCTGACGCGCCTTCAGCCCGTGCTGGGCAATCAACAGAAACTGCGTGTCGATGCCGGTGTGCTTGCGGCCTACAAGCAGGAACTCGAGGATTATCGCCGCGCCGCGCAAAGCGCTGTGCGTTCGGTTGGCGCGGCCTACCTTGAGGTCCGCAGCGATGTACAGATCGAGCCTGTCGTGATGGAGTTGCTCAAGAGCGGCCTGCTGGAAGGCCACCGCGCCTGAAGCGCTGCTAACGCGCTGCTTTCTTGCCCTGATACTCCACGGTCACACTTGTGGTTATGCCGCCATGGGCGTGGAACGCGCCAGTCAGCGCGAGCTTGCGCGGTTTGAGCGCCGCAATGAGGTCGTCGGCGATCTTGTTCGTGACGGCCTCGTGGAAGATGCCGACGTTGCGCCAACTCTGGATGTAGAGCTTCCATGCCTTGAGTTCGAGACAGAGTCTGTCAGGTGTGTAGCTCAGCCTGAGAGTCGCGAAGTCCGGATGGCCGGTCTTGGGGCAAACGCACGTGAACTCGGGCGCTTCGATCACGATCTCGTAGTCGCGCTTGGGCGCGGGGTTGGAGAAGGTTTCAAGTTCAGCTGCAGCAGGTTGATTGGACATGATTGTCGATTTTCGATTGTCGATTGTCGATTGACTACGGGGCGGCGGCCTCTGCAATCGAAAATCGACAATTGCGTCACTTGCGCGGGAATGCCGGGAACGCGCCAGTGGAGTCGAGCTTGGGCGGGCCCACGCCAAAGACCTTGATGTCGTGGGGGCTGACAAAGCCGACGCGGCGCGTGCCGTCGCCCACGTTCTGCGGGCGCGACGCGTACTTCACGCCGCGGTTCCAGACCTCTTCTGCGAAGCGATTCACGTTGGCCACGTTGATTTCAAAATGCAACCCCTGGCTGCGCGCGTGCTCCGGCCCGACCTTATTGATCCGCAGCATGAACTTGCCGGTATTGACCTGCCGCGAGTTTTCGTCAATGACTATCGCGGGCGCGTCAAACAGGCGGGAAAAAAAATCGGCCTCGGTCACGGGGTTTTCAACGTAAACCACCACGAATTGATTGCCGGATAGATTCTCGTCCACGTGCTGCCCTTCCGATTGTCCATGCGCCAGGTGCCGCATCGGCGACTCCATCCGTGTTGCGGGCTTCCCTGATTTCTGTCGCCCGCTAATCACGACTCACAAAGAAACGCAATGCGCTTGGCCTGCAGCCTAGCTGCCCGGCAGCACATTTTGAATTTTCAATTTTGCATTTTGAATTCAAGGCGGCGTCAGCCGCCCACGGTGCTCATGTCGAAGTTGCGTGAGAATTCGTGCTTTTCGGGCTTATTCCAGATGGCTTCTTTGAGCAGAGCCACCAGTTTGTCGCGAGAGTAACCCGGCGAGCGCAGCAGCTTTTTCACGTAGTACTTTTCATCGTGAAGCAGGCACGATTTCAGGCGGCCGTCGCTGGTGATGCGGATGCGGTTGCAGTTTTCGCAAAACGGGTTGAACACCGGGCTGATCACCCCGATGAACCCCTTGGCGCCCTTGATCCTGAAATAGCGCGCGGGGCCGGCGCCGTCGGGTTTGTCCGTGGTTTCCTCAAGCTCGAACTTCCTGCCCAGGTCGCGCTTCATTTCCTCGATGCTGTAAAGCTGCTCCTGCGGTGAACGCTTCAGGAATTCCGTCGCGGCCTCGTGGCCGCCGAACGCGGCAAATTCTTCATCAGCGCCATCGGCAATGTTTTCGCCCATGTTTTTCAGGGCCAGCTCGCGTTGCCATTGCCCCATGGGCATGTATTCGATGAAGCGCACGGAAATCGGGTATTGACGCGTCAATGCCGCCAGCTCGGGCAGTTCGTCGTCGTTGAAGCCGCGCATCATCACGCAATTGAGTTTGATCGTGAAACCGCCGTGCTCGACGGCGGCCATGATGCCCTCGAAGGTCTGTTTGAGTTTGCCGCCGCGCGTGATCTGGGCGAAGCGATCCGTGCGCAACGAATCGAGCGAGATATTCAGGTTGCGCACACCTGCGGCGAAAAGCGCATCGCGGTATTCGGCCAGGTGGCTGGCGTTTGTGGACAGGCCGATCTTGCGAATGCCCTCAATACGCCCGACGGTCTCAATCAGGCCGATGATGCCCATGCGCACCAGAGGCTCGCCGCCCGTAAAGCGGATGTAATTGACGCCGCAGGCCGCACCCGCGTGGCAGACCTCTTCGATTTCCTCGAGCGAGAGGATTTCATCCTTGGGCTTGATCTGGAGCTTGTCGCCGGACAGGCAATAAAAACAGCGCATGTTGCACCGGTCGGTCACCGACACGCGCATGGAATGAACTTCGCGTCCGAATTGGTCTTTCATCGTAGAACTATTGTAGCCCGAGGGTCGGGCGTCGGTAGACAGTATCCACTTGTGTCCGGCGCACTGTGACTGAAACCCGATGACCGACTACCGAGGTCCGATTCCGGACGTAAACTGACCGCGCCCATGTTTGATACCGTCCGCCTCAGTGCTGACATTGCGCGCCTGCCCTTGCCGCTGGCGCAGACGCTGCGCCGTGCACTCAATGCGAAATCGCCGCAGGAAGCGCACACCGCCGCCTATTATTTCTTTGAGTGCGCCCTGAAACTCTCGGCGTCGGCGCAGATTGGCGTCTATGTTGCCCTGGGCTGCAAAGAACCGCAGCTCAACGAACTGATCGAGAACATCACGCGCGCCTCGACGGGCCATTGGCTCGCGATCCTGCGCGAGGTCAGCTCGCATCTCTCCAAGCGGTCGGACAAATCACTGGTCCCGCTTTCCGATGTCAATGAACGCCTGACGAAGAAAGAGCCGCGCCCGGCCGCGCGTGCGTTTCTTGATTTCGTGGCGAAGATGTCGGAGAAGCCTGACGGCCGCAAATCGCTCAACTGCCTCGACCTCTTTGACGCGATCGTCAATTACCGCAACCAGGAACTGGGCCACGGTGCGCAGCGCACGCGCGATTTCTACGCTGAAGCCGCGCCGCTGATTGTTGATGCCGCCGTGGAAGCGGTCAATGCGCTGCGGCCATTGGGCGATTTGCAGTTGGCCGTGGCGCGTGACGTCGTCGATCACAAGACCAGCCGGGCCGCGCGGCTATACCAGAGGCTTGCCGGCGACGGCATCCAGGCGCCGGTGACGGGCGTGCAGCCCATTGACGATGACAAAACGATTCTGGCCGGGCGCGTTGTGCTGGCCGGCGGCGTCACGCGCGTGATCCTGCACCCGTTGGTGGTGTACGAAGTCGACGAACTCGAACGCGACCGCGTCGGCTTTGTGAACCTGGTTTCCGCCAAGCGCGTGGCCGCGGGCACGCAGGTGTTGCAGCGCCAGAAAGACGGTGCCATCAAGCGCAACACCACGCAGATCACGGTCAAGAAAGTTGAGTATCTCGATTACGATTCCGGCGCGCGCATTGAAGGTCAGGACGCCACGGAAGAACTGGCTGATCTGCTCACGCGCCTGCGCGGCACGCGCGTGACGGCCGACAGCGTTGACCGTCTGGCAAGCGAAACCCCTGCCGATGGCGTGCCTGCCAAGCCTGTGCTGCCGCGCGGCGATGGCACGGGTGAATACATTGGCGATTTCGAGATTCTCGAGGAGCTGGGCCGCGGCGGCATGGGCATTGTTTACAAGGCGCGCCAGGCCAGCCTTGGCCGCATTGTGGCCTTGAAAGTGCTGCCGCCGGCGCTGGCGGGCGATCCTGTGGCGGTAACGCGCTTCAAGCGCGAGATTGCGGCACTGGGCCGCTGCGATCACGCCAACGTGGTCAAGGTGTTGCACGCCGGCCAGGACGGCGACCGCTACTTTTACGCGATGGAGTACGTCGAGGGCTGCGACCTGTTCGGCGTGTTTGGCGTGATGAGCCAGTGGATGCCGCAAAGCCACGGTAAATTTCGCGAGGGCCACCTCCTGGCCGCGCTTTCTTCCAGCATGCAGGTGCGCAAGACGCCGCGCACGACACCGCAAACGCAGCAGGAACTGGATCCGGACTTCGAGCCTTTGCCCGATGCGCCCAAGGCCGCGCCGATCATGCCGCAATTCCAGGACGGCCAGTATTACTACTCGCTGATCGCCAAAATCATGGCTGACGCCACTCGCGGTGTAGGCCACCTGCACGATCACGGCATCATTCACCGCGACATCAAGCCCGCCAACATCATGCTCACGGGTGACGGCAAACGCGCGATCATCATGGATCTGGGCCTGGCGGCGGTGGCAGGACAGAAGGGCCTGAGCGTTGCGAATTCGGCGGCGCGCATTGTTGGAACGCTGCGCTACATGCCGCCCGAGCAGCTGCAACGCCATCTGCTCGACATCACCAACAAAGCCGACATCTACTCTCTGGGCGCGACGCTCTATGAGCTGGCGACGCTCTCGCCGATCTTTGACGGTGACTCCGAGGCGCGCCTGATCCAGCAGGTGCTGCAGGAGCAGCCCGTTCCGCCGCGCAAGGCAAATGTGAGCGTGCCCGAGGATCTGGCCACGATCATCACTGTGGCCACGGCCAAGAATCCCAACGAGCGGTATCCTTCGGCCGAAGCGCTGGCGCAGGATCTTGAGGCCTTTTCACGCGGCGACCCGATTTCGGTGCGCCCCCCGGGCGCGCTGCACTACTTGAAACTGTTCTACAAGCGCAATAAGCCCCTGATGCACACTGCGGCCGCAGCAGTAGTGATGTTGATCGCGCTGACGGCCTGGTTCATGGTCAACCTCAACGCCCGGCGAGCCGAGGCCGAGGAAGCGCGCGAAACCGCCGAAGTGGCAAGAACCGACGCTGAAAAGCAGCGCGTCTTGGCCGTTGAGGCCGCACGCGTGGCGCAAGACGAGCGCGAAAAGGCCCAAGCCGAAGAAAAGAAGGCGCGCGCCGCCGAGGATGTCGCCAAGAAGGAGCGCGACAACGCGGAACGCGAAAAGGAACACGCCCAGAACATGGAGCGCAAGGCGAACAGCGAAGCCGATCGCGCTGAGCGTGAGGCCGCAAACGCCAAGACGCAGGAAGCCGAGGCCAAACGCCAGGCCAAGATTGCCGACACCGAGGCCGAGAGGGCCAAACACGCCGAACGCGAGGCGCGTGTGAGCTATGCCGACAGCCTCGTGCTTCAGGGCGACGCCCTGATGAAGGCAAATCGAATTGAAACCGCACGCTCGATTTACGAGCAATCGCTCGAACAGGCCCGGCAACTTGGCATTGACACGTTTCCTGCGGAATCAGGGTTGGCCGTGCTGCGTCAGCAGTCGCCGTCTGCGGCATCACTGATACCCAAGCAGCCATTCAGCGGACTTGATTTTGCCGCCGTCTCGCAGGACGGCACGCTGGCCGCCATCCGTTTTTCCAGCGGCATGACGGTTTGGGACACCAAGAACTGGAAGGCGGTGCTGGAGATTTCGACCACGCAGGCGCGCGGCCCTGTTGCGCTTTCATCGGATAACAGTTTCGTCGCCTGGGCTTCCAGGGATGAAATTGTGGTGCATGCGCTGGCGGACGGCAAGGAACTCGCGCGCTTCAAGGCGACCGCCAGCCCCTACGGTCTGGCGTTCAGTCCTGATGGCTCAAGGCTGGCGGCGTGCATGATTGTGGGCGGGCTCTATGAGTTTGACTGGCGCAAGGGCGAGCAGCGGCGCGAATTGGCCGGTACCGAACTCGAGCTGCACAAAGTGCGTTACTCGCGCGACGGCAAGTGGATCGCAACGGCCGGCGAAGCCTGCAAGGTGTGGGTGTTCGATGCCGCCGAAGGCAAAGTTGTACAGACTTTGGTGGCCCACGAGCGCTACATCTACGACATTGGCTTTTCCAATGACGGAACCCACCTTGTGAGCGGCGGAGCAGAAGGCGCAGCCATAGTCTGGAACCTGGCCAGCGGCAAGTCAGTGCGCACCTTCCTTTTCTGGGGCGCCAGCATCATGAGCACGGTTTTCAGCGCCGATGGCAAGCGACTGCTGCTGGGGGATTTCGCCGGCTGGTGCGGATTATTCTCCATTGAGAGCTCGAAGAAGCTGGCCGACTTCCAGATCCATCACAGCAGCGCGCTTCACACCACATTCAGCGCGGATGAGAGCCAGGTTGTCACCGTGGGCAAGCATGATTGCCCGCGCGTCTATGACCTCCAGGGGAAGCCGCTGCGATCCGTCGCGGGCCACCACAACGTGGTCAACGGCATGATGCTTTCAAAAGACGGGAGCATGGCGATTGCCGCCAGTTTCGGTGAGTGTGTGATTGTCTGGGACACCCTGACCGGCGCCGAGATCCGCCGCTTTGCCGGAGTCACACACAGCGTGACGCGCCTGGATGTATCGGCGGATTTCCAGTATGCGCTCGTGTGGGGGCTCGATAGCCGCGCCACTCTCTGGGACGTCACAAGGGGCGCACTGATGCGCAGTTTCCCTGCGCGCAAAGGAGCGATCGCCTGGGCCGCACTCGCGAGCGACACCAGCCTGGCCGCGTTCGCACTGGACAATGGCGAAATTGAAATCTGGCACGTGGACGAACTCAAGCTCAAGGCCACGATTCCCACGAATGGCTATCGGCCTGAGCACGTCAAGTTCAATCTCGCAGCCAACAAACTGGCGGTGGTTTACTCGGGCCTTGGTGCTTTCGTTTTCGATTTGACCAAGGAGCAGCCCGAGCAGCTTGTGACGATCTGGGGGCAATTCAACGCTCTCAGTTTTCTGGGCAGCGACGACACGCGCCTGGCAATCGCCGACGTTTCGCGCGACGCGGCTATCTGGAGCCTGGAAAAGCAGACGATCGTGGTGAACCTGCTGGGCCACGAGGGCCAGATATTGGATATGCGAAGCTCCGATGATGGATCGTTGCTCGTAACTTACAGTGCGGACACGACCATGCGCATCTGGAACAGCTACGAGGGCGTGTGCCAGCAGGTTTGCCCGGGCCCTGATTCGGGCGTAAAAGCCTGCGCAATCTCCGCCGACGGCTCGACTGTGGGCCTGGCAGATATGGAGGCCTCGCTGCGTTTCTGGAGCACCCAGCCCGTATTGGAGCGGCGTGCATTCAAAGGCCATTGGGGCAAGGTTACCGCCGTTGCGGCGCTGCCGGATGGGCGCTTTGCAGTCACGGGCGCGATGGATGGCGAACTGCGCCTGTGGGACCTGACAACCGGCGCCTGTGTGCGCGTGATCGAAGCCCACGCATCGGATGCCGGAATTTCCGCATTGAAACTGGTGAAGCCCGATGTCTGTGTAACGGCGGGCTTTGACAAGCTGTGCAAGGTCTGGGAGCTGTCAACGGGCAAGTGCCTTGGTGTTTTCAAAGGGCACGCAGCAGCCGTGTGGGCGCTGGATCTCATGCCCGATGGCAAAACGGTCATTTCTGCGGGCCCGGAAAAGCGAGTGCTGCTCTGGGACTGGACCACGCTCAAGCAGACGGCCGAGTACGCCTGCGACGATCGCGCCAATTGCGCTATCTACTGGCCCCAGAAGGACCTGCTCTATGTCGCCCAGCGCAACCGTCACGTGAAGTACTTCCGGTTGGCCGATGGCGCAACAGGCAACGATGACGGGCTCTACAGCACCAGCGTGATGGCCATGGCCTTCGCGCCCGATGGCAGCCACTTCGCGGTCACCGGGTACGGCCGCGTCGCCAACGTGTTTTCGGCCACGGACGGAAGCCTGGTGCTGGCGGCGGGCGGCCACGCGGACACCATAACGGGCGTCGCATTCACGCCTGATTCGCGCTACTTCGTTACCTGCGGCAACGACGGCACCATCCGATTCTGGGACATGGCCACGGGCAAGGAACTGCGCATCATTCCGCACCGCAACCTCAAGGAAGGCATGAGTTGCTTCACGCCCGACGGCAAGCACCTGCTGTTCTGCGGCGGCGCAACCACCTGG
>Ga0154020_10002041_pt1 | contig 24633 bp, 7 predicted proteins | sample Klosneuvirus_201_FD_109709 | JGI IMG/M metagenome (GOLD analysis project Ga0154020, IMG submission 109709) | Active sludge microbial communities from wastewater, Klosterneuburg, Austria - Klosneuvirus_20160825_MG | ecosystem: Engineered > WWTP > Aerobic digester > Activated sludge | place...
CCCGGCGCCCACGGAAAAAGCAACTGTCGCCTCGTTCCCGGACGTGGAGGCCGACCGGTTTGTGCTCGACCATGAACGGGCGGCATTGGATTTGAACCGCCACAACAACAGCCTCCGGACGAGCGGTCTGTTTCCGGGTATGGAGCCGCTGCGCGTACGAGCGTTGGCCTTAGCCGAGCAGCCCGACCGCACGGAACTGGGCGTGCTGCCCTGGGTGGCCTGGAACAACTATGACAAAACTACGCTGGGCCTGCTGCTGTACAATCCGCCGTTTCCGCCCCGCCGCTTCCAGTATTTTTTGTTTCCGGGCTACGGGTTCGGGTCGGGGCATTTCACCGGATTGGCCGATGTGCGGTACCGGTTCCTTCCCGGAGGGACTGTGCCGAAGATGGTTGCCGGATTTAGTGCCCGAACGGCCACGTATGACCATAATTTGGTGGATGACTACCGGCTGCGCTTCTACCGCCTGGTGCCATCCGTGCGGATATCGCTGCGCAGTGCGTCGCCGGCGTTCGAGCACGATGTCACGTTGCGCACCTTGTTTATTGGGAAAGAGGAGGCGGAGTTCGACTTGTTCGGAGATTATTCGAAAAAAAAATGGCAGCATGCGACCATCTATGAGGCCCGTTACGAAGCCCGGCGGCATGGGTTGCCCAACCCATACCGGCTCGTAGCATCCCTGGAAGGCCAGGGGTACGATACGCCTTTTGCGCGTAAGGCGTACTACCTGCGCGGGTCGCTGGAGTGGAAACAGCAGTTTTATTACCAACCGGGGCGGAGCGTGTCGGCGCGGTTGTTTGCCGGGTACTTTTTGGCCAACACGCAGCGGCGGCGCGGCGGTGTGGCCACCAACAACCTGTTTGGCGACGTGGCGCGGGCATCCTTCGCGCTCAACCCGCAGGGATTCAACGACTACCGTTTCGATCAGGTTTTTTTCGGGCGTTCGGACGACGAAGGGCTGTTTTCCCGGCAGGTAAGCCAAACGGAGGGCGGTTTCAAGACCGCGTTCGGGGCGCCATACGCGCAGGTGTTGGGCAACTCGAATAATTTTATAGTGGCCCTAAACCTGCGGGCCGATCTGCCGGGGCGCCTGCCGCTGGATTTGCCGCTCAAGCCGTATTTCGACATTGGCTACTTCGACGATGCTACCCCGCTGGGGGCAGGCAGGCCGCTGGAGCAACGGCTGCTGTGGAGCGGTGGATTTCTGCTGGAGTTTTTCAAGGGCAGCATCGAGTTTTATTTTCCGGTGGTCAGCGCCAAACCCCTGTCCGACCTGTATGCCGAGGCCTCGGGCGGCAATTACCTCCGCCGGATTTCGTGGAGCATCCGGCTGGGCAGGGTGGGGCCATTGGACGTAGTACGACAATTGCGGGACTGATTTTATATGTACCAGCAAATTGGTACGATTTTTGGCATCTGAACGACATCTGTTTTTTCGCCTTGGTGCGAACCAGAATTCCCGCCCCGTTACCAGCATTTCTTGAAAAAGACATTCAATGCTTATTTTGTTGACAAGCATTGTTTTAAGTGCGGTTTTTGAAAACCGGGTCGGAAAAATAATGTGACGTTTCCGACATTTTGCCGTAACCTTGCGGCCTTTTTTAATCTTTTAATCGCTGCCTTTCGGTCGGTTGTTTATTCCCGGTCTCATGCAATGGTCTCCAGTTTGTTATTCAACATCTGGTTTTGCACCTATATGTAAACAACATTGCTCATTCCAAACCGATCGCCTTACATGAAGAGAACAGTACGCTTCTTCAGAACTCTTCCCATTTCCTTTCTTCCCTTCTCATCAATCGTTTTGACCATGAACAGAACAACAACTCCGCGCCAATGGGCGCTGGCGGTAGCAACCTTCGTATGCCTTTTTGCTGCACAAAACGCACGCGGACAATGCACGGATTTCAACGCTGTCCCCGGCCTGCCTGTCGTAATAGGCTTGCCCCTCGACCCCAGCGGTAATGCAGCCCTGACCGATGTCGTCCTGACCGGTTTCGGTTTTTTGAAAGACCCCGCCTGCCAGTTTTGGCTTAGCCAGGACTCTTTGGGCACATACTCCACAGCTCCGATCCTGTTTGATTGCAGCGATGTGAACACCTCGCAGACCTGGTTCGTGCGTGTGGGCGGCAATCCGCTCATCGGCGACGACGGCGGCCCTGGCAATACCATCGTGCGTTTCACGGTGAGTGTTTTCGACAACACACCGGCCTTTACATCTGCTCCGCCGATCACGCCGGTGGTCATGAACTCGGATGCCGACGGCACGGGCGACTGTACGCTGACCGACGTGTTTTTCAATTCGGGCGGCTCCAACGATATCTCGATTTCGTTTGATGTCTTTCCGGTTTCGGAAAATTTCTATTCCGACAACTGCCCGGACAGCCTGTCCGTGAGTTGGGAACTCAGCGGCGCCACGGTTCGCCCGCGAACCGATGCGCTCGGTTCGTTCATCCAGCCCGAACCCATCTTGTTTCCCGACCTCTACGACGCAGGCCTCGACACCTTTAATGTTGGTGTGACCACGGTCACCTACTATATTCTTGACAAAAACGTAGCCGTGGGGCCAAACAATCCCCTGGAGATCACCACAACAGTGACCGTGGTGGACAATGAGGCTCCCTCGGTAACCTGCCCGGCCAACATGAACGTCGGCACGGATGCGGGCGTTTGCACGTTTGCTTTGGATACCTTGCCTGTTTACTCCGACAACTGCGAAGTGGTGGCTCTGGTATGGTCCGCTCCGGGCGCCTCGCCCAACGCTTCCCCGCTGACAGGTATCAACTCCTTGACGGCAACGTTTCCCTTGGGCACTACCACGGTAACGTTTGAAGTGGAAGACCCCGCCGGCCTGACCGATATGTGCTCTTTCGACGTGACGGTTTTTGACGATGAATTGCCCGTGGTGACCTGCCCGGCCAATATGACCGTGACGGCCGATGTGCCGCCTTCCTGCGTGTACCCCACCAACGGCACCGAGTTTGACCCGCTTCCAACCCCCAGCGACAACTGTGGCATTATCACGTTGTCCAACAACTGGAATGGATTGAACACGTTAAATGCATACCCCTTTAACATTGGCCTGAACAACATTATCTGGACGGCCGAAGATGCTGCTGCCAATGCCGGCACCTGTTCGTTTTTTGTGACGGTGATTGACGATGCCGCTCCGATGATCACGACCACGTTGGTCACGCTTTACGAAGTGGCTGTAACTCCCGGCGATTGCTCCAAGGCCATCACCTTTGACCGGCCCAATTTTGTAAATACCGTTGTGGACGATTGCCAACTCGTGGACTGGACGCAGGGCGTAGCCGTGGTAAACGGCACTCCCGACCCCGGCATTCTGACGGGTGTGCCGGCGTACACGCCGTTCGATATCTTCGGCTTGTTTCCGGCGACAACGACCTTCCCGGTGGGTACCACCACCATTCCGTATTATTTCACCGACCTTTCGGGCAACGTGGACAGCATTGTGATCACGTTTATTGTAGAAGAGAACGTGTTGCCTACAGCCGAGTGCAAACCCGGCACGATCACGCTGGCGCTCAATGGCATGGGGTTGGCTACTCTGACGACAGCCATGGTGGACGACGGTTCGTTTGACAACTGCGTGTTGGACACCATGTACCTGAGCCAGTCGGCGTTCGATTGCTCGCACCTGCCGGGTACGCACGTGGTGACCCTCACGGTGGAAGACGCCGTCGGCAATACCGATGACTGCACCGTTACGGTGGATGTGTTGGACAACATCGCCCCGGTGGTGCTTTGCCCCGGCAATAAAACCGTGACAACCAACCTGGGCTGCCAGGCCAACAATATTGCCGGCATCGGCATGGCGCTTGGCGGTTCACCGCTGGCGCCTGGCCAGTACTCCGACAACTGCCCAGTCGCAAGTGTCGGATGGCAACTCACCGGCGCCACGACGGCTTCCGGCACCAATTCCGTGCCGGGCAACCAAGCCTTCAATACCGGCGTGACCAACGTGACGTACACTGTAGCGGATTCCAGCGGCAACAATGCCGTGTGCAACTTCTCCATCAACGTGACCGACAACACCCCACCGACATGGAACGGCGTTGGCCCGGCCAACGGCGATACGCTTACCGTGAACGCCAACCTTGGCGGCTGCCTTGCCCAGGTGACCTGGACGGTTCCGACCTTTACGGAAGCCTGCACGCCGCCCGCAGCCGTGACCCCGCCCGTGCTCGGCCCCGGTTCCTCCTTTAACTTCGGCAACACTGCCGTTACCTACACCGCCATTGACAGCGCGGGCAACCTGCGCGTACATACTTTTATCGTGAAAGTTGTTGATACGCAAAACCCGAATGCACAGTGCAAAAACATCACGACCTACCTGAACGGCGCCGGAACGACATCTATCACTGCCGCGCAGGTGGACAACCTGAGCACAGATAACTGCTTCTTCAACTATACCTCGCCGAACGCTTCGTACAACTGTACCAACCTCGGCCCGAACAACTACACGCTTCAGATCACCGACGGCTCCGGCAATACGGGCACCTGTGTGGCGGTCGTGACGGTGGCCGACACGATCCGTCCGGTGGCCAACTGCGCTTCGATCCCGACGATCAACCTGAACTCAAGCGGCACCTTCTCGCTCGCCGCCGTCTCGGTGAACAACGGCAGTACCGACAACACCTTCCCGTTGTGCAACCTGTCGTACGCCATTTCGGTGGACGGCAGCGCGTTCGCTTCGTCTTTCAGTTTCAACTGTTCCCTGCTCGGCAACCGCGTGCTCACCCTGCGCGTGACCGATGCCGCCGGTAATACCCGTACCTGCTCGCAAATCGTTCTGGTAAAAGATATAACACCGCCCACGATCACGGCTCCGGCCAATATTGCGATCAACTGTGACGCATCTTCCGCACCGGCCAACACGGGCACGTTCTCCGGTGTGGCCGACAATTGCGACCCGGCGCCGACCGTGGTGCAACTGGCCGATGTGACCATCAACGTTATTTGCGCAAACTCCTACACAATTGTACGCACCTGGAGGGCCACGGATGCCTCCGGCAACTCGACCACGGCCTCGCACAGTATCATCGTGCAGGACCTACAGGCGCCGGTGTTCCACGTACAGAGCGCCATCAACCTGCAAACCACCAGCCCGTCGAGCTGCTCCACACCCTTCCTGCTGCGAATCACACAGGATAGCGTATCGGACAACTGCACGACCAACTTTGCCAACCTGACCGTTCAGTACACGATAGACTTTCCCACGCCGTCGTACGGTTTTGTGGATGTGAACATTTTCACCCCCGGCGCCAGCATCCCGGGAGGAGCGTTCCCCGTGGGCACGACGTTGGTTACGTGGCGAGTGATTGATCAGTGCAATCGCAGCTCCACGCAAACGGTTTCGGTGACGGTGACGGACGTACACGGCCCGGTGTTTTCGCCGCCCTACAGCGCCGCCAATTGCGGCAAGACGTATGTGCTCCCGAACACTACAGGCGCTTGCTCCAACCTGTTCGCATGGCCTCGTCCGAATGCCGGACCGATGGATGTGACGGATTGCTTGGGCTTTAGCGTGACCGAACACATCAGCGATTCGTCCGTGACGACATACCTGAATCTGGTTAACCAGTTTAACTATAATTCCGTGTCGCCGTTCGGCATTTTCCCAACGGCACAGTTCCCGGTGGGTATCACCATTATTTCCTACGTCGCGACGGACGCGAACGGCAACAAGTCCACCTGTTCGTTCTCGATCGAAATTAAAGATACCGAAGCGCCTTCGCTGACCTGCCCGCCGAATCAGACGATTTTGGCTACCTGCCCGACGGCGCAGGTACCGAGTTATACCAATCAGGTAGGGATATCGGACAACTGTTCCGGCAATGTGGACTTGACGCAAACGTATCCGGCAGGCACCAGGCTGGATAGCATTTTTACGATGACTCCGCCCGCTGACAGCAGCATTTTTACCATTACGATGATCGGCACCGACGGCTACAACAACGACACCTGTTCGTTTACGGTAATGTTGCTGGACGGACAGGCGCCGATCCCGACGATTGACTCGCTGCCCGACCTGATTGACTCCTGCGGCACTCTGATCGTGTTTGCTCCCACGGCACTCGATCCCTGCAACCCCAGTGCGGATACGATTTACGGCACACCGTCCACGCCGGTCGGTTCGTTCCTGAACACCAACCCGCCGTCGTACCAACTGAACCCGGGTTCGTATGTCATCACCTGGAACTACAACGACGGCAACGGCAATATCAGCACCCAGCCGCAGAACATCACCGTACTGAACGACGTGTTCCCACCGGTGGCGATATGTGTGGCCAACCTGACCGTCACCCTGGACCCGGTCACCGGCAAGGCCCCGATTACTTCTGCGATGCTCAATCTGGGCAGTTTTGACCCGAATATGTGCGGTCCGCTGACCTACAGCGTCAGCCCCGACACGGTACGTTGTATCCATGTGGGCCCAAGCCCTGCCGCTGTCACGCTCACTGTACGCGATTTTAAAGGCAATCCTGCTATCTGCCAGACCGCAGTGACCGTGCGCGACATTACGGCTCCGATCCTGTCCGGCGCACCGGCCAACCTCACCATCGAGGCTTGCGATACGATTCCGGCTGCTCCGCAACTGACGGCATTCGACGCTTGCGCCGGCACGTACCTGGTTTCGGCCATGCAGGTGTCCAACCAAAACCCGATTAACGGCAAGTTCAAATACAATTACACCATTACCCGTACCTGGACGACTGCCGACTCCTCCGGCAACACAGCCGTTGTAACCCGTTTCATCGAAGTAGTTGATACGAAAAAACCGGTGTTCTCCGGCGTACCCGACACGGTAATGGTCACTACAGACCCGAACCGCCAGACCTGCGACGACACGGTGAACATCAACATCCTGCCGTTCGTGAGCGACTGCGCCACCGGTATTGACCTCAAGGTGACCAATAACAAGGAGCCTGGCGACGGCGGAAACCTGAGCGCTATCTTCAGCGTCGGATCGCATGTGGTGACGTTTACCGCCAAGGATACCACCGGCAACACACAAACACGCAATGTGACCGTAATCGTCAAAGACGGTACCCGGCCTACAGCTGTGTGTATCAATGGGGTGAGCGCCAGTTTGCAGCCTTCCGGAACGGTGGTCGTGATCACGGCCCAGTTCAATAACAACAGTTACGACAATTGCCCCGACACGCTGGACATGAATATTCAGCGCCTGGACGAGAGCCCGCTTGCGCCGCCGAGCAAAACGCTCACCTTCGACTGCTCGGATGCCGACGGGGTGACGCAACGCCCGGTCAAACTGTTCGTGGCCGACAAATCCGGCAACATGTCCATGTGCGAAACCTTCATCGTCATTCAGGACAATGTGGATCCCACCATCACGCTTTGCCCGCCGAATAAGACGGTGCTTTGCACCGATGCCCTGTTGCCCCAAGATCACGGCACGGCTCTGGTCACCGACAATTGCCCGGACAGCCTGAAGGTTAGTTTTGCGGACGCCATTGTGGCCGATACTTCCGGGCAATACTGCTACAAGGTGGAGCGTGTCTGGTTAGTCGTTGACCTTGCCCAAAATACAGCAGCCTGCTTGCAGCTGTTCAACATTGTGGACACGGTTGCCCCCGTTCTATCGCAATACCCGCCGAATTTGACCCTGTCGTGTTTCCAAAACCTGACGCCACCGGTAAACGTGACGGCTACGGACAACTGCTCCAATTTTGTGGGCGTGACCTTTGTGCAAGACACGATTGACATTGCGACAGGCCCCTGCGGCAAGTACAGCTACACCATCCAGCGTACACGTACGGCGGTGGACGACTGCGGAAACACGGAAAGCCACACGAACACCATTACGGTGGTGGACGACACACCTCCGTCATTCCCCGGTTTGCCCGATACCATCACGGTGCAATCGGTCAATTTCCCGGCAAACGATAGCTGCACGGTACCTGTATTGCTGAATCTGACGCCATTCATAGTAGACTGCGCTCCGATCAGCGAACTCACCGTAACCAATACTTCGCCATTCGGCAACGGTGGCCTCGACGCGAGCGGCCACTACCTGGTCGGCACCTACAAAGTTTATTTTGCCGCCACGGATCCCTGCGGAAACGTGGGCCAGGACTCGGTGGTCGTGATTGTGATTGACAACAGCAAACCTGTAGCGATCTGCGAAACCGCAGTCGTTTCGCTCGGCTCCGACGGCACGGCCGCCATTACGGCCGCGATCATTGACGATGCCAAGAGCACCGATAACTGCGGTATTGACACGATGTTCCTCGATGTGTACACCTTCGACTGTAGCGATCTGGGCAACAACCCGGTGGTGCTCACGGTGGTGGACTTGTACGGCAACGTCAACACTTGCTCCACGTTTGTCACCGTGACGTTGGGCAACAACGTCGGGTTTAACCTCACCGTCAGCAGCACACCGGAAACGGTGTTTGGCGCCAACGACGGTACTGCCACGGCGTCGGCCACCGGCGGTTCCGGCAACTTCAGTTACGAGTGGAGTATCCTGGATACTTCGGCAACCAGCACGGAACTGCCTCCCGGCATTTATTACGTGACGGCCACGGACAACAACTCCGGTTGTGTGCGGGTGGATTCCGTCGTCGTTCAGCCGGGCGCCAAACTGACCATCATTGCCGGCACGGCCGCCGGCTCGCAAGGCGAATTGGTGCAGGTGCCGGTGTCGGTAGACAACTTCAAGTCCATGATCGGTATGTCGTTCAGCATGCACGTGACCAATTCGATTGTAGGCACGATACAAAGTGGAACAGCCACGGGCGCACTGCCCGGCTCGCTCACGTTGAGCAAAGTCGGCAATGACCTGACCGTCTTCTGGGTCGGTACCGGCACACCGCTCGACCTGCCAAACGGTACGGTGGTGTTCCACCTCAACGTTCTTCTTGGCGCCGCGCCGGTGGGTTCCACCAGCCCGGTCACGATTGACGGCACGCCCACGGGCTTGAGCTTCCAGCGGGATTCTGCGGGCAGTATCGTCCCGACAATGGCCGCTCTGGTTCCCGGGATGGTCATGATTGACAGCCTGGCGGCCAACGACATTGAGATTGCAGGTATCATCAAAACATGGTCGGGGGCCGGTACGCCGGTGCCAGGCGTGAATACCGTGCTGACGGGCAGTGTCTCATCGACAGTTACTACGGGCGTACCGGGTACCTATTCCTTCCTTGTGCCTCCCGGATCGAACACTACGGTGACACCGAGCAAATCCGTCACCTCCTTATTTAGCCAAGGCATCAATGTAGGCGACTTGCTAGCCATCCAGTTCCACGCCGCACAGGTAGCACTGTTGCCCAACCCGTACCAATGGGTGGCCGGCGACGTAAACAACAACGGCATGATTGATCTGGTAGACTACCTGCTGGTGCGCCAGATTATCCTAGGTTTGCCACACTACTCCAATGGTGCGCCGGACTGGAAATTCATTCCGGAAGCATACACATTCCCGACACCGAACCCGCTGGTATCACCGTTTCCACAGAGCATTTCGCACACACCGGCCAATACGAGTTTCCTTACAGATAATTTCAAGGCTGTACGTATGGGCGACGTAACCGGCGATGCACCGGTGAACAACATCACCAGCGATGTGCAAAACCGCAACGGCGACGTATTCCGTTTCCGGTTGGACGAGCAATCGGTGCGTGCGGGTGAACTGATTTCCGTGCCGTTCCGGGCAAGCAATTTTGCCTCCCGGCAGGCCTATCAGATGACGATTGACTTCGATCCGAACGTACTCGAACTGGCCGACGTGCAACCCGGTGTTTTGCCCAACTTCGGGCTGGGCAACTTCGGCATGGAATACTTGGCCGACGGCCACCTGCCCAACTTGTGGGTCGGTTCCGAACCGCTGACGTTGACCGATGGCGAGGTGCTCTTCACGCTGACGTTCCGGGTATTGAAAAATGGCAGCAACCTGTCCGACGTACTGCGCCCGACTTCTGCAATTACTGAAGCGCTGGCAATTGCCCCGAACGGAGATCCCATGTCTGTAGAATTTTTGTTCGGCTCGGCTCTGAACAATGGCAACGTTGGTCAAACAAGCTTCGAGTTGTACCAGAACCAGCCTAACCCGTTCCGGCACCAGACGACCATCGGATTCCGTTTGCCACAGGCCGACCGCGCCGTATTGCGCGTGTTCAGTGTGGACGGGCGTTTGGTGAAAACCGTTATCGGCGAGTATGCCCAGGGCATCAACACCGTGATGATCCCCACCAGCGAAATCGGAGCACCCGGCATCTACTGGTACGAACTGGAGACGCCGACGCATAGCGACCGCAAAAAGATGATCTTGATTGATTAATAGGGTTAGAAGGTTGGAGGGTTTCTGGTTGGAAGGTTTTTGGTTAGAAAGTTCCTGGTTAGAAGGTTAGAAGGTTTTCGGCCGGCGATCTTCCAACCAAAAACTTTCTAACCAGAAACTTTCTAACCAGAAACCTTCTAACCAAAAACCTTCCAACCCTTTCTATCTATAAAATTCATGACAATTGAAACCATGAGAAATAGACTACTAATCCTTCTCTTTTTCGCGGCGTTGTTTTCGCCAAAAGCATCCCAAGCGCAAGCATTGATCTTGAAAGCCGATTCCGTGACGGTGCCTTGCCACGACGTGGACACGTTTCTGATGCCGATTCGCGCCGATAACTTCACCAACCTGGCCGGTCTGCAGTTCTCGTTTGCCTGGAACCCGGCAAATTTGGACTACGCATACATCACAGAAATCCATCCAACCCTGACAGGTGTCGGATTCGACACCACGACATTCATCAGCCAGGGAAAACTGGGTTTTGCGTGGACAACCATCAGCGGCGGGTTGAGCCTTCCGAACAACACGGTGTTGTTCAAGGTTGCTTTCGCCCGACTCGGCGGGCCGGCTTCGCCGGTGACGTTCACCAACGCTCCGCCCACGGATATTTTCGCTATTGATCCGATGTTCAATGCGATACTCGTGGATACCATTCCCGGCCTGGTGACGCCTGTGGACAACGAGCCGCCAACGGTGGACTGCCCGGCCAACGTGACCCAGGAAGTGTTCGGCCCTTCGCCGGTGAACAACATCGGCCCGACGCCTTTGGACAACTGCTCCATCGAATCCATCGGCTGGTCGTCGGCAGGGGCCACTCCGGTAAACTTCCACCTCTCCCCCAACGCCAGCGGTTCGACCTTCAACCTCGGCCTGTCCACCGTGACGTACGAGGTAGAAGACTCGGGTGGCAATACAGCTACCTGTTCTTTTTCCATCAACCTGACACTGGCCCCCAGCGATTCGCTGACCCTGATCGCGTCCAGCGGCTCCGGTTCGTGCGGGCAGCAGGTCGTGATCAATATTTCCGTGCTGAATTACGATTCGATCGGCGGGTTACAGTTTTCACTGAATTGGGACCCGGCGGTGCTGGAATTTGATACGATTGCCAATGCCAACCCCTCGTTGTTCCTCGACCTGACCAATTTCAGCGTGGTGCCGGCGGGTGGCGACTCGATCGGTTTTGCCTGGACAAGCGCTTTCCAGCAAGGGCTTACGCTTTCGAACGGCTCGGTGCTGTTTTCGCTTGTGTTCAATGTAATTGCCACCGGCAACAACGCCTCCACGATTTCCTTCAGCAACAACCCGACACAGATGGTGGCGTTTTCCAACGCAAACTTCCCACCATCCGTCCAAATCGGCTTTTTGACCGTAAACGGCCTGGCAACAACATTGGACTCGCAGCCGCCTTCGATCCAGTGCCCGCCAAATCAGTTTGTTCAAACCCCGATCGGGGTGCTCAATGCCACATTCAACAACCTTGCTCCGCTAAGTTTGACGGACAACTGCACGCCCAACGTAGGGCTGACGTACCAACAAATGGGTGTCATGAACGGCTCCGGCTCCGGCCCGGCAAACGGCACCTACAACGCGGGTACTACGGTCGTCACCTATACCGGCACCGATGGTTCCGGCAACACCGCCACCTGTTCGTTCACGGTCACTGTGGACGCAGGCACGCCGCTGACCATCATTCTGGATACCGTGCTTATAGATTGCCAGGCTACCAATGCACAAATTGCGGTGGACCTGACTGTACGCGACTTCATCAACATTGCCGGCTTGCAGTTCGACGTGACCTGGGACTCGTCCATCATAAAGTTCGACTCTGTCGGCAATATGGACCCCACGTTGGGTCTGACCCCCGGCATGTTCTTCGGCTTTGTTCCGGCCATGGGCGGCAATACGCTCAAATTTTTCGGCACCAACATATCCGGTTGGCCGACGGTGCCCGACGATTCGACCATTTTCACAATCTATTTCACGGTTCAAAACCCCAACGGATTTAGCAACATCAATTTCACCGGCGTAATCACGGCGGCAAGTGTACAGGGGGGCATTCCGGTGTTTATTCCGGTGGTGCCGATACACGGCTTTTTCCAGAGTTCCGACCTGACGCCCCCCATCATTACGTGCACAGACTTCATCGTTCCTGCCGACAACGGCGCCTGTACGGCCACGTTTCTGCTCAACCCGCCGACGGCTTCCGACGCGTGCAGCGGCATCCAGAGTGTGGTGACGAACCCGCCGTACGACACTATTTTCACCTACCCCTCGGGCGCTACGGTGGTGACCTTCATGGCTACCGACAGTGTGGGCAACTCGGCTACTTGTCAAACCACAGTGACCGTGTTGGGCAGTGTGACCCCGCAACTGACCGGTTGTCCGGCAGATGTGACAGTGGGCATCACGACAGCCGCTTGCGCTACGGCGGTCACCTGGAATCCGCCCACGGCGTTCAATCCCTGCGACGGTTCTGCACTCAACGTGTTGGCCTCCGATACTTCCGGCACCGCGTTCCCGCTCGGCGACAGCACGGTGGTCTTTACGACCTTCAACACCTCGGGCGATACGACCACGTGTTCGTTTACCGTCACCGTGCTTGACTCCCTGGCGCCGGTATTCATCAACTGTCAGGACCCCGCGCCGGTACAAGCGGACAGCACGTGTTCGGCAATTGTAGTAATTGATCCACTGATTGTTGGTGATAATTGTACGCAGAATATCGTACCGGTACCGGATATTGACGTCTCCCTTCCATTTCAAGTGGGCAGTTCCCAGGTGATTTTCACGGCTACCGATGCCTCCGGCAACTCGGCGTCCTGCACGATGACGATCACGGTATTTGACGGCCAGTCACCGGTTTTCGATAATTGCCCGAGCGATGTGACCGTATACTCCGCAGCAGACTCCTGCGGCGCTTCGGTCTTTTGGAACGCGCTGACTGCCACGGACGATTGTACCGCCATCCTGAGTATTGACCCGCCGAACTACTCGGGCGAGTTTTTCACCGTGGGGACCAATCAAGTGCAGTACTCGGTTTCGGATGGGTTCACACAAGCGGGCACCTGTGCGTTTTCCGTGACTGTTTTGGACACGATAGCGCCTGTGTTTTCGGTTTGCCCATTCCCCATAACGATTTTCCTGCCTGCCGACAAGTGCGATACCTTGCTAAACTGGATTACTCCTTTAGTGGAGGACGGCTGCAGCATTGACAGCATTTTTGGGTCGCATGCCAACCCCACGAATTTCCCGACGGGAGTCCACCCGGTGGAATACATCGCATTTGATCCTTCCGGGAACAACGATACTTGTTCGTTTACAGTAACCGTGCTGGATGTGGTAGACCCGGTTTTGGATCCCTGCCCGCTGGATACAGTCATCATGGACGCCAGCCCCTGCGGGGTGCTGGTGCATTGGGATTTGCCCGATGCCTCGGATAATTGTCTACTTGCGTCGGTATACTCGATTCCGGCATCGGATTCTCTGATCACGGCTACTGTGACTACGGTGGTTGTATATGCCGAGGATGCCAGCGGCAACCAGGATACCTGCTCCTTCACCGTCACACTTCAGGTGGTATTTGAGCCGCCGGCGTTCGTAAATTTTCCTGCCGACACAATAGTTTACGGTTACGGCTGCCCGCAGCCGGTATCCTGGACACTGCCGGTTTCCAACGGCAAAAACTGCAACCCGGACACGGTTGTGTTTTTCCCCGACCTTATACCCAACGATACGTTCCAGCTCGGCGATACCACGATCACCTACTATTTGATTGACTTGGTGACGGGCGACACGCTTGTGCAACAGCCGTTTACCATCTCGGTGCAGGATACGGTCCCGCCGCAGTTTGTCGGCTGCCCCACGGCGCCTGTTGTGGCGCATGTCGGCGGGGTGCTGATAGAAAACCCCGGACTTTTCATGACCTCAATTGATACCGTTAGCGGTTGTGCCGGGGTGGAACTGACGTTTAACCTGCCGGGAGTAACGGACAGCTGTAGCATTCCTGCGGTGGATCAAACCGCAGGGCCGCTCACTGGAGGTATATTCGAAGCCGACTCGCTACACGCCATTGTATTCACCGCTACCGACGCTTCGGGCAACACATCTTCCTGTGTGGTGAGTGTGGCGGTGGTGGGACTGCAGCCTATCAACGTTACGATTGATCCGCCGGTAGCATGTCCACCTGAATTGGTCATGCTAATAGCGGAACAAATTCCAGGCGCCGTATACATGTGGACAGGGCCTGCACCCGGTATTGATCAGGAAAATACGAGTATAGTCGAGATTTTCGCCAGCACAGGAAACACCGGCACGTATAGCGTTTCAGCCAGTTTAAACGGATGTACCACGCCACCGGCGCCGGTAGACCTGTTGGTATACGCTGTACAGGCAGTAGCGGATACCATTATTATTAGCATGGACAGTACAATGGCAACGTTTTCCGTGGTAGCCAATGACTCTATTTTTCCGGCAGGCGATTTTGTATTGGATACTACTTGTTCCATACTACCGCCGGGTGTCAGCTACATTGGCAACGGAGTGTTCTCCTTTGAGGTGAATGACCAGTTCAGGCCCTTTGAGTTTTTCTATTGCCTGTGCTCTGCTTCCTGCCCGGATGTTTGCGATACGGCTGCTTTGGTATCGGTTCAACTCGATGTCATGGATTGTTCTTTCATCCCGAACGTGATCACCCCGAACAAAGACGGCGTGAACGACTATTTCCGCATCCCGTGTCTGGATTCGAATCGGTTTGGCGACAACTCGATTGTGATTTACAACCAGTGGGGCGACAAGGTATTCGACGCTGCCCCCTACGACAATATGTGGGACGGGACTCTGAATGGCGAGGGCGGCAAAGACCTTCCGGATGGTGTGTACTACTACATCTTCCAATCGGGATCAAGCCAGCCTATGCGAAAAGGATTTATTCAAATACAACGCTAAGAGCGATGAGCGATAAGTGATGAACGATGAGTCCTCGATACGCCAACAACACATCAAAAACCGTATTTATCACAAGCCGGTTACTGGCGGCAAGTGAGGCGGTGACGAACAGTCACCGCCTCACTACCAAGGCCAACAGCCGCAAGCCAATAGCAAATTTTACCATCATGAAAAAAATAGCGCTACTCATCCTTGTTATGGCCGCAGCGGCGGCGAGTGGTCTGGCCCAGCAGGAGCACCAGTACACGCAGTTCATGTTCAACAAACTGCCGATCAATCCGGCGTATGCGGGCGCTCGCGGCGTGCCGTTCGTGACGGCGATTTACCGCAACCAGTGGATGGGCTTCGAAGGTTCGCCCAAGTCTGTGCTGGCCTCTTTCAATGCGCCGTTCCTGACGCCACGTGTCGGCGTAGGAGTCACCCTTTCCCATGTGCAGATCGGGTTGAATACGGACTTTGCCGCTTCGCTGGCCTATTCCTACGACCTGATTGACGCCGACGAGATGTCGCTTCGCGCGGGTTTGATGGGTTCCATTCGCTCCCTGGGCATTGATTTGTCCAAGGCAATGCCGCCGGATCAATCGCCTTCGACGGATAATTCCTTAGGCATAGATGATGTCAGTTCGATTTATGCCAATGTAGGCGCCGGGTTGTACTACACCTACGACGAGAAGTTCTATGCCGGATTTTCGGTGCCGCGTATTTATTCCAATACCTTTGGCGTCAACGATTTTCTGAATCCCGACACCGCCCAAACAGCCCGGGAGGCGCAGCACTTTTATGCTATGGCCGGTGCCGTTATTCCACTGGGAGAAGGCATCAACCTGATGCCGGCCTTGCTCACGAAGTACGTTAAAAATGCGCCGTTCGACGTAGATGTGAACGTCAACCTCGAAATCAACGAAAAAGTCATCGCCGGCCTGTCGTACCGTGCCGGTGGAAACGGCGCTGGCGAGTCTTTAGATTTGCTGGTATTTTGGCAGGCACATCCGCAATTCGGCGTGGGCTTCGCCTACGATTTTACCCTGTCGGACATCAAGGATTACACGGCCGGTTCTATCGAACTGCTGTTTCAGGCCGACCTGAAACGCAACGGCAAAAACAAAAAAATGTCGAACCCGCGCTTCTTTATGTAACGCAAGCGCTAAATTGCGTCCAACCTAATCGTTTACCATTTCCAACCACGGGAACTATGAACGCTCGTAAGCATACATCTGTACTTATTTTCCTGCTGCTCATGGCGGCATTTTTGTCCGCTCAAACGGTGCCGAGTCCACCTCCGCCGGTAACCGTTGACGTTAAAAACGAAGCCGCGGTGAATACCGAAGGCCTCGATTTCAGCCCGACGTTCTTCGAGGACGGTATCGTGTTTATCTCCACCAATACGGCAGGACTCAAAAAACGCACCGACGAACGGCTCAAACTGCCGGCCATGTCCATCCTGCGTTCCCGCCGCGACGCCGAGGGCAACCTGATGGCTCCCGAGCCGTTTGCCAAGGAACTGTCGTCGCTCTACCACGAAGGACCAGTGTGTTTCGACCGTACCACGGAAACGATTTTTTTCTCGCGCAATTCCCTCATCGGCGGCAAGATCAAGATCGCCAAGGACGACACCCAGAAAATGCGAGTGTATATGTCCAAAAAAGAAGGCGCGTTGTGGGGCGAACCCCAACCCCTGCCGTTCAACAACAACGAGTTCGACGACTGCCATCCGGCTGTCAGCATTGACGGCGACAAACTCTTCTTTGCGTCCAACCGCCCCGGCGGATTCGGCGGCATGGACATTTTCGTGTCCTACAAAGTGGGCGAATCGTGGAGCGAGCCGGTCAACCTTGGCGCCGAGATCAACTCCAAGGGCAACGAAGCCTTTCCGTTTATTCACGCCGACAACACCCTGTACTACGCCTCCGACGGCCTCGAAGAAGGGAAAGGCGGCTTCGACCTGTACTATGTCCTTCAGGACGGGCCGGAGTGGACCAAACCCGTGAACATGGGCGAGCCGTTCAATTCACCCGGCGATGACTTCGGCCTCATCGTGGACCTCAACAAAATAAACGGCTACTTCTCCACCACCGGTAAAACCACCAAAGGCGGCGACGACATCTACAGTTTTCACACCGAAAACGGCAACCTCGACGACTACCTGCTGCAAAACCAGCGCGTGCCCGACCGCGATCTCGATGTGGAAGTGACGGTGACCGACAAGGTGACCGGCAGCCCGATCGCCAACGCCGAAGTGCGGTTGCTCAACTACGAAGGCAATACGGTTATTGGCCGCGACGAAAAGGGCAACCTTATCACGGTGCAAAAGGTGAACGGCAAGGAGATCATGATGGCCCTGCCGCCCGACAACGGCATAACGGGCTCCACGAACGAAAAGGGCATGTTCACTGCTGCGGTAAAACCCGGCAACTATGTGATCATTGCCGCCAAAGAACTTTACCAGACCAAACAACTTCGGGTACCCATTTCCAAACCGGGCAACGAACTGACCATAGCCCTGGAGCAAACAGCCAATTCCAACAAGGTGCGCTGGAACGCTTCCGTGTTCAACTACGTGACCAACGCACCGCTCGCCGGCGCTATGGTCGTGCTCTCCAACCAGTCCGACAACACCAAAGACACCGTCATTGCCGATGCCAACGGCCAGATTGACTATTATCTGGAAAAAAATACCAAGTACAAGGTGGACCTGTACCAATCGGGCAAACATGTCGGCAGCTCGGACATCAATACTACCGGCTGGAGCCTGCCCAACCAAATCATGATGCAGAACTTCTCCGTGGCGCCGCTGCTGCCCGGTACGGTCATCGAACTGCCCAATATTTACTACAACTTCAACGACGCCACACTGCGCCCCGATGCCCGCAAAGACCTCGACCTGCTGGTGTCCCTGATGAGACAACAACAGTCCATTACCGTCGAATTGGCCAGTCACACTGATTGCCGGGGTACGGCCAAGTACAACGAAGACCTGAGTCAGCGCCGCGCCAACGGCGTGATCGAGTATCTCGCGCAAAAGGGCATCAGCCGGGACCGGATGAAACCGGTCGGCTATGGGGAGAGCGAACCGCGCAACCATTGCAATGACGGCGTACCCTGCACCGAGGTGGAATACGCCCGCAACCGCCGCACCGAAGTGCGCATCCTCACAGGAATCCAGGGCGCTTCCGTCGTGTACGTGGACGGCAAAACAAGCTATGAAACACCGACGGAAGGCGGTGGCAAAGCTCCGGCCGGAGCAGGAATCACACCGCCGAATACCTCGCCCAAAAAGAACGTCAACACGCCGCCGCCGAGCACCGTCACCGTTTCCAGCGGCGATCTGGATCAGTACTACGTGGTGGCGGGCTCGTTTCAGGAGGAGTCGCGCGCCAACAACCATTTGCAAACCATGCAAGCCGCCGGCTATGCCTCTGCTCAAATTGTGCGTTTTCCCAATTCCCCGTACCATTCGGTCTGCGTGGACAAATTCGCATCCCGCCGGGAGGCCGAAACGCTCAAGCGTCAGTTGGACAAAGACAAAATAGAGGCCTTCGTCCGGGCGATGCCGAAAACACAATAGTCCGGCAGGCACTCATAAAATTTAACCGCAGAGGCGCAGAGATGCGGAGTCTTGATTTTAAAAAAAATCAAATTCCGCGCCTCTGCGCCTCCGCGGTTTTTAGAGGGCTTCCACATTTCCAATTTTACATACCTTCGTGCGTTTTCGTGCGCAACAGCACGCTAATCCGTACGGTTGCCCTGCGGGCAGTTCGCAACACGCTCCTCAACTTGTTGGCTATCAAGCAATAGAATGGTGCGTGCGCGTGAACATACGCCCGTCGCCCCCCGACGCTGTTACCGCCGGCCGGGCCACCGTCACATCGGACGCACACATTTATGCGAAACGTATTATCGGCTTTTTGGGAAAACAAACACGTGCAGGCGCTGCGTCGGGCTTTGGCTCCTATGTGGAACAAAGTAAAAACGGTGCTGGCCCCTGTGACCGGACCCATTCGGAACGGCTGGCAACAACTGACTATGCCGCTACGTACCGCATGGGCGCATTTTGCCGGGCGATACCCGCGTACGGCTACCGTGGCCTCCTGGTTGGCGGTGCCTATCCGCTGGGGATTTTATTTCCTGTTAGCGCTCATCCTCGGCGTTTGGCTGGAGTTTTTTGGCCCCTTGCCCAACAGCACGGAGCTGCGCAGCATCGAAACAGCCAATGCCACCGAGATATATTCCGCCGACAGCGTCCTCATCGGGCGTTTTTTCATCGAAAACCGCACGACCATCAGTTTGGACAAAATATCGCCCTACGTCGTGACGGCCTTGTTGGCCACCGAAGACCGCCGTTTTTTCGAGCATAGCGGCATTGACCTGACCAGTTGGGCGCGTGTTGCTTACGGACTACTTTTCGTCAAAGACTCCAAGGGTGGCGGCTCCACGCTGAGCCAGCAATTAGCCAAAAACCTGTACCCGCGCAAACGCTACCTGTTACCCGGTATCAGCATCCTCATCAATAAAATCCGCGAAAACTTCATTTCCGTGCGCCTTGAGCGCATCTACACCAAGGCCGAACTGCTCAATCTTTATCTCAATACCGTGCCCTTCGGCGGCGACCGATTCGGCATCAGCGTGGCGTCACGCCATTTTTTCAACAAAAAACCCAAGGACCTGGCGCCTGATCAGGCCGCCGCCCTCATCGGAATGCTCAAGGCCAGCACGTTTTACGACCCGGTGCGCAATCCCATCAACGCCACCCGGCGCCGCAACCTCGTGTTGCAGCAGATGGTGCGCAACAGCGCTATCCAGGTGTCTGTACAAAGCGACGAAACCGGTATGGAGCAGGTTCGGAGCATGATCGCCAAAGGCAAGATCACGGAAAATGAATATGCGGTGCTCCTGAAAAAACCGATCGGCGCCAAACGCCACGGCTTCGACGGCAACAACGACGGTTTAGCCACCTACTTCCGCGAATACCTCCGCACCGATGTGCTCCCCCAACTACTCAAAGACCGCCCCCGCGAAGACGGTACCCCCTACAACCTGTACACCGACGGCCTGAAGGTGTACACCACCCTCCACAGCCGCATGCAGCGCTATGCTGAAGAGGCCGTGGAGCAGCAAATGAAGGGCCTTCAAGCCCAATTCGACCAGCACTGGAAAAACTACAAACAGGAAAAACCCTGGGGCGACGACAAATGGATTGAGGAGCAAATGCGCCGCAGCGACCGCTGGATCACCCTCAAGGATGCCGGCCTGAGCCGGGAGGAAATCCTTGCCGACTTCGAAAAGCCCGTCCACATGACCATTTTTGCCTGGAAAAATGACGGCTTCGAAACGGACACCACCATGAGTCCAATTGACAGTGTACGGTACTATTTCTGTTTGCTCAACTGCGGCTTTATGGCCATGGACCACAGCAACGGCTACGTCCGCGCCTGGATAGGCGGCACCAACCACCGGTACTTCAAGTACGACCATATCAAGAGTACCCGGCAGGTAGGCTCCACGTTCAAGCCCATCGTGTACGCCGCGGCCATTCAGGATTCCTTCACCCCCTGTACCTATTTGCCGAACGAATTGGTCAAGATTGTTGACTGGGAACCCCACAACGCCGACGGCATGTACGGGGGCTGGTACTCCGTCAACGGCGGCCTTACGAACTCCGTCAACGTCATTGCCGCCCAACTGATCGAACGGGTCGGCATCGAACGCACGATTCAACTGGCCCGCAAGATGGGCGTCACGAGCAAACTTCCGCGCGAGTTCGGGATCAGCCTCGGCGCGGCTAATATTTCCCTGTTCGAAATGATGCAGGTGTACGGTACGTTGGCCAATCAGGGCAAACGCCCCGACCCTGTGGTGGTCCTCCGCATCACCACCCGGACCGGCGATGTGGTGTACGACCGCAAGCAGGAAGAAGCCGAAAATCCCACAGAGGTAGTGGAAGCACTTACCCCGGATCAGGCAGCTACGATGACCCGCATGTTACAATCGGTCATTACCTCCGGCACAGGCGCACGCCTGCGGTACGGATATGGGCTGTACCAGGGCGATTTTGCCGGCAAAACCGGAACCACACAGAACCAGGCTGACGGCTGGTTTATCTGCTATAACCCCAACCTCGTCACCGGCTCCTGGGTGGGTGCGTCCAGCCAGGCGGTGCGGTTCCGGTCTATGGCCCTGGGCCAGGGTGCTTCCATGGCCTTGCCCATCGTCGGTATTTTCTGGCACAAAATGGCCAACGACCGCGAGTTCATAAAAATGTATCAGTCCCGGTTCCCGGAACCAAAACCCGAGGTGCTCGCGAAATTCGGTTGCCCGAGTTACATCGCCATTTCCCCCGACACCCTCGAGATGCTCTTGCAGATGGACTCTACGCTCCGGGATTCGGTGCGGGCCGGCAATCATCAGTTCATCCGGGAGGCGGCCGACCGCTATTTTGAGCAGAACAGCACCGAGGACGATGACGGTAACGGCGAGCCGGGGCAAAAGCGGACTATTCTCGATAAAATTTTTGGCCGCCGGCAAGGCGAAAAGCAGGAGCCGGACGGTAAGCAGCAGCGGCAGTAAGTTTAAAACCTATTTCCTGGCGGAATGTAGAAAATAAATTAAGATTCCGCCCAAAATATGCATTTAGACTTGGGCGGAATCGCTATTTTTGCATACTTTTCATCAAAAGTAGCAAAATATCATGGGTCAGCAATTTGTCGGAAGGCAGCAGGAGCAGGCAGTATTGCAAAAAGCGCTTCAGTCCAAGGAGGCGGAAATGGTGGCGGTTATTGGTCGCCGCCGGGTCGGCAAAACCTTTCTGGTGCGTTCTACTTTCGCCGAGAAAATTGATTTTGAAATCACGGGCATCCAAAAAGGCAGCCCAGCAGAGCATTTACAGCATTTTACCGACCGACTGAATTACCATGCCCGCCCAATGCTGCCGTTTAAAGTGCCACAGAATTGGCAGGAGGCATTTCAAATGTTGGTCGTCTATCTGGAAAATCTGGAACAAGGTCGCAAGGCTGTAGTCTTTTTGGACGAGTTCCCGTGGTTGGCTGGTGGACGTTCGGATTTTTTGCGGGCGTTCGGTCTTTTTTGGAACATCTGGGCATCTCAATTCAACATTGTCGTGGTCATTTGCGGCTCGGCGGCTTCCTGGATGATCGCAAATGTCGTGCGGGACAAAGGCGGTTTGCACAACCGAATCACACGAAGGATTCACCTTCAGCCCTTCACCCTGCTTGAAACTGAACAGTTTTTGAAAAGTCGGGATGTGCACCTGGATCGTTACCAACTGATCCAGCTCTACATGGCGATGGGTGGCATTCCACACTATTTGAAAGAAGTGGAGGCCGGAAAAACGGCGACACAAAACATTGACCAAATCTGTTTTTCCGCGCAAGGACTTCTCCGCGAAGAGTTTTTGCAACTGTATCCAGCGCTGTTCGATCATGCCGAAAACCATGTGCGTGTCATTCAGGCACTATCGGTTACCTGGCAGGGCCTTACACGTTCGGATATTCTGCAAGGCACCGGGATGGCCGACGGTGGCAATACCACACGTGTTTTGGAAGAACTGATGCACTCCGGTTTTATCACAGGATACTTTGCCTTTGGCAAAAAGAAAAAAGAAATGCGCTACAGGCTCACCGACGAGTACTCGTTGTTTTACCTGAAGTTCATCGAGGAAAAACGTAGTGAGGGCGCCGGAACGTGGGAACGGTTCGCCCAAACCCAGGTATGGAAAAGTTGGAGCGGGTATGCTTTTGAAAGTTTGTGCCTCAGGCATGTGCCTTCGATAAAAAAGGCAATGGGTATCGCCGGCATTTACACCGAAGCCTCCGCTTATTATCTGAAAGACAGCGCATACGGACGCGGCATACAGGTTGACCTGCTTCTTGATCGCAGCGACCATGCGATCAATCTGTTCGAGATCAAATTCTATCAGGCTCCTTTTATGCTGAAAAAAGAACAAGCCGACGATATTAGACTGAAAAAAGCCATTTTCAAATCCGCTACGGGCACCTCAAAACAAGTTTTTTTCACCCTGCTCACAACTTTCGCCATAGTGCCCAACGAACACAGCCTCGGTACAATTGACAAAGCATTGGATATGGACTGTTTGTTCGAGCAGGTTTGAGGAGATCATTCAAAAAACCAAATTAAACCTTACGCGCAAATCTGCATCGAAGTCCACGTACCACGCCACATCACCGAACTATGCTGATCAAACGCCGCGATTTCCTCAAAACCGCCTCCCTTGCTACGGCCTCCCTGTGGGTACCGCGTTTTTTACAAGCCCACGCGCAGCCCGGCGCGCTGGCGCCCAATGGCAAGATTCTCGTCGTGATCCAGTTCAGCGGCGGCAACGACGGCCTGAACACCGTTGTCCCGGTGCGCAACGACATTTACTACCGGGAACGGCCCCGGCTCGGCATCAAGGCACAGGAAGCCCTGCGCCTCACCGATGAAGCGGCCCTGCACCCCTCCCTCGGCGCTCTGAAAAACCTGTACGACGCTGGTGACCTCGCGGTGCTGCACAATGTGGGCTACCCCAATCCCGACCGCTCACATTTCCGCAGTATGGACATCTGGCACACCGCCAGTCCGGCCAACGAATACTGGTCCACCGGATGGCTGGGTCGCTACCTCGACGCACAATGCTCGGGCGGCGCCTGCCACGCCCCCGTGCTCGAAATTGATGACACCCTCAGCCTTGCGCTCAAGGGCGAACAGCGCAAAGGCCTCGCTATGCAGGAGCCGAAACAACTGCGCGAAAGCGCCCGCAGCCCGTATTTCACCGAGTACGCCTCGGCCGGCGCCGCATACACGCACGAGGACTCCCCCGTGGGCTATTTGTACAAAACCATGACCGAGACGCTTGCCTCGGCGGAGTATATTTTTGAAAAAAGCCGCATCAAACCCAGCCCGGGCATATACCCGGGAACGAGCCTCGGCAAGCACCTGAAAACTGTTGCGTCCCTCATCCTTGGCGATGCCGACACCTCGGTGTATTACCTCTCGCTGGGCAGTTTCGACACGCATATCAACCAGGCGAACCAGCAAAAACGCTTGTTCACCGAACTCAACGATGCCGTGGCGGCCTTTGCCGCCGACCTGAAAGCGCAAGGCCGCTGGAACGACGTACTGGTGGCCACCTTTTCGGAGTTTGGCCGGCGCGTGTCGCAAAATGCCAGCGGCGGTACCGACCACGGTACCGCCAACCAGATGTTTTTCCTCGGTGGAGACCTGAAACAAAAAGGTCTGCTTAACCCGCTTCCCAACCTCGGCGACCTTGACCAGGGTGACCTGAAGTTCAACGTGGATTTCCGGCAGGTGTACGCCACATTGCTGGAGCGTTGGCTGGGGACAGA
>Ga0154020_10002042_pt1 | contig 24618 bp, 21 predicted proteins | sample Klosneuvirus_201_FD_109709 | JGI IMG/M metagenome (GOLD analysis project Ga0154020, IMG submission 109709) | Active sludge microbial communities from wastewater, Klosterneuburg, Austria - Klosneuvirus_20160825_MG | ecosystem: Engineered > WWTP > Aerobic digester > Activated sludge | place...
AGCGGAATAGCAAATGGCACTGGTGTATCCCAACTGGCTACTCGAGCAATGGGTGCATCCAAATGATCGAAGCAATGCTCGTTGATGAGCGCGCTCAGTTCACCACCGAAGCCGCCGGTCAAGGTGTCTTCGTGCAACACCAATGCCTTGCCGGTCTTCTTCACGCTGGCGATGATCGTATCCAGATCCAACGGCACCAGGGTACGCAGATCAATGATCTCCATGTCGATGGGTCCACCGTCATCGATCGTACGATCCGCGAGTGAAGCTGCCAGCTCCGTTGCCCAATGCACGCCCATGCCGTAAGTGATCACGCTAAGCGAAACAGGACTGTCGTGACGGGTCGCTTCTGCTTCTCTCACCACGCGTGCTTGGCCGAAGGGGATGGTGTAAGGCTCCGATGGTACCGGACCGCTCACACTTCGGTACATGGCTTTGTGCTCGAAGAACATTACCGGGTTGGGATCCTCGAAGGCGGTCATGAGCAAGCCCTTGGCATCATACGGGTTGCTCGGATACACCACTTTCAATCCAGCGGTTTTCACGAACCACATTTCGTTGCTCTGGCTGTGGAAGGGACCCGCACCTATTCCAGCTCCGGTCGGCATCCGGATCACCACATCGGCATTCTGGCCCCAGCGGTAGTGGCTTTTCGCGAGCACATTGCAGATCTGCGTCATGCCTTCACTGACAAAATCGGCGAACTGCATTTCCATCATGGCCTTCATGCCCTTCACACTAAGGCCATAGGCTGCACCCACGATCGCACTTTCACACAATGGTGTATTGCGAACGCGATCCTTTCCGAATCGTTCCACAAATCCTTCGGTGATCTTGAACGCACCGCCGTACTCGGCAATATCCTGACCCATCAACACCAATTGCGGGTAGCGTTCCATGCTCTGGAACATGGCTTCTTGGATGGCGTCGATGAATCGCTTTTCGGGAGCGTTTTCCGTCGTCGGTTCTTGGGAAACCTGTCGCACATCCTCGCGCGCGTGGTCTTGTGCGACCGCCGAACCGACAACAGACAACTGTTCACCAAGGAATGGAGCGTACACGTCCCCCATTTCGATCTCCTTCACCGGTTCCGGTTCGGGTTCTTCGAAAGCGTGTTTGATGTCCTCTTCGATCCCATCCTTGATACCATGACGAATGGCATCGCGCTCTTCCACGGAAAGGATGCCTTGCTTGATCAACCACGCCTCGTAATTGGCCACTGGATCCTTCTTGCCCCACACTTCGAACAGTTCCTTGGGCACGTACTTGGTGCCGCTGGCTTCTTCATGGCCACGCATGCGGAAGGTGATGCACTCCACCAAAATCGGGCGTGGGTTCTCGCGAACGCTGTCGGCCAATCGTGCGATGTTGTTGTACACCTCCAAGATATTGTTGCCCGCGATCTGCACCGTTTCCATGCCGTATCCAATGGCTTTGTCCGTGAAATGTTCCATGCGGAACTGCTCGCGGCTTGGCGTGCTCAATCCGTAGCCGTTGTTCTCAATGATGAAGAGCACAGGCAGTTCCCAGACCGCAGCAACGTTGAGGCTTTCATGGAAATCCCCTTCACTGGTGGCACCATCGCCGGTAAAGACGATCGTGCAACGGTTCTCCTTCTTCAGTTTGTGGGCCAAGGCAATACCATCTGCGATCCCGAGTTGCGGACCCAAATGGCTGATCATGCCCACGATCTTGTGATCTTGGCTCCCGAAGTGGAAACTGCGTTCACGACCCTTGCTATAACCCGTGGCTTTGCCTTGCCATTGCGCGAATAGTTTCCGGAAAGGCATGTCCCGCGTGGTGAAAACACCCAAATTGCGGTGCATTGGCAGGATGTACTCATCCGGATGCAAGGCCATGGCGGCACCTACACTTATGGCTTCCTGCCCGATCCCGCTGAACCACTTGCTGATCTTGCCTTGACGCAGCAGGCTCAACATCTTTTCCTCGATGATCCGTGGCCGCACCAACCGTACGTAGGCACCGATGAGGAAATCATTGGAATGGGTACCGCGTTCGAAATGGAGTTGGCGGTCTTCTGTGGTCAGCGTGGGCATGTGGAAGTAATGAAATAGCTATCCGGGAGGCCGAACAAGTGGGTCAAAGGTATTGTGGCGGTACGGTTCCGGAACAGCTGATCACGTGTGGAATGCACACCATCGAAAGTGGGTAAAAGTGCCGGAAGTAACACCTCTCCTCTCTGGCGGTCATATGCACCACGCCTACCTTCACCGCCATGCTGCCCGCGCTTGGGACCACCACGGTCATTGGCTTTCCCGCACGAACGTGGGTAACCTTCGCTGTACTCATGATCGCGTTGGTGCATTTGGGCTTGCGGGTGTTCATGGTTCCGCAGTACCGCACCGAACTGGGCGGGGTAGAGCACAACTCCGTGCATGCCATCCAGAAACTACTCCTGGACATACCACTTTACCAAGACCCGGAAAAGCTTCCCTTTGATGTGATCCAATACACGCCGGCCTATTTCGTTGTGTGCGCAGCAGTCGGCAAGGTCACTGGGATCTCCGGGGAAGACGCTCGATCGGTTTTCCTGCTGAGCAGGTTAATTGCATTGACGTTGACCTTGTTGACCTGCTGGGTGGTCCATCGGATCTGCAAGGAGAATGGAGCAGAGACTTGGTCCGCCGCGTTGGCCACTGGCTTGGTGTTCTGCAGCTACACGGAGCACTTCTACTCGCGCCCCGATGCGCTACAATCCTTCGCATCGCTCACGGCCGTTCTGTTCTTCACCCGCTGGATTCGTGCTCCGCTTTGGAAATTTCTAGCCGCATGTGCCGGCTTTGCGGTGCTCGGCTTCTTCGCAAAGCAGTCCGGTGGGTTGATGATCGGAGTACCCGCGTTGTACCTGCTTCTAACTCGAAATTGGAAGGCATTCGGTCTTTATAGTGCCGCGACCCTGTTCTTCCTTGTCGCGGGTCTTGCGCTCATCCTCTTGGGCACCACGCCATGGTTCCTTTGGCAGAACACGGTCCAAGGCCTCGCCAATGGTTACAGCACCATGATGTGGGGCGAACTCTTCGAACCGGCCACCTACAAATACTTCATCGGCTGGCACATCCTCGCACTTGTTCTTTTGTTGCAAGGTTTTCGGGGGAATGGACCTATTCTCCGCTTCTTCGCTTTGGCTGTTCCGTTAGCTGTCGCATTCGGTTTGCTCACAGGTCTGAAGTCCGGTAGCCGGCTGAACTATTTACATGAAGGGTTAACGCTCACGTTCCTGGGCACTGCGATCCTTCTGGGTTCCGGTAAGTCGTTCCGCTGGAAGAACTTCACCGGTTGGGCTTTCGCATGCTACGGTTTGATCTTCATGGCATTCCGCACAAAGAGCGTGGAAAATTGGGCACATGTCGACGATCCGGATACTGCTCGCGTGGCCGAATACCAAGCTGACATAGCCGTGCGCGATGTGCTGTTGAACGAATTGGACCTGAGACCGAACGAGCACATCTTCGTTACCTACCGCGACTATTTGGACCATTTGCTGGTGCAACAGAGCATCATGCGGCAGCACGACATCGTCAAATTCAGCAAAGACAGGTTGTACAACTATGCCGCATTTCACAAGGCCATGCGCGATGGAACAGTTCGATTCGTGGTCACTGATCATCCGGAAAGTGCGGTAACATTCCTGGACAGCACCTACACCGGTTGGGTCCCGATCAGAACAGTTGCAGGGCGAACGATCATGGGTCGACACGAATGAATGTGATGGGATCCCCATCTTCGCGCCCATGATCCGCGGACCGCTCACCGTTCTAATGCTTCGCTTGGGCGCTGTTGGCGTTATCTACACGCTCACACGTTTGCTGTTCACGTGGCTCAACGCCGATCTGTTCCCTGCCGTCCCTTTCTCATCCTTCCTGGGCGGAATGCGGTTCGATGCCTTCGCGATCACATGGACGAATTTGCCTTGGGTATTGCTGATCCTGATCCATCCGAGCCCTACGAATAGCCTCTTCCGCCGGATCCAATTAGGGGTCTTTCTATTCGTGAATGCGATCGCGCTCTTCTTCCAGTTCGTGGACCTGGAGTACTACACCTTCACCCTGAAACGGAGCACTGCGGATCTCTTCCGGATCATGACCAAAGGGAACGACACTGCGAATCTGGCACCTGTTTTCATTCGTGACTACTGGTACATTTTGGTCCTGTATGTCATCGCCATTTTCGCTCTGGCGAAAGCATTTCGCTTGGCGGAACGCTTTTCAGGAGATCCTTTAAAGAAGTGGCCTTGGCGGATCGGTTGGCGGCTTGTAGCAGTGGCTGGCTTGTTGATCGCCTCACGTGGTGGCGTGCAGTTGATCCCCTTGCAGGTGTTGGATGCCGCTAGATATGGTGGAGCGGAGAACCTTCCGGTCACGCTGAACACGCCTTACACCATCATGACCAGCGTAGGCAAACCGACCTTGAGCGAAAAGCACTACATGTCCGAAGCCGAGGCCGATGCGCTCTGGCCCGTCCATCACCAGTACACGGACACCTCCGATCTGAAACCGCGAACCAATGTGGTGCTCGTGATCTTGGAGAGCTTTTCAGCAGCATACAGCGCCAAGCTTTCCGGTGATGTGGGTTACATGCCCTTTCTCGATTCATTGATGGGTGCCAGCTTGACCATGACCCGCGCTTATGCGAACGGTCGGCGAAGCATCGATGGGATCCCTGCGATCATTGCGAGCATACCGGAGCTCATGGACGAGGCCTTCATCACATCGCCTTACGCCAGCTTGCCGTTCACTTCCCTGGCCAATGTTCTTGCAGGCGAGGGGTACAGCACGAGCTTTTACCATGGTGGAAGGAACGGCACCATGGGCTTCGATGGATTTACGCGTTCCGCAGGGTTCCAGCACTACATTGGGTTGAACGAATACACAGGACCAACAACCGACCACGACGGCCATTGGGGGGTGCGGGACAGACCCTACTTACACTACTGGGCGAAGGAACTCGACAAGAAAACTGAACCCTTCTTCAGCACTGTCTTCACCTTGAGTTCGCATCATCCCTATGAACTACCAGCCGACGAGAAGGCACGATTCGCTGGTGGCACGCAAGACATACACCCAACACTACGTTACACCGACGATGCCCTTCGGCAATTCTTCGGAACTGCGCGCGGCATGTCCTGGTATGCGAACACGCTCTTTGTGATCACTGCGGACCATACCGCAGACATCGACCGAAGCGGGCAAGCGTACAACAGCGCCACGGACTATTGGGTACCGCTCTTCTACTTCGCACCGGGCGCGATCGCACCTTTGGATCAAGGCCGTGTAACGCAACAGATCGACATAGTGCCAACAGTACTTGACTTGCTTGGATACGACAAGGAGTTCTTCAGTTTTGGGCACAGCGCACTACGGAAAGAGACCTCAGACCTTGCTATCATGTCCAGCAACGGGATCTACCAAGCCATCGATCCACAATGGCACATGCACTACGATGGCACGAATACGTTCCAAGCGTTGTCGTTGGACAGCACTTTCGCCGCCGCACAGAAGGGAACACCACAACTAGGCACAGCCGAAATGTTCCGAAGCCTACAAGCCGCGATCCAGCAATTCAATGGCCACTTGGTCCGTGGCGAACTAGTGGCGAAGTAATGAAACGCGCCCTGTTGGTGATCAATCCGCGCTCGGGAAAAGGCCGTGCCTTTACCGCTGTGCAGACTGCGAAACGCATTGCACCAACCTATGGCTACGACTTGGAAGTCCGGTTGATCGAGGGCCACGGCCACGGCAAGGAACTCGCAATGGAAGCGGTTCGGAACGGCATTTCCTTGGTGGTCAGTGCTGGTGGCGATGGCACATTGAATTCAATTGCCAGTGGCCTATTGGGTTGTGATACCGCATTGGGTATCGTTGCCATGGGCAGTGGGAACGGATACGCCCGATCGCTTGGTTTGCCTTTGGACGCTGAAGCAGCGTTGCATCGTGCCTTCAGCGGTGAAAAGAAGAAGATGGACATCTGTTACTTGAACGATATGTCGTTCTTAGGCACTGCCGGTATCGGCTTCGATGCGCGGGTAGCACACCGATTCGACAAGAGCAAGAGCCGAGGCATGTTGGGCTATGTGAAGATCATTTTGCAAGAGATCCTGGGCACGCCACCCATGCATGTTACAGGTGAAGTACACAGCGAACGGATCGACGAAGATGTGCTGATGATGGTCTTCTGCAACACACGCGAATTCGGCAACGGTGCGGTGATCAGTCCGGGGTCCAGACCGGATGATGGACTTGCTGAAATTCGCGTGGTCCGCAAGCCGTCCTTTTTCCCGTTGATCAATGCATTCATCCAGATCTATACGCACAAGGCGGACAAGAGCAAGTACATCCGGAACTTGGTCGCCACGGAGGCGATCATTCAGCAATCAGGAACGCTGGCACATTTGGATGGCGAACCGGTCGAAGTGGGAAATGTCGTTCGTTTCCGGTTGGAAAAGGAGCGACTTTGGGTGGTGGTGTGATCTGGAAGATACATGCGGATCACCGCACCGGATCGAACCACTTCTTTGTATGGAGCACGTCCACTAGATGGTCGATCGTGAAGTAGCCTAGGCTGGGATGGTTGCCGGTGAGCTTACCGATCAACCCGCGCAATCCGCTCGGTTGGGCACCTTCACCAATACCATATAGTTTGCCATCGAACGAGGAGATATCCACCTCGAATTCCTTTGCAAAATCGCGCATGAATTGTTCAGCATCCGCTTGGGCGACCTTCATATCCCGGAAGAATTTGGTCTTCAACGTTGGTTTGAAGTGCAGCTGCTCCGCAACATAGGTCAACAGGCTCTCACGGAACTGGGCCCGTACCCTTTTGCTGGATCCATCGACCTGCAGACAATACTCATAGAACGCCCGCAAACTGGGTTGGAAGGGTTCGATGGTCTTACCCTCATGGTCGTAATACGCAACACCTTCGTACTTGCCTGAAGCGGAAACCAAGTAGTAATCCCCTCTTCCATCTTCACCGATCACCCATTCATCATCGGGCCAGCCTACAATGCCAAGCACCCACTCTTTGTTTTGGCGACGCACAAGCTCATTGAGCGCTTTCACTTTGGCACCATCGGTCAACAAGGCATGTGCGGCATGGCTGAAGTTGCTGAACGGTGCATCCGGTTCGGCATCCAGCCAAGCTTTGATCTGATCGGTGATCTCTTGCATGTGTAGGGAGTGATCTGTCCTGATGTACTATTCCGCCTTTCCATCCTCCACCTGCTTCCGTTCCATCTGCATGGAAATAGGACCGAAAGTTAAGTAAGCTATAACTAGGGTCCGAAGCGCTTGCTGGGTATGCGCCTTGTGTGACGGATCTGTTAAACATAAACCGTAGTACCCTCGATAATGAAGACAACACGATAGGGGAACTTCTCTAGGAGAGCGTAGCGAAATCGTTCTTTTGGACCTGTAATTTAGGGTTCTTCGCCAATTGATCCAAGCACATCTTCAACGGATCAGCGAATTGGTCACCAAGACCTCTGCTTCGTTGTTCATACCACAAGAACGCCTTTGCGGCTTCGACTTGATCTGCAGCACGAACTAACACCGAATAGCTCATGCAGCACGGCCTTCTCGGATCATGCGCATGGCATCTTCCATAGAGAGGTAGGTATCCAACCCAGCCTTGCGCCGCCGATCGATCTCCTTCAGCTCGGCCAATTCATCATCCGTGAAATCATCAGACTCGGTAAGCTCCTGATCGAAGACTTGCTTCAAGCGCTGAAGTAGACCTGCATCCTGCACCAAAGCGAGACGCTCCAGTAGGTTGAGTTTCAGTTCCGAAGTGCTCATGGGATCTTGTTGTTGATCAAAGTTAATGACTCATGACCCGTTTGACCCGTTCTTCGGGTCAAACCATGTCTTGTGGTTCGCTACATCCACCAAGTGATCAATGGTGAAATGGCCCACTGAAGGTACTGGCCGGAAAATAACCCTCTTCCAGATCCACGAGAGCCCATCAGCCAACGAGGCGTCACTCCCGCCATAGTCGATAAGGAATTCAACTTTCATATCGACTTCGTATACCTGAGCAAACTCATGCATTAATTGGTCAACATCCAACCCTGTGGTTCCTGTATCCCACCAAAACTTGGTCTTCGGTGTGGGGTGAAGCCGAGTCTATCTTCAACAAAACGGATGATCTCTTCTCTCTCGACCATCAGCTCGAATCCTACTCCGCCTTGAACTCCCCACCTTCCATCTGCTTCCGTTCCATCTGCATGGGGTTCGGACGCTCCCGATCCCTTTCCTTGAACACATCAAATCTAGTCGGCACCAAGCGCGGTGGCCAGCTATTGTTGTTCAGGTCGCAATCCGCAGTTTCGAGGAAAGGGTCCAAGGTCACCGACCGAACCTCCTTCTTCTTCACGAACACCTTCGAGACCTCATCACTGCTCTTCCAGATCTCGGCTGGAATACGGTCCACCTCTTTGGTCCCATCAGCGAATTCCCACTCCAGGATCACCGGCATCACGAGGCCACCGATGTTCTTCATTTGCAACTCGTACAGGTGCAGATCGACATCTAGAAGAGCCAGCTCATCCGGTGCAAGTGTGGCTTTCCATTTCTCGTACCGCGCTTTCTCGCGCGCTGTTGCAGTTAGCGGGTCGTAGCTATTGTAGAAATCCTTGGTACTCGGGTCACGATCCACCACGAACGGTATGTTCATGTCAACGTTGCGTTGCCGGCTCAGGTCGGCGACTTCGCGGTCCTTGTCCTGTCTCTTCAACTGTTCGGCAAGAGCCGGGTCCTTGGGGTCGATGCGCTTGTACATCATGTTCGCGATCGCGAGGTCCACATGGTCCGTGGTGTAGAACCAGCCGCGCCAGAACCAGTCCAGATCCACGCCGCTGGCATCTTCCATGGTGCGGAAGAAATCGGCCGGTGTCGGGTGCTTGAACTTCCAGCGGTCCGCATAGGTCTTGAAGGCATGGTCGAAGAGTTCACGACCCATGACGGTTTCACGAAGGATGTTGAGCGCAGTGCAAGGTTTACCATATGCATTGTTGCCGAATTGCGTGATACTCTCACTGTTGGTCATGATCGGCTCGATACCCTCCTTTGATCCTGATGCATCACCTTTCATGTAGCCCACGATATTGCGTGGTTTGCCTCGCCAGCTCGGATAATCCTTGTCCCATTCCTGCTCGGTGAGGTATTGGGTGAAGGTGTTCAGTCCTTCATCCATCCACGTCCATTGACGCTCGTCGCTATTGATGATCATCGGGAAGAAGTTGTGCCCCACCTCGTGGATGATCACGCCGATCATACCGTATTTGGTCCGCTCACTGTAGGTGCCGTCCTTCTCGGGTCTTCCCCCATTGAAACAGATCATCGGGTACTCCATTCCGATACGGTCCGTGTGTACGCTGATGGCCACTGGGTAGGTATAATCACACGTGTACTTGCTGTACGTTTTGATCGTGTGCGCCACCACTTTGGTGCTGTATTGTTCCCACAGTGGATTTCCTTCCTTGGGGTAATAGCTCATACATAGAACGTTCGTCACGCCGGCCGCAGAGCTAGGGGCGCCGACCGGTTGGTTCTGTCCATCCCAAATGAATTTGCGGCTGCTGGCGAAGGCTACATCGCGCACGTTCTGGCTCTTGAAGACCCACGTTTTCTTGCTAGTTGCCTTGGTCTTCTCTGCTTTTGCCGCTTCGTCAGGTGTTACGATCATCACGGGCATATCGGCTTTGCGGGCCTTGGCCAAGCGGCTGCGTTGTTCGGCGGAAAGCACGGCACTTTCATTCTGAAGCACCCCGGTTGCACCCACGATATGGTCACTGGGTACGGTAATACTCACGTTGTAATCCCCAAAGTCCAAGGTGAATTCGCCTTGCCCCAGGAATTGCTTGTGCATCCAACCGGTGTAGTCCATGTAAGCGCACATACGTGGGTAGAATTGTGCGACGGTGTAGAGGTAATTGTCCTCGTCCTCGAAATACTCGTAGCCGCTGCGTCCGCCCACTTTCGCGCGATCGTTGATCGGGAACCACCAGCCGATCTTGAAACTGTAGACCGCACCCGGTGCCAATGGTTTCGGTAGGTCTATGCGCATCATCGTCTTGTTGATGGTGTGCTTCAGCTTGCTGCCAGTCGCATCTGTAACACTGGTAATGCGAAAGCCACCATCAAAAGGCTCCACCCAATTCTTCAACTGCTTCATCGAAACGCTATCGCCGATCGTTCCGGTGCGGATCAAGTTGGCATCGCTGCCGGGTTCGAAGATGTTGCCATCCAGCTGCAGCCAGAGGTATTGCAATTTGTCCGGACTTTGGTTGTGATAGGTGATGGTTTCGGTACCCGTCAACTTGGGTGTTTGCCCTGAGCTTGCCGAAGGGTCATCGATCTCCACCTTGATATCGTAATCGGCCTTCATTTGCCAATAGGCATGGCCTGGAGCACCACTGGCCGTACGTTGTTCGTTGGGCGTTGGCAGCTCTTGGTCCAACTGGCGGAACTTATCGCGGCCGTAGCGCGGGGAGTCTTGTGCGGTTGCAACGAATACGAGCAAACCCACAACACTGGTAAAAAGGGAACGGGACATGGAGGCGAAAATACGGAGAAGGAGCGCGGTTCGTCACATGCGGGATCCGCAGGACGCTCTAGCCCCTAGTCGATATTCCTATTGAGATCATAGCTCTTCCAGAGCAGAACCGGTACCCGAACCAATTTGCGTTTGGAAGATCACTTCCTCTGAAATATACCTATGCTGCGCAAATGGTACAGCCCAATTAGTAGAACTTGGAAAGACCTTGCGGTAGGCTCAGATACATACTGCCCCCTATCTTGGCCCATCTTGACCGCTGCCTATTCCTCAGGCACCGCACAATGCTGTTGAACCGTCCTTGTTCCGTAAAGCAACTAGTCCTGATGATGAACCTTCGCTCCTTCTTACTACTCGGAATGGTATGCGCCACCAGCACTTACGCACAAACCAGCACCAGTGATTGTGCAGGCGCGATCGAATTATGCGGTGGCATTTTCACGGAAACCACAGCACCGCTGGGGACCGGTTCGGTCTATGAATTCACGGGCACCTGCAACCAGAACAACGAAACGGCGAGCTTATGGTACACGTTCACCGTGCAGGAAGCGGGAGACCTGAGCTTCGTACTCGACCCAGCGAATGCTTCGGATGACTACGACTGGGGCTTGTTCGACATCACCAATGGCGGCTGCGCAGGGATCAACGCACAGGATGGGACTTCGCCGGAGGTGAACTGTAGTTCCTACGGATTGATCGGACAGAACGGCATGACCGGGATCTCCACAGCCAATGGAGGATCGGGCACTTCCAATGGTCCGGGCGACCTGAACGGCCCTGCGTTCAATGCCGATCTGCCAGTACAGGTGGGACAGACCTATGCCTTGGTGGTAATGAACTGGTCCGGCAGCCAAGATGGTTACACCATCGATTTCACCCAGAGTTCTGCGTCCCTCTACGACCAAACACCACCGGTACCGATCTCTGTTGTAGCGGACTGCACGAACGAAACGTTGCAATTGACCTTCAGCGAGAGTATTGTGACAAGTACGGTCCAAGCGACAGATTTCAATATTACCACGCCTTCTGGAGGAACTGTTGCCGTTTCGTCCGTAAGTCCTGACCAACCTACGGCATTCGCCCAGATCGGTTTCGACCTGGTGCTACCGACCGCATTGCAGGAAACGGGGATGTACACCCTGTTGGTCACATTGGTTTCTGACAATGTGGAAGACCCTTGTGGGAACGTCGTGGTGGACACCACATTGCAGTTCAACGTGGTGGCACCGCTCAGCTTCACAGTTACAACCAGCACGGCTTGCAATGGTGCTGGAGGCGGACTTGTTGCGGCACATACCGGTGGTACAGAACCGGTAACCTACACCCTTGCAGGAACGACGCTACCTACGGGAACGGCAGAAGGCTTGGCCCCTGGCGCATATTTTCTGAACGTGGTGGACTCCATTGGCTGCCAGGTATTCCAGCAGGTCACCATCCCGGACCATCTGCTGCAAGCGCAGCTTCCACAGGACCAGGACAGCCTTTCCTGTTCGCAGGCTTATATCACGATCGAAGGGCTGCTAGTTGTTCCGGAGCAGACCGTTTCCTATGCATGGACAGCGGTTACAGAGTCCGGCACAAACCCCAACTTCAGCACCAGTGCAACGCCTCAAGTGGGCCAAGCAGGGACTTACACCGTGCTTGTAACCGAACCGATCAGCGGTTGCACGGATGAAGCGTCCGTGGTGATCGCACCCACAACAGTACCGACCGTGGATCTTAGCTCGATCATCCTTCCTACTGTGATCTCCCCGAATGGAGATGGCAAGAACGACGAGTGGCGCCCTTTCCTGCAGGACGATCCGGAATTGGACATCACCTCCTTGTTCGAGGCCTATTCACTTACGGTATACAACCGTTGGGGGCAGTTGATGCACGAAGCCGAAGGCGCTGGCCGGCGGTCTTGGAACGCGCGGGATGCCGCAGCCGGCACGTACTATTACACGGTGACCTATCGTGCGTCATGCGGTGCAGTGATCGACCAGGAGCGGACGGGCTCCATTACGGTCCTGCGCTGATCGGTTCTTAGGGCCTTCGCGACGGACGCTTACTTCGTTCCTGGACAAGATCTGATCCACCACGGTTGGGTCGTCTGGAATTGTACAAACCCACTGGGATCGCAAATGTTGAACTTTGCAGCATGAAGCTTTCGTTATTCGTGCTGATATTTTCGGCCACCTTGTTGCCACACGACTTCTTCATCTCCATCCTGACCCTGCGGCACAACGCCGAGCAGCAGACCTTGGACCTAACGTGGCAGATCACAGGGCATGACCTAGAGCACGCACTCTCCAACATCGCCGATCTGAAATTGAACTCCGCCCAAGAGCACCCGAAAGCTGATAGTTTGATCAATGCGTACTTCAGCGAACACCTTCATCTGTTCCTAAAGGAAAAGCCGTTGACTTGGCATTGGGTGGGCCGCGAAATGGAAGGCGAGAATTTGTTCTGCTATCTGCAAGTTGATAGTGTGAGCGATCCGGAAGGGGTGTCCGTTTCCATTAGTTTGTTGCAGGATGTCTTTACCGATCAGGACAACATTGTTCACTTGGAAAGCAACGGCCGCGTGATCACGCATCATTTCCTGCGGGGCGAAGGGAGCTACGTATTCAACGTTGAATGAGGCGTTCATTGTTCAAAGCACTGAAGAATTACGGAAGGTGTTTGTTGGGGATACTGTTCATCCACATCGGGTCAACTTCAAATGCCCAGATCGCGCACAGCACTTTTGTTGATACGATGGGCTTTGCCAATGGATTACGCTGGATCGAGATGAAGCTGGGTCCGTTGGAAGGTCGCGACCAGCTGAAGGCGATCGAAGTACAGTATTACTCGTTCGCCGATAAGGCCTGCACACGGGTGGATACGAAGACGCTCCATTCCGGGATCCTGATCGTGCATGCGTGCGTGGCTCCTGATGTTCAAGCGATCTTCGACGGACTGCGCCGGGACACTTTTCCCATTGCGAAAGTGGTCCCCATCAACCGCTACGGGCTGAATGCCGACACCACAGGTTGGAACGACGCGGCTTCCATGGCGGACAACAACACCTCGGCTTTCAACTACCGCAGCAAAAGCATTTCATCAGCCCCATCCAAGCATGCCATGGGCGTAGCCATCGACATCAATCCCTTGTTCAACCCGATGGTACGGCGAGAAGGCGGTACCACTATGATTGAACCACCGGCGGGACGCTACGACAAAGATCGTCCCGGTACATTGACCCATGCGAACATCCTGAAGCATTTGGACCCGCGCGGTTGGTCTTGGGGAGGTCGCTGGCCGAAGCCTCAAGACTATCAACACATTGAAAAGTCGCATGGGAAATGCGAGCATTTTGACTTCAGGGGAAAATGATGGACAGCGATGTTTGATCAGGAACCATGACCAAGAAAGAGAAAGCAGCATTCGCAGCGGACAAACTTGCCGAGCTTTATCCGCGCATCACCATCCCGCTGGACCATCATGATCCATACGCGTTGCTGGTTGCTGTGGTGCTTAGCGCACAATGCACGGACAAGAAGGTGAACGAGATCACGCCGCTGCTTTTCGCTAAGGCACGTACACCGCAGCAGATGATGAAGTTGAGCGTGGAAGAGATCCGTGACATCATTCGACCATGCGGGCTTTCGCCGATGAAATCGAAAGGGATCCATGGGCTTTCGAAGATCATTGTGGAAGAACACGGCGGTCAAGTGCCTGCTGACATGACCGCTTTGGAACGCATGCCATCGGTGGGCCACAAGACCGCCAGCGTTGTCATGTCACAGGCATTCGGTGTGCCTGCCTTTCCGGTGGATACGCACATCCATCGCCTCGCTTACCGATGGACGTTGAGCACGGGCAAGAACGTGGAACGCACGGAGGCTGATCTGAAGCGTCTCTTTCCGAAGGACACATGGAACGACATTCATTTGCGCATCATCTATTTCGGAAGGGAGCATTGTCCTGCACAACGGCACGATCCATTGAAGTGTCCGATCTGCAGTGTTATCGGGCGTAAGGGGTTGTTTTCGTAACACCTATTTTTCACACATGAAAGTGCAACATCTTCTTCTCGCTTGTTGCTTGTATTTCTTTTGTGCTGCACCCGTAAAAGCGCAATGGCAACCGATACCATCAGGGACCACGGACAGCCTAACGGCGATCACTTGGATCGAAGGCCGGTTCATGGTCGCGGGTGGTGGGCTTATATTCCTACGGTCCTTCGATAATGGCCTCTCGTTCAGCGCAACGGGAGGTGTTGCACCGGATATCGATCCGGCATCGATCACCCTTCTGGCATTTCATGACAGTTTGGTGGGCTATGGTCACAAGTCTTACAGTTGCTGCCAACTTCAACGCACCACGGATGGTGGACTAACATGGATCGCCACGAACCCGGATGATCAAGGACCTTCAATGCGGATGCCCTTAAATGGAACCGATCAGGTGGTGTTCAAAAAAGGCGCGGGAACTCGATTCTCCACGAATGGGGACCTGTTGGACGAGTTGGAGATCGCGATGCAGGTGGAGTTGGATTCCGTTTGCCCTGTACCGGATGAAGGAAACTGTTTTGTATTCATCGTTGATGGAGACACGGTCCTTTCCACCGGCAGCTATGGTTGGACACTCACCTCCAACGATCGTGGGGAGACCATTCAAAGCGGGAACTTCCCATACGCATCATACTTCTATTCTGCCCATGTGGTGCGCGGAGATACCATTGTCTACGAGACATTCGATGATCTGTTCATCAGCCATGACAAAGGCGTTTCGTGGCAGCGTAGGACTCCACCCCCGCATGGTTACCCGTTGATATCGCCTGCGTTCCGCATGTTTTCCGCAGCCAAAGGTGTGGCTTGGGGTAGCGATGGCCGCATCCATCTGACCACGGATTCCGCGATGTCCTGGGTCCCCGTCACAGATCCACTCCCATTCCAACTGAACGATGTGCTCTACGTAAATGAGGACTACGTGCTTGCGGTTGGCGACAACGGGACCATACTTGCAAGTTCAGATGGCGGGTACACGTGGGAAGAAGAGGAAAGCGGCACCGATGCCCGGTTACATGGCTTGGCCTTGGGTGATGATGCGGTCATCGTTATTGGAAACGAAGGCGTTATCCTGCGCCGTTACCCGGCATTATCCGGCTTTCCTACCACCATTCCAGAGCACACGAACCTCGGCATAGCCTTGTACCCCAACCCGGCATCCACCAACCTGACCATTCATTTGGAAGATGGATCCAGAACTCCACGTTTCTCGGTGCTGGATGCATTGGGTCGCAGGCATCGGGTAAGCGCTGTTCCTAGCGGAAATGGATCGTGGACCGTAGATATTTCAGGACTCTCGAACGGTGCACACACACTTGAATGCGTGCGGGAAGGCCTCGCTTTCAAAAGGGTCTTTGTGGTCGTTAGATAGCCTCCTTCCATAGTTCGCTCCTGCAGGCCTTTGATGATCAATTATCCGGCGCAGCAGCACCATCTATTGAAGTGTCCGATCGGCAGTGTTATCGGGCGACGTTCTTTCTTCGGTTGATCTAAGGGTGACAAGTGTCAGGGTAGGATCCAAAGTGACTTGGTACCTTCGGAAACAACCATGAACACCATGAACACGACACTTGTGCTGCACGATGAATTGATCCACCGCTTGATGGCCGAACGGGAAGGCCCTTGCGTGAGCCTGCTCTTCTCGACACACCGGACCATACCTGATTCGGATCAGGATGGGCTGATACTGCGCCGTCTTGTGGAAGAAGCCGAAGCGCGCGTTTTAGAGCTCGGCACTAAACGTTCCATGGCCGCAATTTTGGAGCGCCTGGTTGCCGTTCAGGGCTCCATCGACCACCGCCACAACAAGGAAGGCATGGCCATATTCATCGCAGCTGATCTCACCGAAGTGGTGCGCCTTCCTTTCCCCGTGGATGAGCGGGCAGCCGTCGACGACACCTTTGTTACGCGTGAGGTCGTCCGTTGGAAACTGGGTGGAGTTGATCACCATGTGCTGGTGCTCGGCACCAAAGAGGCGCACCTGTACCATGCCTCGAACGATCGGCTTGTAGGTGAGGCGCACGGAGCGTTCCCGATGCGGAACAACCGCAAGGCACACAATTCCTTGGCAGCAAGTCAATCAAAAGGTCAACAGAACTTACTGCGCGAGTTCCATTTGGATGTGGATCGTGCGGTCCGGGCAGCAGTCGGAGTCAAAGGCCGTGTGGTAGTGGCCTGCACCCATGAACAATACCCGCAATTGGTGGCCGATGCCGACGATGCATCCATCTACATCGGGAACATGGCTGGAAGTTATGATGAAACCTCCGCTGCCGAAGTGGTGAAAGCAGCATGGACATTGGCTTACGAAGACCAGAAGAAACGCCAAATGGCAGACCTTGATCTCCTGAGCAGGGCATCCGCCACGATGCACAGCACGTCGGTCCTCGACATTTGGAGGCAGGTCCGTGAGGGCCGTGGAATGACACTGTTGGTGGAACGAGACCTTCGCATGGCGGCCAAAGTGAACGGGGATAACATTGAATTGGTAGATGATCCGAAAGCACCGGGCGTGGTGGATGATATCGTGGATGACATCATCGAAGAACAGATCCGCAAGGGCGGTGATGTGCGGATCCTACCGAACGGACTGCTTGCGGAATACAAGGGTATCGCGCTGCTCCTGCGCTACTGACGCGGTTACAAGCCGAGGGTAAGGCGAACTACCTTCGCGTCCCTTCCATGGGTACCCTCGGCTACTATATCGCGCTACCGTTCATCTACGGTATATCCTTATTGCCGTTCCGGTTGCTTTACCTGCTCTCCGATCTCTTGTACACGATCTTATTCGGTGTCTTCGGCTACAGGAAGGACGTGGTGCTGACGAACCTGCGCAACAGCTTTCCTGAAAAGAGCGAACAGGAGATCCAGGCCATAGCCAAGAAGTTCCAAAAGTGGTTCTGCGACCTCACGATGGAAACCATCAAGACACTAACGATCTCGCCCAACACTGTGCGTGAGCGCGTATCCTTGGAAGGCGCCGAAATATTGCGAGGATATGCAGCCAAAGGGCAGAGCATCATTATTGTACTGGGGCACTTCGGGAACTGGGAACTTGCCGGTGCACGGTACAGTGCAGAGCCTGGGGTACCGCCACTTATTGTGATCTATCATCCTTTGGCGAACCGCCATTTTGACCGATTGATGACGCGGATGCGAACAAGACATGGCACCCGTTTGTATACAATGAAGGAGACCAGCAAAGCCATGATACGCGATCGGGAAGAACTCACTGCCACTGCGTTCATCGCGGACCAGACCCCATCGCCAGAGCGTGCTTACTGGACCACCTTCCTCAACCAGGAAACTCCGGTGTTCCAAGGCACCGAGGCGCTGGCACGGAAGTTGGGCAGACCCATTGTTTACATTAGCATCACACGACCACGTCGTGGGTACTATCATATGTCGGTGGAAACGCTGGTTGAAAGTCCCGCAGATACAAGGATCGGAGAGATCACCGAGATCCATACGAAACGTTTGGAGCGAGATATAAAGAACTATCCCGACCTTTGGCTCTGGACCCATCGGCGCTGGAAGCATCGAAAGCCCTTGAAGTAGAGACATGGACGCGAGAACTGAAAAAGAATTGATACTGGCCACCAAGCCTTACGCAAAAGAAGTGCGTTGGAAAAGCTGGTGGCATCTAGTATCCACCGGCTTATTGCTGGCAGCTTGGTACTTCGGCATATTCTGGCCCACTACACCGCTCTGGCTGAAGATCATCTTCAGCGTGTTGGCAGGTTTGACGATCGCCCGGATGTTCATCATCTATCATGATCATCAGCACAAGGCGATACTTCAGAATTCGAAATTGGCCGATGTGCTCATGACCATTTGGGGTATCTTCATCTTGGCACCATCCAGTATTTGGAAACGGAGCCACGACCATCACCACACGCACAATAGCAAGCTTTACACAAGCAGCATCGGAAGTTACCCGATCGTGACGGTGGAGAAGTTCAAGACCTTCACCAAACAGGAACGGGCGATCTATCTGTTCATGCGCCATCCGTTAACGATCGCGTTCGGATACGTTTTCGTGTTCTTCTACGGCATGTGTGTTCGATCATTCATGAACAACCGCAGTAAGCATTGGGATTCACTGCTAGCCATCGGGATACACATCGGAATGGGAGTGTTGATCACCTGGTTGCTTGGTTGGACCGCATTCTGGCTGGGCTTCATTGCCCCGGCGGTGATCTCGTTGGGCTTGGGCGCTTACCTGTTCTATGCCCAGCACAATTTTCCGGCCGCCACCTTCGCTGAGAAGGAAGGCTGGAGCTATGTGAACGCGGCCTTGGGAAGTAGCAGCTACATGCGCATGAGCCGATTGATGCATTGGTTCACCGGTAACATCGGCTATCACCACATACACCACCTGAACGCACGTATCCCGTTCTATCGTCTACCGGAAGTATTGCGCTCTATCCCCGAACTGCAAAAAGCGAAGACCACCTCGCTCATGCCAGGTGAAATGATCCGCTGCCTACGCCTCAAGGTCTGGGACCCGGTAAAGGGCAAGATGATCGGATTCCGGGAAATGGGTTGGAAGGGGTAGTTTTAGTATTGGGTACAGGGTAAAGAGTACCAAGTACACAGAGCGCTACTAGATACTCTTTACCAGGTACTCTGTACCCTCTTGAAAACCTAATTCAGGATAATATCCACTTGGCCGATCGGCGGGGCATCCACCACACGCAATGCGCGGGAGTAGCCGAGGATGCACTGGATCGAGGCTTCGCGCGGACCCATGGAGGGTGTGGTACTCATGGGTTTGCTGGTGTTACGCGTGTTCTTCTTGCGAAGGGTAGAATGTGCCATGTAAATGGAGGGTAAGGTTGTTATCAATGACTGATCAACGCGGACCTTATATCCGGTATTGTGTGCGGATGGAAATATCGACCCTTGTGAGGAAGTGCTGAAATGAGAAAATGTGGAGATGCAGCACCGCCGCATTTCCACATTTCCTTAACTATCAAATACTTACGCTCTTTCCAACACCATTTCGTTCTCTTTGATCATGCGGCGCATGTTGATCAAGGCGTAGCGCATACGGCCTAAGGCGGTGTTGATGCTCACATCGGTATGGTCGGCGATCTCCTTGAAGCTCATGCTCAGGTAGGTTCTCATCATCACCACATCACGTTGTTCAGGTGGAAGCGTGTCGATCAGTTTACGCACGTCAGCATCGATCTGCACGTTCACCATGCGCTGTTCCACGTTCTTGTCGGGTTGGCATAGTGTAGCGAACACATCTTGATCGTCTTTGCTGCGCGTTAACGGCATCTTCTTTACACGCCGGAAATGATCGATCACCAAGTTGTGGGCGATCCGCATGACCCAAGGAAGGAATTTGCCTTCTTCGTTGTACTTGTTGGTGCTCTTCAGGGTATGGACCACCTTGATGAACGTGTCTTGGAACAAGTCCTCGGTCAACTCGCGATCGCGAACGAGCAGATAGATGTGTGACCAGACTTTCCGCTTATGGCGAGCAAGCAATAGTTCAAAGGCCTTTTCGTTGCCTTCGAGGTATTGACGCACAAGTTCTTGGTCGTTGAGCACTTTGGTAAGCATGGACATTCCGGTTTTAGGTCCTTGACGGATCGAAACAAACGGGTAATGGTCCTAGCTATGCCGTAGTGTTTTAGGTGCTCGGTGAGATGAATGCCAAGGTGGCTATCGGGAAGTAGACGCTATCCGGAGTGCAAACGTTGCCTTGGACCGGATCATTGTGCGCCCTCTCCAAACTTTTCCATGGCGACATGGCAAAGATAGGAAACAGGTCCAACGTGAACGAACCGGTGCTTGGCCCAAAAGCACCACAACCCGATCGGGAGGTCAATAAGGATCTTCATTCATGCTCTGGTTAAGGCTAAATTTGAGCCCCCTTGGCAAACTCCCCTACCATAGTCCCCACCTCTACTGGCCAACGCGGCCAGTCCCCATCACGCAGTAAGGCAGCGAAAGGCTTTATCCGCGTACTGGGTGCGCGTGTCCACAACCTGAAGAACATCAGTGTGGATATACCTCGCGGTAAACTGGTGGTGATCACAGGGCTGAGCGGGAGCGGTAAGAGCAGCTTGGCCTTCGATACATTGTATGCTGAGGGTCAGAGGCGCTATGTGGAGAGCTTGAGCAGCTACGCGCGCCAGTTCCTGGGAAGGTTGGAGAAACCAGATGTGGACAAGATCATCGGGATAAGCCCCGCGATCGCTATTGAGCAGAAAGTGCTCACGAGCAATCCACGCAGCACGGTAGGGACCAGCACGGAAGTCTATGACCATTTGAAATTGCTCTTCGCACGAGCGGGCCACACCCTTTCACCGGTAAGCGGCCAAGAGGTGAAGCGCGATGGGATCGAAGACGTGGTGGCCGGAGTGAACAGCTATCCGGAAGGAAGTACGGTGCTCATGCTGGCGCCTTTGCAAGTGCCGGCCGGTCGCACGTTGCAACAGCATTTTGACGTGTTGCACCAACAAGGTTTTGCCCGTGTACACGATGGTACGGATGTCCACCGGTTGGAAGATCTCTTGGCTGAGAAGAAAGCGCGCAAAGGCAAGTGGTTCCTCGTGTTGGACCGTCTTACTGTGACCCCAGGCGACGAAGAGAACAAGAGTCGTGTAGCTGATAGTGCCGAGACCGGTTTCTTCGAGGGGCAGGGTGAATTGATCCTGTTGGGCGAGAACGCAAGCGGGAAACAGCTCCAGATGGGATTCAGTGATCGGTTCGAACTGGACGGGATCACGTTCGAAGAACCCAGTCCAAATCTCTTCAGCTTCAACGACCCGTTGGGTGCTTGTCCCAAATGTGAAGGCCACGGCAATGTGATCGGTATAGACCGCGATCTAGTGATCCCGAACAAGGGTTTGAGCGTGTATGACGATGCCGTTGCACCTTGGCGGGGAGAGAAGTTGAGCGAATGGAAGAACGATTTCATCCAACACACCGCTAGACTTGATTTCCCATTGCACAGGCCCTACAATGAACTTTCGGAAGAGCAAAAAGACCTGCTTTGGAAAGGAACGAAAGGCGTTTCGGGGATCGATCGCTTTTTCAAATACGTTGAAGAGAAGAGCTACAAGATCCAATACAGGGTGCTGGCCAGTCGCTACCGTGGCAAGACCATATGTCCTGTTTGCAATGGCACACGACTAAGACCCGAAGCACGGTATGTGAAAATAGCGGGCAAGGACATTACAGAACTCGCCGCATTACCGATCACCAATTGCTTGTCGTTCTTCAGCGAATTGCAACTGGATGCACAGGATGAGCGCATCGCCTCGCGGTTGTTGAAGGAGATCCGGAACAGGCTCCGATACCTGCATGACGTAGGCGTTGGCTATTTAACGTTGGAACGCAGGAGCAACACCTTGAGCGGTGGTGAAACACAGCGGATCGACCTGGCCACCTCGTTGGGCAGCAGTTTGGTGGGCAGCATGTACATCTTGGACGAACCCAGCATAGGCCTGCATCCGCGCGACACCTTGGCCTTGATCGAGGTATTGAAACAATTGCGCGATCTGGGCAACACCGTGATCGTGGTGGAGCATGATGAAGAGGTGATGCGAGCGGCTGATCACATCATCGATATGGGCCCCATGGCGGGTAGACACGGTGGTAAAGTGGTATTCAGTGGAACCCATGCCGAACTGGTGAAGAGTGATAGCCTCACGGCGCGTTACCTGACCGGTCGTGAACGGATCCCTGTACCGGAAAAACGCCGACCGGTAAAGGATAAGCTGGTGTTGCACGGAGCGCGAGAACACAATTTGAAGAATATTGATGTGGACTTTCCGCTGCACATGCTCACGGTCGTGACCGGAGTTAGCGGCAGCGGCAAGACCACCTTGGTAAAACGCATCCTCTACCCTGCTTTGAAGCGCGAGTTGGACGGCTTCAGTGAGCGGCCGGGAGACTTCAATTCCTTGACCGGCGATCTGCATCGCATCCGTGCTGTGGAAATGGTGGACCAGAACCCGATCGGGCGCAGTTCGCGGAGCAACCCAGTGACCTATGTGAAAGCTTGGGATGAGATCCGCTCGTTGTACAGCGAACTTCCATTGAGTAAAGCGCGTGGCTACAAACCGGCCTACTTCAGCTTCAACGTGGATGGTGGCCGTTGCGAAGTGTGCCAAGGCGAGGGTGAAGTACATATCGAGATGCAGTTCATGGCCAACATCAACCTCACCTGCGAGGAGTGCCATGGCAAACGGTTCAAGGAGGAGATCCTGGAGGTGAAATTCGCCGGCAAGGACATTTCCGACCTCTTGGACATGACGGTGGATGATGGCATCGCGTTCTTCCAAGCAGAAATGCAGGATAAGCCGATCCTCCAACGCATCGTGAACAAGCTATTGCCACTTCAGGAAACAGGCTTGGGCTATGTGAAATTGGGCCAAAGCAGCAGTACGCTTTCCGGTGGCGAAGCGCAACGTATCAAGCTCGCCAGCTTCTTAACGAAGGGTCAGGATGAGAAGCCGACCCTCTTCATTTTCGATGAACCGACGACAGGCCTTCACTTCCACGATATCGCAAAGCTGTTGAAGGCCTTCGACATGTTGCTTGCGAACGGCCACAGTGTGTTGGTGATCGAACACAATACAGAGGTGATCAAATGTGCGGACCATGTGATCGACCTTGGTCCAGAAGGTGGTGAAGGCGGCGGGCACTTGCTCTTCGAAGGCACACCGGAGGCGTTGAAAAAGGTGAAGGGTTCGTATACGGCGGAACACCTGATGCTTGAGCGCAAATAGCGCTTCAGTACGGGTGTTCAGGAACGGTTCAGAAGATCGACCGCTCCACCTCCTTTAATACTTCAACAATTTGGTCCGATACGAAGCCCCATTGTGCAGGGCATTTAGGAAGTACACCCCATTGGGCAGTTCCGCAATTTCCATGGAGGAAGGCAAAGTCCGTCTCCCTTCTGATTGGATCAACCGACCTTGAGCATCCAACAGTTGGATTGCAGTCAATGAACCAGCTCCGAACATCTGCAAACGGCCCTGTGGGTCGATTGAAACTTGGATCGTATTTGTGGCCGTTTCGCTCAAACCTAGGGTAATACTTGGAATACTGCGAAAACTCTGCTTCTTGAGGAATAAGCCAGAATCATAAAAAGAATCAATCGCATTACCGATCGCCAACTTCACGTGATACATCTGGTCTGGAATCACAATTGCCGATGCTTGTAGGATCGTGGTCATGCCATCGTAGATCACATCACTACCATTGGTATTGTCGTAATAATATTGTGGGTTCATCGCAGGACAATTGGGGTCATCGGGCACATTGTTGAAGCCGTTGTTCACATTGTTTATGGCAACCGGGGTGATCATATCCGGCAAAAGCGCAATGTTCACGGCATTGTTCAAATATGGTCCGGCAATACCCGGTCCGCTCAGGAAGAAACCGAAGACATCATTGTAAGAACAGACAAACTCGGGATATTCTTCACTGCCAAATACGTAGTCGAAAAGTAAAAGGTCTTCATCCGGAACGAAATCGAAGTTCAAAACCGTTACATCCTGCACTACCTCATCAATTATCTCTTCTAAGTCAGGATCATACACGCCACTAGAAAGATTTTCGCTCTGGAACGCAAAAGCACTGTCCGCTATTGCACTTACGATACCTGTTGACAAGATGATCCCCGACTCCGGAATGATCAAAACTCCGGATGAAGTGTATCCGCCGTAGGAACGGTTTGGAAGTGCAGAAGAACCCTCCACGGTCGCATTGCTAATGGTAACACCAACACCTTGGAAAATGCCAACAGCTAGTTGGGTTGCATCGAGCGTATCCGCAATGACAAGCTGGGCTTGTGCGTTCACCGCTCCTAGTATCACGAATAACAACGTAAAGCAATGGGCGCGCATGAGGCAAGTTTTGTTGATCGTAGAACACGAATCTACTGAACCGTAATGAAAGCCGCACTCCACATGGGTGTTCGACGCCCCCACCTACCTGAACTGCAGATCGTACAACTTCCGGTAAGCTCCATTGTATGCGAGCA
>Ga0154020_10002043_pt1 | contig 24609 bp, 27 predicted proteins | sample Klosneuvirus_201_FD_109709 | JGI IMG/M metagenome (GOLD analysis project Ga0154020, IMG submission 109709) | Active sludge microbial communities from wastewater, Klosterneuburg, Austria - Klosneuvirus_20160825_MG | ecosystem: Engineered > WWTP > Aerobic digester > Activated sludge | place...
CGGCAAGCCCGAATGTTGCCGCCTGCAGTCGGACATCGTACGGGGGGATGCCAAGGAAATCATCGCGCGATTGTAGGGGAATCAGGCCTTCAAGGCCTTGATGACTGCATCGCCCATTTCGACGGTGCCGACCCTGGTCGTTCCCTCGCTGTGGATGTCTGCAGTGCGCAGGCCCTGTTGCAGCACCTTGGACACTGCCGCCTCGATCCGGTCTGCCGCTGCTGCCTGGTTCAGGCTGAAGCGCAACATCATTGCCGCGCTCATGATGGTGGCCAGCGGATTGGCAATGCCCTGGCCTGCGATGTCCGGTGCGCTGCCGTGGCTGGGTTCATACAGGCCCTGGTTGCTGGCGTTGAGGCTGGCCGACGGCAACATGCCGATGGAGCCGGTCAGCATGGCCGCTTCGTCGCTCAGAATGTCGCCGAACATGTTGCCGGTGACGATCACGTCGAATTTCTTGGGTTCCTTGACCAGTTGCATGGCTGCGTTGTCGACGTACATGTGGTCGAGCTTCACGTCCGGGTATTCGAGGCCCACATCGGTCACTACGTCTTTCCAGAACTGGAATGTCTCCAGCACATTGGCCTTGTCCACGCTGGTGACCCTCTTGCTGCGCTTGCGTGCCGCCTGAAAAGCCACATGCGCGATGCGTTCAATCTCGGGGCGCGAGTAGCGCATCGTGTCGAAGGCTTCTTCGCTGCCGGGAAAATGCCCGTCGGTGGCGGTGCGCCGGCCACGCGGTTGACCGAAATAGATGTCGCCGGTGAGTTCACGGATGATCAACAGATCCAGGCCTGCAATCAGTTCCGGCTTCAGGCTCGAAGCGCCCACCAGCGGCGCGTGGCAGATGGCCGGGCGCAGGTTGGCAAACAGCCCCAGGGCCTTGCGCAGTCCCAGAATGGCCTGCTCCGGGCGCAGCGAACGCTCGAGCTTGTCGTATTTCCAGTCGCCAACTGCGCCAAACAAAATGGCGTCGGCCTGTTTTGCCAGTTTCAGCGTGGATTCGGGCAGCGGGTGGCCGTGCGCCTCATAGGCAGCACCGCCGACCAGGGCAGTTTCGGTCTCTATTCCCAGGTCGAGCGCGCCCAGAACCTTGATGGCCTCGGCGACGATTTCGGTACCGATGCCGTCGCCTGGGAGTACAGCTATCTTCATTTTTCTTTTCGAGTTGGGTTGATGCAAGGTGGTGCGCAGCGGCAGCCCAAGGGTCAACGCATTTGGCGGTTCCAGATCTCCTGGCCCTGGCTTTGAGGTGCTCCAGCAGCCTGACCCTTGAAAACGGAGTCGCCCTTGGCCAATTCAGCACAAAGGTAACTGCCTTGCGCAGGAGTACCAATGGCTCCGATGCACAATTCCCGAAGTGACTGGGCAGATTGCGGGTGCGACATCAGATTGCGCAACTGGGGTGGCATGTTCGCCAGCAGCGCGGCTTGCTGCGCCTGCTGGCACAGGGTGGCATTACTCATCCTGAAGTGGATGTTTTCGCATTTGCGGGCGATCGTAGGCAATTCCGCCGCGCGGCCGAGCAAGGACTGGATGGCTGGCAGCCCCAGCAGATCTTCCAGGATTCCCGCTTGAGCCGTCTGGAAACTGGATCCTGCAGCAAGCAACATGGCGAAAAGCAGCTTTTTCACGGCAACCACCCTTGGGGTTATTGAAATGTGTTGGCCAGCCAGGGCTTGGCGGTCAGGCGTTCGGATTCGAAGGCCTTGATCTTGTCGGACTGGCGCAGCGTCAGCCCGATATCGTCGAAGCCGTTGAGCAGGCAATATTTGCGGAAGGCCTGAACCTCAAACGGGATTTCCTCTCCCTGCGGCAATACAACCACCTGGCGGCCGAGGTCGATCGTCAGGCTGTAGCCCGGATAGGCGGCCACCGCATCGAACAAGGTGCTGATCGTGGTCTCGGGCAGGATGATCGGCAACAGGCCGTTTTTGAAGCTGTTGTTGAAAAAGATGTCGGCATAACTCGGCGCCAGAATGGCCCTGAATCCGTACTGGTCAAGCGCCCATGGCGCATGTTCGCGCGACGATCCGCAGCCGAAGTTCTTGCGCGCCAGCAGGATCGAGGCGCCAGCATACCGTGGCTGGTTCAGGACGAAGTCAGGGTTGGGCTTGCGACTGGTGGGGTCCTGACCGGGAAATCCCGGATCCAGGTAGCGCCAGGCATCGAACAGGTTTTCACCGAAACCCGTCTTGCGGATCGACTTGAGGAACTGCTTGGGGATGATTGCATCGGTATCGACGTTTTCGCGATCCATGGGCGCAACCAGCCCCTTGTGAACGGTAAATTTCTGCATCACTTCTTCTTTGCGACATCCTGGATCTTTTCACCGGCCTTTTGCAGGTCTTGCCCGACGCCATGCACGGTGTTGCAACCGGCACATGTCAGGGCCAGCAACAGTGCCGCAGTGAAAGACAGGGAATGTTTCATGACGGTTGGGTATGTTGTCAGACAAACCTGCGTATATCGACGAAATGGCCATGGATGGCAGCTGCCGCTGCCATCGCAGGGCTGACCAGGTGGGTCCGGCCGCCGGCGCCTTGCCGGCCTTCAAAATTGCGGTTGCTGGTCGATGCGCAACGTTCGCCAGGCTCCAGCCGATCCGCGTTCATGGCCAGGCACATGGAGCAGCCCGGCTCGCGCCATTCGAAACCTGCCGCCTTGAAGATCTCGTGCAGGCCTTCCTTCTCGGCCTGCTGCTTGACCAGTCCAGAGCCCGGTACGACCATCGCCAGCTTGATATTCTTGGCGACCTTGCGGCCCATCTTCTTGACGATGACTGCCGCTTCGCGCATGTCCTCGATCCGGCTGTTGGTGCACGAACCGATGAAAACCTTGTCGACATAGATGTCGTTCAGGGCCTTGCCCGGTTCCAGTCCCATGTAGCTCAGGGCCCTTTCAATGGCGTCGCGCTTGCCGGGATCTTTTTCCTTGTCTGGATCTGGTACGCGGGCATCGACGCCCAGCACCATTTCGGGTGACGTGCCCCATGTCACCTGGGGCACGATGCTGGACGCGTCGAGCTCGACCACAGCGTCGAAACTGGCCTGCGGATCCGAATGCAGCGTGCGCCAATACGTGACAGCCTGGTCCCAGGCAACACCGGTTGGTGACAATGGTCGGCCCTTGACATAGTCGATGGTCTTCTGATCGACTGCCACCAACCCGGCCCGTGCTCCCGCCTCGATCGCCATGTTGCAGACGGTCATCCGACCTTCCATGCTCAACGCACGGATGGCAGCACCGGCAAATTCGATCGTGTATCCGGTACCACCGGCGGTACCGATGCGCCCGATGACGGCCAGCACGATGTCTTTTGCCACGCAGCCGGCAGGCAATATGCCCTCCACCCGAACCAGCATGTTCTTCGCCTTCCTGGCCAGCAGCGTCTGGGTGGCCAGCACGTGTTCGACTTCGCTGGTACCAATGCCATGGGCAAGGGCGCCAAAGGCGCCATGTGTTGACGTATGGGAGTCGCCGCAGACGACCGTCATGCCGGGCAGGGTTGCGCCGTTCTCAGGGCCGATGACGTGAACAATGCCTTGGCGCTTGGACAGAAAAGGGAAATAGGCTGCGGACCCATATTGCGCGATGTTGGCGTCCAGCGTCGTGACCTGTTCGCGGCTGACCGGATCGGTGATGCCGTCGTAACCCCGTTCCCAGCCCGTTGTTGGCGTGTTGTGGTCTGCGGTTGCGACCACCGAACTGACCCGCCAGACCTTGCGGCCGCTCTGACGCAGACCCTCGTAAGCCTGCGGGCTGGTCACTTCGTGTACCAGATGCCGGTCTATATAGAGGATGGACGTGCCGTCCTCCTCGGTGTGGATGACGTGCTCGTCCCAGATCTTGTCGTACAACGTTCGGCTCATGGCTTTCATTCCGTAATTGCGCAATTTTACGGCGCCCCCTTGGGCAAGCGCCGTGCTTCGCATGGTCTGGGTGGGAGTCCCGATCAGCGCTTGCCGATCGCCATCACGTCCCGTTGTGGCGAGCCGGTGAACAGCTGACGCGGACGGCCGATCTTGTAATCCGGGTCGCCGATCATTTCATTGAGCTGTGCGATCCAGCCCACCGTGCGGGCCAGCGCGAAGATGGCGGTGAACATCGAGGTCGGGATGCCGATTGCGCGTTGGACAATGCCGGAGTAGAAATCGACGTTGGGATACAACTTGCGCTGCACGAAGTAGTCGTCTTCCAGGGCGATTTTTTCCAGCGCCATTGCCAGCTTGAACAGCGGATCGTTTTCCAGACCCAATGCACTGAGCACTTCCTTGCAGGATTCCTGCATCAGTTTGGCGCGCGGATCGTAGTTCTTGTACACCCGATGGCCGAAACCCATCAGCTTGATGCCCGAATTCTTGTCCTTCACCTGGTTGATGAACTCGCCGATCTTGTCGATGCCACCCATGGTCTGGATCTCTTCGAGCATTTTCAGGGCAGCCTCGTTGGCGCCACCGTGGGCCGGACCCCACAGACATGCGACTCCCGCGGCAATGGCGGCAAACGGATTGGTGCCCGAGCTGCCGCACAGACGCACGGTGGAGGTGGACGCATTCTGCTCGTGGTCGGCATGCAGGATGAATATGCGGTCGAGTGCACGTTCGATCACCGGATTGACGACATAGTCATCACACGGATTGGCAAACATCATGTGCAGCAGGTTGCCTGCGTAGCTCAGGTTGTTGCGCGGATACATGTAGGGCTGGCCGGCGTTGTATTTGTACGCCATCGCGACCAATGTCGGCATCTTGGCGATCAGGCGGATTGCCGAGATTTCGCGGTGCTTCGGGTTATGGATGTCGGTGCTGTCATGGTAGAACGCCGACAACGCGCCAACCAGTCCGGTCAGGATCGCCATCGGGTGTGCGTCGCGGCGAAAACCACGCACGAAGAAGTGCATCTGCTCATGCACCATCGTGTGATTGGTGACCAGATCGCTGAACCTGGTCTTGTCTTCCTGATTCGGCAGGTTGCCGTAGAGCAACAGGTAGCAGGTTTCCATGAAGTCGCAGTTGGTCGCAATCTGCTCGATCGGATAACCACGGTACAGCAGTTCGCCCTTGTCGCCATCGATGTAGGTGATCGCGGACTCGCAGGCGGCGGTGGACATGAATCCAGGGTCATAGGTGAACATGCCCGTCTGCCCATACAGCTTGCGAATGTCCACGACATCCGGGCCGATAGTGCCGGTGTAGACCGGAAACTCGATATTCGGCGCGCCGTTGCTGAACGACAGAGTTGCTTTGTTGTCAGCCAGTTTCATTTTTCACCCTTTCAGTTTGATACTCTCAACATGGCCAGGACCTCGGCGACGTCGTCCCGGTCCAGGCATGCATCTATTTCTGCCAGCGCCTTGCGCCCGAGGTGGAGGTCCAGCAGGTCATTGTCACTCAGGTCCATCAATTCGCCCAACGCATGCCCGTTGCGTTCTGTCAATGCTTTTCCGTGCCGATCGAAGAACCGCTCCAGAAAAAGATCGTTCTCGAGCATTCCGCGGCGGCAGCGCCAGCGCAGCTTGCTCAGAGCCCGTTCATCCATCAACGGGTCGGGCGCACGATTGACCAAAATCGATGACCGATGGCGGTGGCCTAGACCGTCCGGTACACCATCATTTCCTTGATCTTGCCGATCGCCTTGGTCGGATTGAGCCCTTTGGGACACACGTCGACACAGTTCATGATCGTGTGGCAGCGGAACAACCGGTAGGGATCTTCGAGGTTGTCGAGCCGCTCGCCGGTGGCCTCATCGCGGCTGTCGGCAATAAAGCGGTAGGCCTGCAGCAGTCCGGCCGGTCCGACAAATTTATCCGGGTTCCACCAGAAGCTCGGACAGCTGGTCGAGCAGCTGGCGCACAGAATGCACTCGTACAGGCCGTTGAGCTCCTCGCGCTCCTGGGGACTTTGCAACCGCTCTTTTTCGGGCGGTACGTTGTCGTTGATCAGGTACGGCTTGATCGAGTTGTACTGCTTGAAGAACTGCGTCATGTCGACGATCAGGTCGCGCACCACCGGCAGGCCTGGAAGCGGCTTGAGGGTGATCACGCCAGGCAGTGTCAGCATGTTGGTCAGACAGGCCAGGCCGTTCTTGCCGTTGATGTTCATCGCGTCGGATCCACAGACACCTTCGCGGCACGAGCGCCGGAACGAAATGCCGGGATCGACCGCCTTGAGCTTCATGAGTGCGTCCAGCAGCATGCGTTCGTTGCCGTCGAGTTCAACGTCGATGGTCTGCATGTACGGCTTGGCATCCTTGTCGGGATCGTAGCGATAGATATGGAACGTACGTTTTGTCATGTCTAACTCCGGTCGGGTCGGCTGGCGACTACATCGTCAGCGGGAAGGGTGCGCGGTCGAATCCAGGCTCGGGCTCAGAAGGTCCGCACCTTGGGGGGGACTGATTCCACCGTCAGAGGCTTGAGTTTCACCGCCTTGTAGCGCAATGCGTTGCCTTCGCGGTACCACAGGCTGTGCTTGAGCCACTGGGTATCGTTGCGGCCGTTCGGATGTTCCGGCGTGTCGCCATAGTCATCGACCGTGTGTGCGCCACGGCTCTCGCGCCGGGCGGCAGCCGAAACAATGGTCGCCTGGGCGGCTTCGATCAGGTTTTCGACCTCGAGTGCTTCGATGCGTGCGGTGTTGAAGATTTTGGACTTGTCCTTCAAATCGATGTTGGCAACGCGCTCGCGCAGGGCGGCGATGGCCGTCACGCCCTGGTCCAGCTTGGCCTGGGTGCGGAACACGCTGGCATGGGTCTGCATCGTGCTGCGGATGTCGTTGGCTACGTGCTGTGCATATTCGCCATCACGGGCGCCATCGAGCCGTGCCAGACGCGTCTGCGTCTGATCGGCGGCGTCTGCCGGCAGGGGCTTGTGGGTCTTGTTCTTGTTGTTGAACTCGACGATATGGTTGCCTGCTGCGCGACCGAAGACCAGCAGGTCGAGCAGGGAATTGGTGCCCAGCCGATTGGCGCCGTGCACGCTGACACAGGAACATTCGCCGACAGCGTACAGGCCCTGTACCGGTGTGTTGTCGTCGCCGTCCTTCTGCATCACCACCTGGCCATGAATGTTGGTCGGAATTCCGCCCATCTGATAGTGAATGGTGGGCACCACCGGAATGGCTTCACGCGTGACGTCGACGTTGGCGAAGTTGACGCCGATCTCGTGCACCGAAGGCAGACGCTTCATGATCGTGTCGGCGCCCAGATGGTCGAGCTTGAGCAGCACGTAGTCCTTGTTCGGTCCACAGCCGCGACCTTCCTTGATTTCCTGGTCCATGCAGCGCGAGACGAAATCGCGCGGAGCAAGGTCCTTGAGGGTCGGGGCATAACGCTCCATGAAGCGCTCGCCATTGCTGTTGACCAGGATCGCGCCCTCGCCGCGGCAGCCTTCGGTCAGCAACACGCCTGCACCGGCGACACCGGTGGGATGGAATTGCCAGAACTCCATGTCTTCGAGCGCCAGTCCGGCGCGCGCTGCCATGCCCAGGCCGTCACCGGTGTTGATGAAGGCATTGGTGGAGGCGGCGAAGATGCGGCCCGCACCACCCGTGGCCAGCATCGTGGTCTTGGCTTCCAGAATGTGCAGGTCGCCGGTTTCCATTTCGAGCGCCGTCACGCCGACGACGTCGCCATCCGCGTCGCGGATCAGGTCCAGTGCCATCCATTCGACGAAGAAGGCTGTCCGCGCCTTGACGTTCTGCTGGTACAGCGTGTGCAACATTGCGTGCCCGGTACGGTCGGCCGCCGCGCAGGCGCGTTCAACCGCTTTTTCCCCGTAGTTGGCAGTGTGGCCGCCAAATGGGCGCTGGTAGATCGTGCCGTCCGGATTGCGGTCGAATGGCATGCCCATATGTTCCAGATCGTAGACGACCTTGGGCGCCTCACGGCACATGAATTCGATGGCGTCCTGGTCACCGAGCCAGTCGGAGCCCTTGACGGTGTCATAGAAATGGTAGTGCCAGTTGTCCTCGTTCATGTTGCCGAGCGAGGCGCCGATGCCACCTTGGGCGGCAACAGTATGCGAGCGGGTGGGGAACACCTTGGACAACACGGCGACATTGAGACCTGCACGGGCCAGTTGGAGCGATGCGCGCATGCCGGAGCCACCGGCACCGACAATGACAACGTCGAATTTGCGTTTGGTAATTGGATAGGTCATGAAAGGGTCTGGATAGAGAGTGTTTCGACGTCTGCGCTTCAAAGCCGCCAGAGCACCTGGATAGCCCAGCCGGCACAACCGACCAGCCAGGCGATCGAGAACACCTGCAGCAGCAGGCGCGCGGAAACGGACTGCACGTAGTCCATCCAGATGTCCCGGATACCGACCCAGACGTGGTATAGCAGGGCCACGATCACGACGAAGGTCAGCACCTTCATCCACTGTGATGCGAATATGCCGGCCCAGCCGGTGTATCCGAGTTCGCCTTTGGTCAGCAGCACCTGGGCCAGCACAACAAAGGTGAACAAGGCCATCAGGCCGGCAGTAATACGCTGGCTCAACCAGTCCCGCAGGCCGTAATGCGCGCCGACCACGATGCGACGGGTTCCAAAATTGACTGCCATGAAATACGTTCCTTTCAATCGGAGTGCCGCCCGCGTCACGCGGTTTCGGTCACCTGGTAAACCGGGATTGTTGTCCGTTCAGTAGATGCCAAAGAGCTTGGCACCCAGGGCAACGGTGAGCAGGATGCTGACCACCAGCGTAAAAGCCGCGGAACGTCGACCGAATTCCTTGCTGACGGCCGCATGGCTCACATCCATCCACAAATGCCGCAAACCGGCAATCAGGTGGTGCAGATAGGCCCAGATCAGGGCCAGTGCGACCAGCTTGAGCATCCACCCACTGCCAGCGGCATCAAAGGCGTGCACCAGGCGCGCATAGGAAATTTCGGACGACACCGACATGTCGAACATCCAGATGATGAACGGCAGCAGCAGAAACATCAGGGCACCGCTGATCCGGTGAAGGATGGAAACCCAGCCGGCCAGCGGAAGCCGATACGTCGGGAGGTCCTTGAACGCATTGATATTGCGATACACGGGGCGCGATGCGCGCAGACTGGGGTCCAGTTCATTCATGGGTTGGCTTTCTCGTCAGATCCGGGGGGTGCATCAAGTGGCGCCACGGCAAAAATTCTATTCCAACCGAAAGTGCTGACGCCCCGCTTGCAAGAATGGCCTTCCTCGACCGGCGGATCGTCACTTGTCGGTGCCCTTGCTTCATTGCAGTTCGTTGCGGTAGTAGTGCTTGTCGGTTCGATAGAGACCGCGTCGCATTTCCATCGGCTTGCCATCATAGGTGAAAGCCACACGCTCGACACTGAGCAAGGCCGTGCCCGCTGTCACATGCAGCAACCGGGCTTGGTCAGCGTCTGCCTGGACGGCCCTGATCTGTTCCTGCGCACGAACCATGCGGACACCGAATTCAGTTTCGAACAGGGCGTACATGGGGCCGTCGTAGGCCGCAAGCCGAGCCGCGGTGAGACCCTTGAAAGGTGCGCCCGGTAGCCAGATGTCCTCCAGGATGGTCGGCTCGCGGGCCAGCGACAACACGCGGCGCACCTGCAGAACCGCGTCGCCCGTGTGCAACGCGAGGGAGCGGGCCACGTCGGCACTTGCGCGCTGGCGTCGGCAATCGACGATCTCGCGCTCGGCCGGACCCTCCTGACTGGCATCGCCGACATCGGGCACCAGTTTGAGGAAACGGTATTGCACATGCTGCTCGGAGTGTGTCGCGACGAAGGTACCCTTGCCCTGGCGCCTGATCAGCAGGTTTTCCGCGGCCAGTTCGTCGATGGCCTTGCGGACCGTCCCCTGGCTGACGCGAAATCGCGCCGCCAGGTCGATCTCACTGGGCAGGGATTCGCCGGGTTTCCATTCGCCGGCCTGCAAGCTCTTGAGAATCAGCCCCTTGATCTGCCGATAAAGCGGGCTGAATGCAGCGGTGGCAGCGGCAGGTGGCGTCGCCCCGGAAGGGGACCCCGGATCGGCTGGTGCGAGAAAGGTTGGGGTTTGCATGGAAATCAGGCTTGCGTTTCGCGATTGGGGGTCTGAAGTGCAAGGTTGCAGAATCATATCTTATATAAGACATAAGACAAATTGACGATGTCGGAAGTTCAAAGGTAAACTCGCAGGGTTTTGACAGGGGCAGGGCGTCTTTTTGGAGGTCTGCTGGCTGCCACCTGTTCCGGTTTCCCCACTTTTCTGGAGTCATGATCATGAGTAAAAAGCCCGTTCGCGTTGCGGTCACAGGCGCCGCAGGTCAGATCGGATACGCGTTGCTGTTTCGCATCGCCAGCGGCGCCATGCTGGGCGCCGACCAGCCGGTGATCCTGCAACTGCTCGAAATTCCCGACGAAAAGGCGCAGAACGCACTCAAGGGTGTGATGATGGAACTGGAAGACTGTGCCTTCCCCTTGCTCGCCGGAATGCAGGCGCATGGCGACCCCATGACCGCGTTCAAGGACACCGACTACGCCTTGCTCGTCGGTGCCCGTCCGCGGGGTCCGGGCATGGAGCGTTCGGACCTGCTTGCCGCCAATGCGCAGATCTTCACGGCCCAGGGCAAGGCCCTCAACGCCGTTGCCAGCCGCAACGTCAAGGTGCTGGTGGTGGGCAACCCCGCCAACACCAATGCCTATATCGCCATGAAAAGCGCCCCCGATCTGCCGCGCCGCAATTTCACGGCGATGTTGCGCCTGGACCACAACCGTGCGCTGAGTCAGATTGCAGCCAAGACCGGCAAGGCGGTTTCGGCCATCGAGAAGCTGGTCGTGTGGGGCAACCATTCGCCCACCATGTATGCCGACTACCGGTTCGCCACCATCAACGGTGAGAGCGTCAAGACCATGATCAACGATCAGGACTGGAACGCGAATACCTTCCTGCCGACAGTGGGCAAGCGTGGGGCGGCCATCATCGCGGCGCGTGGCGTGTCGTCGGCAGCCTCGGCAGCCAACGCAGCCATCGACCACATGCACGACTGGGCGCTGGGTACCCAGGGTAAATGGGTGACCATGGGTATTGCTTCCGATGGTCAGTACGGCATCCCCAAAGACACCATGTTCGGGTTCGCAGTTACCTGCGAAGGCGGCGAATACAAGCTGGTCGAAGGGCTGGACATCGATGCCTTCAGTCAGGAATGCATCAACAAGACGCTCAAGGAGTTGCAGGACGAGCAGGCAGGCGTTGCCCACCTGCTGTAAGCCGCCTCAGGCCGTGCAGCACCCGCGTGACGTTCTCCTTGGTGCCCAGGCATCCACGGGCTTCTTGCCCGTGTGTGACCATTACAGCGGTGTACCGGCGCGCATGCGCAAGAGCCTGGCCTTGCAGGCCGAACTGACGCAAGAGTTCGGTGCCTGTGTCTTCGATGTCACGCTCGACTGCGAAGACGGAGCGCCGACCGGTGCCGAACAAGCGCATGCCGAACAGGTGGTCGAACTGGTGCGTTCGGCCGCCGGCATCGATAAGTCTGCCGGCGACGCTACCCGTCCCAGGATCGCGGTGCGCATCCATCCGGTGGACCACCCGGCATTCGCGTCGGATGTCGCGACGATCGCCTCGGGCGCCGGCCATCTGCTGTGCCACATCATGGTCCCCAAGGTCGAGTCGGCCCAGGATGTCGACCGGGTCGTAGCGGCGCTGGCGCAAGTCAGCCCGGGCCAGACGCTGCCGTTGCATGTGCTCGTGGAGTCACCTGCCGCTGTGCACCGGGCATTCGAGATTGCAGCGCATCCGCGTGTCGCGTCGGTCAGTTTTGGACTGATGGACTTCGTGTCGGCACACGGCGGTGCGATTCCGGTCGAAGGCATGTCGGGGCAGGGACAGTTCCTGCATCCGCTGGTGGTGCGCGCCAAACTCGAAATCGCCTCGGCCTGCCATGCACATGGCAAGGCTCCGTCGCATTGCGTAGTGACTGAATTCCGCGATTCGGCTGTGGTCGAAACTGCGGCGCGTATGGCCTCACGTCAGATGGGGTTCACGCGGATGTGGAGCATCCATCCAGACCAGATCCGCCCGATCCTGTCCGCTTTTGCGCCGCAGGCCAGCGACGTTGCGACTGCGGCGGAAATCATCGATCGCGCGCAAGCAGCAAATTGGGCGCCGATCGACTACCAGGGGCAACTGCATGATCGGGCCAGTTACCGGCTGTTCTGGCATGTTCTGGAGCGTGCATTTCGTACGGGCCAGCCATTGCCGGTAGCGGCACAGCGACATTTCAGGGCTGCGTTGCAATAATGCGATGGTCCCCAACTGCAAGGAGTTCGGTCATGAAGGCACGTCTTGGCATTGCTGCAACGATTTTGCTCGCCTCTGGAGCGATGGCTCAGAACGTGGCGCTGACCGCGGCACATCTTGAGGCAGCATCCATGGTTCAGGTCGGCTCACTGCCCTGTGAGCTGGGGCAGACCGTGGTGTTGTCGGCAGATCAGGCCAATATAGGGTTTTTCAGTCTGCAGCTTGGCAAGCTGCGTTATCGCCTGTCGCCAGAGCTGACGACCACGGGTGCCATTCGGCTCGAAGACAAGGCTGCCGGCATTGTGTGGCTGCAGTTGGCCAACAAGTCCATGCTGATGAATCAGAAGCTGGGCAGGCGCATCGCCGACGAGTGCAAAAGCGCGATCCAGATACAGGTATCGGAGGAGATGCTCAGGAACCCGCAAGCCAGCGTGCTCGATGCCGCAGCGCCGACGGAAGTCGTCAAGAAATAACGGGCGTCCCCGGTCGGGGGCGTCGCAATGAATCAAACAAATCGACCAGGAGTTAGAAAGATGTTGGAACAGTACCGCAAACACGTTGCCGAGCGCGCCGCGCTGGGAATCCCGCCATTGCCCTTGTCGGCCGATCAGGTGGCAGATCTGGTGGAACTGCTCAAGAAGGCTCCGGCCTCCGATGCTGGCGCAGCGCTGGTGGAATTGCTGGCACATCGCGTTCCCGCCGGTGTTGACGATGCGGCCAAGGTCAAGGCCAGTTATCTCGCTGCTGTTGCACATGGCAGCGAGACATGCGCACTGGTCAGCCCCGAAAAGGCCACGGAGTTGCTGGGAACCATGCTGGGCGGTTACAACATCAGCCCACTGGTCGATCTGTTGGATGACAAGGCCCTGGCTGCAGTGGCAGCGCAGGGGCTGAAGAATACACTGCTGATGTTCGACCAGTTCCACGACGTCAAGGAGAAGGCAGACAAGGGCAACGTCCATGCCATGGCCGTGTTGCAGAGCTGGGCCGATGGCGAGTGGTTCACCAGCCGCCCGGAGGTTCCCAAGAGCATTGCCGTCAGCATCTTCAAGGTTGCCGGCGAGATCAATACGGATGACCTGTCTCCGGCCCCCGACGCCTGGAGCCGCCCCGATATTCCCTTGCATGCGCTGGCCATGCACAAGAATCCGCGCCCTGGAGTCACTCCCGAACAGGAGGGCAAGCGTGGCCCGGTGAAGTTCATCGAAGACCTGCGCGCACGCGGCCATCAGGTGGCGTACGTCGGCGATGTCGTGGGGACGGGCTCCAGCCGCAAGTCGGCGACGAATTCGGTGCTCTGGTTCACCGGCCAGGACATTCCGTTCGTCCCGAACAAGCGTTTTGGTGGCGTCTGCCTGGGCGGCAAGATTGCGCCGATCTTCTACAACACCATGGAAGACTCCGGTGCATTGCCGATCGAGCTCGATGTGAGTCAGATGCAGATGGGCGACGTGGTCGAGCTGCGACCCTACGATGGCAAGGCACTCAAGGACGGCAAGGTGATTGCCGAATTCACACTCAAGAGCGACGTGTTGTTCGACGAGGTTCGGGCCGGCGGACGTATTCCACTGATCATCGGCCGCGGCCTGACGGCCAAGGCGCGTGAGGCGCTGGGCCTCAAGCCCAGTACCTTGTTCCGGCTGCCGCAGAATCCAGCCGAAAGCAAGGCCGGTTTTACGCTGGCACAGAAGATGGTCGGCCGCGCCGTAGGACTGCCGCAAGGGCAGGGCGTGCGCCCCGGTACGTATTGCGAACCGCGCATGACCTCGGTCGGGTCGCAAGATACAACTGGTCCCATGACACGTGACGAACTCAAGGACCTGGCCTGCCTGGGCTTCAGCGCCGATCTGGTGATGCAGTCGTTTTGCCACACTGCTGCGTATCCGAAACCGGTGGATGTGAAGATGCACCATGAGTTGCCGGATTTCATCAGCAATCGCGGCGGTATCAGTCTGCGGCCCGGCGACGGCATCATCCACAGCTGGCTCAACCGCATGCTGCTGCCAGATACGGTGGGCACCGGTGGCGACAGCCACACCCGTTTCCCGATCGGCATCAGCTTTCCGGCCGGCTCCGGCCTTGTGGCCTTCGGTGCCGCCACCGGCGTGATGCCACTGGACATGCCCGAGAGCGTATTGGTGCGTTTCAAGGGCAAGTTGCAACCGGGCGTGACGCTTCGTGACCTGGTCAATGCCATTCCGCTGTATGCGATTCGGGCGGGCTTGCTGACCGTTGCGAAACAGGGCAAGAAGAACATCTTCTCCGGCCGCATTCTGGAAATCGAAGGTCTGCCAGATCTGAAGGTCGAGCAAGCCTTTGAACTCAGCGATGCATCGGCCGAGCGCTCGGCCGCTGGTTGTACCGTCCATCTGGACAAGGCGCCGATCATCGAATACATCAACAGCAATGTCACGATGCTCAAATGGATGATCGCCAACGGTTATTCGGACGTGCGCACGATCGAGCGGCGCATCAAGGCGATGCAGGCGTGGCTGGCAGATCCGGTGCTGATGAAGGGCGATGCCAGCGCTGAATATGCGGCGGTCATCGAGATTGATCTGGCGGACGTGCACGAGCCCATCGTGGCCTGCCCGAACGACCCGGACGATGTCAAGACTCTCAGCGAGGTGTCCGGAGCCGTGATCGACGAAGTGTTCATCGGCAGCTGCATGACCAACATCGGTCATTTTCGGGCCGCCTCCAAGCTGCTGGAAAACAAGCGCGACATCCCGGTCAAGTTGTGGATGGCACCGCCAACCAAGATGGATGCCCAGCAATTGACCGAGGAGGGCCACTATGGCGTGTTGGGTAGTGCCGGTGCGCGTATGGAAATGCCCGGCTGCAGCTTGTGCATGGGCAACCAGGCGCAGGTGAAAGAAGGGGCCACCGTGTTCAGCACGTCGACGCGCAACTTCCCGAATCGGCTGGGCAAGAACTCCAATGTCTACCTGGGCTCGGCCGAACTCGCGGCGATCTGCTCCAAGCTCGGACGTATTCCGACCAAGGAGGAATACATGGTCGACATGGGTGTGTTGACGGCGTCCAGCGACACCATCTACCAATACCTGAATTTCGACCGTATCGATACTTTCACCGATGCGGCTGCCAGCGTGAAAGAGACGACGAGCGCCTGATAACCCGCATATTCGAGAAACCCGGCGGGACTGCGCCCGCACGGGGTTTCGAGGACCTTTTCGGGCGCGTGCCATCGGTCGATGGTTCGCGGCCGGCTCGGATGACAATGGGCGACGGGGTGGGCCGTGGCCAGTGGTGCCGAGGTGGCACTCCACGGCTTACCGATGACATACCACGACCCTGTACGGGTCCAGGCATCCCATGAAGAACAAGACCCTCGCGACTTTGCTCGCATTGCTGGGCGGCCCGGTGGGGCTGCATCGGTTTTATCTCCATGGCTTGCGCGACAGATGGGGCTGGTTCATGCCGGTGCCTACCCTGGTCGGTGTGGCGGGGGTGTTGCGGGTGCGCCAGTTTGGGGTGGATGACAAGCTGGGTTGGCTGCTGTCACCGTGGCTGGGTTTTAGCATTGCCGCTTGCGCATTGGCCGCCCTTGTTTATGGCCTGTCGTCGACGGAGCGCTGGAATCAGCGTTTCAATCCGACTGCAAGTGCCGATGCGGCAGCTGGCCACTCCAACTGGTTCACCATCTGCATCGTGGTGTTGGCGATGCTCGTGGGTACCACGGCATTGATCACGTCACTGGCATTGACATTCCAGCACATCTTTGAATTCCAGAGCTTGACCTAGCCGTATTGCCAACCGCAGGGCTATTTCCTGGCGAATCAGCAAGGCTGCTTGTGCGCAGTACGGCGATGCATCCCAATTGATGGCCGTAGAGCTTGCCGTTACCCATATAATGGAAAGCTTTTCAGCGTGTTGCTGGCCGGGTGGCCATGTTACGTGTCTCAACGCCGAAATATTGGTGGGAAGTAATTTCCGCCACCCCCGAAGGAATAATCATGGTCGTCATTCGACTCTCCCGTGGTGGTGCCAAGGCACGCCCGTTTTTCAATATTGTCGTGGCCGACAAGCGTACGCGCCGTGATGGCCGTTTCATCGAGCGCATCGGCTTTTACAACCCGATCGCCACGGCCAACGAAGAAAGCATCCGCATCGCCCAGGACCGCATGACGTACTGGAAGAGTGTTGGTGCCCAGGCATCGCCGACCGTCGAGCGTTTGATTCAGCAAGCCGCCAAAAAGGCTGCCTGACTCGTCGACCCGCGAGGTCCATGACCTGCCTGGGTCATGACCCGCATCCCGATGCCCCTACCATTTGATTCCGTTGACCTTCCGGCCGATGCCGTGGAGGTCGGGCGAATCGGTGACGCCTGGGGCGTCAAGGGCTGGTTCAAGGTATTGGCCTTCAGCAACCAGCCCGAAGCACTATTCTCGGCCCGGCAGTGGTATCTGCAGCCGCCCGATCGTGGCGCCAAGCCTTTTGACGGCACCTTGCTCATGCGTATCCGCGAAGCCAAGGAGCATTCCGGCAGTGTCGTGGCCAGCGCGCAGGAGATCGATGATCGCACCGGTGCGGAAGGCCTGCGCGGAGCACGCGTCTTTGTGCGGCGCTCCAGTTTCCCCAGTACTGATTCCGACGAGTTCTATTGGGTCGACCTGATCGGGCTCGACGTGGTCAATCGCGAAGGTGAATCACTGGGGCAGATCAGCGAACTGATTCAGAACGCAGCTCAGACCGTGCTGGTGATGCAATACACGGCAGGCGACAAGGTCCAGGAGCGCATGATTCCCTTCGTCGCCGCCCACGTCGATGCGGTCGATCTTGCCAGCAGGCGCATCACGGTGAATTGGCAGACTGACTACTGATCGCCGATTGCGCCATGCGCTTTGACGTCATCACGCTGTTTCCCGAGTTGTTCGTGCCGATGCTGCAGGTCGGAGTGACGCGCCGCGCATTCGAGGCCGGGACACCCGAGGTGTGTTTCAGCAACCCGCGCGATTTTGCGCAAGGCAACTACAACCGCATCGACGACCGTCCGTTCGGCGGCGGACCCGGCATGGTCATGATGGCCGAGCCCTTGCACCAATGCCTGCAACATGTGCAGGCGCAACGTGGCGACGATGTGCCGGTCGTGCTTTTCTCGCCGTTGGGCGCTGCGCTCAACCACTCGGCAGTGCAGCGTTGGTCAAGCAGCCAGGGCGCGATCCTTGTGTGTGGGCGTTACGAGGGCGTGGACCAGCGATTTATCGACGCCCATGTCGACGAACAGATCAGCCTGGGCGATTTCGTCTTGTCAGGCGGCGAAATCGCCGCCATGGCCTTGCTCGACGCAGTGGCCCGTTTGCAACCAGGTGTGCTGGGTGATGCGCAAAGCCACCAGCAGGACAGTTTCCATCCGCAAATTGACGGGTTGCTCGATTGCCCGCATTACACCCGGCCGGAATCATGGCGCGACCAGCGGGTGCCCGATGTGTTGTTGTCGGGTCACCACGCCAATGTCCATCGCTGGCGGCGGGATCAAAGCCTGCTACTGACGCAGAAGTTGCGTCCGGATCTGCTGGCGCGGGCGCGGGCAGCCGGGCAACTCGATGCGCGCGACGAGCACTGTCTGCGTTGTTCGCTGAATCCGTCGGGCTGATCCTTGCATTCCACGGCTGAAAAGCCGGGCTATAATCCGAGGCTTTTCGATCCTCTGTCCGGCCGCAATCCGCTTTTGCGCGGGATGCCTTTTGCGTCATGTCGACGCTGGCGCGTACAAGATCCATTGAGGAAATCATGAACCTGATCCAAACCCTTGAGCAAGAAGAAATTGCTCGCCTCGGCAAGACCATCCCCGATTTCGCCCCTGGTGACACCGTTGTCGTCAGCGTCAAGGTCGTTGAAGGTACCCGCAAACGTCTGCAGGCTTACGAAGGCGTCGTGATTGCCAAGCGCAATCGCGGCCTGAACAGCGCGTTCATCGTGCGCAAGATCTCCAGTGGAGAAGGCGTCGAACGCAGCTTCCAGACCTACAGCCCGCTGATTGCCGGTATCGAAGTCAAGCGCCGCGGTGATGTACGCCGTGCCAAGCTGTACTATCTGCGCGATCGCAGCGGCCGCTCGGCACGTATCAAGGAAAAGCTGGCACCGAAAAAGATCGCAACCGCCGCCGCATAAGTCGCAACGGTACCGATACAGGCCGCCTCCAGCCATTGCGCGAGGCGGCTTTTTCGCTTTTGGAGATTGTGCATTTGTCCTCGGCTCGTCCAATTCCAGCGCTGTCCAGCCTGCCGAATTTCGATCCGCGCCAGGTGCCGGTCATCGGTGTCGATTCGCATCTGCCAGCGATCGTGCCGGCTGAATTCAGTGCGCAGGCTTTGCAGCAGCGGTTTGTGCAACCGCGCGTATGGGTGCCCGAGTTCACCGAGGAGCCCCGGTTTTCCGATCGCGCGCCGACGCCGGCGTCGGTGTTGCTCGCTATCGTGGCGCGCGATGAACCCATGGTGCTGCTGACCCAGCGAACCGCGCATCTGTCGAGCCACTCCGGGCAGATCGCCTTTCCGGGCGGCAAGCACGATGCCACCGACCCGGATCTGACCAGTACGGCTTTGCGCGAGGCGCACGAGGAAATTGGCCTTGACGCGGCCTATGTGGATGTTCTGGGAACCCTGCCGATCTATCGTACCGGGAGTCAGTACATCGTCACGCCGGTAGTGGCCTTGTTGCGCGAAGGCTTTGTCTTTGAACGCAATGCGCATGAGGTGGATGACATATTCGAGGTGCCATTGGCATTTTTGATGAACCCTGCCAATCACCGGCATCATGTGGTGGATGTCCAGGGTGTTCGGCGCGAATGGTTGTCGATGCCCTACCAGCAGGGGTCGACCGAACGATTTATCTGGGGCGCGACGGCCGGCATGTTGCGCAACTTCTACCGCTTCCTGTCGGCTTGATGCCACTTGCAGTCAATTGATCCCGGCCTTGCCGGCTCTTGAGACGGGATCAGCACGTATCATTCCGGCATGAGCTTTGTTGCCATACTGATCGCCTTGTTGCTGGAGCAGGCTCGGCCGGTCGGCCGTGGCAATACCGTGCATTCGGCATTGCGCTACTGGGTCGGTTGGTGTGGACGCACCTTTGATGCCGGCAAGCCCTACCAGGCCGGCCTCGCATGGAGTGCGGCGGTGTTGTTGCCGGCGCTTGTCGCGCTGACTGTCTACTGGCTGCTGGCGGGTTTGACGGATTGGCCACTGGCAGTGGTGTGGAACATCCTCGTTCTCTACCATTGCCTGGGCTTTCGGCAGTTCAGCCACCATTTCACTGACATTCGCGACGCGCTGGAGGCTGGCAACGAGGCCCAGGCACGCGAGCGACTGGCCCATTGGCAACATGGTGATGTCAACGATTTGCCAAGGAGCGAGATTGTTCGCCAGGTGGTTGAACATTCGGTCATAGCGGCGCACCGCCATGTGTTTGGCAGCCTGGCCTGGTTCTCGGTTCTGGCAGCCTTCGGCTTTGGTCCGGTGGGCGCCGTCATCTATCGCCTGGCCGAGTTTGTGCCGCGTTACTGGGCGCGCGAAAAATCAACCCGGATCCGACCCGTCAGCGAGGCGGCGCAGCAAGTGGCGAGCGATCTCTGGCATCTGCTGGACTGGTTGCCCGCGCGTATTACTGCCGTCGGGTTTGCCGTGACCGGAAGCTTCGAGGAGGCCATCGACAACTGGCGCCAATACGAAAGGCGCGCGCGGGTGACCAATGACGGGGTGATCCTGGCCTCGACGGCCGGCGCCATCAACCTGCGCCTGGGCACAGTATCCGAACCCACCATGGCGGACGCCAACGGCGCATCTGATGGCAGTGGCACGATGCGCGCTTCAACCATGAATGCGGGCATGGAGCCGGAGGTCGGACACCTGCGGATTGTCGTGGGCCTGGTATGGCGCACCGTTGTGATGTGGATGGTGTTGTTGGCGTTGCTTAGCCTGGCGCGTCTGCTGGGCTGACGCTGGTCGCAACAGGCGGTCAATAACGGGATTGGGACAATTCGGCGAACAGTTCACCGTAGATCCTGTATCTGTCGGCGCTGATCGGGTTGTCCGCACTGCCGCCTTGCGTCGCCGCGATGACGGCGCAGCCGGGTTCATGCAGATGGGTGCAGTTGTAGAAGCGGCAATGATCGGCATGTGCCGATAGGTCGGGCATATACCGGGCCAGTCGCATCGGATCGATATGGCGCAAGCCGAACTCCTGAAAACCTGGCGAGTCGATCAAGGCCGAGCTGTGGCTGTCGTCGATCCAGTACCAGGTGGTGCTGGTCGTCGTATGTTTGCCCGCGCGCAGAGCCTGGGACAACTCGCCGGTCAGGATGTCCAGGCCGGGGACGAACTTGTTGATCAGCGTGCTCTTGCCCGCACCTGACGGTCCCAGCACCAGGCTGGTCTGATGCTCGAGTTGCTTCTGCAATGCCCGCAACTCGTCCGCACCCGCAGTCCTGAACGAAATCGGCTGCACTGCGTATCCCATGGCCCGGTAGGGTTCAAGCCTTTCCCAGGCCCGGGCAAATGGTTCGACCAGATCACTCTTGTTGAGCACGATCAATGTCGAAATACCCTGCGCCTCGGCAGCAATCAACGCGCGTGAAAGCTGGTGGTTGGAGAATACCGGTTCGGCCGCGAGCAGCACCAGTACCAGATCGAGATTGGCGGCAAATGACTTTGTGCGTATGTCGTCCTGACGGTAGAAGAGGTTGCGCCTTGGCTCGATTTTCTCGATGGTCCCTTCGTCTTGCGAAGCCTGCCACTTCACCTTGTCACCGACAACGCCCTGGCTTTTCTTGCCACGTGAGTGACAGATGACGCGTCGACCATCGGTCCCCTCGACCATGAAGTGACGCCCATGGTTGGCGACGATCAGGCCGTCGTGCAGTTGTACACCTGCGTTCAAGCGGCCACCTGTTTGGCTGCGCTCACTGGAGCACCTTCGCCCTTGCGAGCGGCCCGGCGTTGCCCATCAGGCATCCATGCTTCGCTTTGCGGGATTTGCCTTGGGGCGGCGCTGCGGCTCACTGGACTACCCTCCCGTGCTACGCACTGCGGGACTATTCGCCTTGGGGCGGCCCTGCGGCTCATGCAAGCAGACTGTCTACAGCTGTGGCGCACTGAAAGTCGGTTTCCGAGATGCCCTGGACGTCATGGGTGTTGAAGCGCACGACACAGCGGTTGTAAGTGACGAGCAGTTCAGGGTGATGGTCCGACACATGCGCCACAAATGCCAGCGCATTGACGAAAGCGATCGTCTGGTAGTAGTTGGCGAACCTGTAGGTCTTTTCGATGGCCACGTCGGCTTCTTCGCCGCGCAGTGTCCAACCCTCCAACTGGGCCAGTTGCGTCACGATCTCCGTAGCGGTCAGCGCACGCCGTGCAACCGTCGACCAGTCCTTGCTCTTGATCATGCTGTTCACTTTTGCTCCCGCGGTGTTCAGGTGGCCATGCGCGCCAGGCGCTCGATCGCCGGCGGATGCGAATAATAGAATTTGACGTAAACCGGATCGGGCGTCAGCGTTGATGCATTGTCTTCGTATAACTTGAGCAAGGCCGAGGAAAGATCGGTGCGGCTGGTCTGTGCCACGGCGTAGGCATCGGCTTCGAACTCGTGTTTGCGCGAAAGCTGCGCAAAGACAGGCGACACGAACTGTGCGAACACCGGCACCACCATCATGAAGAGAAGCAGCGCCAGCGCGTCATTGGGCGCACCCGCAAGCATATTGGGCCGCACGCCCAGACCGGTATAGAACCAGACCTGGGCCGACAGATACCCGAGCAATGCGAAACCTGCAAGGCTGAGCGCAAACATCGACACAATGCGCTTGATGATGTGGCGATGCTTGAAATGCCCCAGTTCGTGGGCCAGTACGGCATCCACTTCGCCGGGCGACAACTTGGCCAGCAGCGTGTCATAGAAAACCACCCGCTTGGCTGCACCGAATCCGGTGAAATAGGCATTTGCATGCGCGCTGCGTTTGCTGCCGTCCATGACAAAAAGACCTTTGGCGGCAAAGCCGCAACGGTTCATCAGCGCTGTGACGCGCGTCTTGAGTGTTTCGTCGTCCAGGGGCTTGAACTTGTTGAACAGTGGCGCAATGAAACTTGGATAGACCATCAGCAAAAGCAGGTTGAAACCCATCCAGACAGCCCAGGCCCACAGCCACCATGTGGATCCGGCTGCACCCATCAACCACAGGATCAGTGCGGCAATCGGCAGCCCGATGACTACACCAACCAGGGTCGATTTGAACAAGTCGGCCAGCCACAGACGTGGCGTCATCTTGTTGAAGCCGAACCGTTCTTCGATGACAAAGGTCTGATAAAGCGTCAGCGGCAATTCGATCAGTCCGCCGATCAGGGAAAAACACGCCAGCAGGGCCAATTGCTGGCCCATGCCAGGACCGAACACACCCAGTAACAGGGCATTGAGCAGGTCGAGACCCCCCAGCAGGGTCCAGCCCAACAGGACCGCGCTGCCCAGGGCCAGTTCGATCAATCCAAGCCGGGTCTTGGCTACGGTGTAGTCGGCGGCCTTCTGGTGGGCCTGAGGTGTCACCTGCTCGGCGAATCTCGCTGGCACGGTGTTGCGAAAGCGTGCGACATGCCGGATCTGGCGCGAGGCCAGCCAGAACTTCAGCAACATGCCTGCCACCAGCACAAGCACGAAGGCCATTGTCAGCGCAGGATCGGGTGAGAAAGTTCCGTCAAACACGGGTCGAGTACAGCGAAGGGGACATGGCGGGAAGTTTAGGGGCAAATCGAAGCCCAGGTCGGCATGGGCGACAATCGCCGCCATGGAAGAAGCTGCTGCCATGCTGGAGAAATCGGACCAGAACCTGGTTTGGATTGATTGCGAGATGTCGGGCCTTGAGCCGACCAAGGAACGACTGCTGGAAATCGCCGTCATCGTGACCGGGCCAACACTCGAGCCGCGAATTGAAGGGCCGGTTCTGGTCATTCATCAGAGCGATGCCTTGCTCGATCAGATGGATGCCTGGAACAAGGGCACACACGGCAAGAGTGGCTTGATCGACAAAGTGCGCGCATCGACCTTGTCCGAGGCCGAGGTGGAACGGCAGATCCTGGCTTTTCTGGCGCGGTATGTGCCCAAGAACTGTTCCCCTTTGTGTGGCAACACGATCAGCCAGGACCGGCGTTTCCTGGTCAACTACATGCCCCGACTCGAGTCCTTCTTCCATTACCGCAACATTGACGTCAGTACGCTCAAGGAGCTTGCCAAGCGCTGGCGCCCCAAGCTGCATGGAGGCTTCAAGAAGCAGCAAAGCCACACGGCACTGGCCGACGTGCACGAGTCCATCGATGAGCTGATTTATTACCGGGAACACTTTCTTCGCATGTGCGATTAGGTAGAAACCCGCATCCATGCCATAATCGGCGGCTTCGCTACCTACCTGACCGTTAGCGAGATTGTGCATCTCCCCTCACACATCGGGCCTTCTGTATAAAACAGGCCCCTCAAGAGTGCAGCCCCTGGCTGCCGCCACGCTGGATGGCGCTGAGTTTCGTTTGATGGTTGATGTTTTTTTTGACCATTGACGACAACACCGCACTTCGTGGGGTGTGATCGTGTGAGATCTATATCATGAACGACGCATTTGATGTGCACGGCGCTTTATCGTCCGAGCAAAACCTTTCCTCCGATTCGGCAAACGTGGCCCCGGCCGTGCATCAGCCTGAATTCACCGAGCCCTCCGACGTGCCGGCAGCTGATGCTGTCGACGCGGTAGTGGCCGAGGAGCCTAACGGATTCCAGAAAATGGGCCTGGCGCCCGAGCTTTTGCAAGCTGTGCGCGACCTCGGATTTACCCAGCCAACCTCTGTTCAGGAAAAATGCATTCCTTCGGCGATGCAGAACCTGTCCGATGACGGCAAGTCGGCAAAATTCACCGACCTGATGGTGTCCAGCCAGACCGGAAGTGGCAAGACCGCTGCCTTCCTGTTGCCTGTGTTGCACACGCTGCTGGCGCAGCAAGCCAAAGCCCTGGCCGACGAGCGTGCCGAGTTCGAACGTGCATGCGCCGAGGCACAAGAGCGCGGCGAAGCCGCTCCCAAGCGTCCGCGCCGCAAGGACCCAACCAGCAGCCGCAATTTCAAGGCCGCCACTCCGGGCGCGCTGGTACTTTGCCCGACGCGCGAACTCGCGCAGCAGGTGGCGCAAGACGCCATCGACCTGGTGCGCCATTGCCGGGGCCTGCGTATCGCCAACGTGGTGGGCGGCATGCCGTACCAGTTGCAGATTGCACGCTTGCAAAATGCCGATCTCGTGGTGGCTACGCCAGGCCGCCTGCTCGACCTGCAGCGCTCGATGCAACTCAAGCTCGATCAGGTGCAGTTCCTGGTGGTGGAC
>Ga0154020_10002045_pt1 | contig 24578 bp, 22 predicted proteins | sample Klosneuvirus_201_FD_109709 | JGI IMG/M metagenome (GOLD analysis project Ga0154020, IMG submission 109709) | Active sludge microbial communities from wastewater, Klosterneuburg, Austria - Klosneuvirus_20160825_MG | ecosystem: Engineered > WWTP > Aerobic digester > Activated sludge | place...
CAACAGACTGGTAAAAGTTATTACCTTGACCTGATAAGTCGTCCCATTGGGATACTCCCCCGCTACCCATAACAGAATCAGAAGCACACCACAATCTTAACCCACTAATAGACGAGGGGAAAAATTGAGAAAATGCATCTGGCAACCCAATAAACAAAAACAGGATGAAAATATAGCGCATTAAATATAATTTATTGTATTGTAAACAATCCTTTAATTTGATTTATAAAAGTATTCAATTGCTTAATGTTATCGTTTTGAGGCAGTATCAAATCCTCAGAATAAAGACAAGTGTATAAAATTTCTTCGAGTTCTTGAGTATCTTCCGGATTAAAAAAATATGCATTATCAGGAATTTGCTCTCTATGAATAGGTATATCTGAAAGGATAATTGTTTTTGCTAAAACTTTGGCGTCTTCTACAACCGTACTCCAACCTTCAAACTTACTTGGCTGTATAACTGCAATAGAATTCATCATTAAAGACAATTGCTCCTGTCTTGGGATAAATCCAGTCATTAAAACATTTTTTGAAATTTTATTTTCAGATATAAAATCCATTATCGATTTAAAATAAGATGCATTACGATGGTCATTTTGGGCTCCAGTAAACACTAATTGCAAATGAGGCACCTTGTCCTTTAAGCGAGTTATGGCCTTTAGTACCACCATGTGATTTTTATGCTGCCAAAATTGATTCGCTACAATAAAATAAGGGGTATGAATAGAATACTTTTTTTGAACTATAGAAAAATCAGGCAACTTATCTATAGCAACATGCGATACAAATTGAAGCACATATAAAGAAGCATTGGTATTGGGATACATTTTTTTAAAACTGAGCATAGAGTCATTGCTGGAAAAGACTATTTTCTTGGCATATGTAGCTATATTAGCAAAATCAATATCTCTCTTATTTATTTCTTCTTGAGAAAATAATTTCGGCAGGTATTTATGCTGCAAATCATAAATCCAGTATATAATATCACAATTAAGCTCTAAATCATTTAAATACTCTGTAAAAGGATAAATAGCATCTATATTGTGCGCATTAATCATTCTGGATAATCGTATATTTTTTCGAAACACAACTCTATAGAGTTTTAAAAAAACTTTATAAAAAAAACTACAATCATCAATATTATGAAATAGAATATTGAAATGTTTTATCTCGTATAATATTTCTTTTGGTGTTTTATTGTTATAAAAAATCACCAATTGGGGTCGCTCGTTTTCTTTTAAACAATTAAGTGTTTTAATAATATTAAGAATATAGTACAAACCTCCCACCCATCCATAATCACCCAACAATAAGAGTCCTATTTTTTTTTGCTTCATTTACAAATAATTCTTAACAACCCCCATATAATACGATTCATATAGAATTTAACCATTGCCAATACTTATTAAGTCCAGATACTAATTCTACTTTTGGAAAAAATCCATAGCTTTTAATTAAAGAAATATCAGCTCTCCAATTAATGGGATCTCCTTCTCTGGTAATGCCATTAAATTTAATAACAGCTTCAGGTTTAATTATATCTAAAAATTTTCTAACAGCGTGTTCTATAGTAGTTTCTATTCCAGAAGAAACATTAAATACATTTCCTTGAAATAGATTAGATTGAACAATAATATCAATCGCTTGCATTAAGTCTTCTATATAAATAAAATCACGAGTTTCTTTACCTGTACCGTGCATCTCTATTACTTTACCAGAGTTAGTTTTTTTATATACATCCCAAAATAATTGTTTTTTAAGTTTTGGCCCATAAGCAGAAAAAACCCTTAATGAACATGTAGGGATTCCGAATAATTTAAAATATTCCTCACAAACCTTTTCTGCAATTAATTTATGATACCCATAGGGAGATAATGGATTAAAGGAGCTATTTTCAGCTACTGGTAATACCTGAGGGTTCCCATACACTGCTGCACTTGAAAAATTTAAAAATTTACAAGCTGGATTATTTACTCTAATTGCTTCCAGAATTTTAAATACATTCATTACATTTAAACGATGGTCAAGCATTGGGTTTGTAATAGAATAATTTACTGTTGCAGCTCCGGAAGCATTAATACATAAATCATATTTTTGGGTTGAAAACAAGCTATCAAAGTCAGGATCCTTATCATTCAATAAAAAAAAATTATGATTCGATAACTCTTCACTAAATATATCACTAGAAAAAACATTTACTCCTTTGCCGTGAAAATATGCTACTGCATTTGATCCAATAAATCCCGACGATCCAATAATTAAAATATTCATTTCGATTTTAAGAATTTAATACAACATATAGCCCTAGAATGTGCCGCTCCATCACTCATCTTACCTATACCTGTATGGGGATTAAAAGATTCGCAACTATCCGTTTCCTCCTGTGTTGAAAAACACCAACCATTGCTATAATATTTAAAAAAATCTATTTTTATTACTTCTCCAAATTGAACAATTAATTTTATTATTTCGTCTAGCATTTCTCTATTAAATTGTTGAAAGAATCCATGATTCTGGTATTTTCCATAAGGAAAAGTAAAAAACAACTCTCCGTTAGTTCTTAACACTCGGATTAATTGGGTGACAACAATCAAATAGTCTTTGTTTTGAAGACGAGTGTTGTTATTACTCTCATTCCACCCATAAATAGCATTATCCATTCCTATATGCTCTAGAGTAGACTGACAAATTATTGTATCAAACACTGAATCTTTAAACAACAAATCCCTCAAATCTCCATAGATATATGAAATTCTTTTATGGTTAAAATTTTCCAACTCGGGAGAGAATGTTTGGATAAAAATATTTTTTTTCACCAACAGAGGATGATTAATTATATATTCATAATTAAAAGTAGATCCTGCATCTAATATAATTTTATGAAGTGGATTTATATTGGCTAATAGCCAAGGGTATTCAATAATTCGTTCATCAACACCATATCCATACAAGTCGGGAAGATTATTTTTTCTAAAATAACACAGTACTTGCTCTTGATATAAATAGGTTGAAATTAAATCCATCTTATATTCGGCATACCCAATAGACCAAGGTTCTCTTGTTTTAAGATATGTATTTATTCTTCTTCGTTTGTCAATCTTTCTGTACGTTTTTTTTAAAAAAGAAATTATTTTTCTAATTTTCATCATTAAAATCTTTCTTTTGAACTATATTTCTTTACTGCACTGATAATTGTTTTAACTTTTAATTTATGGCTTTGGGAGTTTAAATTAAGAAATTCAAATTCTCCAATATCAAAATTTTTTAAAGGGTGTTTAATGCCTATTATATATCTATTCTTTCTTTCTTTTAAAAAATCTTGATCCTTTTGGTTTGGAAAAAGATCGAGAATATCATCCTTCGCTATCCAAAAATTTTCCATAGCCAAGTAATCAATATCCATATGCCCGAATGATTCAAGTGCATCCAATGGTGTTTCGACAATGGCTTCACCATTCACATTAAAACTTGTATTAATTAAAACAGGAACTCCGGATAATTTATAAAATGCGTTTATTGTATCGTAAAAATTTTTATTATCCTCTACACAAACTGTTTGAACCCTAGCAGTAAAATCATTATGAACAACTGCAGGTATGTCTATATGTGCTTTGGGTTTAGTCTTTGGTATTAATAACATAAAAGGAGAATCGCATGGCAATTCAAAAAAATTATTCACATATTCTTTTAAGCAAGCGGGTGCAAACGGCCTAAACGGCTCTCTGTGCTTTATTCGCTCATTCAAAATTCCTTTCATCTTAAAATCAGTTGGATTTGCTAAGATTGATCTGTTTCCTAATGCTCGGGGGCCAAACTCTGATCTACCATGAAACCTGGCAACAATTTTTTTCTCAACTATAGCTTGTGCAATTTGCTGATGAATGTTGCTACACTCTATATACTTAATTCCCCTTTTTTGTAACATTTTTTCTATTTCATCTTTTGGGTATACTCCTCCCAAAAAGGAGGTAGATATCTTTTTAGAGGATATTTTATTAATTTGGTAAGCTACCATTTGTGCCGCTCCCACACATGTTCCGTCATCACCTGAAGCTGGATAAATATAAATTGCATCAAGTCCACTTTCTTGCCTTATTCTTTCATTCATTAAACCGTTCAACGCCACCCCTCCGGATACAACCAAGTTTTTTATACCAGTTCTACGTATAGCTGCTATAGCAAACTGAACGCCTATCTTCTCTATTATATATTGTACAGAGGCGGCCAAATCAAAATGAGCTTGCTCAAATACTTGCTTGTTATTTGGGCTCGGAACAATTTTCTTAAAAAGTTCGGTAAAATTATAATACTCATGGCCTGGGCAACCAGGAACAGGCTGTAAATTAAAGTATTCGTTTTCATTAAAAACAACTTTCAAAGATTCATCGATTGAAAATATATTTTCGAAAATATTTTTAAATTCAGGTTTTCCATAAGCGGACATACCCATCACCTTAAATTCATCGCCTAATGAATAACCTAAATATTGTGTTACGGATAAATAAAATATTCCTAAACTATTTGGCCAGTTGGTAGCTGATATCTTATTTATTCCCGAATCATTAGCTTTAAATACAGATATAGTTTCAGACTCCCCCTGACCATCAATAACCAAAATTGTTGCATCTTTAAACCCTGAGCTGAAATAAGCACTTGTTGCATGGCAGGTATGGTGATTAATACAGGTAATTTTAATGTTAGGTAATAGGTCTCTAACCATATGTTCTATCTTCTTATACTTAACTGCCCAATTAAAATACCAAAATATTTTTTCTCTTGCCTTCTGTCTATTTGTATCAGCAATATTTTTCTTTTCAAATTCCCTGTCTATCAAATCACTTAAGCGTGTTTTTTTATACTGGTAATAAATACAATCAGGCAATGATTCAAGCAATAATTTAAATATCATGTCAGCACATTCAGGAACAGCTACATCCAATTCATTCTTTAAAGTGCCACTAATAAATTCTTCGGAAACAAAATTCAACGCTACATTACACAAATTGTAATTATTGTTCTTTGCATACTCTTGGCATTTAATCAAAGCTCCAATAGGAAAGTGTGAATCATGTTTAATATTTGATAATCTTTCCTCTGCAATTGCATATAAAATCTCTCCATTATATTCATCAACTATACAACAAGAGGCGTCGTGTCCAAAGCAATTTATACCAATAACAGCTTTTTTCATTTTTTTAGAAACTTTATTTTTACCAATACCCTTTTAAAAAGTGATCTTTTTTGTGACGAGTAAAAATTGATGAATTTTGAGTAAAAATCTAAATTTATTCCACTATTGTTTTTAACAAAGATTGTTTCAGCCAAATAGGGTCTTTGTGATATAGTTGAAAATGTATGGTTCACACCGCTACCATCAAAACCAATATTCCATACTAGAGTTTGGGTAGGAAAAACGCATAAACCATTTCTTTTAAATACAGAATAGTACCACCGAATACTCCATGAGTTATTTCCATGATTCAACATGCCGACATAATTATAATCTCCTAAATTAAACCTGCTTTGCAAAAATTTATTTTCAAGAATATTATTTTTTTGTTTCATTTCATAATCAAAAACATCCCATTTATTTTTCCATGTTGCCCAGCCCCATGAAGATGTTAATGGAAGGAGGACGGTTTCTGCAATTCCTCCATTATCAATGGAAGGCATATAGGCATTAATGGAGTAAACATTATCTCTATCTGAATATGTTGCTAAGCCTTCATTCATATATTTCAAAAACCCCTTTGACAAAATTAAATCATCTTCAATTACAATTACTTTTCCAAATTTATTTACAACATCTGTTACGCCTTCTATTATCGAATTTGCTAGTCCCATATTATTATCTCTTTCATAGATATGAACCTTTCTACACCATTTTTTTTCTTTAATCAGTTTTTTAACATCTATTATTTTTTGTAACTGCTCTACAGATGCACCCTCTTTAGGTCCATCTGCATAAATAAATAACTCTGATTGATTTGCCAGATCATTTTCACATAATGACTGTAAGCACTGCTGAGTGTGTACTGGTCTATTATATACAAATAGCACTATGGGTGCCAAATTATTTTGCATATTGTTTCATTCCTTTCTCCCAAAAATATGGTATAATTTTTTGAAATAAATTTGATCCAGAAAAAAAATCTACGTTTTTATTGTTGATAAGTTCTGTAATTGACTTTGAAACCTCCTTAGAATTAATTAGTGTGGAGTTAACAAAATCAGAGCTGCTTATTTCATCACTAAGCCATTCTTTGAACTCACGTTTCTTAACCCACATATCAATTGGTGAATTAAACCCAATTTTATTTTTTCGTGCAATAATTTTTTTGGGAACAATGTCCTTTAATGCATCTCGAATAATTGCTTTAGAATATCCACCCCTAATTTTCGAATCGTAGGGGATAGAAAAGGCGAATTTCAAAATTCTATAATCTAAAAATGGCATTCTGATTTCTACACCACTCATCATGGAATAACGATCGTAATTCCTTAATAACGTTGGAAGTATATTTAAATATGTTGACGCATACAGTCTTGAATTCAAAAAGTCTAATCCCGGAAATTTTTTTTGAATGTTATGATTTCTAGAAATTTTCTTTAACCAGGGGTATTTATTTATTAACGCAAATTTAAGTTTATTGGTGTAGTTCTTAGTAGGCGATAGATACATATTTGAAACAGCATCAGCAATCTCTTTGAATGAAAATAAGTTAGGCAAAGAATCAATTAAAGCAAAATTTACGTCAAAAGGATATCCCCCAAACAACTCATCTGCTCCATGTCCGTCAATTGTTACTTTCACTTTTTCACTTACTTTTCTATAGAGTTGAACAAATGGAATTGTGGGTGCATAATATATTTCCTCAAACATGTATGCCTGTTTAAAAATATTATTCAGTTCCTTTAAAGGATCAATCTCTATAAATTCGGAATTAATATTCAAATAATCTGTCACAGTTTTAGCATATTCTGTCTCGTCTAATGCAGTGCCTGAAAATGTTGCAACAAAAGCATGTTGCCAATCCACATTAACGGAGTTGCTTTTAGCAATATAATTCATGGTACAAATAGTAGCACTAGAATCAATTCCACCACTTAAAGCAGTACCAATTGCTACATCCGATCGCATTCTTATTTTGCAGGCATCTATGAACAATTCTCTAAACTCCTCTACTTGATCGCTATATTTTTTTGGGACAGAGATAATTTCTTCAAGGGGAATCCAAAATTTACTTATAGAAAGTTTACCATTCTTATAAATTCCAAAACTACCTGCAGGAAAACGCACAATATCCTGAATTAAGCATTTTTCAGTTGCTTCATAACAAAAGTTATCTTTTTCCGCTAGTGCAAAAGTTACTCTATCTATTTTTAGCTCTTCCATTAGTGGATAAATCGCTTTCATCTCAGAAGCAAATATGAACTCGTTTTTTAAAAAAGAATAAAACAATGGTTTTTTTCCCAACCTGTCACGAGATAAAAACAATTCCTTCTTTTGTTTATCCCAAATAGCAAATGCCCACATACCATTGAGTTTTTGTAAACACTTTTCTCCCCATAATATATAGGCATATAGAAGTACTTCGGTATCCGAGTTACTTTTAAACTGACAACCTAGTATTTCCAATTCAATTTTTAATTCCTGGTAGTTGTATATTTCGCCATTAAAAGTAATTACAAATCGGTCGTAAACCTCCATTGGCTGTTTTGCAGAATCAGTAAGATCAATAATTGATAATCTTCTATGTCCAAGCTTAACTCCTTCGGTTTCCCATATACTATATCCATCCGGGCCTCTATGGCTCAATTTATTAAGGGCATTTAGAAAAATTTCTTTAGGTATTGAATTGCCTATGAAACCTAATATTCCACACATAGATGACACAAATATAATATTAACTTAGCAGTTCAATTTTTTAGAATGAAATATGAAATCAAACCTACGAGTAAATTCTCACTTAATTTTAAAGAGCTATGGGAATTCCGTGAGTTATTTTATTTTTTTACTTGGAGAGATATTAAAGTCAAATATAAGCAAACTGTACTAGGGGTACTTTGGGCCATTCTTCAGCCATTTTTACTCATGTTGGTATTTACCTTATTTTTTGATATGGGATTAGGCATATCTTCCAACAATATCCCTTACCCTGTATTCGTTTATTCAGGCCTTCTTCTATGGAATATTTTTTCCTCCGGACTTGCTTCAGCCTCTCAAAGTATGGTTTCCAATTCAAATATCATTAAAAAAATATATTTTCCAAGGCTTATAATCCCTATCTCCTCTATACTTGTTTCCCTTTTTGATTTCATGATGACATTCATTGTGTATGTAGGAATATTACTTTACTATAGACAGTCTGTTCAGCTAAACATTCTTATATATCTGCCCTTAAGTATTGTTGTCACTGTAATGACAACATTTGGTTTAGGGTCAGGATTCGCTGCATTGAATGTTAAATACAGGGATTTTCGTTACATAATACCTTTTTTCATACAACTATTTTTATTTATCACACCTGTCATTTATCCTGTTAGCATTGTTAAATATGAGTGGGCTAAGCATTTACTATCATTAAACCCCATGACAGGTGCTATCGAATTATTTCGGGCATCCATTACAAACAATGATTCGGTTAATTCAACTATGCTACTTACCTCTTGCATATCTTCTGTAGTACTATTTTTGCTGGGTTTATTTTATTTTAGAAAAACTGAAAGTTATTTTGCTGATTTTGCATAAATGAAGCCTATATTAGAAATTAAAAATATTTCCAAAAAATTCATTATCCATCATGAAAAGAAACAATATTTAAGTCTAAGAGATTCTATATCTGCTACTTTTAAAATAACCAGAAATAATCATAAAGAAATTTTTTGGGCACTAAAAGATATATCATTTAATGTATATCCAGGAGAATCAATTGGCATTATAGGAAGAAATGGTGCAGGAAAATCTACGCTATTAAAAATCCTATCAAAAATAACTCCTCCCAGCCTGGGAAGAATTATATCAAGGGGACGAATTGCTAGTTTATTAGAAGTAGGAACAGGTTTTCATCCTGAACTTACCGGTAAAGAAAATATATTTTTAAATGGTTCTATTCTTGGAATGAAACGAAAAGAAATTCAAAATAAATTTGATGAAATTGTTGATTTCAGTGGTGTAGAGAAATTTCTTGATACTCCTTTAAAACATTACTCCAGCGGAATGCAATTACGTCTTGCATTTGCAGTTTCTGCGTTTCTTGAGCCAGAAATATTAGTGATTGATGAAGTTCTTGCTGTAGGAGACTCTGCATTTCAACAAAGATGCATAAATAAAATGATGGAAGTAGTTAATACCGGAAGAACTATACTGTTTGTATCTCATAACTTTTCAGCTGTAAAGGCATTATGCAAAAAAGTTATCATGCTTAACAATGGCGAAAAAATATTTGAAGGAGGTATAGATGAAGGAATGCAAATATATAACTCACAAAATGTGCTAAGTGATTCAATTATTGATTTAGGAAGTATAAAGCGCACATGGTTAGCAAGGGAAATTATCTTTAATACACTTATGTTTAAAAAATATCCTTTTCATTACGGCGAGCCAATTGAATTTACTATTTTATTAAAAAGCAATACAACCTCCAAAAACAAAACGTTTCAAGATTTAGATATTGGAATAAGTATTGTTGATCTGTATCGTAATACAATAATACACATATCTAATAAGTTTATAAATCTTATTATGGATCATACGGATGACAATACACAATACTCTATTAAAATTGAAAACATACTAAAACCAGGCACTTATTACATCAATTTTTTCTTACGTACAAAAGATATAGTACAAGATTGGATTACAGAATTAATTCAATTCAGAATTGAAGGAGGGAATCCATATAATTACTTTGATACTGCTGCAATACAGGGTATGATCTTCCCTGATTATGAATTTAAATTTTTTCCATTAAAATAATTGCACAATAAATGTCTGCCATCAGTGAATATATTCGCATGTTTTTACACAAAGCAATCAATTTATTTATAGGCAAAAACCGGGCACTCCATTGGGTGGGTGACAATGTTGATAAGAAAATCATGTATTTGCAAAGCAATGGTTATTTGTATGAAACAGGTTGGGTAAATTCAATAAAGCAGAACCAAGCCATTGATAAAGATAATAATCCTCTTCCTTGGCTCACATTTCCGTTTATATATTTTATAGAATCTCGTCTAAAAAATCAGTTTTCTATTTTAGAATTTGGCTCGGGTTCATCTACAATATATTTTGCTTCTCTGGTAGGAAATATAATTTCTTTTGAAAACAACTCAGATTGGTATGCATTAATTTCCAAAAAAATTCCTAAACACGTAAAAATATGTCCTTACCGATCCGCGAGTGATATTCAAAATGTTTTAGAGAATGAAAATAAAAAATATGACATTGTGCTTATTGATAATTCAGATAACAGATTGCAATTGGCACAACTATGTTTAAACTATATTAATGAGAGTGGAGTTATAATTCTGGATGACTCAGAAATAAAAACTAATTACAAAACAATTGAATTGCTATTATCAAAATCATATAAAAAAATAGATTTTTATGGGTTAGCATCTATGATAACATATCAAAAATGCACAAGTCTATTTTATAAAGATCATAACTGTCTAAATATTTAATAGAATGAGGGATGAATAAACAGTTCCATCATATTAGCTATACGCTCCATGAAAAATCATATGAACATAAACATAATGAGGAAGAACTATCACGTTACAAAAATTGGTTTAGTAATAACACGACAGATGTATGGAGACATTTAAGAATGCTTGATTTTATAAATCCATTTATAAATAAATATCCAGATGCAAAATGGCTTACTATTGGTGATGGAAGGTTTGGTACAGCCTCTATGTATATTAAAAACAATAAAGGCACCTCTCTCTGTACCGATATTGACACATCTCTTTTGAAAATTGCAAAAGAAAACAACATGATTGAGAATTACTCATATGCAAATGCAGAAGCACTTCCTTTTGATGACAACTCATTTGATTTTTCATTTTGCAAAGAATCATTTCATCATTTTCCAAGGGCATATATTAGCATTTATGAAATGCTTCGCGTAAGTAAAAAAGCAATAATGATAGTTGAGCCAAGAGACTGGCTTCCTTCTCCCATTTTAAGAAGGATTCTTCAAAACATAAAAAATACAATTAAAAATAGTTTGTCCATCATGGTACCTCACCCCGACACGGGTAATTATGAACCAATTGGGAACTATGTATTTTCTATTTCAGAAAGGGAAATACAGAAAATAGCTTTAGGGCTAAATCTTCCAGCGGTTGCATTTAAAGTATTTCATGATATATATATACCCGGAGTAGAAATAGAAAAAGGTACCCAAAATTCACCATTATTAAAAAAGATAAAAAGAAAAATATTCATTAATAACCTTTTATATAAAATTGGGTTGCAGGGGAAAAACCGAATTACTGCCATTATATTTAAAGAGTCACCCACGGAGAGATTAGATACTGAATTAAGAAAGAGAAATTTTAATGTAATATATCTTCCCAAAAATCCATATATCTAATGGTGAATACAGCTTTGGAACATATTATTCACCCAGGAGGTCTTGTAAAGCGAAGATTACCGATTAATTATAAACCACAGGATGAACAAAAATTTAAGTCTGAGTTTCAAAAACAAATCACCCCTACTATTTTATATAAATTAACCAATGTGAATGTAACAGTAGACGGTATTGTCTTAGAAAAAAAAATTTCTATTAATGACCAATCCTTATTTCATATAGATCATAAAAATTGGATTACTTCTATTTATAGCCTTCTTACATATTTATTAAAAAAGAGAATAACACTTGATAAAAATGAATATATACTCGCATTTAATTATTGGGGAGATGGTTATTTTCATTGGATGACTGAAACTATACCCAGATTGGTAGCAATATCTGAAAGTATGAATAATTGCATATTGCTATTACCGCAATCATGGAATCAAATGTATAGCATGAAAACAATGTTAAAATCATTTTTCAAACCAGGCATTCCTTTTTCAAAAGATAATTTTCATATCAAAAGCATTGAATCATTTGAAAAAAAAGGAATCCAATTTATCCCATATAAAAATTATATGAATATAAAAAAACTTTCAATGCCCGGTCAAACTGCTGATACTGGCAATTATAATGAGCAGCTTATAAAGAAAACAAGAAATCACTATCATAATTATTATAAAAAAATCCTAACATTAAATTTAGGTGAGCTTATCTATATAAGTAGAAAAAAAGCAGAAAGAAGAAAAATAATAAATGAAAATGAGCTTATAATGTGTTTGAAGCAGTACCAATTTAAAATCCTTTATTGGGAGGATTACACGTTTGAAGAACAAATTAGTATTGCATTTCATTCTAAATATCTAATAGGTTTACATGGTGCTAATCTTACAAATATGATGTTTATGCAGGAGAATAGTTCTATTTTAGAAATAAAAATAGAAGGTGATTATTATAATTCTTGTTATTATGCACTAGCATCGGCTTTGAATCTAAATTATTTTTATCAATTTGCAAAAGACACAAACCCTAATCAAATAGAAAAAGATGAATACTATTTTCAAAATACAGATGCCTATGTAAACATCAAGGAGTTCGAAAACAATATAAAACTAATGATTGCTTATCAAAAAAAACAATAATGAGAAAAGAACTTTTGTACAATCCATTTTTACTTACAGAAAGAATTGGGGAAGAATTTGCAAGAAGAAAACGATTACGCAGATTAAAAGGCACTTCTGCTTCTAATCTAAATGAATCTCAAATTACATCACTTGAGTTTTTAGAAATTGCTAAAAACAATTATCCTGTCAAAGTAATATATGATATTGGTGGTAATATAGGTACATGGTCTCAACTTGCTAAGGCTATATTTCCAAATGCAATAATTCATGCATTTGAACCAATTAAAAAATTCCAAGATCATTTTCTAACAAACACTAAGGAATTTGGCAAAAGTGTAACATTGCACAAAACAGGGTTAGGCTCAAAAAATGGTACAGCATCTATAAATGTTGGTGGTGACGCATCCAGTTTTTTAGAAATTGGTTCTTTATTAACAAGTTTTTTTCCAACTGTAAAAAAAACAGGAGAAGAAATTGTAAATATTTCTATGTTAGATAGCTATGTTCAACAAACTAATTTAGCATTTCCGGATGTGATGAAACTTGATGTGGAAGGATTTGAGTTAGAAGTTCTTAAATCAGCCAAGGAATGTATGAAAAAATGCAAATACATTATTTTGGAAATTTCATTTGAGGAGCGGCATATAGGACAACCGCTTTTTCCAGATGTTGTTTATTTTTTAGCACAGCATAACTTTCATATATGTTCATTTCCCGCATTCATGCATCTTGCTCAAAAAATTTATTGGACAGATATCTTATTTGAAAACAGATCTATAAAATAGTTATTAAGCTAAGTACGATGAATAAGATATGCATTATTGTTTGTTATATTGGAAAATTTCCTGATTATTTTGATTACTTCATAAGTAGTTGCATTAATAATCCAACTATAGATTTTTTAATTTTTAATGATTACATCAAAAATGACTATATAAATAAAAACATAACATTTAAAAGGCTCTCATTACAGGAGTTTAATAATTTATCTTCAAGAAATTTAAATTTATCCATAAATCTCAGGGATAGTTGGAAGATCAATGAATTAAAACCCGCATTCGGAGTAATATTTAAAGATTATTTAAAAAAATATGATTTTTGGGCGTGGGCAGATTTAGATCTAATTTTTGGAAAAATCCGGCATTTTTTAACCGATGAGATATTAAATTCTTTTGATGTGATATCAACAAAGGAACATTGGACAGCTGGCCATTTTTGCTTATTCAAAAACAATGAAAAATGTAATACTATGTTTACTCAGAGCCCTAACTATCAATCTATATTTACATCTGATAAGTATACTGCCTTTGAGGAATCTTGCCACAGATGGGATGGTGATATATTTTCAATTCAATATTTAACGGAAAACAATATGCTTGTTAGTATGTTTGATCTAGTAAAAAATTTAGCAAACCTAGACTATATAAAACTGTTGTTAAAAGATAACATAAGAGAATACCCACAAGCGATTAACTATATATATAGTAATGGAAAATTGTTTGATAAAACAAATAATCAAGAGTTTTTCTATTACCATTTGCATACAATAAAGAAGATATGGCGGTTTTATATTCCTAAATGGAAAGATATTCCCAATGAATATATAATAACTTCCATGGGAATACAAAAAATAAATGAAGGAAGCGGAGTTTCTTTATTATTCTGGAAAGTAAACAGATTGAAAAACATATTGCCTAAAATATATAAAAGCATCCAAAATCAAACAACAATGGAATTGATTAGAAAAATATTTCATTTTTTATCTGCATTCTCTAAAGCTTAATGTTAATAATATCAAACAAACCCGGTCAACTTGGGAATAGAATCTTCGTTTTTGCGCATGCGATTGCATTTTCTATTGCAAATGATATAAAAATCATTAATCCTTCCTTTGATGAATACGCGTTGTATTTTTCCACAACTTATAAAAATTTACTATGCAGGCACCCTGTCTGTAATAACATTTTCACAGGTAAGTTTATAAGAAATATTATCTATCTCCTCTTCTATTACATTGCTGTAATTTTCAAAAAAAAAACCATGCAAAATAAGTGGGTAAAAACCTACTCTATTGATTGGAGTGAGTATATAGATATGAGTAACCATGATTTTATAGAAAAAGCAAAATCAACAAAATATATTTTCTTACAAGGATGGAACATTCGTGATAATACTAATTTTAAAAAATACGCAAGTGATATACGATTATTTTTTCGTCCATTACCAAAATACGAAATAACAATAACTCGTCTTATTCAATCAATTAGATCAAAACATAAAATCATTATTGGTGTTCATATCAGACAAGGGGATTATATAAAATTTGAAAATGGAAAATATTATTACACATCAGAAGAATATATAAGGCAAATAAATAAGGTTATTGCTTTATTTAATATAAAAGATTTATCTTTTTTAATATGCTCTAATGAACAGCAAGACAGACAATTGTTTAATCAAATACCTTCTTGCTATTATGGAACAGGACATATAATTGAAGATATGTACGCATTATCTAAATGTGACTATATAATAGGCCCTCCTAGTACTTTTACTATGTGGGCATCTTTTTATGGTAACACACCGTTATATATGATTAAAAATAAAGAATACATTTTAACTAAAAATGATTTTAAGTTATATATCTAAATCCACTAAATCAAAAGCGATTGATATGACTAAACTTAAAATATCTATAATTACTCCTTCTTACAACCATGGCAGATATTTAGAGGAAACAATAAAATCAATACTTGAACAATACTATGAAAGATTAGAATATATTATTATTGATGGTGGAAGCACAGACGAATCTGTTAAGATTATTAAAAAATACGAACAATACTTAACTTATTGGACAAGTGAAAGAGACAATGGTCAAAGTAGCGCTATCAATAAAGGATTAAGAAAAGCTACAGGAGATATAATTACATGGATAAATAGTGATGATATACTTTTACCAAATAGCTTAAATAAAGTATCTGAAATTTTCTCCAAAAATCCCAGCATAGACTTCATTTTTGGAAGGGCAATACTCTTCGGTAAAAAAATAAAACCAGTTCTTAAAATCGCAGAAACAAATGATCTGCACCTTAGAGCTTTAGCAGGCATGCCTTACTCTCAACCAGCATGCTTTTTTAAAAAAAACATTGTGAGCATATATGGTTATTTAGACGAACGTCTTCATTTAGGAATGGACTATGATCTTTTTGTAAGAATTGCATTAAATGCTAATATGCTAAGAGTTGAGGATGTATTTTCAAAATATAGACTTCATCATGAAAGTAAATCAATTACACAAAGTCTGTCATTTGCAAACGAATGGGCAATTGTGTTTAGTAAGGTCTTACGTTCTTTTTCTTTTACAAAAAATTTAATTGACGAAATGAAGCAACTGGGTTTATACTGTGATGGAAATGATAAATATACAACAAACAAATTATTTACAAAATGTGATATTGAAAAAGCATTTTTATATTTTTTAGAATTTCAGGTGCATTTGCATTATCATAATCTTAGCCTGATAAAATCTAAAGAGTTCACATCGTATATAAAAGAGTACAATTATGATTTTTATAAAACTGCTTCATTGAATGCAATTAAATTAAAATCAACATTCTTGAATAAATATTTAATAGATATATTAAGAATCTTTACTAGATAGTATGCCATTTTTTAGTATAATAATACCTACTTATAATAGATGCTCTTTTATCAGTAGTACAATTAATTCAGTTCTATGCCAGGATTTTAGTGACTATGAAATAATTATTATAGACGACGGAAGTACAGATAATACAAGAAATGTTATTCTAAATCAGTGGCCAGATCATCCATATATCAAATATGTATATCAAGATAACTCAGAGCGAGGAGCTGCCCGTAATGTTGGTATAAAAAAAGCAAATGGATATTATATTGTCTTTTTAGATTCAGACGATCTGATGCATAATAATCATTTACATGTTTTATATCAGTTAATTACAAAAAACCCTAATATTAATTTTTTTGCAACCAAGTATGATATTATTAGAAATAATAAAACGAGTACTTCATCTGTTACACGACTAAAGACGGGCATTTATAGTATAGACCTTTTTCTTGAGGGAAATCCATTAGCAGTTAATTTTTGTATAAAAAAAAACAACCCATCTCTATTCTTATTTGTTGAAGACAGAAAGTATTCCACCATGGAGGATTGGATTTTTCTTATTCAAAATTTAAAAATGGATGTGATACTAATTTCAGAACCTATAACTATTTCTCTTAACGACCATCAAGGCAGATCCATGCGTCAAAATAATCAACTAATTATAGAAAAAAAACTCAATGCGATGGAATGGATACTACAAAATATCGAGTTAAAAGCATCTCAAAAGAAAAAACTAAAAAGTTATTCTTATTATTTTTGCTCAATACATTCTTATATTGAAAATGAAAGGAAAAAAGCATTTAAATATTTATTATCATCTATTTGTTTAAATGGCATTCGCTATGTTCATATAGTATTGGGAATAAAAATTCTATTGGGATATAACTCTGTTCAAAAATTTAAATTAAGTGAATAATAATATCTTATTTATTACTTATTGGAGTTTCAATGATCCACTTATTCAAACATACACATTACCGTATATACAAATAATTAGAAAGATAACAAAAGGAACTCTTTATTTAGCAACCTATGAACATGACAATAGCATCGATTGCATACAGCAAGAAAAAATTAAAAAGAAATTGGAAGCAGAAGGCATACAATGGATAAGTTACTCTTATTCAAGGTTCGGCTTATATGCATTTGTGAATATAATATCAAGTATAATCTTGCTATTAAGATTATCTATTTCAAAAAAAATAGATACTATTCATTGTTGGTGTACCCCAGCAGGGAGTATTGGATATATTATTTCTGCACTTGCAGGCAAGAAACTCATCATAGACAGTTATGAACCCCATGCAGAATCAATGATAGAAAATAGGGTATGGAAGAAGGATAGCTTTGCGTATAAATTTTTATTTTTTCTTGAAAAGATGCAAGCAAAACATGCTCAAACAATAATTGGCACTACTGAATCAATTAAAGAATATGTTTTTTCAAAACATAATATTAAACTTGATAAATTTTATGCTAAACCGGCTTGTGTAGACCTTAATTTATTTTCATTTCAAAAAAAGAAAAAATTAGAATTAATTAACAAATATGACTTAAACAATACAATTGTTTGTGTATATGCAGGTAAATTTGGAGGTATTTACTTAGAAAAAGAGGTGTTTGATTTTTTTCAAACAGCATATGATTATTGGCAAGGGAAATTTAGAGTAATACTTTGCACATCTCATTCTATTCATGAAATTAAAAAATATTGTCAGGCATCTAAATTAAACGAGGATGCAATTACAAAAATATACGTACCTCATAATGAAATAGCCGATTATATAGGTCTAGGAGACTTTGCAATTACTCCCGTAAAAGCGATTCCATCAAAAAGATATTGCTCTCCTATAAAAGACGGTGAATATTGGGCGCTTGGTTTACCTGTTGTAGTTCCCCCTAACATATCAGATGACAGTGAAATCATAGAGCAACATAATATCGGTTCTATTTGGAAGTACTGGGATAAAGATGGCCATCTGAAATCAATCCAAAAAATTAATCAATTACTAACTACTTATTCTACTGATGAAATCTATAAAAAAATAAGATTAGTTGCTGAAACATATAGAAATTTTAGTGTTGCAGAAAAAATATATAAAGACATTTATAAATAATGAGCTCATCATTTAACAGTTGCATTCTTTGTAGCTCCAACAATCTTATTAATTTAAATAAATATAAGCATGCATATTTAACAAAATGCAAAGAATGCAAATTTGTTTTTTCAAAAATTCGGCCTTCTGAAGATGAATTAATAAAGCACTATACAAATTATCCATCTAATGAGGTCATATCATATATAACAGTAAGGCGGTATAATGAACTATTAGATCAATTTGAAGAATTTAGAAAATCAAACAATATAATTGATGTTGGATGTGGGGATGGTTTCTTTCTCGATGAAGCAAAAAAAAGAGGATGGAATGTATATGGAACAGAATATAGATTAGAATCTGTTAATAAATGTTTAGAAAAAGGGATTAATATAAAACTTGGCAAACTAACATCTCTGCATTACCCTATTGATTTTTTTGACATAATAACTTCATTTGAAGTAATAGAGCACATTAACAATCCCTCTGAAGAGATAATTGAGTTTAAGAAAATATTACGACCTGGGGGCATAGTATATATTACTACTCCTAACTTCAACTCGATGAGTCGATATTTTCTTGGCAGGAAATGGAATATAATTGAATACCCAGAGCATTTAAGTTATTACACTGCACTTACTTTAAAAAATGCATTTCAAAAAAATAATTTCAAACTGCTTAAATTCTCTATAACAGGGCTGAGCCCTACTCGGTTATTAAATAGCCTTAATAACAAAAAGGACGTATGGTTGAAACAAATAGGTAGTGAAGAAATGGTCCGACATAAGTTTGAACGAAAAAGATTTATGAAATTATTGAAACACATTATAAATTTCATGCTTACTTACACCCATACTGGAGATACGTTAAAATTTTTCTTTAAAAAACCCAATTAGAGTTATCGAAAATATCTAGAATATTTTTGAACTTTATTAAAATCATTAATAATAATGAATCCTGATATAAAAAAAGGAATCATAGGTATTCTCAACCTAACTAAGGCCCCAAAATTAGAAGTAGAAATAGCAACGGAAAAAGAAAAAAAGATTGCAAATATTAAGCAAAATAACACTAATGGATTTGATATAATATTTATTACTGCAGTCATAGGTTTTTTTACTAAAACATATATTACAAAGAACATAATTAATAAATTTTCAATACCAGAAAAAATCATAACTATATTTTTTGACTCCCATATATAAGGCCTAAACAACCCTGTAATAGTTGCTATAGGAAATTTAGACATTACACCAGCAAGGGTGGGGTCGTAAGTACCTAAATCAAATGAATTTCCTTGATAGTAATCTTGTTTTAAATCTTCGTAAGAAACATGCGCTTTCAATATCATACTGTCAAGTGATGAGTAATCACCTAAATTAGGGCTGACTAAAGTCCAAACAAAAAAACCAATACCAATTCCTAAAGAAAAAACTAACGGAACAATTATTATTTTTAAAATATAATTTTTAATTCCAACTATCTTATCCCAACTCCCCCAAATTAAAGAACCAGGAAAAAGGGCTATAAAAATATAGGGCTTAATAGAAATTAAAATTAAAGAAGATATTATTATCATTGTAACATTAATAAAAAGACTATTCTTATTAATAAAAATTCTATAAAACGAATAAGTAAACATACCTGCTGCTGCAATCGTCCATGAATCTTTTAACATACCAGACCCCCAAAACACAACAGAAGGCATAAATAATATTGCAATTGAAAACTTTACAAACAATTGAGGATATATTTCACAAAACATCAAATATAATTTCCAAACACCTATAAAAGAAACTATTGCCATTAATATTGATGCAACAATATAATTATTGAAAGCAATTAACTCTAAAAGAATATTAAACTTAACTACATTTGTTGCTTGGGTGTCTCCCCAATATATAGGATAGCCAGTCTTCAAATTGAAATAAGAAAAATTTTCATTTGATGTATCTCCTAAAAAAACTGAAAAAAAATTACTTGGTGATTGTAAAAGTAAATTGGCATACGCAACAGCAGATGAATGATAGCTGATTGTATCGCCCCCAGCTTTGTAGTAATAAACATAGGTTATACAAACAGCAATAGATCCTAAAATTTTTGCAAATAAGCCCCATATGAAAAACCTATAAGACGGATTTATTTTGATATACTTATTTTTTATGCGCGAAGCGATAGTAAATATCACTATAAGATAAAAAGGACATAACAACCAATCCCAATAAGTAATTATCATATTATTCATCCAAACAAAATTAACAATCAATGCTATATAATTGATGTAAATTAAACACTTATCATACACGATTAAAATTACTTTTGCATTCGCTTTGTCATATGCCAAAAATTCTATTTATAGGTACACATCGTCTTAACAGGTCTCCCAGTCAACGTTTTAGATTTGAACAATATCTATATTTTCTTGAACAGCACGGGATTAACTACGAAATCTCTCCTCTCCTATCTGAAAAAGATGATCTTATTTATTATAGTAAGGGCAACTATTTAAAGAAGATTGAGATTTTAATCAAATCATTTAACAAAAGAAATAAAGATGCACTAAGCGCCTATCATTATGATATAATATTTATACAACGTGAAGCATTTGTAGTAGGTCCGGCATATTTTGAGAGACTATTAAAAAAGACTGGGAAGAAAATAATTTTTGACTTTGATGATGCTATTTGGTTAAAAAATGTATCTGAAGCAAATAAAAGATTTGCATGGATCAAATTTCCATCAAAAATTTCAAACATTATTTCATTGTCAGATGTCGTTATTGCTGGTAATGATTATTTGGCAAATTATGCGAGTAAATACAATTCCAACATAAAAGTAATTCCAACAACCATTGACACAAACTACCACAAGAGATCAATTACACCGGAGAGAAAAAATCAAGTTTGTATTGGATGGACTGGTAGTCATACTACAATTCAATATTTAGATTACTTGATACCTACGTTAAAAAAAATCAAAAGAAAGTATGGTGATAAAATTTATTTTAAAATAATTGGAGATAGCAATTTTAGTAATGAGGAATTAGGAATTCAAGGAGTCAAATGGAACTTGAGCGATGAAATAGATCAGCTTTCCGAAATTGATATTGGCATAATGCCATTACCTGAAAATAACTGGACGTTAGGTAAGTGCGGGTTAAAAGGCCTACAATACATGGCATTAGAAATACCAACTATATTATCATCCGTAGGTGAAAATTGCAAAATTATAACAGATGGTGTAAATGGTTTTCTTGCAAAGAGTGAAAATGAGTGGATAGACAAACTCTCATTTTTAATTGAAAGTCCTGACATAAGAAGAGATATGGGAATTAAAGCAAGAAAAACTGTTGAAGATTACTACTCTGTAAATTCACAGAAGGAAAACTATATACGTATATTCAAAGAATTATTGAAATAACTAGCGGTCTATTATAAATATGTATTATTAAAAAAAGTATCTTCACAATTAAAAATTTTCAAGATGAGATCGCTATTATTATATATTGACCCAGGGATGGGTAGCTTGGCTGTACAAGTTATCATTGCCGGGTTTGCAACTTTTATGCTATTCTTTAAAAATACTTTCAGAAAAATTTTCTACAAAGACAAAAAAACTGCTAATCAAGAAGAAGAAAAAGAAAATCTAAATTCTTAGCATAATATAAAAGAATGTATTCGTTGAATATTAATCCTGCTTCTTTTCGTGACCCATCAGGATTTGTTTTTAAGCAAAATGCAGAAATCTACAGAGCTATTGCACCATACTATAGAAAGGAATATGATTTATTTATTCAATCAGGCTTATACGAAAATCTTAAACAAAAGGGATTAATTACAAGTCACATAGATTCAAAAAATATTTTAGATATTGAATTTTCTGATTACAAAGTAATAAAGCCTGTACAAATTCCTTTTATTTCTTACCCGTACGAATGGTGTTTCAGCCAACTAAAATCAGCAGCATTGCTTACATTAAAAATTCAAAAAATATGTTTAAAATATGGAATGACTTTAAAGGATGCCTCAGCATATAACATACAATTTATTGGCAATAAACCAATATTTATCGACACGCTATCTTTTGAACAATATATTGAGAATACTCCGTGGGTTGCTTATAAACAATTCTGCCAGCACTTTCTGGCTCCTCTTTCATTAATGGTATACAGGTCCGTTGACCTGATTAAACTTCATTTAAACTATGTAGACGGCATCCCTCTTGAATTAGCGTCTTCTTTATTACCTAAAAGAGCTATTTTAAACAGTGGCATTGCATCTCATATTCTACTACATGCTAAATTTCAAAAACGACATGGAGGCAATAAAAAAACAACGATAAAAAACAGAATATCAAAATCATCGTTTTTAGCATTAATACAGCATCTTGAAAATTGTATTATTGCTCTAAAACTCAAAACCCAAAAAAGCGATTGGGAAAAATATACTAGCTGTAATACTTATTCAAAAGAAACGACAACCTTAAAAGAACAAACCATTACTAAATGGCTTGAGCACAAAGGGAGGTTAAACACAATATATGACTTTGGATGCAACACAGGTCATTACTCGTTATTAGCTGCAAAATTTAGTGAGTTAGTTATAGCAATGGACTCAGACCATAGCTGTATAGAACAATTATTTTTAAATAACAAACTAAATGAAAAAATACTTCCACTTGTTTTTAACTTATCGTCACCATCTCCAGGTATAGGATGGGCTAATCAAGAACATTCTCCCATTAATAAAAGAGGGAACGCAGATATCGTACTTGCTTTGGCATTAATTCACCATTTAAGAATTAGCAACAATGTGCCCTTTTCAAAAATTGCACAATATTTTGCTCAAATATGCCACGATTTGATTATTGAGTTCATTCCTAAGAATGATTTAATGGTTCAACAAATGTTGACATCAAGGCAAGACATATTCTTCGATTATACATTAGACAATTTTACAAATGAATTTGAAAAATCATTTATTATTAACGAAAAAGCAATATTAGAAAATAATGGGAGGATACTCTTCTTTATGACACGAAGAAAAAAATGATTTCACGTTTATTTAAAAATATTCCTTTCTACGCTTTTTTAATAGTCCCCATACTAATATTATTTCTTTACGCACATAACTATGCTACTGCGTCATTTCACAGCACCTTTAGAAGCTATTTTGTAAGTATGATGGCATCAACCATAATCTTTACTATCTCATACATAGCTTTAAATAAGGAAATACATAAAGCAGCTGTCATTACTGCCTTTATCATGACAGTTTTATTTTTCTATGGGTTTTTATATGAATTAGCTGAAAAGTTATATTTCAAAGGGTATTGGCCATTTACTGAGATACATAGATTTTTAATATTATTAATTATAATATGTATAATACTGATTTTGTTTTTTCTATTTAAAAGAAAAAAAACATTCAAATCTTTCACTTATTACAGTAATATATTTATTTCAATGCTACTTATTCTAAATTGCTTTAATTTATTTTCATATATATTAAAAAATGATAGTTCTACAATTGTAGAAAAAACTAATGACTCCCAATTGGTCAATGACTCATTACCTGATATATATTATATTATTTTAGACGGATATGCTAACGATTCTATCCTTTCTAAGGCATATGGCTATCAACAAAATTCCCTCACTAAATATTTAACAAAAGAAGGATTTTTACTTATGCCCTTAAGCAGAACTAATTATATATCCACTACCCCATCTCTTTCCAGTTCGTTAAATCTAAATTACTTAGATTTTACTGTAGGTAAAACAAGCGAGAATATTATATATGACAATCAAGTATCTAAGTATGTTAAATCAAAAGGTTATAAAGTTGTACATATACGATCAGGATATTCTGTTACAAGAGAAAATTATAATGCAGATACTATAATAACATTGAATAATCTTGGAGAGTTTGAAAGAACGCTAATTCAATATACTATTCTGCGACTTGATGATGTACTTGGATACACTAGATACAGGACATTAAAAGAACAGCTTTCGGTTATGTATGGTATATTTAAAATCAAATCTCCTAAATATGTTTTTCTCCACATAGTGTCGCCACATCCCCCATACATATGCGATGAGTTTGGAAATTTCAAA
>Ga0154020_10002046_pt1 | contig 24558 bp, 20 predicted proteins | sample Klosneuvirus_201_FD_109709 | JGI IMG/M metagenome (GOLD analysis project Ga0154020, IMG submission 109709) | Active sludge microbial communities from wastewater, Klosterneuburg, Austria - Klosneuvirus_20160825_MG | ecosystem: Engineered > WWTP > Aerobic digester > Activated sludge | place...
CGCGCACCGTCCAGTGGCCCGCCGGCAGCGCCAGACCGCCGCTGACGCCGGTGCCGACCGTGATGGCCGCGCCGGCCGGGAGCGCGTCGCGACCCCCTGCGGGTCGCCCGCCGCTGGCGAAGGCCCACAGCGGCAGCGCCAGCGGCAGCGTGGCGAGCAGCCACAGCGCGAGGCGCGCCGGGCGCCACGCAGCGGCGCGCTTGCGCTCGCGCCGCGCGACCAGCCACGCCCCGGCCAGCACCGCCAGCGCGACCCCCGCGATGAGGCCCAGGACCTCGAGGCCCAGCCAGGGCACCGTCTGCTTGCCGAGGCGCCAGCCCAGATCCGGGTCGGGTAGATAAAACCGACGATCGACGTCGGTCCACACGTTGCCCGAGCCCTGCAGCAGCCAGCGCACGCCCGCCGCAGCCAGCGCGAGCGCGGCAGGCAGGGCGGCCCAGTAGGGTCTTCGCGACGTCATGAGGCGGTCGACCGATGCCCTGCTGGCGCCGCCGGTTACAGAGGCTGCTAGAATGATCGTGAATGCGCGTCGCCATCCTGGTCGTGATTCCGCTGTGGCTGTCGCTGGCGACATCGCAGGCGCAGGCCAAGGACACGCCGCCGCCCGCGCCAGCGCCCGCGCCAGCGCCCGCGACGCTGCGCATCGCTGCGGTCGGCGACGTCATGGCGCACCGGCTGCAAGTGGTCGCGGCGTGGAATCCAGCCTGCAAGTGCCACGATTTCCGCCCCGTGTTCGCGCAGGTCAAGGACGTGCTGTCGGCCGCCGACCTGGCCATCGGGAACTTCGAGACCACCCTGCCGGGCAAGGACTTCACCGGCTATCCGCGCTTCGGCTCGCCCGATGCGCTGGCGGCGGCGCTGGCCGACGCCGGCTTCGACATCCTCACCACGGTCAACAACCACTCCCTCGATCGCGATGGCGAGGGCGTCGTGCGCACCCTCGAGGTCCTGAAGAAGCTGGGCCTCGGGCGCCTGGGCACCTTCGCCGATGACGCAGATTATGCGCGCCGCCGCGTCACCGTGGTCGAGCGCGGCGGGCTGCGCATCGCCATGCTGGCGTACACCGAGATGACCAACATGATCCCGACCCCGGCCGGGGTCTTCGTCAACCGCATCTCACCCGAGCTGCTCACCGAGGACCTCGCGCTGGCGCGGCGCAAGAAGCCCGACGTCATCATGGTCTTCTTCCATTTCGGCGAGCAGTACACCCGCGCCCCCAACGCCCGCCAGCGCGCCGCCGTCGAGCTGGCCTTCCGCGAGGGCGCCGACGTCGTGCTGGGCAGCCACCCGCACGTGCTGCAGCCCTACGAGCTCAGGTCGATCAAGGACCGCTTCGGCCGCGAAAAGCCGCGGCTGGTGGCCTGGTCGCTGGGCAACTTCGTGTCCAACTACCGCATGCGCTTCGCCGACGGCAGCGCCATCCTGCACTTCTCGCTGGTGCGCGACGCCGCCGGCGTGACGGTGCCGACCGACGTCAGCTACACGCCGATCTGGACCTACGGCGAGCGCGACGGCGACAAGGTGCGCTTCCACGTGCTGCCCATCGAGCGCTTCGCCGACAACGCCAGCGCCGCGCTGAAGCTGCCCGGCAAGGCGCTGCGCCGCATGCTGCTGTCGCTGGCCGACACCGAGGCGCTGCTGGGCCCGCGCCCCGACGCCGCTACCAGGGCTCGCGCATCGCGATGAAGTCGTAGGGGTAGCCCCACGCCGGTCGCGAGGCGTCGTCGAGCAGGCGCAGATCATCGGCGCTCAGCTTGACCTCCAGCGCCTTCAGGTTGTCGCCGAGCTGCACCACCGTGCGCGCGCCGACGATGATCGACGTGACCTCGGGGCGCGCCAGCAGCCAGGCCAGCGCGACCGCGGCCGGCGTGGTCTCACGGCGCTGCGCGACCTCGGTCACCGCGGCCAGCACGCCCCAGCCGCGATCGTTGTCGAACTGCTTGTAGCTGTCCTTCCAGCTCTCGAAGCGTGACCCCGCGGGGGCGGGCTGGCCGCGCTGGTACTTGCCCGACAAGAAGCCGCGCGCCAGCGGCGACCACACCAGCACGCCGAGCTGGAAGGCGCGACAGGCCGGGATCATCTCGCGCTCGCAGTCACGCACCGCCAGCGACCACTGCAGCTGCAGCGCCTCGTAGCGCTGGGTGCGCAGGGCCTCGGCGCGCCACAGCGACTCGGTCAGCCGGTACCCGGTGTAGTTCGAGCACGCGACATAGCGGACCTTGCCCTGGGTGACCAGGTCATCGAGTGCGCGCAGGGTCTCGTCGATGGGCACCGCGCGGTCCTGCATGTGGGTCTGGTACAGGTCGATGACGTCGGTGCCCAGGCGCTGGAGTGACGCCTCGCAAGCCTCCATGATGTGCTTGCGTGACAGCCCGGAGTCGTGTGGCCCCACCGGGCGGGTGCCGAAACCGATGGGAAAACGGCACTTGGTGGCCAGCAGGACGCGGTCGCGCTTGCCCTTGATCCAGGCGCCGGTCAGCTCCTCGGAGCGGCCCTCGCTGTAGACGTCGGCGGTGTCGACCAGGTTCATGCCGGCGTCCACCGCGGCGTCGAACACGCGACGCGCCTCGTCATCGGGCGAGGTCACCCCGCGCATGAAGGTCTGCGACTCGCCGAAGGTCATGGCCCCGAGCGAAAGTGCGCTGACACGCAGCCCGGAGCGGCCCAGACTTCTGATCTCCATGGCCCGAGCATACACCCGTGCGACAATCGGCCTGCCATGAGCTGGGCGCCGTTCTGGCTGTCGCTGCAGATCGCCGTGATGGCGACGCTGATCGCTGGCGTGGTCGGCGTTGCGCTGGCCACGCTGCTGGTGTCGCGGCGCTTCCCGGGGCGCGATCTGCTGGGCGCGCTGGTGACCGCACCGATGGTGGTGCCACCCACGGTGCTGGGCTACTACCTGCTGGTGGCGCTGGGTACGCGCAGCTGGATCGGGCGCACCTGGGAGGCCATCTTCGGCTCGCCCATCGTGTTCACGCGCACCGGCGCGGTCATCGCGGCCTCGGTGGGCGCGCTGCCGCTGGTGGTGCAGGGTGCGCGCGCGGCGCTGGACGCCGTCGATCCGACCCTGATGGCGACCGCCCGCACGCTGGGCGCGACGCGCACGCGGGCCTACTTCACGGTGTGGCTGCCGCTGGCGCGCGGCGGCGTGGCGGCGGCGCTGATGCTGGGCTTCGCGCGCTCGCTGGGCGATTTCGGCCTGACCTACATGGTCGCGGGTGATCTGCCCGGCGAGACCCAGACCGCGTCGATCGCGATCTACAACGCCGTCAACGCCGATCGTTACGATGACGCCCTGGGCATGGTGCTGGTGCTGACCGCGATCGGGCTGTTCGCGCTGTATGGCGTCGCCAAGCTGGTGCGCCGGGAGCGCGCGACATGAAAGCGGCCCGCACCCTGTCCGTGCGCGCGCGTGTCGAGCGCCGCGGCACCCGCAAGGTGCCCGGCTTCACGGTCGCCATCGACCTCGAGGTCGCGCCCGGCCTGACCGCGCTGGTCGGCCCCTCGGGCGCCGGCAAGAGCACCGTGCTGGGCGTCATCGCAGGGCTGCTGCGCCCGCCAGACAGCCGCGTCACCCTGGGCAGCGAGGTCTGGCTGGACTCCGACAGCGGCGTGTTCGTGCCGCCCGAGCGGCGCGGCGTCGGCCTGGTGTTCCAGTCGCTGGCGCTGTTCCCGCACCTGACCGCGGCCGAGAACGTCGCCTACGGCATGAACGGCGAGCGCGCCACCCGCCGCGCCCGCGCCGTGGTCATGCTGGAGCGCTTCCACGTCGCCCATGCCGCCGATCGCGCCCCGGCCACGCTGTCGGGCGGCGAGGCCCAGCGCGTCGCCCTGGCCCGCGCCATCGCCCGTGACCCCCGCGTGCTGCTGCTCGACGAGCCCTTCGCCGCCCTCGACGAGGACCTGGCGCGCGGCCTCGGCGACGACGTGCGCGGCCTCATCGCCGAGCTCGGCATCCCCGCCCTCATCGTGACCCACCGCCGCGAGGAGGCCGCCCGCCTGTGCGACCGCACCATCACCATGGCCGGCGGCCGCCTGGCCGAACCGCGCCCCGCCAAGCTGGTCGCGATCTAGCGTGATCTGGCGCGATATTCGCGGGATCTCGCACGCGCGGCTCACTCCGCCCTGATCAGGCCGAGCTTGCCGAGCGGGATGCGCCTCCGCTGCCAGGCAGCGCCCGCCGGGGCGAAGCTGGCGATCTCGAGTGTCTGGCCGCACTCGGCGGCCAGCACGACGCGGTCGGGTGCGCTGCCCAGCAGGCGGGTCACCGGCAAGGGCACCGGGATGGGCGCCTCGACCGAGAGGTCGGCTGCGATCCGCCGCAGCTGGTAGCTCCCGGCCGCACAAGCCGCTGGCCCTTCCAGCAGCCACAGCCCGGCGTCGAGCTCGACCGGGTCGCCGAGGCGCACCGGCACCGCGATGCTGCGCCCGCTGCTGGGCTCCAGCACCGCGCCGGCGCCGGCGCCGCTGGCCCACCACAGACGCCCACCCAGCATGGGCACCAGGTCCTGGCAGCAGCCGGGGACGCCCACGACGGAGCTCTCGCCGTGCGCGAGGTCGGTCACCAGCACGCCCTCGGGCGTCGTCACCAGCGCGGTCACGTCATCGGCGAACACCACGCGCGAGCCGGGCCGCAGCGGGTGGTCGACCGCGCGGCGACCGCTGGTGACATCGCTGATCACGAGGTGCGCCTGCCCGGTGCCGCTGATCCGGGTCGCGACCCAGCGCGCCTGCGGCGACAGCGCCAGCAGGTCGAGGCCGTTCTCGGGCCCGGTCAGCTGCAGCACCGGTCGCGCCGTCGCGAACCGCAGCGCACCGCCGCGCAAGGCGGCGTCGAGGTTCACCGTCGCCACCGCGCGCAGCCGCGGCGTCATGATGGCTCCGCTGACCGGGAGCAGCGTCAGCTGGCCGCCGACCAGCGACAGCGTGAGGTCGCCGCACTGCGCGTCCTGCAGCGCTGGCGGCGTCGCGATCAGGAGCTGCCCGGTGCTGGGCTCGAACAGCCGCACCGACGCGCCCGGCGCCAGCGCCAGGATGGCGCGGCCGCCCAGCACCTGCTGCGGTGGGCCCGGGCACAGCTCGCGGGTGAACTCGCGCGGCGGCGGGCTGGTGCCCCGGGGCGTCAGCCCGTGCAGCTCGAACATCGTGGCCGGGACGCCGCCTTGCCTGTGCAGCTTCTCGTGCACGACCCACAGGGTCTGGTGCGGATCGTCGATTGCGACCAGCTCCTCGACGACCCGGCGCGGCAGTTGCCAGACCAGCTCCAGGGTGTCGAGCGCGAAGCCGGCCAGGGTGAAGACCCCGCCGCGGTCGTCGCGCGCGGACAGCGCCAGGACCACCCGGCTGCCCACGCGCGCCTGCTCGATCCGCGGCAGCGGCGCCGGCGGAGGTCGTGACAGGCAGCCGCTGCTGCCGCAGGCGACGAGGGCTGCGCCGAGCGCCGTCACCGCCGTCATCGGCTTCATCGGCGCCGCCGCCTTCACCGCGTCACCGCGACCGGGCCAGCGGTTGCCGCGAGGCCACGCCCTTGCGGCTGCTCAGCCACAGCGGGACGCCGACCGCGAGCGCGATCGCGGCACCCGCCAGCGCCACCTTCTCGCCGCGCGACAGCGGGGCGCTGGGGCGGTCGTCGCCCCCGGGGCCGTCGCCGCCCCCGAGCGAGCCCAGCCCCTCGGCGGCCTTCTCGGTGCCGGCGCGCACCAGCATGACCGCCAGCAAGGTCCCGACCCCGACGCTGGCCAGTCCCCGTCCGATGCTCGGCAACAGCGACCCCGCCGCCCGCATGCGCACCCGGACACCACCCGCCGGCACCCAGATCTGGCTGCGTGCGCTGCGCAGCCCGCTGCCACCAGTCGACACCGTCACGCGCCCCGCCGGCAGAAACAGCGTGCACGGCGTGAAGCAGCGCGCCTCGACATCGGCGGCCTGCGCGCCGACCGCCTGGCCCGGCGCATCCTCGGGGACCCAGCTCTCCAGGCGCACCCACTGGCGCCGCCCGGTCGACTCGATGAGCAGCGGCTCGCGCCCCGGCCCAGGCTGGTCGGCCTGCTCCAGCACCTCGGCCGCGCTGCCCGCCGCCGGCAGCCCCTGCGCGCCGGCCGTGGCCGCCGTCACACCCAGCACCCCGACCAGCACCGCCGTCACGCAGCTCGCACGCATGTCGCGCGGGATTGCATTCGCCATGCCCGCAGCAGGTCCGCGAAATCCGCGCCGGAGAGGCAGATCTTCACCGCTTCAGCTGACGGGGCGCGCGCGGGAGTGTAAGAATTCGCCCATGAAGCGGCTGACCCTGGCGTCGTCGTTCGTGCTCGTCCTCCTCGCCACCGGCTGTGACTCCAGTCCTGCCGCCGGCGACGACGATGCTGGCGGCGGTGGCGACGGTGGGACGACCAGCGATGGCGGCACCGTCACCAGCGACGGCGGCACCGGGTACACCGAGACGGTGTGCAGCGATCCGCTGGCGTCGCTGGCCGATCTGCAGGCGGCCTACCAGAACACCGCGGCCGGCATCCGCGCCGCCGCGCTGGGCATCGCCGACCGGCGCTACCCCATCGGGCGCCTGTTCATCGAGCACGAGACCGACAGCGACCTGGCGCGCTGGTTCCAGACCACCGCGAACTTCGCCGGCATCCTCGACGGCTTCGATACCGCGGTGCACGAGGGCCAGCACGGCTGGGACATCAGCATGATCGCGAACGGCCGCTGGCCCTACCGGATCCGCGAGGACCTCATCATCCGGCCGCTGCGGCTCACCAACTTCGCGCGCAGCGAGATCGTCGCGCTGCACGTCGACGCCGCCAACGACTTCTACCTCAACGTCTATCTGACCGGGCAGTCGGGCACCCAGGGCTTCAACAACCTGCTCGACGAGTACAACGCCTACACGCACTCGCTGGCGTCGCGCTACTGCACGCGCGACAGCCTGCCCGGCGGCACCCGGGTCACCGCCCGCGACGGCATCTTGACCATGATGTACTACGTCGAGCTGTACCTGAAGGTCGCGCGCACCAATCACCCGGCCGACTACGCCGCCATCAAGGCCGATCCCGAGCACGTCCGCCTCATCCTCACCATCTGGGACCGCGCCGAGTTCTGGCTGGCGCGCAGCGCGAGCACGGCGTCCCTCGGCATCAAGGACGCCACCATCCGCACCTGGGTCTACGACCCCGCCAACAAGATGGAGATCGACCTCCTGCGCACCCCCTGAGTCGGGCTACCATCGGGACATGTCGGACGCCGGGGACGCGGGGGATGGCCTGCAGCAGCGCCTGGAGCAGCTCGAGGCCTGGGTGCGCAGCGCCAACGAGCGCAGCGAGCGCAACGAGAAGATGCTGGCCGAGTTCGGCCGCATCCTGGAGACCCTGACCAAGATCCTGGCCGCGCGCGGCAGCCTGGAGCCCGGCCACGTCAGCGTGCTCGAGAAGCTGGCCAAGCACGCCGTCCTGGTGCGCGAGCCGCAGCTGCAGCTCAGCGCCTACGACGACAAGTACACGCTGGAGAACTCCGAGGTCGACTGCGGCGCGCGCATGCACCTGTGCCACGGCCGCTGCTGCTCGTTCAACGTCAAGCTGTCGGAGCAGGACCTCACCGAGGGCAAGGTCGCCTGGCGTATCCACCAGCCCTACCTGATCGCGCAGACCCCGCAGGGCTACTGCGTGTACCAGGCCCAGGACACCGGCTTCTGCGGCAACTACCACTACCGCCCGGGCGCCTGCCGCACCTATGACTGCAAGGAAGACCGGCGCATCTGGCTCGACTTCGACAACATGATCCCGGCCCCGATGCCCGACGGCCTGGTCACCATCAGGCGCACGCCACCGAAGCCCGGGGCCTAGCCCGGCCTAGCCCCTGGTGTCCGAGACGCCACCCACGTCGCCGCCGGACTCGGGCGCGAGTGACGTCGACAGCACCGACGAGCTCTTGCGCCAGGCCGCGCGGGCGCCCGGTGTGGCGCCGCCGTCCGACCTGGTCGGCACCACGCTGGGGCGTTATCGCATCCGCGCGCTGCTCGGGCGCGGTGGCATGGGCGTGGTCTACGAGGCCGAGGATCCGGGCTTGCAGCGCAGCGTCGCGCTCAAGGTGCTGCGCGGCGAGAGCCTGGGCGATGCCGCACGCCGCGCCCGCTTCCTGCGTGAGGCCCGGCTGGCCGCGGCGGTCACCGGCCCCGAGCTGGTGCCCATCTACGAGGTCGGCGAGGCGGGTTCGCAGATCTATCTGGCCATGGAGCTGGTGCGCGGCTCCACGCTGCGTGCGCTGATGAAGCCGCCCTTGCCGCTGGCGCGCGTGCTGGCGCTGGCGGGCGGCGTGGCCCGCGGCCTGGCGCGCGCCCATCGCGCCGGCATCGTGCATCGCGATCTCAAGCCCGAGAACGTGCTGGTCGACGGCGACGGCGCCGACGCTGCGCCGCGGCTGACCGATTTCGGGCTGGCCCGTCTCGACGACAGCACGCCAGTGTCGGGCGATGCCGCCACCGCGCAGCTCGAGACGCGCGCGGGCCAGCTGGTGGGCACGCCGGCGTACATGTCGCCCGAGCAGGCCCGTGGCCGCCCGGTCGACGCCAAGACCGACGTGTTCTCGTTCGGCGTGCTGCTGTACGAGCTGCTCACCGGCGCGCGGCCGTTCAGCGGCGGCACGCCGATGGAGCTGGTGATCGCCATCGATCGCGACGAGGCGCCGCCCGCGAGCACGAAGAATGCCGCGGTGCCGCCCTGGCTGGATGCGCTGCTGGCGCGCTGTCTCAGCAAGCAGCCTGCGGGTCGGCCCACCGCGGCCGAGTGCGCGACCGAGCTCGGGCAGCAGGTGTCCGGGTCGGCGTCGGGAGCCTCGGGCTCGGCATCCCAGGGCGCATCGGTGGCTGCATCGGCGTCGCCGGCGCCGGCCTCGCCCGCGTCACCTCCCGTGTCGGCCGATTCGCGTCGACGTCGCATCGGTGCGGCCGTCGCCATCGCAGCGCTCTTGCTGCTGTCCGCCGGTGGCGTCGCCATGGTGCTGCGTCGTCGTGGCAGCGCAGCCAGCAGCGCCAAGGGCGCCCATGCCGGCAACCTGGCCCGCGACGGGGGCCGCGCCGGCCCGGCCTCGGTCGCCGTGCTCGGCTTTCGCAACCTGGCCAAGGTCACCGATGCCGACTGGATCTCGACCGCGCTGGCCGAGATGCTGCGCACCGAGCTGGCCCAGAGCGGCTCACTGCGTGCGGTCCCCAGCGAGACGCTGGCCGACCTGATGCGCGACCTCGGCGCCAAGGCCAGCGGCAGCCTGGGCGGCGAGACGCTTGGCCGCCTGCGCAAGGCCACCGGCACCGACTTCGTCGCCACTGGCTCTTACCTGGTGAGCAGCGCCGACGACAGCGTGCGCGTCGACATCCAGCTGCAGGACGCCGCCAGCGGCGAGACCCGCCTGGCCACCAGCCTGTCGGGCCAGCGCGCGGCCCTGCCCGAGCTGGTGGCGCGCGCAGGCGCGGCCCTGCGTCAGAGCCTCGGCGTCGCCGTACTCGACGCCCGCCAGGTCGACGAGGTCCGCCGCTCGATGCCGGGCACCGCGACCGCGCAACGGCTGTACTCCGAGGCCATCGTGCTGATGCGCGACTTCCTGTGCATGGACGCGCGCGATCGGCTGGAGCGCGCCATCGCCGAAGATCCCCGCCACGGCCCGGCGCGTGCGCTGCTGGCTCGCGCCCTGTCCTGCCTGAGCTATGACGCCAAGGCGGCCGAGGAGGCCGCGCGCGCCGCCCAGCTCACCGAGGGGCTGCGGCTCGAGGATCGCCTGGCCATCGAGCTCATCGATCATCGCACCCACCAGCGCTGGGACAAGGGGCTGGAGGCCGCGCAGAAGCTGATCGACATAGCGCCCGACAACCTCGAGTACCTGTACGAGCTGAGGCTGCTCGCGGGCTATGCGCGCAAGTACGACCTCGCGGTCGCCGCGATCGCCGTGGCGCGCAAGGCGCCCCCGCCGACCGGCGACGATCCACGCCTCGACATCTGGGAGGGCGAGCTCGACTGTGTTCAGGGCAAACTGGAGCAGGGTGTCGCGATGATGACCCGCGGCATCCAGCACGCCAACGCCCTGGGGCGCAGCTACCTCGCCACCCTGGGCGAGATGTACCGCGCGCCCTTCCTGATCCAGCTCGGTCGCCTCGACGAGGCCAAGGTCGCGCTGGAGAAGGCCCGGGTCGGCGCCGCCGCGGTCGGTGATCGCGACATCGTGGTGGCCGCGCTGACGACCCTGGAGCAGCTGCACGAGAGCACTGGCCATCTCAACGACGCCGCGCGCAGCGGCGCCGAGGCGGTGGCCATGGCGCGCGAGCTGGGCTCGGTGTCGCGGCTGTCGAGTGCGCTGCTGTCGATGGGCTTCCTGAACATGTGGCTGGGCGAGATCGGCAAGGCGCGCACCCTGTTCGAGGAGCTGCTCACCGTGGCGCAGGCCAACAACATCGAGATCTTCGCCTTGATCGCGCGCTTTGGCATCGCGTACGCCAACGCGCCCCAGGGTCACCAGCGCGAGGTCGTGGCCGCGCTGCTGAAGCTGCCGCCGGTCGCGGGCCCGGGCACCGCGCACCTCCTGATGGGCGAGTCCCGCCTTGCGCTGGGCGAGTTCGAGGCCGCCGAGACCGAGCTCAGCGCCGCCGTCGAGGGGCTGGCCGCCCAGGGCAAGAAGCCTGACGAGCGTATGGCGCGCTGGCTCCAGGCTGCGCTGCGCTGGAACCTCGGCAAGCTCGACGAGGCGGCCACCCTGCTGGCTGACCTGCGCAAGCTCGATGTCGAGCTGAAGCGCCCCGATCAGATCGCGATGGTCGACTGTCGGCGCGCCGCCATCGCGGTCCAGCAGGGCAAGCTCGACGACGCCCGCAAGCTGCAGCCTGCCTGTGCGCAGGCCATCGGCCCCCTGAACGAGTCCTTCATTGGCCGCTTCGTGAGCAGCCTCGACGACGCCTGGGTCTCCGGCATGCTGGGCGGTGAGCCCGAGCGCGCCGCCGCGCTGCAGCGCCTCGAAACCCTGGCCACCGAGGCCCGAGGCAGGAGCTTCCTCAACCTCGAGCTCGACGCCCGCAGCAGTGCTGGCAAGCTGGAACTCTTGCGCGGCTCGCCGCCCGCGGGCCGAAAGAGACTCCAGGCGGTCGAGCGCGAGGCCCGCCGCCTGGGTTTCGGTCGCATCGTCGCGGTGGCACAGCGCGCGCTGGCGGCGCCGCGCACGCCGTGACGGCGACCGCTACGGCTCGGACGCGAACAGGATGATGCGGACAATCGGAGCGCCAGCCTCGGCGTCCTGACAGGTCGCGAAGTAGAACCAGACGTCGCTGCCGAGCTCGGGCACCGAGGCCGCGCACTCGTCGCCGCCGTACGTCGGCGGCACCGGGTGGTGCGGCGCCTTGCCGTAGGCGCTCACCAGCTCCGCCAGCGTGCTGCCGACGCCGACCCCGCGCGCGGTGCGTGGCGCGGCATCCTCGATGTGCAGCGCGCTGACGCGCAGCTTGCCGGCGCGGACCGCGGCGATGGCGGCGCGGGCCGCCGCGGGCGACGGGCTGTCGGCCGGTTCGCCAGCGCCGACCAGCGCGACCAGCACGGCGGGGCTGGCCAGCCGGAAGCCCTCCAGCGGCTGGGCGTCCGCGATCATGCGCGCGACGTGGCGCGCCGCCGCGTCGGCATCGCTGCCCAGCAGCGCCGGCGGCAGCGCCGCGCGCAGCCGCACCGGGCCGACGCCGCTCCCGTCGATGATCCCAGGCGACGCTGCCGCCGCGGCCGGCGTGCGGCCTGCACGCGCGCCACCGCAGCCGGTCGCGCCCAGCCAGGCCGCACCCAGCAGCGTCGTCAACCTGGCCCAGCCAGCCGCGCGCAACGTCCTCACCGCGGGCGGTAGACCTGGCCGCCGGCGACCATCCAGCAGCCGCTCGACTCGGCGCAGCGCAGCCAGCCGCCCTTGTTGAAGAAGGAGTCGATGATGGTGTAGTCCTCCTTCTCGGTGCCGATGACGTAGAAGCGGTCCTTGCCGCTGTACGAGCTGACGTTGGTGATGCGCACGCCGCTGCCGTCGCCGATGTCGACCGAGCCCGACCAGTACCAGTCGGTGTACTTGGTCCAGGTCGCACCGAAGTCGGTCGACGCCAGGTTGGCGTAGCGCAGCTCGCCGCCGTCCAGCTTGAACTCGGCCACCGAGCCCTGATCGCTGAGCTCGCGCTGCACGAAGAAGTGCTGCCCGCCGTCGTTCGAGCGCAGCAGCTTGTTGCCGCCGAAGCGCGGCGGCGACGACAGCGCCAGCACGGTCTCGCCCTCGCCGGTCATGCGCTGGATGGGCTCGGCCAGGCCGGTCGCGACCGGGGTCCAGGTCCGCCCGGCGTCAGGCGACCGGTGCAGCTCGCCGCGTGCGCCGGCCGCATACAGCGCGCCGCCGACCTCGTGCAGGTTGAGATAGTCGGTCTTGTTCTTGGGCCCGGTGTCGAGCTTGGTCCACGAGGTCACGCCCTTGTCGCTGAGCAGGATGGTGCCGGCGCGACCGGCCAGGTAGATGGTGCCGTCGTCGGCGATGCGCGTGGCCCACAGCGGCGGCGTCTTGGGCGGCAGCTCGACAGGGCGGAACGTCTTGCCGGCATCCAGCGACACCGCGACGCGGGTCTTGCCGACCGCGATGATGCGGTCGCCCTTGAGATCGAAGCCCTGCACACCACCCAGCGCATAGCCGCTGGCCGACTTCCAGCTCTTGCCGCCGTCGGCCGTCATCGCCACCAGCGCCGAGTCACCCATGGCCAGGCCGACCTCGCCGACGAAGCGCAGCCCGCGCACCTCGGGCAGCGTGTCCGACGTGGTCACCGCCTTGGTGAAGGCGCACGACTCGCCCTCGTTGGGCACCGACTCGCACTTGCCCATCGCGGTCCAGACCGGGCGCCCGTCGAGCACGGTGAGATCCTCGCCCGCCGTCCAGCTCTTGCCATCGGTCGAGGTCGCGACCGTCTTGCCGTCGCCGACATGGTACGGCCCGCCCGCCTTGCCGTTGACCGCCTTGATGCCCTTGAGCGGCAGCGCCACCATGGCCCAGGTCGCGCCGCCGTTCTTCGACAGCCCCAGCCACGCCTTGCCGACCACCAGGATGTCGTTGCTGCCGATGCCGTACGCGGTCCCGGCCACGGTGCACACCACGCCCTTGCGCTTGCCGACCTTGCCCAGCGCGCACAGGCCCTGGCTGGTGGCCAGATCCTTGGGCCCCGCGACCACCGGGGGCAGCTCGACCGGCGCCCAGCTCCTGCCGTCCTTGCTCTCGAGGATCTTCTTGCCGGCGTAGACGCGGACGCCGCCGGACTCGATGCTGACGGCGCCGGCCTTGGTCTTGTCGGGCAGCAGGCCCGAGACGACCTCCTCACCGGTGGCGCTGGTCTTGACGAACGAGCCGTTCTTGCCGACCGCGGCCACGGTGCCCTTGCCGACCGCGACGGCCCACAGCTCGTCGTTGGTGTAGCGCGGCTGATCGGTCCAGCCCTTGCCATCGGCCGAGAGCGCATAGAAGCCGCCCGCACCGACGACCGCGAACGGCCCGCCGGGCGCGCCCGCGACGGCGCGCACCGAGCCGGTGGTCATGCGCTCGAAGCCCCAGGTCGCGCCGCCGTCCAGGGTGACGCCGACCTGGTTGTCCTTGGTGAAGACGATGGCCTCGGTGGCGCTGACGATGGCGCCGCTGGCGACCGGCGCGCCCAGGAAGGCGTGCAGCGGGCTCCACGCGGTGAAGCGCTGCGCGACATCGGCGCTGGCGCCGCTGCCGCCGCCGCCCTGGCTGTCGTCGTCGTCGTCGTCAGTGCCCTTGCCCTGCAGCGCCTTGGTCAGGTCTGCGGCGGCCTTGTCGCCCTTGCCCTTGGGCTTGTCGCTGGCGGCCTTGTCGCCCTTGCCCTTGGGCTTGTCGCCCTTGGGCTTGTCACCCTTGCCCTTGTCGCCCTTCTTCTTGCCGCCGCCGAGCGGATTTGTGAGGCCGAGGTCCTCGCCGTCATCACCATCGCCGCCCTCGCCCTTCTTCTTGCCGCCGCAGCCACCCGCCAGCAGCGCAATTCCGACCACGACCGCCCCGATTCGACCCGCACGCAGCATCTGCATCGACAAGCTCCCCGAAATAGGACCCGACAATACCGCGTTCCTACGCGCGAAGTGTCGAAGTCACACCACCACTGCCGTGGCTTGCCAGGTCGGCCCTCAGATCGAGTAGTCGACCGGCGGCGTCGCGGCGCTGGCGGCCTTGCGCTTGCGCTCCAGGCGCCGCACCACGCGGCTCAGCACCAGGCTCCACAGCGGTGGCACCAGGACACAGATCGAGACGTAAGCCCACAGCGGCACCGACGCAGCTTACCGAAAACTTGCCCACCTGGCACGGCGGGTCGAAGGTGAAATCATGGTTGGCGACGTCACATTCTCAGGCTTCACGTTCCGCCAGGACGACTGGGTGTCGCTCGATGACGAGGCCCGGTCGTTGATTCTCTCCACCTGGTCGTACAGCGCCAGTGGTGAGGACTATTACGCCGAGTACGAGGTCTCCGTCGGCGCCTCCTGAGCGGCACGATTTGCTCTATTTACTGGCTGCACCTTGGCACCGGATTGGTATCCTGTGCCAGCGGTGGGGGGCCGCCAGGATGGAGCCTGTTCGACACGAGCAACGCCTGATCTTGCGCTGCGACGCCATGGTCATCCCGGAGGTGGGCGAGTCCTTCCTCGCCGATCTCGTCGACATCAGCGCCGGCGGCGCGGGCGTCGAGGTGCCCAGCGTGCTCGAGGTCGGTGCCAAGGTGTCGCTGCTGGTCGACGCCGAAGCGGTGCCCGATCCTGCCGACGAGGGGGGCTTGCCCTCGCTGCCCGGGCGGGTCACCTCGGTCAAGCGGCTGACCGGGAGCACGCGCGGACGCACGCATCGCATCGGCATCGCGTTCTTCCCGCTGCCCGATCCCATCGAAAACCGCATCCTCGGCTTCATTGCAGCGGGCACCGGGTCGCACGCCGCGACGCCGCCGCCGCATGCGCTGGCGACCACGCCACGCGGCCGCGTGGTGCTGGCCCACATCGCGATGCTGCACATCGATAGCGACCGCCTGGTCGAGGCGCTGGAGATGGCCGAGCTCGGGCTGCGCTACGAGCCGCACAACCGCACCCTGCGTGCGCTGGTGTATCGCATCCACGCGCTGCGCGCGGTCGAGGCCGGTGCCCAGGAGATGGCACGCAACGAGATCGCCAAGGCGCTGCAGCTGGAGCCCGACGATCGCCACCTGCTGGCGCTGGCTGCACGCATCGACCCCGCCGCCACGCGTCCGCTCGGCGGAGGACGCCGGCTGCTGTCCAAGCTGTTCGGCAAGCACTGAGCGGCGCCCCTCCTCCATACATATGGAGAGGAGGGAACTTGCTCCTGAACATACGTACAGGTAGTGTCGACGGATGCTGTCCCGCCCCGTCGCCAACCCGCCCAACCCGTGGGCCACGACCGAGGTCGACTACCTGGGCGAGGCGCCCGACGCAAAGCTCGAGGTCTATGTCGATCACACCCGCCAGCTCCTGGCCCGGAACGACAGCCCCGACCTCGGCTTCACCTACAGCGTCAACCCGTACCGCGGCTGCTTCCACGCCTGCGCCTACTGTTATGCGCGCCCCACGCACGAGTACCTGAGTTTCGGCGCCGGCACCGACTTCGAGCGCAAGCTGGTGGTCAAGCCCGAGGCACCCGCGCTGCTGCGCGAGGCCTTCGAGAAGCGCTCCTGGCGCGGCGAGCTGGTGGTGATGAGCGGCGTGACCGACTGCTACCAGCCGCTGGAGGCGTCGTACCGGCTGACCCGCGGCTGCCTCGAGGTCTGCGCCGAGTATCGCAACCCGGTGTCGATCATCACCAAGGCGCCGCTGATCGAGCGCGACCTCGATGTGCTGACGCGTCTGGCGGCGGTCGCCGACCTCAGCGTCTCCGTGAGCATCCCGCTGTGGGACGAGGCCAAGGCGCGCGCCATGGAGCCCTTCGTGGCCACGCCGCAGCGCCGCATGCGCACCGTCGAGCGGCTGGCGGCGGCGGGGCTGCGCGTGGGCGTCAACGTCGCGCCCATGATCCCGGGGCTGGGTGACGAGGACATGCCCGACATCCTGGCGGCGGCGCGCGCGGCGGGGGCGCGTGACGCCGGCATGGTGTTCCTGCGGCTGCCCGGGTCGGTCGCCGAGGTCTTCGAGGCGCGCCTCAGGGCGGCGCTGCCGCTGCGCGCCGAAAAGGTGCTGGCCCGGGTGCGCGAGGCGCGCGGCGGGGCGCTGTATGACGCACGCTTCGGCCTGCGCGGGCGCGGTGAGGGCGAGTATGCGGCCCAGACCTGGGCGCTGTTCGAGGCCACCTGCAAGAAGCTGGGCCTCGGCGTGTACCGCATGAACAGCGCCGAGGGCTCACGCGAGGGCGAGGCGGCCGAGCGTCCGACGTCGTTCGTGCGCCCACCGCGGCGCGGGACTCAGCTCAGGTTGCTGTAGGGCGGCGGCGCGGGCGGTGGTGGCGGTGGTGGCGGTGGTGGCGCAGCCTTGGCGCGCTTGCCGGCCCGGCTGGCCTCGATCATGAGGACGATGAAGATGATGAGAGGGACGACGCCGTACAGACCGGGATAGATCAGCAGCGCCATGATATCGCCCTGGGTGTCGGCGCGGAACGCGTTGGCCAGCGCGATGACCAGGAACAGGCCCAGTGCGGGCGCGAAGCTCCAGCTGAAGGCGCGCGATGGCGACGACGAGAACATGATGCGCAGCACCAGCAGGTGCACCGCGATGAAGGTGCCCGTCGTCATCATGAAGGCGGCACCGATCCACTCGGTCCAGCCGGCCCCGCCGGTCTCGACCGAGCTCAGAAAGCCAGTCGACCGGCTCACGAACGGCGACACCGACACGAAGGCCAGCGCGAAGCCCCCGGCCGCCAGCAGGAAGCCGATGCGCAGCGGCCACTTGTCCACCGGGATGTTGGGCCGTGCCACGCGCCAGCTGACCAGCAGCAGCTGCTGCAAGCCGACGCTGAGCAGCATGACGAAGGGCACAACCGCAAGAATTGCACGCCCGGCTTGCTCGGAGGTCGGACCACAGCCCGACACCAGCAGCGCGCAAGCCAGCAGCGTGAAGGGCGCCCCCCGACGCTTCCACATGCAAGCCATCATACTGTGTCTACCCGCCCGCTCATGAATAATGCCGTCCGTGCCCAGGCAAGAGCAGCGCGTTTCCGCCCATTGCCTGGTCACCTTCGAGCTCGACGGTCGCAAGGTGGTCGCGCAGACGCTCGATCTCAGCCGCCACGGCATCTTCGTGCGCACCAACGAGCAGGTCCCGGTCGGCTCCAGCGTGCCGCTGACCATCGTGCTGCCGCAGGGGCCGGTGTCGATGCTGGCGCGCGTGGCCCACGTCGTCGGCCCGATACTGGCGCGCGACAGCGGGCGGCCCTGTGGCCTCGGCTGCGCGCTGTCGTCGCCCACGCCCGAGCAGCGCACGCTCGACCGCTTCGTCAGCGAGGTCACCGATGTGCGCGTGGTGGCGCCGGTGGTGCAGGGCACGCGTGTGGTGCTGGCGGAGCCCGACGCGCGCGCGCTGGATCGGCTGTCGTCGCTGCTGCGCGAGGCCGGTTTCGTGGTCGAGGAGAGCTTCGACGGCTCGGACGCCTATACCGCCTGCCTGGAACAGCCGCCCGATCTGCTGGTGCTGACCGAGCACATGCCAGGTCTCGACGGCTGGGCTGTCATCAACAAGCTGGCCGAGCGTCCGCGTACCGCAGCCATCGCGCCAGTGCTGCTGTCGCAGGACCCCAGTGATGGCACCCGGCTGCGCGCCTATCGCATGGGCGTGCACGACTTCGTGGTGCGGACGCCAGCCAGCCTGGCGGGGGCGAGCGACGAGGAGCTGGTGCTGCGCATCCGTCGCCTGGCCTGGCTTCTGCGCCGGCCTCGGTAGTACCGTATAGTCGGGGCGATGCCGAGGGAGCCACGCGTCTTCACGGCCTGCACGGTCGAGTTCGACCGGCTGGGGAAGCGCGTGCGCGCGACCACCCAGGACATCAGCCGCAGCGGCGTGTTCGTGCGCACCGACGAGTATCTGCCCGTCGGCGACGTGCTGGAGCTGACCCTGGTGCTGCCCAGCGGCGAGAAGGTGGCGCTGATCTCGCGCGTGGCGCACCTCCTGTCGGCGGCGGCGGCGCGCGCGCTGGGACGCCAGGCCGGCATGGGCTTCGAGCTGCTGGAGCAGGATGGCGAGAAGCGGGTGCGGCTGAACGCGTACCTCGACACCCTGCTGGACGGGCCGAAGCTGGCGCCGGGCGGCGGTGGCCCCGAGCCGGTGCGTGTGCTGGTGGCGGACTCCAGCACGCGCCTGCTGGAGCGGCTGTCGACCGCGCTGGGCGACGCCGGCTTCGAGGTCGAGATGGCGGTCAACGGCGCCGAGGCCTACTCGGCGGTGCTGTCGCGGCCGCCGGCCATCCTGCTGCTGGCAGACGAGATGCCGGTGATGGATGGCTGGACGCTGATCGGGATGCTGGCGGCGCACACCAAGCTGGCCGAGGTGGCGCTGTGCGTGATGTCCGCGGACGGCAGCGACATCACGCGGCTGCGCGCCTACCGGCTGGGCGTGCGCGACTTCATCCACAAGCCGTTCACCGACGAGGAGCTGTGCATCCGGCTGCGCAGGCTGGCGACGCCGGCGCTGCGACCCGAGCCCGAGCGCGTGGTGCTGCGCGGCAGCGTGGCGGAGATCGGCGTGGCGACGCTGCTGTCGCTGCTCGATTTCGAGCGCAAGTCGGGCATCATGATCACGGTGGCCAAGGACAAGGTGGCGCGCGTGTTCGTGGCCGCGGGCCGCGTGGTCAAGGTCGAGTCGTCGGCGGACATCGCCGATCCGCGCAAGCGCTTGATGGCGGTGCTGGACTGGAACCAGGGCAGCTTCGAGTTCATCGCGTGCGACGTGGTGGGGACCGACGAGATCGGGCTGCCGACGCAGCACATCTTGCTCGAGCATGCGCGGGTCAAGGACGAAGCGAGTCGGTAGATGAAGGCGCCGGTGGTGCTGGGGCTCGGAGTCGTCGCGGTCGGCGCGCTGGCGTGGGTGGTGGTGGCGTCGCTGCGGGAGGATGAGCCGCGGCGCAGGGCGGTGCCGGAGCCGAGCACGAGCACGAGTCCGAGCACGAGTCCGAGCACGAGTCCGAGCACGAGTCCGAGCACGAGCACGAGTCCGAGCACGAGTCCGAGCACGAGCACGAGTTCGCCGCCGTCGAACGTGGCGCGCCCGATGGCCACGATGGAGCCGGTGCCCGAGCGCGAGCTGTCGCCCGAGGAGCAGCGCGAGAAGCTGGAACGCATCGTCGAGCAGCTGGCCGCACGTCGCGATCAGGTCCTCGCTGAGATCGAGAAGGCCAAGGCGGATGGAGACAAGGCCGCCGAGGACAATGCTCGGCGGACCTTGGAGGGCATCAAGCTGAGGATGGAGAAGCTGCTGTCGAAGCTGGACGAGCCGTAGCGGGCCTTACCGCCAGCCGCCGTTGCTGCGCGCGACCTGGACCCACTTGAACTGGGAGGTCACGTCGATGCGGCCCAGCACCACGCGATCGGTGCTCAGGGTGAACGGGATGACGCGCTTGACGCCGAGCACGGTGATCTCGACCTCGCCGGCGACCGGCGTGGTGTCGCCCAGCTTGCTGCGCGTGATCTCGACCAGGTAGCTGCCCTTGGCGATCTTGGGGACGCCCAGGCGCTCGCGACCCGCGGTGATGGCGGCGCCCGGGTCGGCGCTGACCTTGCGACCGCCCATGAACGAGATGCGCGAACCCGACGGCGCCACCAGCGCGACGTCGAGGTCGGCGTCGGAACCCCAGCTGGCGTTGAGCGACAGCTCGGGCTTCTTCGCGGCCGGGGCCGGCGTGGCCGCGGCGGTCTCGGCCTTGCTGCGCAGCGCCGTGTTCGCGGTGCCCGCCAGCAGGCGCGCCGCCGCCGACTCGCGCCCCGCCGCGCGCTCGCAGCGCACGCCGGCGCCGATGGCCGCCGCGTTGCTGCTGCCCAGGCCGAGCTCGGCGATGGCGACGCGGTGCGCGCACTCGTGGCTGAAGTCGCCCAGGCGCTGGTAAGCGCCGGCCAGCCGCTCGTGCAGCTCGGGGACGTCGGGCGACAGATCCACGATGCCCGACAGGTAGCGCAGCGCGCCGGCGCGATCGCCCTTGCGCGCGGTCAGATCGGCCAGCGACACCAGCGCATCGGCGTCGCTGGGCGCCTTGGCCAGCCAGGCCTCGTTCTCGGTCAGCGCGCGGTCGACCTGACCCGCGCGCGCCAGGGCCTGCACCAGGCTGCGCAGGCGATCGCGGCTCTCCGGCATCTGCGCCAGCCGCTGCTCGGCCAGGTTGACCGCGCTGGAGCCGTCCGAGAACGCCCCCGCCGACACCGCGCCGACGCGGAACCACACCTTCTTCATGAAGGTGCCGCTGCGCCCGCCGGTGGGCGGCATGCCTTCCCACATGTCGTCGGCCCGGTTCGCGGCGGCCCTGGGCGCGTCGGGCACCGTCGTCGCAGGCGCCGACTCGCGGCGCGCGCGGTCCTCCATGGGCGCCTTCTTGGCCTTGTCGGCCTTCTCGTCGGCCGTCTTGGCCATCGGGTCCCGGGTCGACGCGGTGCCGCGCCCGAAGCCGTCACCGCTGCCGGCGCCGCCCATCTTGCCGCCGCCGCCCGCCTCCAGCCCACCAGTGATGGTGGTGGCGTCGTTGTCGCTCTCCTCGGCGTCGGCGCCCGCCAGCACGCCCATCTGGGCCTGCGCGTGGCCGACGGTGCCGCTGGCCTCGCCCGCGGTGGCGATGTCCTCGCCGGTCCAGCGCGCCGGCTGGCCGCCGCGCTCGATGCCCATGGCGTTGAACATGCTCTCGCTCTCCAGCACCAGCAGCGAGGTCTGGCGCGACAGCACGCCGTAGGTCTTCGACAGCGCGACGATCTGCGCCCGATCCTCGCCACGACCGGCCTGGTCCAGCTCGTCGATGCGCTGCTGCGCCCACACCCGCGGCACGAAGCCGTTGCCCGCGGTGGCCGCCGGCGTCAGCGCGATCGGATAGTGATCCTCGTAGGGCTTACCGCCCACGCTGCCGCGCAGCACGATGTCGCCCTTGATCTCGCCCGCGAAGCGCGCCGAGACCAGCACCTCCTCACCGGCCCGCAGCGTCGGCAGCTTGGCCGGCGACACGTCGGTGACGCCCGCCGGCAGCTCCAGCGCGGCGTTGCTCAGCACCGGGCCGTAGGTCGTCTCGAGCACCGCCAGGGCGCTGGCACCGACGCGCTCGCCGGGGACGTAGGGCACATAGTGGCCGCCACCGGCGCGAGCGATCCCCGCCAGCGCGACGGTGTCGACATCGGCGCCGATGCCCACGGTGGTGACCTTGACCGCGGTGGCCTTCGACAGCTCCTCGATCTCGGCCACCAGCGAGGCCGCGCGACGCGGGCCGGTGGACGACAGACCGTCACCCAGGTACATCACGCGCAGCTCGCGGCTGGCGCCGGAGCCGCTCGCGCGCGGCCACGCCTTGGACGCCGCGGTCAGCGACGCCACCAGGTTCGACGCGCCCGCCGGACGCACCGCGCCCAGGAGCTCGCGCACCTCGGTGGCGGCCTGCGCCGACGGCGCGCGCACGCTGCCGAGCTCGCGGCAGTCGGCGTCGCACACCATCACGCGCACGCGGTCGCGCCGATCCATGTTGCCCACCAGCGCCGCGGTCAGGGCGGTGGCGCGCGAGAAGCGCTCGCCGGTCATCGACTGGCTGGAGTCGACCACGATGAGGAAGTCGCGGGCGTGGTTCTCGGTGTAGGCCGGGATCTCGGGGCGCAGCGCCAGCAGCACGAAGCCGCGCGGATCCGCCGCCAGGGTGGCGCGCGCCGCGGTGACCTCGGTCGACTCGTCGGCGGGCGCCTTGCCATTCTTGATCTTGGCGGCGGCGGCCTGCGCGCCCTCGGCGGCCGCGGTCCAGTAGCGCAGCTCGGCGTCGCCGGGCAGCGAGTAGTCGACGATGAGGTCGCCGGCGGGCTGGAAGTCGTCGGCCGTCATCGACAGCTTGGTGGCCGTGCCGTCCTTGCTCTCGGTCGGCTTGTAGCCGTGCACGTGCACCGGGCGCGCCTGGTCATGGCCGACCAGACGGGCATCGACCTCGAAGCGACCGACCTTGGTCGACGCGTCGGCCGAGTGCGCCAGCGGGTAGACGTAGCGGCGCTGCTTGCCCTGGGGCGCGATGGTCTGGGTGTACGACAGGATGACCTTGCGCTCGCCGCGCGCCGGGATCGGGTAGATCTTCAGCTCGAAGCGGCCACCGCGCTGCCACTCCAGCAACGCCGGGTCGCGGAACCGATCCGGCACGAAGACGATCTCCTGCAGCTGCACCGGCTGCGACGGCGCGGCGTTGTGGATGACGCCCTTCCAGATCTTGGCGGCGTGGCCGCGCTCGACGAAGGCGCCCTCCTCCAGCTTGTCGCCGACCCACAGCGCGAGCCGGTCGATGCGCGCATCGGGCGGCAGCGGGAAGCGGTAGATCCCCTCCAGGGTGTCGGCGCTGTCGTTCTTGAACGACTCTTCGATCTCGGTGCGCGCGACGTTGCCCGACACGCGGATGGTGACCTTGTGGTTGGCCAGCGTCAGCGGACGCTCCTTCTCGCTCTTGTCGCCAGGCTTGCGCGCGCGCAGCTCGCCCAGGCCCGCCAGCGTGGTGTCGGTCGGCTCGCCCTCGAGTTCCGACCAGCCCACGGCGTCGGCCAGGCGCGCCGCGGGGGCGACCGAGGTCTTGCCCGCACGCGGCACCAGGGCCTCCTCGCCAGCCAGCACCTCGGTGACGCCCGAGGTGCCCTCGATGCGGGCGTGGCCGCGCGCGACGCGCACGCTGGCCTGGTCGGCCTCGGCCGCGATGGCCAGCAGCGAACCGGCGGCCTGCACGCGCCCGGTCGGCATCGTGATGGTCACCAGCGCCTCGCCGGTCGCGATGTCGGCCACCACCTCACCCGAGGTCAGCTTCAGCGCGCGCGGGCCGGTCAGCTCGACGCGGGTGTCATGGTTCAGCGTCAGCATGGTGCCGTCGCCCAGCTGCAGCTTGACGCGGGTGCGCCCGTCGGTGGCCACCAGCTTGCCGCCGGTGACGGCGTTGCCCAGCGCCACCGGCTGACCCGCGAAGGTGATGCCGGTCTGGCCGTCGGCCGCCGCGCGCGAGATGGCGATGACCTTGGCGCTGCCCTTGGCGGCGCTGGCCGCGCTCGCCGCGCTGCGCTGCTTCAACGCGCGCACCGCGAACACGCTGGCCGCGGCCGCAGCCGCGACACCGCACACCGCCGCCGCGATCAGCAGCTTGCGCGACCGCCCGCCGCGCGCGCTGTCGATGGAGCGCACCTTGGCAGGGGCCGGCTCGGCCTTGGGCGCCGCAGGCCTGGTGACCTCGGCCGCGGCGGTCGCCTTGACCGGCGCAGTCACGACCGGCGCAGTCACGACCGGCGCAGTCACGACCGGCGCAGTCACGACCGGCGCAGTCACGACCGGCGCAGTCACGACCGGCGCCGGTCGCGCATCCAGCCGTGCCAGCACCGCCTTCTCCAGCGCCTCCGCACTCGGCGCCAGATAGTCGGCACCCGCGTCCTTCAGCTCCGCCGCCGCCTCGGTCGCGGCAAAGCGCGCGTCCCGGCAGTCATCACAATCGGCCAGATGGTCGCCATGCCGCGCCAGCGCCGCCGCGTCACCGTCGACGATGTCCGCCAGCTCCTCGCGCACGCGCGCGCACGCCGCCTTCATTTCGGTTGCATCACTCATCGCTTCCACCTTCGCGGGCATTGCCCGCCATCAGTTCACGCAAACGGTCGAGGCCGCGACTGGCGCGCTTGCGCGCCGCCGCCTCCTCGATCCCACAGGCCACCGCGATCTCCCCGTAGCTCAGGTCGGACTGGTAGCGCAGCAGCAGCGCCTCCCGGTCACTCGGCTTCAGTCGCTCCAGCAAGGTCCGCACCCGAGCCGCCTGCCTGCGAGCATGCAGCTCGGCCTCGGGCGTCGCAGCGCCCGCGCCATCATCCGTGCCGGCCTTGACCAGGTGCAGCCGCCGCTCCTGCCGCACCCGCGTCTCGATGCGCCGCGCACACAGCCGCCGCGCGATGCCGAACAGCCACGAGCGCAGCGTGCCCTCGGCACGCCAGCTGGCCAGCGCGTCATGCGCCGCCAGCAGGGTCTCCTGGACCAGCTCGTCGGCATCGGCCTGCGACCCCGTCATCGCCATCGCCAGCCGACCCAGCCCCGCACCGTGCAGTCGCGCACACAATCCGACCGCGCCGCGCTTGTCGCCCGCCTGCACCAGGCGCTCGAGCTCTTGCTCCTCGGCACCCACCACTCGCACGTGCGCTTGCACCGCCATCATCAACTCCTGGTTCCCGTGAGGCCTGCGTTCGTGACAGCGAATCCCCCGATGCGTGGATTCAGCTGTGCGAAGAGACGTGCGAAACGTCCCCACGATCCCACGGATCCCACGGATCGAAACCTCCCCAGGCGCGTATCACGGGGCCATGTCGCTCACCCGCCGTCTCCTGGTCGCGGCCGCACTGACCGCAGCCCTCGCCACCCCGGCCGCCGC
>Ga0154020_10002047_pt1 | contig 24558 bp, 15 predicted proteins | sample Klosneuvirus_201_FD_109709 | JGI IMG/M metagenome (GOLD analysis project Ga0154020, IMG submission 109709) | Active sludge microbial communities from wastewater, Klosterneuburg, Austria - Klosneuvirus_20160825_MG | ecosystem: Engineered > WWTP > Aerobic digester > Activated sludge | place...
TGCTCGATCTCGGCGTACGAGAGGATGGCCGGGTCGCGGTGGCGCGGGTCGAGCAGGATGCGGTGGTAGAGCGCGTTGACCACCAGGTGGTCGCCTTCCAGGCACTGCAGGAAGATGCCGTTGGACAGCATCAGCGCGCCCGTCACGCCGGCCCTGGCGTTGTTGCGCTGCGAGCGCTGCACGATGTCCTTCACGTCCAGCGGGGTCAGCACGCCGGCGCTGCGGCTGGCGTAGATGAGTCGGATCAGCATGCGGGTCTCCGGCAGCGGTGGGGGTGTTCGATGGCGCAGACCATCGTAAGGGTTGCCCAGGCGGCGCGCTCGGCGCCACGCTCCTAGACTGCAGCGCCCGACCCCCTGCCGCCGCACCCCATGAGCCTCGCCGTCGACTACTACCTTGCCCCCCAGTCGCCCTGGACCTACCTGGGCCATGCGCGCTTCGTGCGCATGGCGGCCGAGGCCGGGGCCACCGTGAAGCTGAAGGTGGTCGACCTGGGCCAGGTCTTCCCGGTCTCGGGCGGCCTGCCGCTGGCGCAGCGGCCGCCGCAGCGCCAGGCCTATCGGCTGCTGGAACTGGCGCGCTGGCGCGACGCGCTGGGCCTGCCGATGAACATCCAGCCGAAACACTTTCCGGTGCCGGGCCAGGCCGCGGCGCGGCTGATCGTGTGCGTCGACGCGGCCGACGGCACCGCCGCCGCGCTGGCGCTGGCCGGCCGCGTGCTGGCCGCGGTGTGGGCGCAGGAACGGAACATCGCCGACCCCGCCACGCTGGCCGAGCTGCTGGCCGAAAGCGGCCTGCCGGCATCGCGCCTGGACGCATCCGCCGGCCTGCAGCCCGTCTGCGATGCCCACACGCAGGCCGCCATCGACGCCGGCGTCTTCGGCGCGCCCAGCTACGTCATCGACGGCGAACTGTTCTGGGGCCAGGACCGGCTCGACTTCGTGCAGCGCCGGCTGCAGGCCGCCCGCTGACGCCGCGCCGCAGGCCACGGCGGGCACCGGCAGACGCGGCGCGGCACCGGGAAGGCGCCCGCGCCGCGCGCCCCACAAACAACAAGGGCCCCGAGGGGCCCTTGTTCAAGCAGCGCCGGCGGCGCCTTACTTCAGGTGGCTGCTGATCAGCTTGGTCATCTCGAACATCGAGACCTGCGCCTTGCCCAGCACTTCCTTCAGCTTGGCGTCGGCGTTGATCATCGTGCGCTTGGCCTTGTCCTGCAGGCCGTTCTTCTTGATGTAGTCCCAGACCTTCTTGGTGACGTCGGTGCGCGGCAGGGCCTTGTCGCCGATGATGGCCGCCAGCGCCGAGCTGGGGGTCAGCGGCTTCATGAAGGCCGCGCTGGGCGTGCGCTTCTTGGCCGGGGCGGCCTTCTTCGCGGGCGCCGCCTTCTTGGCCGGCGCGGCCTTCTTCGCCGGTGCCGCCTTCTTCGCCGGAGCGGCCTTCTTCGCGGGCGCCGCCTTCTTTGCAGGGGCTGCCTTCTTGGCCGGAGCGGCCTTCTTCGCGGGGGCTTTCGCCGGAGCTTTCTTCGCAGTTGCCATTTGGATGGTCTCCATCAGTGGATGAGGGATGCCGCTGCCCGCGCAAGCCTCGCAGACGATGTTTTGTCGCGGACCTGTCTTTCCTGGGAAACGTGCAGGCGCGATGCTACTGCGTGCAAGGGGCACTGAGAAGGCGTTTTCATAGGTAAAAGCGGCTTTCGCACCACGCTTTGCGTCACGTTATGCTGCGGCCATGAAGATCATCGTGCGTTGGATGCTGCTGGCGGCCGCCCTTCTGCTGGTGGCCAACCTCTACAGCGGGGTGCATGTGGCCAGCTTCGGGTCGGCACTCGTGGCCGCGCTGGTGCTGGGCCTGTTCAACACGCTGGTGCGTCCGCTGCTGGTGCTGCTGACGCTGCCGGTGACGCTGATCACGCTGGGCCTCTTCCTCTTCGTCATCAACGCGGCCATGTTCTACGCCTCGGCCAGCGTGCTCGACGGCTTCAACGTCACCGGCTTCGGCGCGGCGCTCATCGGTTCGCTGCTCTACAGCCTGTGCGGCATGGTCATCGACGTCGCGGTCGAGCGGCTGTTCAACGGCTCGAACCCCTAGCCTGCGCCGCCGGCGGCGGCGCCGCGCGCACCTCGAAGGCCACGCGCACCGCGTCGCCGGCATCGGCGCCCTGCCAGTGCAGCACGTGCCGCCCCGGGCGCGGCAGCCAGCGCACACGCGCACCTTCGCCCAGCACACGCCCGTCCAGCGACCAGCGGCCCGGTGCCCCTTCGAAGACCAGGCGCTGCGCGGCCATCGGGATGTCGGGGTCGAGCACGAAAAGGCTGCCGTCGCGCGGCGATGTGATGCCGAAGGGCTGCGTGGCCTGCACCCGACCGATGACCAATGGCGCCGTGCCCGCCAGGAACCACTCGCCGGCGTGCGCCCCCACCCCCGCCACCAGGCCCTGCGGCGGCGCCGGCGCGCGTGAGGGCGCACCGTCGTGCAGGAAAGCGAGCACCTCGCGCCACACCGGCGCCGCGCCGCTGACGCCGCTGACGCCATGCATCGGCGCGCCGCTGGCGTTGCCCACCCACACGCCAGCGGTATAACGGTCGGTGAAGCCGATGCACCAGTTGTCGCGCAGGTCCTTGCTGGTGCCGGTCTTCACCGCCGCCCAGCCGCGCGTGACGAGCGGGCTGTCCAGGCCGAAGGTGCTGGCGCGTGCGGCGGGGTCGGCCAGGATGTCGGCGACGATGTAGGCCACGGTGCTGTCGAAGACCCGCGGCGCCGATGCGGGCGCTGCGGCCTTCGCGGCCGGGCCTTCGGGCTGCCAGCGCAGCGCGCCCAGGCGGCCGCCGTTGGCCAGCATGCGGTAGGCGTTCGTCAGGTCGAGCAGCGTCACGTCGGCGCTGCCCAGGGCCAGCGCGTGGCCGTGGAAGCCGGCGCTTTCGCTGGGGCGCAGGCCGGCGCGCACCAGCGTGTCGAACATTGTGTCGGGGCCCAGCAGCGCGGCCACGCGCACCGCGGGCACGTTCAGGCTCGACGCCAGCGCCGTGCGCACGCCCACCGCGCCCCGCCAGCCGCGGTCGTAGTTCTGCGGCTCGTAGAGCGCGGCACCGCCGCCTTCGCTGCCCAGTTGCAGCGGTGCGTCGTCCAGCACGCTGGCCGCGGTGATCAGCCGCTGCTGCAGCGCCTGCGCGTAGACGAAGGGCTTGAGCGTGCTGCCGGGCTGGCGCCGTGCCAGCACGGCGTCCACCGCGGCGGCGGACGACAGCTGCGGCCCGGCGCTGCCCACCCAGGCCAGCACCTCGCCGCTGCGGTTGTCGAGCACGAGCACGGCGCCGTCGTCGACCTCGCGGCCGCGCAGTTCCGACAGCTGCCGGCGCAGCGCGGCCAGCGCCACGCGCTGCACGCCGGCGTCGAGCGTGCTGCGCAGCGGCTGGCCCGGCGCGGCACCGCCGCGTTGCGCGCGCGCGATGCGTTGCGCGAGGTGCGGCGCCAAGGCTTCACCACTGCCGCCGCGCAGCGCCGCCGGGCGGCGTGCCAGTGCCTGCGCCCAGGTGAGGGCCAGGCCGTCGCAGGCCAGCCGCTGCGCGCGCAGCACGTCGCAGGCACGGCGTTCGACCACGGCCGGCGCGGCATTCGGTGCGCGCACCAGCGCGGCCAGCAGCGCGGCTTCCACGGCGTCCAGCCCGCTGGCGTGTTTGTCGAAGAGCTGCAGCGACGCCGCCGCCACGCCCACGAGTTCACCACGCAAGGGCACACGGTTGAGGTAGGCCTCGAGGATCTGCGCCTTGCTCCAGCGTGTTTCCAGTTCACGCGCACGCCAGGCCTGCGTGAACTTCTGGCCCAGGCTGCGGCCGCCGGCCGGGCGCAGCAGCGTGTCGTCGGCCAGGCCGGCGAGCTGCATCGTCAGCGTGCTGGCGCCGCGCGTGCGCGTGTTCCAGGCATTGGCCCAGGCGCTGGCCGCCACGGCCTGCCAGTCGATGCCGCCGTGCTGCCAGAAGCGCCGGTCTTCGCTGTGCACGATGGCCAGGCGCAGCGCGGGCGAGATGTCGGCCAGCGCCAGCCAGGGCCCGCGGCGCACGGTGGGGTCGGTGCGCAGCCAGTGCAGCGGCGTGCCGTCGCGCGCCAGCAGCGGCACGTCGGAAGGGGCGTGCGCGGCGCGCACGGTCTCGAAGTCGGGCAGCGAGCGGGCGGCGGCCGGCGCAGCCGCGCCCAGCGCCAGCGCCGACAGCAGCAGCGCCGCCATCGGCACCACGACGTGCGGCGCCACCGGCCGACAGGTGCCAGGCCAGGCCATCACGGCCTTACTTCCAGCATCGCGTTCGGGCTTTCGCCGAAGGTCTCGGGCGCGTACATCGCCTCCACGCGTGTCGGCGGCAGGCCGAAGCGGCCGCTGGCGTTCAGGCGCAGCGTGTACTCGATGACGTGCCGGCCACGCGGCAGCCATTCGTAATAGGCGCGCCAGGCCTCGAAGCCGCGTTCCACGTAGGCCGGCCAGGCGCGGCCCTCGCGGCCTTCACCCTGCGTGGCGATGGCCGAATCGCGGCCCAGCCCGCTGCCCAGCAGCGTGGCCCCGGTGGGCACGGGGTCGCTGAAGACGACCCAGGCCATGTCGCCCAGCGCCTCGACCTCCAGCCGCACGCGCAGCACGTCGCCGCGGCTCCACGCGTCGGGACGTTGGCGCTCGACGGCCGTGACGCTGCGGCTGACGCGGTAGCCCGCGGCCAGCGGCGCGTTCAGCGGCACCGCGGCCAGCGTCTGCAGCGCCAGCCAGGGCCGGCCGGCGCCTTCGTGGCGCGCGGTGAAAGGCGCGGCGGCGCTCGGCCACGGCAGGCTCTGCGTGCGGCCGGCGGCTGCCGCCTGCCAGTCCTGCGTGCGGGTTTCGGCACCCCACTGCAGCGTGCTGCGGCCGGCCACCGGCGTGGCCTCGAACTTCGCGGCGTAGCGTTCCAGCGCCAGCACGCCCCACAGGTTGGCCGTGGTCGTGGCCCACGCGCCGCGGCGCTGGCGCGCCAGCGTGCCGTTCAGGATCTGCGGCAGTTCGGCCTGCCATGCCGGGCTGTCGATGGCGGCCAGCAGCAGCCGCGCGGCGTTGGCGTCGGGCCCGTCCATCAGCCACCACCAGTCGTCGCTGCGCTCGGTACTGAACTTCAGCGTCGTGCCGCCGGCGATCAGGCGCGAGCGGACCAGGCGCTGCAGTTCGTCGAGCCGCGCCGCACGTTCGGGCAGCGCTTCGGCGCGCCGGTACAGGCCCCAGGCGTCGAGCAAGGCGCTCGTCGGCCAGGCCGCCGGGGTCCAGGCGATGCTGCCCAGCCAGCGCGCCTGCACACGGCCGTGGCGGGCCAGCGCGTCGAGCGCGGCGAGCTTGCGCACGTCCATGTCGGCACGCGGCGCATCGAAGCGGCGTTCGATGCGCCCTTCGACGAAGGCCTGCAGGCCGCCCAGCATGGCGTTGCGCGTGGCCGCGGGCCAGGCCCAGCCGGCTTCGTGCGCGGCCGCCAGCAGGTAGGCGGTGAGGCGGTCGCTGCCGCGCGGCGCGCTGCCCGGCGTGGGCGGGAACCAGCCGGCCAGGCCGTCGCCGTCGAGGTAGCCCGCGGCTTCGCCCTGCAGCGTGGCCCAGGCCGCCGCGTCGCGCAGGCCGAGGGCGCGCGAGGCCTTCTGTTCGAGGCAGCTGTAGGGATAGGTCTCGAAGTAGCGGCGCAGGCCGGGCAAGGCGCCGGTGAGTTTCGGCTGCAGCGTGGCCTGCAGGCCGCCTGCACCGGGCAAGGCACCGGCGGGCGGCGCCACGGCCAGCGTGAACGCCGCTTCCAGCGGCTGCAGCGTGGCCTGCCACACCCGCACCGGCACCGCGGGGGCGACGGCCTGCTCGACCGTCAGCCGGTCGCGCAAGGGTGCGGCGCCGCTGGTTTCCGTCGCCGCCGCGTCCCAGCGGATGCGCGTGGCGCCGGCCGGCACCTGCACCGGCCAGCGCAGTTCCTGCGCCGCGCCGGCGGCCAGCGTCACGGTCTGCGGCGGCAGGGTGATGGCGGGCACGGCTGCGCCCACGGCCTGCCCGGCCAGCGTGGCCTGCACGGTGAGCGCGCGTGCCGTGGTGTTGCGCAGCGTGAAACCGGCGTCGACGCGGTCGCCCTCGCGCGCCAGCGGCGGCAGGCCCGAGAGCAGCTGCAGGTCCTGCGTGACGCGGATGCTGGCGCTGCCGGTGCCGTAGCGTTCCACCGCCGTGCCGGCGCCCGCATCCGCAATCGCCACGAGCCGGAAGCTGGTCAGCGCGTCGTTCAAGGGCACCGCGATGCGCGCCTGGCCCTGCGCGTCGAGCTGCACCGTGCCGCGCCACAGCAGCAGCGTGTCGAAGAGTTCGCGCGTCGGGTTGCTGCCGCCCCCGCCGCCCGGCGGCAGCGCCTTGCGGCCATAGTGGCGGCGGCCGACGATCTCGCCCTGCGCGGTGGACGTTTCCACGCCCCAGGGCCGCGCCTGCAGCAGGCCGGGCAGCAGCGCCCACGAGGTGTTGGCCTGCAGCGCCAGCAGGCCTTCGTCGACGGCGGCGAAGGCGACTTCCGCACCTGCCAGCGGCCGGCCCTGGAAGCTCACCTGCACCGTCGTCGTCGCGGTCTCGCGCACCCTGTACTGCGTGCGTTCCGGCGTCACCTTGACGTCGAGCCGGTGCTGCGCGCGGCCGATGTCGAGTGGCGCGGCGCCGAACTTGAACGAGGGCTTGGCGAGGTCGACCACCGTCGTCGGCGCGCGGTAGTCCTGCCCTTCGTAGCGGAAGGCGCGCCACCACTCGCCGGGTTCACGCCAGCCCCAGGTGAACAGGCTCCACCACGGCGCCTCGCGCAGCCGGCCGCGCAGCACCAGCACGCCCACCACGACGTTGGGCGCCCACGAGCGGTCGGCGCCGGCCGGGATGGGCAGCTCGATCACCGGTTCACGCCCCGTCAGCTGCACGACACGCGCGTCGATCAGGCCTTCGCGTTCCACCGTCACCAGCGCCGTGGCCATTCGATAAGGCATGCGCACCTGCAGGCGCGCGGTCTGGCCGGGCTCGACCTCGCGGCTTTCGGGCAGCACGTCGATGCGGTCGTCGTTGTCCTGGCCGAACCACCATTCGCCGCGGCCACTGACCCACACCGAACTCGCGGCCACGCTTTCGCGGCCGGCGTCGTCGCGCGCGCGGGCGACGAGCTCGACCTCGCCCACGGCGTCGAGCTTCACGTCGCAGCGCAGGCGGCCCAGCGCGTCGGTCTTGCCGCTGCACAGCGTGCCCAGTTCCTTGACCTCGCGGCGGTTGTCGTAGGCGTAGAAGCCGCCGACGATGCGCTTGCGCGTGCTGAAGGTCTGGTGCAGCCTGCCACTCACTTCGACCGTTCGGTCCGGCAGCGGCTTGCCGTCGTTCGACAACACCACGGCCGTCAGGCCCGCGTCGCCGCGCGTCGCCGTCCAGCCCGGCACGCGCAGGCCGACGACGACGGCCGCGGGCCACAGGCGCAGGCGCTGGGCCACCGTCTGCACTTCGCCGTTGAGGTCGTCGAAGCGCAGTTCGGCCAGCAGGTCGGCCGGGGCCTGCAGCGGCGGCAGCTTGTCGACGTTCAGGCGCGCGGCGCCCTGCGCGTCGGTGGTGGCGGCGACCTTGTCGGCCACCAGCCATTGCCGATCTTCGGTGCCGTCGTCCTCCGCCTCGCCGCGCGTGCGCGGCGCTTCGAAGCTGAAGTCGTCGTGACCCTGGAACTGCACCGCCACGTTGCGCAGCAGCGCCGAAAGCTGCACCGACCGGCCCGCCAGCGGCCCGCCGGCCATCGCGTTGAGCTGGGCCGCGAAGGACAGTTCGCGCGGCGCCACCTGCACGCCCGCGGGGCCGGACAGGCGCGCGTCGACCAGCGGCACGCGGAAGGCCTCGACACGCAGGCGGCCGCTGGGCAGCAGGCGCTCGCCCTGCTGCAGCGCCACGTCGTAGACACCGAGCGCGGCGTTGCTCGGGATCGTCCACGTGCTCTCCGTCGCACGCGCACCGCGCGGCCAGGCCAGCGGCAGTTTCACCTCGGCGCCGCTGCCCTGGTGCGTCAGCAGCACCTGCGTGGGCAGCGCCGCGGCGTCGGGCAGCGCCAGCCCGCGCTCGGTCTCGACACGCAGGAAGTGCTTCATGGCCACCGTCTCGCCGGCACGCAGCAGCGTGCGGTCGAACACCGTGTGCGCGCGATGGTCGGGCGTGCCTTCCAGCGACTGCGGCAGGTTGAAGCGCCAGGGCTCGATGCCGCGCGTCCAGTCGCTGAAGACGAAGGCCAGGTCGTCGCCGTCCTTGCCGCCCTCGGCCTGCGCACGCGCGGTGACGAACCAGCCTTCGCGGCCGAGGCACTTCTGCCGTGCGTCCCACTCGCCGTGGTCGAAACCGCGCTCGATGCGCGCCATGCCGGCGGCGTCGGTGCGGCCGGTCCACGCCGGCCGGCCGTGGCAGTCGTTCACGGCCACGCGCGCGCCGGCCACCGGGTGGCCGCGGTCGAGCGTCGTCACCCAGACCAGGCTCGACGAACGCCCGCGCTTGAAATGCACCGCCAGGTTGGTGACCAGCGCGCCGGTGCGCGCGTACATCGGCGCACGTTCGGCCAGCAGGCGTTCACCCAGCAGGCGTGACTCGACTTCCAGCACGTGGTAACCCCGCTGCGGCAGCGGGATGCCGATGACTTCGGTGGCGCGCAGCGCCGTGTCCTTCAGCTGCGGCAGTGCCGCCCGCTGCACGCCGGACTCGTTCATCAGCAGCGACTGGCCGCGGGTCTTGAACTGCTCGTCGTGGTCCTGGCGCAGGCGTGCCAGCCAGCGCAGCAGTTCGAGGTCGGGCGTCTCGGCGTTCAAGCGTTTCACACGCACCTGGCCGCCGGTGGACGCGCCCGCCAGATCGGTCTGCACGTGGCGCAAGCTCATCGGCATCAGCGCCGGCAGCGCGGGGTCGCTGCTGCTTTCCAGGATGCCGAAGGGCGCCCCGGCGAACTTGGCCAAGGGCGGCAGGCTGCCGGTGGCCACCGCGAGCGGAAAGCTGCCCGCATTGGCCAGCACGCGGCCGGCGTCGTCCTGCAGCCCGGGCGGCAGCGTGAGGCGGAAGCGGGTGTTCTCGGGCAGCGGCGCGGCGAAGCGCACGGACTGGAACATTTCGCCGCGCTCGTCTTCGCGCAGCTGCGGCGCGAGGGCGGTGCCGCCGCCTTCGGGCACCAGCCGTGCCGCCAGGGCCAGCGCGCGCGCCACGGGGGCGCTGAAGTTCAGCGTCAGCGGGCGCAGCGGCATGCAGGCGGTCTGCAGCGGTGTGGCAGCGGCCGGCGCAGCGGCGGCGGTGGCTGGCCGCGCGCCGGCGCCCGCCTGCGCCGACGGTGTCGGCTGGCCGGCGTCGGCGCGTTGCGGGGGGGCCTGTTCACGTTCACAGCTGAATTCCGCGCTGAAACGCGGTTGCACCTGCCACTGGAAGCGCTGGCTGCGGCGCGACACCGGCGCGGCGGCGCCGGCGGCCTTCACGCCCGGGCCCCAGACCAGGCGCACCCGCGCGTCGGCAGCGAAAGGCCGCGCGCAGGCCAGCAGCACGGTGGGGCGCTCGTCGGCCCAGCGGCTGGCACGCAGCACGGCGGCACGGGCCGCACCCTCGACCACGGTGACGGGCAGGCGGTCGAGCAGGCCGTCCGTCTCGCACCACACGGCCGACGGCAGGCTGGCCACGTCGACGGCGCCGTTCAGGCGCAGCAGGAAGTGCTGGTCTTCGGCGATCCGTGAACCGGGGTAGGGCTGCACCGACACCACGATGGGCGCGCCGGTGCTGAAGGCAAACTCACGCGGCCCCTGCAGTGCCCCGCCCAGCGGCTGGAAGGCCGGGTTCGCCGTCAGCGTGCAGGACCGCCCGGCGGGCAGCGGCTGCGCGAGGTCGAACGCCCAGCTGCGCTCGTTCAACCAGCGCGCCTGGCCGGGCGGCGTGCCGCCGGCGCAGCGCAGCACGAAGGGGGCCGGCGCACGCAGGTCGCCGGCCGGCACGGCGGCGGCGTCGAAACGCACCAGCACCTGGCGCACTTCGGCCACCTCGCCCTGGGGCGAGACGCTGGCCACGCGCGCCGCCATCGCGCCGCCCCCGCCCGCAGCCAGCACTGCAGCGACAACGGCGGCGCGGCCCAGGGTGGCCACGGCGCCCGCACGGCGCATGGCCGCAAAACGACTGTCTGTGTGCATGCGCCCCTCCCGGCCGGTCATTCTGGCCTGCGGGTGGCGGCGTGCCTACCGCAGCGCCCGCACCGTGGTTTGCCGACCGAGGCAGCACCCGCTGCATCGGTTCACGCGGCTGGCGCACGCCCAGGGCCGACGCGGCGCTGCAGAAGGCAGCACGTCGCGGGCGGGCAGCGCCACGACGGCACCGTCGGGGTTCATCTTCGCCAAGGCCTGGTCCCGGAGTTCGTCGACCAGGATCAACGCTGGACTCGAACGGACCGTCGTGCGGCGGGCCGTGAATGGCACCGTGGTCCGGCACCGCTTGCCTGCCCTGGGCCGGGCGCCGCGGCGGCAGCGCCTGCGGCCCCTGCCGCAGGCGTGGTCACCTGGATGCAGGCGATGGCGCGGACGAGGAGTGGCCGGTGCTCATGCGAGACGCGGATAGGTGCCGAAGAGGTCCGGGCGGGCCTTCAGTCGGGACACCACCGACTGCAGCACCCGTGCCGTGCCCGGGTCCGGGCCGTGGCGCCGCGCATGGTCGGCTGCCAAGGCATCGAAGTCCGGTGCCCCGGTCCAGTGGGCCAGGCCCAGCGTGCCGTAGGACGGCCTGCACAAGACGTCGAACCGGCCACCTTCCCGGTCGCTGGCCAGGAAGCCGGCCACGTCGACGGCGGCGTCCAGGAAGGGCAGCCAGGCTTGCTGCACCTGGGCGACATAGCCAGCAACGAAGCGCTCGGCCGACGCTGCACCGTCCACCAGGAAACCACGGCGGCCGGACTCGCCCGGGGCCTGAAAGGCTTCCAGAGGCCGGCCGTTCACGGTCTGCAGCGAGATGCGGATGCCCGGGCCCACAGCCTGCGTCAGCGCTGCCGGCAGCGTGGGCATGATGACGCCCGCAAGGCGGATGCTGGTGTACAGACCCGCGGCTTCGAACTCGACGAGCAGCTTCTGCTCGCCGATGGCGCGCTGGCGGATGAAGCTCAGCCCCAGCTTCTCGGGCTGCAGCTTGAAGCCGCCGCCGGCCAGGGCCGGCAGCACCACGGCCCTGAAGCGCGCCTTGAGTTGTGCCACCGTCACCGGCGCGGGCGCCTCGCTGGCTTCAGCCGACGCCTGCCCCGGGCCAGGCTCGCCCAGCACGGCACCACCGGGCAGAGAGGCCCGTGCAGCCTGGTCGTCGTAGACCGTCAGGCCCAGCGCGCCAGCCTGGGCGATCAGCACCGGCAACAGCTGCGTGACACCTTCGCCGACCAGGCCCAGGCTGTACACCCGGGTGTCGGTCTGGCCGTCGGGCGGTGCCTCCACCCAGGCCGCACCCTCGGCACCGCGCCCGCCGACTTCGGCCGGGAAGCGCTGGATGAGGGCGCGCGCCAGTTGCGCGAACTTGGGGTTTGCCGCAGCAGGCGTGCCGGCCAGCCGCACGTGCAGCCGGTCGGCGTCCTGCAGGCTGGCGGGTGCGGCTTCTTCCCAGAGGTGGACAACGTAGCTCATGCGCGGTGATTCGAGTGCGGCCCGCGCGAAATTCTCTCAGCATGCCGACACCTGCCCCGACGGCCCGGGTGGCGGCCCAGGCGCGTGGGCAGCGCACATCACGCCCGGGGTGGCGCTGCGTTCGAGGGCCATGTGGCGTGCCCACGCGGGTCCTCGCGCCGAGCCCGCAACGTGATGTGCACCTGGGCCAGCGGCGGTGCCCGCCCCTGTGCGGGGCGCGGTTTCTGCAGCCTGCGCTGCTACGGCGGTGCTTCCTCACCCGGCGCCGGGCGCCGGCCCTCGCCACGCATTTCCAGCACCAGCTCGCGCCGCTGCGTGGCGATCTGGCGCAGCCGCGCATCGATCACCGAGGCCTCGATGAAGTCCTGCGGCCCCGGGCCGCGCGCCAACGATTGCGCGGCGCGCAGCCGATCGATGGCGCCGTTCAGGTCGCCCAGCACGGCGCGCGCCTCGGCGCCGGCGCGCATGGCGCGCAGCTTCAGGCCCAGCGCGTCGGCACTGGCCGACAGCAGTTCCCAGGCCGCGGCGTCCTGCGGCTGTTCGGTGACCCAGGTCTGCAGCGCCTCGGTGGCCCGCCGCAGCGGGGCGGCCGCGGCCTCGGGCGCGCGGCGCTGCAGCGCCAGCGCGGCCTGCGCCCGCAGCAGCAGCGGCGGGCGGTTGCCGCGCGCCGGCGGCAGCATGTCCAGCACCTGCAGCGCACCGGCGGCGTCGCCGGCGTCCAGCAGCACCTGCGCCTGCAGCAGGCGCAACGCCCGTTCCGCCGCGGGTTCGCGCGGCGAGGCCTCGGCGGCCAGCTGCAGCGCCAGCGCCACCTGGCGTTCGGCGCGCGCGTGGTCGCGTGTCAGCGTGGCGGCCATCGCGCCGCCGTAGAGCGCCGCCACGCGGTCGGCCGGCACCGGCGACGAGGTCGTGCCGGACAGCCGCTGCAGCGCCGTCACGCTGTCGTCCATCAGCACACGCGCGCGCATCTGCATCAGGCCGTGCAGCAGGGTCGGTTCGCTGGCCCGGTTGTCGCCCAGCAGCGTGCGGTTGCGGGCCTCGCTGATGCGGTCGACGGTCAGCGGGTGGGTGCGCAGGTAGGGGAAGCCGCCGCTGTCGTTCATGCGGTTGGCGATGTCCATCTTGTCGAACATCGCCGACTGGCCCGCCGGCGCGAAGCCGGCGATGCCCAGCAGGCCGTAGCCGATGCGGTCGGCCTCGCGTTCCATGTCGCGCGAGAAGTTCAGCTGCTGCTGGATGGCCGCGCCCTGCCCGCCCATGATGGCGGCGTTGGCCAGGTCGACGTTGTTGGCGCGGCTGGCCGCGATGATGCCCAGCAGCAGCGTGGCGATGGCCACCATCGACGCCTGCTGCTGCGGCGCGATGCTGCGCGCGATGTGGCGCTGCGTGACGTGCGACAGCTCGTGCGCCATCACCGAGGCCAGCTGGTCGCGCGTGGTGGTGATGGCGATCAGCCCCAGGTGCGCGCCGACGAAGCCGCCGGGCAGCGCAAAGGCGTTGACGCTGCGGTCCCTGACGAGGAAGCTTTCCCAGGCGAAGAGCTGGTCGGTGTCGGCGTCGATGTGGCCGACCTGGCGCGCCGCGGCCACCAGCGGGTTCCAGATCGACTGCAGGTAGTCCAGCAGCACGGGGTCGTCGAAGTAGGCGGGGTCGCGCCGGGCCTCGCGCATGATCTGGTCGCCCAGCCGGCGCTCGGCGCCGACGCTCAGGTCCTGCGAGGCCGATTCACCCAGCGACGGCAGCCGCACCTGGGCCTGCAGCGGCAGCGCCGGCACCAGCAGCAGCGCGGCCAGCGTGGCGGCCAGGCCGCGGCGCCAGGGTGCGGCGCGCGGCCCGGCCAGGGCCGGGCGGGCAGGCGCGGGGCGGGCGGGCGGGTGACGGAGCGGCAGGCGATCGGGTCTCAAGGCGGGCGTCTTTCGGGCAGCGAAAGCGGTTGGAGCCGCGGCGCGGCGCCGCGTTCCCGGCATCGCTTCGGGAAACGCGGCGGCGCCGCATGCCTGGTGGCTATGATGACAGCGCCATGTTGCTGAACGTGAACCGACCATGACCACCCACCCCCTGACCCACTTCGACGCCCAGGGCCAGGCGCACATGGTCGATGTCGCGGCCAAGGCCGAGACGCACCGCGTGGCGCGCGCCAGCGGCCGCATCCGCATGTTGCCGGCCACCTTCGCGCTGGTCGCCGGCGGCACGGCGAAGAAGGGCGACGTGATCGGCGTGGCGCGCATCGCGGCCATCCAGGCGGCCAAGCGCACGGCGGACCTGATCCCGCTGTGCCACCCGCTGCCCATCACGCGCGTGGCGGTCGAGTTCGAGCTCGACGCCGAAGGCAGCAGCGTGGTCTGCACGGCGCAGGTGGAGACGCTGGGCCGCACCGGTGTCGAGATGGAAGCGCTGACCGCCGTGCAGGTGGGCCTGCTGACGGTCTACGACATGTGCAAGGCGGCCGACCGCGGCATGGTGATGACGGACATCCGCGTGCTGGAGAAGACGGGGGGCAAGAGCGGGGAGTGGAAGGCCGATCTCGGCGCCAGCGCCTGATCTGTGCCGGGCCTGTTCAGAGCCTGAGCTTGCAGCGCAGGCCCGCCGGCAGGCGTTGCGTGGCGTTCGGCAGGTCGGCCACGATGCCTACGGTGCCGGCGGCGGCGTCGACCACGCGGTCCACCGTGCGCAGGCGTGCGGCAATCGGGGTCTGGAAGGGCGCCTCCGGCACCACGCTCACCGTCTGGCCGATCTTCAGTCGCGGAAACAGGCGCAGCGGCAGCAGCGCCTGCACCGCCAACGGGTCGGTCTGCGCGATCTTCAGGATGGGCTTGCGGCCTTCGCCGCCGTCGACCAGCGCGCCGGGGTAGAGGTACTGGTCGACGACGACGCCGTTGAAGGGGCTGTGGATCTGGCGCCGCTTCAACTGGTCTTCGGCCTGGCGGTGTTCCAGCCGCGCCAGCTCGGCGTTTTCCTCGGCGCTCTTCAGCTCGGCTTCGGCCAGTTTGAGTTCGGCGCGGATGTCTTCGGCCGCCTGCGGCGCGACGAACTCCTCGGCCTGCAGTTCGTTCATGCGCCGCGCCTTTTCGCGCAAGGCAAGCACCTTCTGGCGCGCCAGTTCCAGCCCGCCCTGGGCCTGGGCGCGGAAACGGGCCGTGGCCGCGGCACTCTGCTCGACACTGGACTCGATGCTCACCAGCAACTGCCCGCGGCGCACGGCTTCGCCACGGCGCACGTGCACGGTCTGCAGCAGGCCGGCGGCGGGGCTGCGCACTTCCACCGTCTGCGCGGCTTCGATGAGGCAGTCGAACTCTTCGGCCGCGGCAGGGCCGGTGCACAGCAGCGCGAGGCTCAGGCTGGCGGCGGCGCTGTGCCCGCGGCCATGAATGGAACGGAAGATGCGGGTCATGTGGAGCGTCCTGCGATGCCGATGATGCGATGGAGTTCGCGGTCCTGCCGCAGCGTCTGCAGCCGCGTGCGCAGGGCGCGGCGTTCGGCCACGGCCTGCGCGCGTGCGACGGCCAGGCGCAAGGCGGCGCGGGCCAGCGGCCCGGCGCGCCCACTGGCCAGCTGCAGCAGGCCACGCAGCGGCGCCGGCAGCTGGCGGAAGAGCGTGTCGCTGGTGGCGACGATGGCGCGCACGCTGCCCGGTTCACCCTGGCGGCCGCTGCGGCCGAAGAGCTGGCGGTCGATGCGCGGCGAGTCGTGGAACTCGGTGAGGATGACGTGCAGCCCGCCGGCCGCCTTGCAGCGGGCATCGAGCCGGATGTCGGTGCCGCGGCCGGCCATGTTGGTGGCCACCGTGATGCGGCCGCCCTGGCCGGCGGCGGCGACGACGGCGGCTTCGTCGGCGTCCTGGCGCGCGTTCAGCACCAGCGGCGGCCAACCGCGGGCTTTGAGCGCAGCGGCCATGGCCTCCGAGGCTTCGACGCTGCGTGTGCCGATCAGCACCGCCTGCCCGCGCGCCACTGCGGCCAGTGCATCGTCGGCCACGGCCTGCCAGCGCGCGGCGCTGTCGGCCAGGCAGAGCGGCGGCAGTTCACGGCGCTGCACCGGGCGGTGCGTGGGCAGCTTGCGCACCCTCAATCGATACACGCGCCAGAGTTCGCCGCTGGCCTCGGCCGCGGTGCCCGTCAGGCCGGCCAGCAGGTAGTAGCGGCGGAAGAAGCGCTGGAAGGTCATGCGCGCCAGCGTGTCGCGGCCGGCGGTGAGCGGCACACCTTCCTTGGTTTCGATGAGCTGGTGCAGGCCCTGCTCCCACGAACGGTCGGCCATCACGCGGCCAGTGGACTCGTCGACGATCTGCACCTTGCCCTCGGCCAGGATGTAGTGCTGGTCACGCTGGTAGAGGTGCAGCGCCTGCAGGGCCTGGCGCAGCAGCAGTTCACGCCAGCTGCGGCCGCGCCACACCGGGCGCACACCTTCGGGCAGCGGCGGGCAGGTGTCGAGCGCGCCCGGCTGCAGTTCCACCTCGCGGCTGGGCAGGATGCGGTAGTGCCGGCCGTCCTGAAGACCACGTGCGGCACCGACGGCCCAGGCCAGCAGTGCCGGTTCGTGCACGCCGGGCGCCTCGCGCGACAGGATCATGGGCGTGCGCGCTTCGTCGATGAGCACGCTGTCGGCCTCGTCGACGATGGCGAAGTGCAGCGCGGGGATCAGCGGCGCCGCAGCGCTGAGGGAGGCGTCGCCGCGCAGCAGGCCGCGCAGCGCCGACACCCGCGCCGGCAGCTGGCCGTGGCCGGCGATGTGGTCCTTGAGGTAGTCGAACACCAGCTCCTTGCCGCTGACGTAGCAGACGCTGCGGCCGTAGGCGGCGCGGCGCTGCTCGGGGCTCAGGCCGGCCTTCACCGCGCCACCGGACAGGCCGAAAAACCCGAACAGCGGCGACATCTCTTCGCAGTCACGCTCGGCAAGGTAGTCGTTGGTGCTGACCACGTGGACCGCGGCGCCGCCGGCGGCCATCGCGGTGGCGGCCAGCGCCGCGACCAAGGTCTTGCCTTCGCCGGTGCGCATCTCGGCCAGATGACCGCCCAGCAGCACGGCGGCGGCAGAGAACTGCACCGGGTGCGGCCACAGGCCCAGGCGGCGCCGCGCGGCTTCACCCACGCAGGCCAGCACGCCGGCCAGCGCGGGGCCCTGCAGCGCGGCGCGGCGCGTGGGCGCGGCCTGCCAGGCCCGCAGGTGGGGCTGCAGCGCGGCGGCGACGGCGGCATCGTCCAGCGCGCGCAGCGGCAGCACCACGGCGTCGATCTGCTGCGCCAGCCGGGCGGTGCGCCGCGCCGGCTCGGTGGCCACCGGCCAGGCCGCCGCCAGGTCGCGCAGGCCACGTTCCCACTTCTGGTCGGGCTCGGGCGCCCTTTCGTCGCGCTGCGTGTCGGCGCGGCGGAACTCGCGGCCGGCCAGGCGGCGCAGCAGGCGGGTGTCGATGGCATGCAGCTCTGTCGATGGCACGGGAAGTGCCGCAGCGGACGGTGCAGCGAACGCGAGGTCGGCCACGCCGTTCACAGCTGCAGCCTTGACAGGAAGGCCTGGCGCAGGCGCAGCCACCATTGCCAGGCCAGCGGTGTCGGCTCCAGTTCGAAGCGCACCCAGACGCGGTCGCCGAACACCGCCGAAGGTGAAGCCGAGGACAGCGCCAGTTCGAGGTCGAAGACCCGCCGCAGGCTGCGTGTGCCGCCCTCCTGCGTGGGGTCGACGGCGATGTCGCCGCCGCCCGTGGTGCCCAGCGCCGGCGACACCAGCTCGAAGCCGCCGCCCGGCACCTGGCGCAGCACTTGTGCGGCCTGCGGCTGCATCGGCGCCTGGCGCAGGCGCACGTCCACCGCCCGCAGGCGCTGGCGGATGAGGTCCTGGTCTTCCTGCGTCACCGCCACGCGCACGCGCTGCGACGCGGCGTCGACGACGTAGCCCAGCACCTCGCCGCGCTGCGCATAACGCCCCGGCAGCACGGTGGGCACGGCCGGCACCCAGCGGCCTGCGACGGCGGCGCGCAGCTGCAGCGCCTGCACACGCTGCGCGGCTTCCTGCCAGCGCGCCTGGCGCGCGGCCAGCGCAGAACGCAGCGGGCCGGTGCGCGCCGGCTCGTCGATCTCGGCACGGCGCAGCGTGGCCTCGGCCTGCGCCAGCGCCGCGGTGGCCACGGCCAGCTCGGTATGCAGCGGCAGGTTGTCCAGCAGCAGCAGCGGCGCGCCCGCTGCGACAACCGCGCCCGCGGCCGCGGCGGCACTGGCGACATGGCCGGCTTCGGGCGCCCGCACGATGGCCTCGTCGGGCAGCCACACCACGCCCTGGTGGACGGAATGGAAAGGCAGCGGCAGCAGGCCCAGCAAGGCCGCGCCCAGCAGCAGCAGGACCAGGCTGCGGCGCTTGGCTTCGTCGCGCCGGCGCGCCAGCGACGCGCCTTCGTGCAGGTGCTTCCAGCCCTTCCACAGCGGCTGCACCAGCGCGCCCCAGAGGCCCATCACGGCCATCACGGCGCCCAGCAGCAGGTATTCGGTGGCGACGAACCACACCAGGCCCAGCGTGATGAAGAGCCGGTATGCCGGTGCCAGCGCGCCGTAGACGGCAAGGATGGCGCGTTCACGCGCGCTGGACGCCAGCGGCGGCTGCGCGTCGCGTGCGCCGAAGAGCCAGCGGTCGCTCAGCCAGGTCCAGTACTGCGTGGCGCGCGGCGCCATGTTGGGCAGCTCCAGCAGGTCGGTGGCGATGTAGTAGCCGTCGTAGCGCATCAGCGGGTTGCCGTTGACGAGCAGCGTCGAGACGCCGGCGATCAGCACCACGTTGTAGGCGATGGCGGTCAGCAGCCCGGGCTCGGCCAGCAGCCACACGAAGACCGCCACGGCACCCAATGCCAGCTCGGCCGCGATGCCGGCGCCGGCCACCGTGGCGCGCGCCCACTTCGACGGGAAGGCATAGGACGCGCTGGCGTCGACGTAGGGCACCGGGATGAAGACGATGAACATCAGCCCGATCTCGCGCACGCGCCCGCCCCAGGCCGTGACGGCCATGCCGTGGGCCCATTCGTGCACCGCCTTGACCACCGGGTAGGTGAGCCACAGCAGCAGCAGGTTGCTGGCCGACAGCACACGGTCGCTGAGGTTCTCGGTCAATCCCTGCCAGTGCTGCGCCGCCAGCACCGTGGCCGGCAGCACCAGCGCCAGCCACAACAGCAAGGCGGCACGGCTGAAAAGCACCTGCGCCAGCGCACCCTGGCGCGCAAACCAGTCGCCCGGGTAGAGCAAGGGCACCCGCAGGCTGATGAGGTTGAGCCAGCTCTGCTTGAAGCGTGCGCGGCGCTGGCGCTTGTAGCGTTCCAGCACCTCGGCGGCGTCGGGCGAGACCTGGGTCTGCAGCAGGTCGTTGCCGTGCAGCGCCGACACCAGTTGCACCAGCTCGTGCTGCGAGATGGTGCTGCCGCCGTCCACGGCCTGCGCGCAGGCCAGGTCCCACACCTCGTCGAGCGTGCGGCGGCCGTCGCACAGCGCCAGCACCTCCCACACCTCGGGTGTCATGCGGTGGAAACGCTGGCTGAGGGGGTCGGCCAGCAGCACCCAGGCGCGGCCGCGCAGGCGGCGGTGCAGCGGCTGCACGCCTTCACGCAGCCGCGGGCGCAGGCCACGCAGCGCGTGCCAGTGTTCCGACAGCAGGGCCTGCATCAGCCCCGCTCCACGCCTGCGGGCCGTGCGGCCAGACAGGCGTTCACCACCACCACGTCCACAGCTTCAGGCGCAGCCAGTGGCGCGTGCTTCGCGTCCAGATGTCGAGCAGGTGGCTCTGGCCGACGGTGACCTTGGCCACGCCCTGCATGCCGGGGCTGAGCGCGGGCGCGTCGCCGACCCACTGCGCCTCGACACGGAAGCCGTTGACGCCGTCCTGCAGGCTGGCGGTGGCGGTGATGCGGTTGACCTGCAGCGCATGCAGGTCCTGCGGCTGGCCGGCCAGGCGCAGTTCACCGGTCTGGCCGCTGCGCAGGCGGTTGATGTCGCGTTCGTCGACGTGCAGCACCACACGCCAGCCGTCGGCCGAGGCCAGCTCGAACAGCTCCTTGCCCAGCGCCACCGGGGCGCCGACCTGCTGCGTCCAGTCGCCGCTGACGATCTGGCCGTCCATGGGCGCACGCAGTTCGGCGCGGGCCAGCTTGCCGTCCACCTGCGACAGCTGGCCCTGCGCGGCAGCCACTTCGGCGGTGGCCAGCGCCACGGCGGCGGCCTCGCGGTCGGCCATGGCCTGACGCAGGCGGCCGGCGGCCTGGTCGAGCTCACCACGCAGCCGCGCCTGTTCCAGCACCAGTTCGCGCGTGTCCAGGCGCAGCAGCGACTGGCCCTGCTGCACACGATCGCCGGGGCGCACCAGCGGTTCGGCGACGAAGCCTTCGAAAGGCGCGGTGACGAGCTGGCGGGTGCGGCCTTCGATCACCGCGTTGGCGGTCACGCGGTCGTCCACCGGCCACAGCAGCAGCACCGCCCCCGCGGCCAGCAGCGCCAGTGCACCGGCCTTCCACAGGCGGTGCCCAGGGCCGAAAAGGCGGCGCTGCACCCGGCGCAGCGCGGCCAGCGTCTGGCCCGGCCAGGAACGCTGGGCGTCGCGCCAATGGCGCAGCAGCGGTTCGATCACCACCGCGCTGGTGCGCAGCACCTGGCGCGCGGCCTCGGGCAGCGCGGACGCACGCGCCACCAGCACCGCCACCACCTCGCCCTGGTCGAACAGCGGCAGCGCCCAGGCGCCGGGCAGCGCCAGTTCGTGACCCTGCACGTAGGCACGCTGGCCGGCGTCCAGCGCGGCCTGCAGAGCCGGGGCGCCGGTCTCGACCTGGCTCGCGTCGGCGCTGACCCACCAGCGCAGGCGCTCGCCGCGCACCTCGAAGAGCGTGAGCTGCAGGTCGGTGACGGCCGCATCGCCCGCCGGTTCGGCGCCGGCTTCGCCCTGCGCACGCGCCCAGGCGGCCGTGCGGTTGATCCAGTCCTGCGCCCCGGCCCGCGCTTCTTCGTGCGAGCTGACATGGCCCACCAGGGTCAGCAGCTCGGCGGCGCGCTGGTTGTGCGCCAGGCTGGCGGCGGCCAGCGTGAGCTGCAGCCAGCCCAGGGCCAGCAGCAGCAGCTGCAGGCTGCGGTCGTTGTGCGGCGGTCCGAGCACGGCGCCGACGATGCCGGCGCGGCCGTCGGGCAGCGTCAGGCTGGTGGCCACCATCAGGTCGGTGCTGCCTTCCAGCTTGGCCAGCGCGACGGGCTGCTGGCGCGACACGCGCACACGCAGGCCGGCCCAGGTGTCGGCCCAGGCGCCGGCCGGCGGCCGGTCGGCCACCGCAGCGCGCGCAGGCGCACCGGGGTCTGCGGCGGACGCGGCAGGGGCGCTGAAGTCGGCGCACCAGGCCGGGTCGGGGCTGTACAGCGCCACGGCGCGGCAGGCCAGCCCGGCCGCGGCCAGGCGCTGCTGCCAGGCCAGCAGGGCGGGCGCCAGTTCGGGCGCCTGCACCACCACCGGCGGCTCGAGCACGGCCTCGTGGTCGGGTGGTACCGCGGCGGCACCAGGGAGGGCGCTGCGGGTCATGGCAGCGCTTGGCGGCCGCGCAGCGTGGCGGCCGGCGGGGCGTCGGCCAGCAGGGCTTCCAGCCGCAGCATGTCGGCTTCGACCAGCGCGCCTGAAAGGGCCCGCAGGCGGAACCAGCCGGCCCAGGCCTCGTGCCGGGCGCGGGACATGTCGCGCCGGGCCTCGAAGAGCTTGCCCTGCGCATCCAGCACGTCGGCGTTGACGCGCATGCCGATCTCGTAGCCGCGCTGGTTGGCCCTCAGCGACAAGGCCTGCGAACGTTCGGCCGCCGCCAGCGAGCGCGCCTGCGCGACGGCCGACATCACCGTCACATAAGCCTGGCGCACGCCGATGTTCAGCGTGCGGCGGGCGAGGTCGAGTTCAGCGCGCGCCTTTTCCACCAGCGCCAGGCTCTCTTCGACCCGGGACTGCGTGGCGCCGCCGGCAAACAGCGGCACCGTCAGCGTGACACCGATGGCCGAGCTGTTGCCGCGGCGCGGAAAGAAGGTGGTGGTGGTGCCGCTGTCGCTGCTTCTGGACCAGGTGACATTGCCTTCCAGCGTCGGCGCATGGGCCAGCTGGGCACGGCGGGCTTCGGCCTGGGCCGCGTCCAGCGCCAGTTCGGCCTGGCGCACGTTGGGGTTGCCCGCCAGCGCACGCGCCAGCCAGTCGTGCACACCCTCGCCCTCCAGCGACGGCAGCGCATCGACGCCCAGCGCACGGCCCAGCAGCCCGGGCGCCGGCTGGCCGGTGAGTTCGGCCAGCACCTGCTGTCGCAGGTCGAGATCGGCGTCGGCGGCCTGGTATTGCGCCAGCGCGATGTCGCGCCGCGCTTCGGCCTCGCGCACTTCGGTGACGGCGGCGCGGCCCACCTGGTAGCTGCGCCGCACCGCCGCCAGTTGTTCGGCCTGGGCTTCGTGCAGCACGTCGGCGTGGCTGCGTGCGTCACGCGCCTTCAGCACTTCCAGCAGGGCTTCGACGAAGCGCTGCATGGCGTCGGCGCGCGCCTGCGCCAGCGCGGCTTCGGCCTGTTGCTGCTGGGCCTGGGCGGTTTCCAGCGCCGGCCACAGGCTGCCGCGCAGCAGCGGCAGGTTCACCTGCACCGCCCACTGGTCGGCGCGGAAGACACGCAGGTCGGCTTCCGGCAGCTCGGTGTAGCGCGTGCGGCTGCTGTTGCCGGTGAGGGTGGCCGTGGGCCCGAATGCGGCCTGCGCCTGGTGGACGCGGTGCCCGGCCACCTGGGCCTGGGCGCGCGCGGCGCGCACGCCGGGGTCACCGTCCAGCGCCCGGGCCTGCAGGTCCAGCAGCGGCTGCGCCAGCGCCGGAGCGCTGACGCACAGCAGCAGGCAGGTCAGGCCGCGGAGGGTGGGTTTCATCACCGACGGAAAACGACGCACGGCAGGTGTCCCGCAGCCCCGCCGCGCAGTCAAGACGAGGACCGGGAGGATAGCGCCGGCCCGGTGGGACCTGCGCCGCCGCGCGTGCGCGTTCAGCTGCGGCGTCTGCGACCGAGCGCCGCAGCGCCGGCCAGGGCCAGCCCCACCAGCGGCAAGGTGGTCGGCTCGGGCACGCTGCCCCCGCCGGTGCCGGCGTATTCGATGCTCAGGCGCACGTAATCGAGGGCACCGAAGTCGTCGGCATTGGCGGCCCGGACTTCCACCGCGTTGTCGTCGAGGATGTCGTCCAGGTGGGGCGTGAGGTCGTAGCTGTCGAAGACCAGGAAGTTCAACGGGTCGGGCGTCAGCTGTTCACCGGCGGACAGGTTGCCGAGCAGGATGCCGTTGAAATAGACCTGCGCCAGGCCGAACTCGCCGCCGCCCCAGCCCACGCTGGCCAGCTCAAGGCGTGCGCTGACCGGCGTGAGGCTGCGATTGACGGGCGAGACATGATCGACCGTTACGCCGCCACCGAGCCATTCGTCGGTGCCGTCGCCGCTGCCGGCAAGAAACATCAGGTCGAAGAAATCGGGGCTGCTGCCGACGGTGGCGTTGAGGCCGAGACCGTCGTCCAGTCCGGTGTAGGTGACGCTGGGGCTGGCCGACGCGGCGCAGGCCACGCCGACGGCAAGGGCGGCCAGGGCGGTTTTCACGGAGGGCTTGGGCATGGCGACAGGCTCGTGTGGGCGCTTGGATGCTAACGACAGCACCGGGGCGCGGCATCCCCGGGGCATGGGGGCGACGGCGGGGTGTCAAGGTAACGGCTGCCAGGCGCCGTTCACGCGACGGTACAGGCGGTCGGTGAGCGGGTGGTCGTTGCCCGGCAGCACACGCTGCACGAGTTCACGCAGTTCCCGTACACCTTGGGCCGAGGCGGCATCGCAGAAGGCCAGCACGTCCCGGGCGGGCAGCGCCACGACGGCACCGTTGGGGGTCATCTTCGCCAAGGCCTGGTCCCAGAGTTCGTCGATCAGGATCAGGCTGGCCTCGAACTGGCCGTCGAGCAGCAGGCCGTGGATGGCACCGTGGTCCATCACCTTGAGCTTGCCCTGGGCCAGGCGCTTCAGGTTGACGAGGCCGAACTCCATCAGCCCGCGCGGGTTGGCGTTGATGGCACGCAGATGGCGGTGCTGCACCCAGACGTAGCGGTCGCCCTCGTCGACGAGGTAGACGACCATGAGGCCGTTACCGAGCAGGTCGACGACCGGGTTCTGGTCGGGTTCGAGTTGCTGCGGGGCGCCGGGCACGGCGGCGGCCGCGCCTGCGGCTTCGGCAGCCGGCGTGACGGGCTTGATGCAGGCGATGGCGCGGACGAGGAAGCTGCCGGTGCTCATGAGGGGTCCATGCGGGGGTAGAGGCCGAAGAGATCGGGACGGGCCTTAAGCTTTTCGGCCATGCCGCGCAGCACCGGCACCATGCCACGCCGGGTCGTGGCGGCCATCCGGGCGGCATGCGTGTCCACGATGGCATCGAAGTCGGTCGCACCGACCCAGTGGGCCATGCCCAGCATGCCGTAGGACGACCCGAAGTCGACCTCGTACGGACCCGTCTGGCGGTCGCACTGCACCAGGCCCGGTGGCTCGGCGATGGCATCCAGCAAGGGCAGCCAGGTGGCCTGCACGTGGGTGAGATAGGCGCGGGCCAGCGCCTGCAATTGTGTGTCGCTGGCCGCCAGGAATTCCGGGTAACGCGGCGCCTCAGGCTGCGCAGGTGCCCGCGCAAAGGCTTGCAGCGACGGGTATCGGCGGGCAAACAGCGATATGGGGCGAGCACCAGGGCCTATGGCCTGCGCGATGCCTTGCGGCAATGCCGGGTAGACCATGGTGGCCGGTTTGACTTCCAGGGCCTGCCCGAGCCTTTTCAGCTCGACGATGAGCTTCTGCTCGCCTGAAGGACGCGGGCGCACGAAGTCCAGGCCCAGGTTGTGCGGTACTGGCTGGAAGCCTGCCACAGCCAGCGCCGGCAGCACTTCGCGCTTGAA
>Ga0154020_10002048_pt1 | contig 24550 bp, 16 predicted proteins | sample Klosneuvirus_201_FD_109709 | JGI IMG/M metagenome (GOLD analysis project Ga0154020, IMG submission 109709) | Active sludge microbial communities from wastewater, Klosterneuburg, Austria - Klosneuvirus_20160825_MG | ecosystem: Engineered > WWTP > Aerobic digester > Activated sludge | place...
AGCCCGCTGGTCAAGAAGATTGCCCGGGATGAGGGCATTGGCGTGGATGAACTGCGCGCCATCTCCGGCACCGGACACAATGGCCGGGTGAGCAAGAAGGACATCCTGGGTTACGTGGACACGCGCGGCACACGTCCCGCCGGCAGCAATGGTGCCGCCACGGATGTTGCGGGCCAACAGCTTCCCGCGGCGTCCTACCAGGCTCCCGTGGGCGCGCGTTCTGGCCCCGCGCCGTTGCCAGTGCCCACCGGTCCCGGCCGCCCCACGCGTGAAGACGTGGTGCCCATGCCCAACATCCGCAAGTTGATTGCGGACAACATGGTGCGCAGCAAGCACACGTCCGCGCATGTCCAGACCATCTGGGAGGTGGACTACTCCAACATCATGCGCATGCGGGAGAAGCACAAGGAGCGCTTCAAGAAAGAAGAGGGCGTGGGGCTGACCTACACCGTCTTCATTGCCGCCGCCGTGGCCAAGACGCTGCGCAAACACCCGTACGTGAATTCAGAAATCCGCGGGGATCAGATTGCGTTCAAGAAGGACGTACACCTGGGCATTGCGGTGGACCTTGGGGATGACGGTTTGATTGTGCCGGTGATTCCCAATGCGCAGGACCTCAACCTGCGCGGCCTGGCGCGGTCCATTGATGACCTGGCCACCCGCGCCCGCAAGAAGAAGCTCAAGGGTGATGACATCAAGGGTGGCACGTTCACCATCACCAACCCCGGCGTGTTTGGCAGCCTGTTTGGTACGCCGGTCATCAACCAGCCGGAGGTGGCCATCCTTGGCGTGGGTGCCGTGGTGAAACGCGCGGTGGTGATTGAGACGCCGCAGGGTGACCTCATTGGCATCAAGCCCATGGGCATCATGGCGTTGTCCTTTGACCACCGCATTGTGGATGGCGCCACGGCGGACCGGTTCATGAAGGACCTCAAGACTGAACTGGAGACCTGGTCCCAGGAGCCCTGAAAAACTGGACGGGAGCGCAGGCCTCCGGGCCTGCCCCGCCAAGCCCGTTGAAACGTTCCTCCGCCCCGGTCTGGTCCCCGCTTGGGTCCGGTCCGGGGCGTGGTGCATCATGGGCATCCCATCTTGAACTGGAGGGTGTCCCAATGCGGTCCTGTGCGCGGCTGGGCGTGGTGGTGGCAGGGGTTGGTCTGGTGGCGGGTCTGCTGGCGTCACGGCCGGCGCACGCGTGTGGTGGCCTGGTGCAAGCGGCAGGCGGAACAGTGGGGCTCAACGCACAGCGGGCATTTTTCAGCGTGCGCGCCAATGGCACCACCGAGCTGGTGCTGCAGGTTGCCGTCCCGTCCACGCCCAATGACTACGGCATCCTGTTGCCCGCGCCGGTGCAGCCCACCCTGGCCACCACGCCCGTGGACAGCAACGAGTTGGACGTGTTGGAGCAGAACACCCGCCCGGAGATCCTGGAAACGTCCAGTGGTGACGGCGGCGGGTGTGGCTGCGGTGCGGTGGACGGCAGCCGCAACCTTGGCGTGGGCACCCAGGTCACGGTGGGCCAGGTGGCGCAAATTGGCCCGGTGACGGCGGTGACATTGACCGCGGACACCGGCGCCGCGGTGACCACGTGGCTCAATGACAACGGGTTTGTGGTGCCACCCGCGTTCCAGGCCACGGTGGATTCCTACGCCGGGACCGGACGCTGGTTTGTGGCCTTCAAGCGCAACAGCACTGCGGCCAGCGGCAGCGCCACCTCCGTTGGGGTGCGCATGACCATGGCGGGGGACCGCCGGGATTTTGCGGTGCGCATGGCGGCCATGGGCGCGGAGTCTGAAGTGGCCATCACCGTGTTTGTGGTGGCGACGGAAAATGTGGGTCCGGCCAGCAACTACACCGCGTTGACCCTGGAGGACCTGGACAAGGCCACGTTGCGCGGCGGGGACTACCGCGGTGCGCTCAAGGCGGCGGTGGCCGCGGCCGGAGGGCGGGCGTTTGTGGTGGAAGGACAGTTTGCCGCCAACGCGGTGGTGACCATGCCCACGTTGTCCACGTTGGTGGACGGCGGCTCCCGCCTGACGCGGTTGTCCACGCTGATGGACGTGGCGCGCATGGATGCGGATGTTGTGTTCAACGCTGCCGCGCCGGCCACCGCCACCAACACCATCACGGTGATGGCGCCGGTGCTTCCCGGTGCGGTGCGCGTGGCGGGGAGCTCACCAGGCCAGGTGGGCATGTTCCTGTTGGGCCTGGGCGCGCTGCTGGTGTGGCAGGAGCGCCGCCGCCGCGGATGACAAATCAGCGCTCCAGGTCATCAAACGCCCCGCGAATGATGGCGTCCACGCGTTGTTCCTCCACCTTCTTGCTCAGCGTCTTCCAGGCCACCCAAAGGCCCGCCATGGTGACGGGAAACGCACCCATGACCAGCCATGTTCCCCGGGCGCGGTGTTGCTGCGGAGATGTGAACCGTCCCTCCAAAGGTCCATCCCGCACATAGAGGCGCATGGTGCCCGGCGGGACATGCCGGTCTGGAAGCAGGCGGTCCACCGCGCGTCTTGAATCACTGTCCAGGTCCCGCGGCAGCCAATAGCCCACGTGCCGTTCCAGTCCTGCAGCGTTTTTGGGTTCAAACATCCAGCCGCCCTCCAGCACCACGCGTTGCACCGGTGGCCCCACCACCAGCGGCGCCTGGAGTTGGGTCCCGTCCGCCGGCAAGCGGATGCGCAGCGTCACCGTCTGCGTTTCATCCTTGCGTCCCGGCCGGTAGGGCAGCGCGTTCCAATCCAGTGCTGCGCCCTGGAGCTGGCCACTGGCGCCCACCAAGGGTTGCACCCCGGCGGCTTCTTCCATCACCGCGCCATTGGCGAGCGGGTTCTGGAACATGATGGCGTCCGGAGACCGCTGGTAGGGCGGCGTGACCACAATGGTCTCCCACAACACGTGGTCCCCCACCACCGTGGCGTGGTGGTCCGCCGCCACCACCGGCGGCATGGCCAACACAGCTCCCAACAGCGGTCCCACAACAATTCCCAACATGGCTGCCTCCGTCGGTGAAGTTGGTTTCAGTTGGACATGAGGCGGTCAATGCCACCATCAAACGCGGTGAGCTCCGGGAGGATGGGCGCGGCCAGGGCAACCAGTTGCAGCAGCGCGGCCAGGTTCACGCCCACAAACACCAGCACCGGGAACAACAACGCAACGCGGCCGGCATCTTTGGGCGCGCGGGCAAACGTGCGGCGCACAAACACAAAAATGGCCAGGGCCACGCCCGCCGCCACGCTGCCCATGCCCAACATGGGACCGGCCCACGTGCTGGAGTGGTAGTAGAGCGCCACCACCGGAGACAGGGCGCCCATCACCATGGTGCCGGAGAACACGGCGGTGGCAAACGCCATGAGCAGTTCAGAACCGCTGCTCTTCACGCCGCTCAGCTTCCAGGTGAGCATGCCGGCGGGGATGGCCGCCACCGCGCTGAGCAACACCACCAGCGGCACTTTGAGCGTGTTGGACAGTGCCAGCGTGACGCTGCTGGAGCCCGCCGCCATGCCCCAGACCGCGGCAAGCAACAGCGCGCCAAACATGGCGCTGATGGCCAGCTGCAAGCGGCGCGCGCGAGAATCGTCCGATTCTGGGAGTGCTTGCCCACAGGCAATGTTGAGCAGGGTGGTCACGGCGTGCATGGCGGTGCTCCTTTGGATGCGGGTCCTCCCGTCCGGGAAGGACCACGTTGGATGGGAGCATCATGGGTTGCGCGTGTGGATGGCAGCCGCGCGCCGCGTTGAAACGTGTGTGAACCGGCGGTGTTGGTCAGGGGGCCGCGGGCAGGGTGAACTCAAACACCGCGCCATGTGCCGGTGGTGACGTCACCTGGATGCGCCCGCCGTGCGCCTCCACCACCGCGCGCGTGAGCGCCAGGCCCAGGCCCGTGCCACGCCGTTCTCCACGCGTGGTGTAGAACCGCTCAAACACGCGCGGAAGGTCCTCTGGGGAGATGCCGGGACCGCTGTCACTCACAGTCACCACCGCGTCATTGCCCACAATGTCCATGTGCACGCGCACCCAGCCGCCGGGCCCGGCAAAAGACGCTGCGTTGTCCATGAGGTTGCGCAGCGCGCTCTCCAGACGCGCGGGCACGCCTTCCACGCACACGCTCCACCGGCCATCCACGCTCACCGTGACGTCCTTGAATGGCTCCACCGCCTTGAGGGTACCGGCAATGCCGCGCGCCATTTGTGCCAGGTCCACCTCGGTGCGCGCCTCGTTCTTCATGCCGCCTTCGGCGCGGGCCAGCTCCAACAACTGCGTCACCAACGCATCCAGCCGCTGGCTGCTGTCATTGAGCACGCGCGCCAGCCGGGCCAGGCGCACCGGATCCGGCGGCCCATTGGCCAGGCTCTCCGCCGCCGCGCGAATGGCCGCCACCGGGTTCTTGAACTCATGCGTGAGGTCCGCCACCCAGGCCTCATTGGCCTTGCGCCGTTCATCCAGGGCGCTGAGCAGGCTGTTGAACGCGTGCGCCAGGTCTCCAAATTCATCATCACGGCCCAGTTGCAGCGCCTTGGCGCGCGCCTGTGGCACCAGCTGCATGGCCTGCCGCCGCAGGTGGTCCAGAGGACGGATCATGCGCCAGCCCAGCCACCACGCCAGCAACACCCCCACCGGCAACACCGCCAGCAGCAGTTTGAGAAGCTGGTAGCGCACGTCATGCAGCGCGCGCACCGCGCGGCGGCTGCTTTCGGTGACGTGGACCACGCCGCCATTGGGAAGCGCCCGCGCATGCGCGCACACCACCAGCTGACCCAGGGGCGTCAGCGCACAATGGGTGGTGGAGCCTTGGGTGCGCGCCAGCACAACCTCGGCGCGGGCGTGCAACGGGCCCTGCGCATCATCCGCCGCTTGCAGCGTGGGGGCACCATCCGGGCCAAAGAACACGTCGGTCAGGGCCAAAGGAGCGGCTTCATGGTTTGCCTCGGCGGCAATGTTGCCCTGCGCATCCAACACCCGGATCCACACGCCGTGGCGTCGGGCCACGCCGTTGGCATCCTGCAGCGCCACCATCTCCTCGGCTGCTTCGGCAAGGTTGGACCGCATGGTGTCCTGCACGTTGCTGTCAAGCCAATGCGACACCACCACCACGCCCATGGGCAACACCGCCACCAGCAGCACCACCACCATCACGCGCAGGCGGAAGCTGCGCCAGCGCGGGATGGGGACTGGACCAATGTGGCGCGGCCAGATGCTGTGGGGTTCAGGAGGAGGCGCCACGGTCCTTCCACGTGTATCCGGCGCCAACCACCGTCTCAATGCTGTCAAAGGACGGGTCCACCGCCTCAAACTTGCGGCGCAGCCGGCGGATGTATGTGTCAATGATGCGTTCGGCCACCACGCTGTCATCCCCGCGCATCAGGTCCATGAGCCGGTCCCGGGACATCACCACGCCGGGGCGCCGGGTGAGCGCCTCCAGCAGCCGGAACTCACTGACGGTGACCTCAATCTTGGCACCTTTCAGGCGTACCTCCAGGCGCTCCGGGAGCAGGGCCAGGTCACCCAGCACCTTGGGCTTCTCCACGTCCTGTTGTGCGCGGCTCTCTTCGCGGCGCAGCAGTGCACTCACGCGCGCCAGCAAGACGCGCGTGGAAAACGGCTTGGCCACATAATCGTCCGCGCCAAGCTCCAGACCCAATGCCTCATCAATTTCATTGTCCCGGCTGGTGAGCAGGATGATGGGCGTGCGCACGCCTTTCTCGCGCAGCTTGCGGCACATGGCAAAACCATCCAGGCGCGGCATGTTGACGTCACTGATGATGACCGCCGGTTTGTGCTTGATGGCGCCGTCCAGGCCGTCCTGGCCGTCCTTGGCGGTCAACACCGTGTGGCCGCCGTCCTCCAGTGCCAGGGACAACACGTCCAACAGGCTTGGGTCATCATCCACCAGAAGTATGGCCGCCATGTGATTCCTCCCTGGTCTGGCGTGGCCACGTTAGCGCGGTGGGCTTGGACGCCGTCTGACGTGCCGGTGAAACGCGTGTGAACTAACGGGACAGGCGGACGGTGACCAGCGGAATGACCGGTGCGCCCACCGCCTGCGGTGCGCTCAACAGGATGCGGTATTGCACCAACGGCCCCAGCGCGCCGGGGGGGATGACCTGCTCCTGCGGGAGCTGGACCAGGGTGTTGTTGGCGTCAGAAAAGAAGCTGGTCTCCTGGCCACCGGGCCCCAAAAATGGGCGGGACAGGCAGCCTGGGATGTCACCGTCACACGCGCGAACCTGAAGCATGGCACTGCGTTGCCCCCGCAGGGCCAGCGCGCGTATCTCCGCCGGGCCCAGGCCCCGTTTGAAGATCGCCACCTCGTCCACATCCAGGTCCGTGGCGTAGTTGAAGCGTGGCGCGGTCCCAATGGGAAAGTTCCCCAGGAAGATCTTCTTGGTGAAGTTGCTCAGGCTCCCCAGGGTGAACGGTCCGGTGTCCACCTGCACGCCGTCCAGGTAGAGCGCCATGATCAGGGGCGTACTGCCGGAGACAGACGCCGCAAGGTGATGCCACGTGCCATCCATGATGTTGGGGCCGTTGACCTGCTCCCCTTCCACCTGGAAATGCGCCACGCCGCTGGGGCATACCGCGCCAATCCAGATGTGCGGGTCCTCGCCACCCATGGCCACCGCGTTGTCCTGGGAAAGGTCACAGCTCACCATGCGTACCCACAGGCTCCAGGTGAACCCGTTGGTTCCGTACGCAAAGTCCGGGTGTGTGTCGGCGTCACCCAGCACCAGGTAGTCTGACCGCTGCAGGTGCAGCCCCGTCCCAAACACGCCAGGGACGTACGCCGAGTCCCCCGGTGTATCCAGGTCCACCACGTTCACCGGATGGCCGCCCAACGCCACCGGCAAGCCCGCCTGGTCCGTCACCCCGCTGCCCACCGTGCCATCCAGACGCAGCAGCAGCACTGCCTGCTCCATGCTGGAGCCCGCGGCGTACAGCGTGGTCTCAGACGCGTTGGTCACCGCCGGCAGCGGCTTGCCGTACGGTGCCCCTGGGTTCCAGCGGATGGTGCCACTTTGGACGTTGGACGGCGCGGGCAGCCACGCCGAGCGGTACTCTCCCTGTTGTTCGTTGGGGGCAAGCGTGACCCCGCCCGCAAACGTGGTCCGGATGGAAAAATCTCCCAGGGAAAATTCCAGCTGCGTGTCATGCGTGTATGCCAACACGTCCGGACCCGCGTCCGGCGCGGTGGAAGATGACGCAGGTGATGAAGATGACGGCGGTGTTGATGATGACGATGAGACAACACCGCTGCTGACCGTGGCGGTGCTGCTGGAGACCGTGGAGGAAGACGGGGTGGGACCGCTGCTTGCGGTGGTGGTGGACGTGCCCGTGCCGGAAGAACCCGGCGTCCCTGACGTCACCGCGCCGCTGGTGCTGGTGCTCCCCGTGCTGGCAACGCTGCTGGAGGAAGAAGGGTCCGCCAGGGATGAAGATGGACGCGCCGCGGATGAGGAGACAGCGCCGCCGCTGCTGGAACCACCAGACCCCTCCACGCAGCGGCCCTCGGTGCACACAAAGCCCAGTCCACAATCACCATCCAGGTTGCACGGCCGGAAACACTGGTTGTCCTGGCGCACTTCTCCAGCGTCACACTGGGTGCACGCAGGGAGGGCATAACCCACCAGCATCAATCCCAAGGCCACACCAACCCACATCCCCAGTGGCTTGCGCATCTTCAAAGCCTAGCACGCCGTGGCCGCGGGTCTTCAGGGCTCGTAGCCCAGGTTCTGCCCCAGCCACTTCTCCACGCTGGCCACCGTCTGGCCCTTGCGGCGTGCGTAGTCCTCCACCTGGTCACGTCCCACCCGGCCCAGGTTGAAGTACCGGCATTCCGGGTGGGCCAGGTAGATGCCGCTCACGCTGGCCGCGGGGTGCATTGCGTAGCTCTCCGTCAACGTGATGCCCAGCTTGGCCGCTCCCAGCACGTCAAACAGCTTTCCTTTTTCCGTGTGGTCCGGGCAGGCGGGGTATCCAAACGCCGGCCGGATGCCCCGGTATTTCTCCTCCGCCAGTTCTTCGCTGGTCAGGGATTCCTGCGCGGCATACCCCCATTCCTTGCGGGCGCGCGCATGCAACATCTCGGCAAAGGCCTCGGCCAGACGGTCCGCCAGGGCCTTGAGGAGGATGGCGTTGTAGTCGTCATGGTCTTTTTGCATTGCCGCCGCCAGCTCATCCACGCCCAGTCCCGCGGTGACCGCAAATGCACCCACGTAGTCCTTCAGGCCGCTGTCTTGGGGTGCCACAAAATCCGCCAGGCAACGGAAGGGTCCCTCCTCGGTCTTCTCCTGCTGCTGCCGGAGCATGTTGAAGCGCGTGAGTTCTTTCTGGCGGGTGTCGTCGGTGAACACGACAATGTCATCACCCTGGGACTGGGCCGGCCAGAACCCGTAGACGCCGCGGGCCTGGATGGAGCCGTCCTTCTTGAGACGGTCCAGCATCTTGAGGGCGTTGTTGTAGAGGTCCCGCGCGGCGTGGCCGTAGTCCGGGTGTTCCAGGATGGCCGGGAACTTCCCGCGCAGCTCCCACGCGGTGAAGAAGAACTGCCAGTCAATGTAGGGGATGAGCTGCGCCAGCGGGACGTCCATGGTGCGCGCGCCCACAAACGCCGGGGTGGACACATCCGCCGGGCGCCACGTGATGCGTGTCCCGCCGGCCCGGGCCTTGGCCAGCGGGACCAGCGGCTTCTGTGACTTTTTGCGGTGGAGCTCGCGCTGGCTCTCCTGTTCGGCGCGGTTGTCCTTGTCAAAGGCGTCCTTGCGCGTGGGGTCCAGCAGTGCCGCCACCACACCCACCGCACGGCTGGCGTCCAACACATGCACCACGCTGTTGACGTAGTCCGGGGCAATCTTCACCGCGGTGTGTTGGCGGCTGGTGGTGGCGCCACCAATGAGCAGCGGGAGTTTCATACCGCGGCGGGTCATCTCCCGGGCCACGTGCGCCATTTCATCCAGGGACGGGGTGATGAGGCCGGACAGGCCAATGATGTCCGCGTTGTGTTTGATGGCCTCGTCCAGGATCTTGTCACAGGACACCATGACGCCCAGGTCCACCACCTCATAGCTGTTGCAGCCCAGCACCACGCCCACAATGTTCTTGCCAATGTCATGGACGTCACCCTTGACGGTGGCCATGAGGACCTTGCCCGCGCTTTGCGAGCCACCGCCGGCCTTCTCCTGCTCCATGAACGGCATCAGGTAGGCCACGGCCTTTTTCATCACGCGCGCGCTCTTGACCACCTGCGGCAGGAACATCTTGCCGGCGCCAAAGAGGTCACCCACCACCTTCATGCCGTCCATGAGCGGGCCTTCAATGACCTTGATGGGACGGCCGTGTTTCACCCGCGCTTCTTCCACGTCCACGTCAATGTGGTCCACCACCCCGTGCACCAGTGCGTGTTGCAGGCGCAGCTCCACCGGGGCGTTGCGCCAGGCGGTGTCATGTTCCTTCTTCTTGCCCTTGCCCTTGACGGTCTCCGCCAGCTCAATGAGGCGCTCGGTGGCGTCAGGGCGGCGGTTGAAGAGCACATCTTCCACCCGGGTGCGCAGCTCCACATCCAGGTCTTCATACACACCCAGCTGGCCCGCGTTCACAATGCCCATGTCCATGCCGGCCTTGATGGCGTGGTACAAAAACGCGGTGTGCATGGCCTCCCGCACCAGGTTGTTGCCGCGGAATGAGAAGCTCAGGTTGGACACCCCGCCGCTGATTTTGACGCCGGGACACGTGGCCTTGATGATGCGGGTGGCCTCAATGAAGTTGCGGGCAAACTCGGCGTGTTCCTCCATGCCGGTGGCCACCGCCAGGATGTTGGGATCAAAGATGATGTCCTGGGCGGGGATTCCGGCCTGTTGCGTGAGCAGTTTGTACGCGCGCTGGCAGATGGCCACCTTGCGTTCCACCGTCTCAGCCTGGCCGGCTTCATCAAACGCCATGACAATGACGGCCGCGCCAAACGTGCGAACCACGCGGGCCTTCTCCAGGAAGTCCGCTTCACCTTCCTTGAGCGAGATGGAGTTCACCACGGGCTTGCCTTGCACACACTTGAGTCCGGCCTGCAGGACGCTCCACTTGGAGCTGTCCACCATGGTTGGGATGCGGGCCACTTCCGGTTCGGTGCCAATGAGGTTGAGGAAGGTGGTCATGGCCGCCTCGCCGTCAATCATGCCCTCATCCATGTTGACGTCCAGGATGTTGGCGCCGCTGCGCACCTGCTCCAGCGCCACGCTGGTGGCGGCCTGGTAGTCGTTCTTCTTGATGAGCTCAGCGAATTTTGCACTGCCGGTGATGTTGGTGCGTTCACCCACCATGGAGAAGTTGGCGTCCGGGCGCAGCGTGAAGGCCTCCAGCCCGGCGTATTGGGTCAACGGGTTGGCAATTTCCTTGAGCTTGCGGGGTGGCAGTCCCTCCACCGCGCGGGCCACTGCGGCAATGTGGTCTGGCGTGGTTCCGCAGCAGCCACCCAGGATGTTGACCATGCCCGCGTGGGCAAAATCCTTGAGCAAGGCACCGGTGGTGTCTGGTTTCTCGTCATAACCGCCGTCCACCAGCGGGTTGGGGAGACCTGCGTTGGGGTAACAGCTGACAAAGACATCCGGGGCCAGGTTGGAGAGCTCCTCCATGAACGGGCGCATTTCCCGGGCGCCCAGGGCGCAGTTGATGCCCACGCTCAACGGGCGCGCGTGTTGGACGGTGACCCAGAAGGCTTCCAACGTCTGCCCGGACAGCGTGCGGCCGGACTTGTCGGTCATGGTGACGCTGAGCATGACGGGGAGACGGCGGCCTTTTTCCGAGAAGACCGTCTCCAGGGCCACAATGCAGGCCTTGAGGTTGAGGGTGTCAAAGACCGTCTCGGGCAACAGCAGGTCCACGCCACCGTCCATGAGCGCGCGTATCTGCTCCACATACGCGCCGCACACCTGGTCAAACGTCACCGACCGCTTGGAGGGATCATTGACGTCCGGTGAGATGGACAACGTGCGCGGGGTGGGGCCCACCGCTCCGGCCACAAAACGCGGCCGGTTGGGGGTGCGCGCGTTGAACGTGTCCACCGCGGCGCGGGCCACCTTGGCGGCGGCCAGGTTGAGCGCGGTGACCTCGGAGACCAGGTCATAGTCTCCCTGGCTCAGGGCATTGGCGTTGAACGTGTTGGTCTCAATGATGTCCGCGCCGGCCTCCAGGTACTGCTCGTGGATGGTCTGGATGATGTCCGGGCGGGTCAGCACCAGCAGTTCGTTGTTGCCCTTGAGGTCCTTGTGGTGGTTCTTGAAGTGGCTGCCCCGGTAGTCCGCCTCGGTGGGCTTGTGCCGCTGGATCATGGTGCCCATGGCGCCATCCAGGATGAGGATGCGCTGTTCCAGAAGTTTGCTGATGGTGGCGTGGACGGGGTTGTGCGCGGCGGTGGTCATGATGTGGTCCTTGCTTGTGCAAACGCGGTGACAACAGAAAAGCGTGGGGTGCGGCGCTCGCGGCTGGTGATGGCGCACGAGGAGACGTCCAGGCCGGCCTTGCGCAACATGGTGGCCAGGCTGGCGGGGGCAAACCCGGGGTGTTTGTGGCCCCACTCTTCCATGGCGCCGTGGTGACGGTGGTTGCCCAGGGTCACCACCACCACCCGCCCCTTGGCGCGCAAGAGGCGCGCGGCCTGCTGGAGCACGGCCTGCGGGTCATCCACGTCGGTAAGGAGGTTGAAGAGGAGCACCAGGTCTGCGCTGTGGGCGGGGAGGTCCAGGGCGTGGACGTCCTGGTTGAGCAGGCGCACCTGCCGCATCTTGTGGAGGCGCCGTTTGGCGGCGCCCAGCATGGCGTCACTGTGGTCCACCAGGGTGTAGCGGCGCGCGTGGGGAGCCAACATCTGCGCCACCGCGCCGTCACCACCGCCCAGGTCCACCACATCCCCCAGGTTGGCCAGGCCACACAGCGCGTTTGCCAGCGCCTCCCAGGTGCGGCCGGGAGAATAGTGTTTCTCCATCTCGCCGGCCCAGTGGTCCAGGGCGGACTTGCCTTGGTGCCGCGCGTGGATGACCGCCACCGCGCGCCCCAGGTCCGCTGAATGTGCCTCATCCGACCCCAGGCTCATGCGCATGAATTCCCAGACGTTGTGGGGGCCGTCCATGTCGTCGTTCTCGGGGACCACGTAGCGCCACAGGGTGGACGTCCCCACGTGACGGTCCCGGATGAGGCCAACCTCCTTGAGCCGGCCCAGGTGGGAGCTCACGCGGGACTGGGATACCTGCAGCACAAAGGTGAGCTCCTGGACGCTCAGTTCGTACGTGCGCAGGACCATGAGCGCCCGCAGCCGCGTGGGCTCGGAAAAAACGCTGAAGGTGTTGGAAAGCTGGGTGAGGTCCATTCATCCGTCCATCGCGATGGACGGATGAAGCACGGCAAAAGGGGGATGTCAAAGGGCCGGCGGCGCGGCGCGTGTGGGTTCAGCTGGAACCTGGGCGTGTCGTCGCAAGAACGGGCGCATGTGTGTGCCGGTGGCGGAAGGACGGTGGCCCTGGCGCGGGCCTTCATCCGTCCATCGCGATGGACGGATGAAGCAATTCCGGGGGCCTCCGCCAGGGGGATGCGCCGCCCAGGCAGGTGCCGGGCCATGCTGGGTGAACATGGTTGGAGCAGGCGGTCAGGCGTGGTTGGGCTTGGTAAGGGGGGGCGGGGTACGCGTGAGGCGTGTCGTCCGCGCGCCCTTTGCACGCGGCGCTGCGCCAGGAGCGTCGGGCAACGGGGCACCGCTGCGGGGGAGGGCGCATCCGGGGCTTCCATCCGTCCATCCGGATGCACGGATGAAGTCTCTCCTCTCTCCCCCGCCACATCCTGCCTGCCGGCCCCTGGCGTCGGAGCCCCCCCCCATACCAAGCCCAACCACGCCTGACCGCCCTGGCCATCCATTCCCGCCAGCATGACCCGGCACCTGCCTGGGAGGCGCAGAAATTCCCACCGTCACGCCGCGCGGACGAACATCAGACCTTGTCCCAGACCAGCACCCATTCCCGGGCGCGGTGCACCACGCGCCCTCCAGGGACGTCTTGGAGCAGCTGTTCCAGGTCCTGTTTGGTCATGCGTTGCTGGCTGGTTCCATCTCCGGGGTCACTGGCCCAGGCAGACACGCGCTGGATCACCGCGTTGGAAGATGCGGTCACGTTCTCCACCGGTTCGGTGAGCACCAGCCGGCGGGAGGCGGCGTCCAGGCAGCGACGGACCAAGGCCGCGTGGTCCGGCATGAAGTGGTAGAGGCTGGCCATCATGACCACGCAGTCGCCTTTGGGAATGGCGCGCCTCAGGTCTGCCACCATGGTGGGGACGCCCTGCTTGCGAAGCCCGTCCAGGAACGCGGCATTGATGTCCACCGCCAGGTACTCCGTCCCGGGTGGGAGGTGGTGGCGCAACAGGCCATCTCCCGCGCAAAGATCCACGACGTCACAGCCAGGCGGGACCTGTTGGGCCACCACGCGGTAGCGCTGTTGGAATCCCTGCGCGCCGTACAACCGGCGCATGGCCAGCTGGTAGAGGGCAGGGTGCCAGTAGACGGGACCCTTCACAGGGCCTCCAGGACTTCCAGGGCCATGGCGTAACGTCCCAGCGGCGGCATCACGTAGACGCCCTGGACGTACGGCTTCACCGCCCGAAGCGTTTCCTGCGCAATGCGCACGCCCTCCTTGCGTCCGGCGTCACCGTCGCCCGCCTTGCGCATGCGGTCACGTATCTCGTCGGGAACGCGCATGCCGGGGACTTCCTTGTGAAGGAATTCGGCGTTGCGTGAGCTGGCCAGCGGAAGGATTCCCACCAGCACCGGCAGGTTGAGGCCCTGGATGTCCTTGAGGAAACGCTGAAGGACCTCGCCGTCATACACGGGTTGGGTCATGACCAGGTGGGCACCGGCGTCCTTCTTGGCGCTCAACCGCGTGATTTCACGGTCGTAGTCCAGGGCCGCGGGCTCGGCGCCGGTGGCCAGGACAAAGTTGGTCTGGCCTTCCATCTTCTTGCCGCCGGGGTCCACGCCGCGGTTCATGCGGGAGATGAGCGAAAGGAGCCCCACGCTGTCCAGGTCAAACACCGCGGTGGCGTCGGGATAGTCGCCCGTCTTGGGCGGGTCTCCGGTGATGACCACCAGGTTGCGCAGGTTGGCAAAATGCGCGGCCAGCAGGTCACTCACCAGGCCAAGCAGGTTGCGGTCCCGGCAGCAAAAGTGGGTCAACGTCTCCATCCCCAGCTTGTCCTGCACGTGCTGCGCAAACATCAGGTTGGCCATCTTGACGGTGGCGCGCGGCCCATCCGGGATGTTGACGGCGTCCACGCCGCCCTTTTTGAGCATGGCAATGGCGTCCAGCGTCTTTTGTGTGCTCAACCCGGACGGCGGGCTGACTTCCACGCTCACCACCAGTTTTTTGCCCAGCTTCCCGGAGAAGATGCTGCGCGTCTCCAGGGACGTTTCTGGTTGCCCCACATCCCCCAGGATCTCCACGGCCTGGCGTGCGCGCACTTCGGCGCGTCCACCGCCCATCATGCGTACGGCACCCGCCACCCGCTTGATGTGGTCCGGCGTGGTGCCGCAGCACCCGCCCACAATGCTGGCGCCCACCTTGAGGAAGCGCCGTGCGTAGACGCCAAAATATTCCGGCGTGGAGAGGTACATGTAGCGGCCCTCCACGGTGCGGGGGTGGCCGGCGTTGGGCTGCACGCTCACCGGGATGCCGGCGGTGACCATGTCCTCCACCACCGGCAGCATCATCTCCGGGCCACCATTGCAGTTGGCGCCCACCACGTCGGCGCCGGCGGCCTTGAGGCGGTGCGCCACCTGGCTGGGTGTGGCGCCTTGCCGGGCAAGACCGTTCTCCTCAAAGCGCAGCTGGGCAACTTTTGGAAGCGGAATGTCCTTGGCCGCTTCCAGTGCAAGTTCCAGTTCGGCCACCAGGGCAAACGTCTCAAAGATGAGGATGTCCGCGCCGGCGTCAAACAGTGCGCGCGCCTGTTGGGCGTAGGACGCCCGGACGTCCGCGCGGGTGGTGTCCGAGATGAGCGCTTCGGCGTCCAGGTTGGACGGACCAATGGCCCCCGCCACGTACGCGCGCGTTCCAGCTACCTTGCGGGCAATGGTCACCGCGGCCTTGTTGATGGCCTCGGCTTTGTCCCCCAGGCCATAACGCGCCAGCGCAATGCGTGACGCCCCGTAGGTGTTGGTCTCCAGGATGTCTGCGCCGGCATCCAGGTAGTCCCGGTGGACCGCCTCCACGGTTTCCGGCGCCGAGAGGCAAAGCTCATCAAAGGACCGGTTGATGTAGACGCCACGTTCATACAGGTAGGTGCCCATGGCGCCGTCACACACCATGGGGCCCTTGGCCAGCGTTTCCAGGAATGGGGGCAAACTCATGAGGCGCATTGCTGTAGCAGAGGCCGCCGCCGGTGCGTACCCCCAAAGCCACTTGCCCCGTGGGTCTGCGGAATGTCACGTCGGACGGATGGTGGTTCCCCGCAAACGTCTGGAGGTGTCCCCGGCCTTGGACGTCACCGTGGCAATGGGGCCGCACGTGCCAACCGGGCTCACGTTGGGGCCGTCCTTGGAGCGTTGGGTGGTGGCCGGGCTGCCGGGGCGCACCCGGTTGTTGCGCCACGGTGGCGGCGTTCCAGTGACGGTGGACGTGGCCGTGGGGGTTGCCGAGGGAACCCTGGGGCAGGCGGTGGGGCGCGAGGCCCTGGTGTTGGTGGAGCCCGGCGGCGCCGCGCACCTGTTGGACGAGTCCGGAAGAATCACCACCCAGTGGCACACCGGAAGCGCGGTGCGGGAACTGCAGGCCGCGGGTGGCGGAAGCTGGTTCACGCTGCATGGTGACGGCGTGGTCCGCCAATGGGACTGGCAGGGCCAGCAGCTGGAGCAGCTGGCGCTGGGGTGGAGCACGCTGCAGGTGGAAGACGCGCGCAGCGTGTGGGGTACCACCCACGACGGGCGCTTGCAGCGCTGGGAGACCGGGAGGGTCAAAGAGGAGCACGCGCTGCGCCTTTCTGGCGTCACCGCGGTGGCCTTGGAGGACGGGCGGGTGGTGGTGGCCACGCAACAGGCCAAGGGCCTGGTGCTGCACGTGGGAGCGTTGGGGCACACCCGGTTCCAGGCGTTTGCGGCATTGGACGTGTCAACGCCGCCGGACGGGAACGCCACCGCACGCCGCAACGTGCTGGCGTGGCGGGTGGGGTCCGGGGTGTGCCACGTCACCGTGGCGGATCTTCTGGCGCTGACGCCGTAGCCCGCTGGACCACCGCGTGATCCCCCTGCAGCGTCATGGGTGCACTGCCCAGCGCGCCCAGCAACGCCACCAGCGCCGCCGGGTCAGGGTGTGGCTTTGCGGGCTGACGGTTGAGCCCGGCCTGGATGGGCACCACGTCCACGCGGCGCAGTTCGCCAGCGGCCAGGTGCAGGCGCAGCAACATGGCGTCCTTCTCCCGCGTGCAGTCACACGCAAACGCCAGGTTGCCCAGCCCGTAGGCCACCAGCGTGTTTCCCTGCCACACCACGGGGCCAACCATGTGGGACCCGTGCGCCGCCACCACCGCTGCACCCGCTTCCGTTGCTGCGGTGGTGGCGCGTTTGAGGACAGGTGGGGGCAGGTAGCTGTCTGGCGTGCTCACGTGGAACAGCGCCACCAGCAGCACATCTTTCTCCCGCGCCGCGGTGAGGTCCCGTCCCAGGTCACGCGGAACGCCGCCGGTGAGGTCATGTTGCGTCACCACCACGCGCGTGTCTCCCACGGTGAGACGCGCCACGTGGCCGCCGCCCGCCAGTGCCATCAACCCGGAGCCGGCAACGTGCTGGAGCGTGCCGTCCCAGCTCCCGCGTCCCGCGTCAAGCTTGTGGTTGTTGTCCACGCCCACGGCGGCCACGTTGAGCTCTTTGAGCATGCCAAGTGCCTTGGGATGGTTGTGCAGGCGCAGCCCTTCGGCGCGCGGCGGGTGTTCGGCAACCGCACCTTCCAGGTTGAGCACGCCCACGCCCTGCAAGAGGCCACGCAGGGGCTCCAACACCGGTTTTGGTGCAAGACCCAGGTGCAGGTCACCCGCCAACCACAGGACCGCCGGCGGTGACGCTGGAACAACCTGCGCGGTTGCCAGCACCGCGCCCAACATCAACACCACACAAACAACGCTGCGCCGCATCGGAACCAGTCTCCCACCCCTGACGCCCGGCGCCAACCACACCACCCCACCCGTCCCCCCGTCGACAAACACGTTGACCCGCGCCCGCCGCCGCCCACACAATCCAACACCATGGGACCCACCGCCGCGCTGTTCTTGACGTTGCTGGTGCTGCCTGCCGGCCCACGCCTCAAGTCCTCCCACCCCACCACAAGCGCGGCCACGCCGGCGCCTGCATCCACCCAGCGCAAGGTGGCCATCATGCCGGTGCTGGCAAAAAACGGCGCATCACAAGGCATTGGGATGGCGCTGGCCCAGCTGCTGGCGGCGTCCTTGGGGGACCGTAAGGATCTGGCGGTGGAGGTCTATGACCCCGTGAGTTACGGCATGCGGGACCCACTCATTCCCGTGCTGGCGCGCTGCCCGGAGCTGGGGTGTGCGGTGGAGCTGGGCGCCAAACTGGGCGTGGATGAAATTGTGGTGGGCACGCTGGACGGGGGAGGGGACCCGTTGCTGGTGATGTGGCGGGTCCACGTGGCGGACAGCACCGTGGCCGGCATTTTTGAAGCGGTCTTGACCGCGGCCGAAGAAGACCGCCTGAGCCGCACCCCGGAAGTCATGGTGGCGGCGTTGCTGCAGCCACCCAACCAACGCAGGCCCGCGCAGACCGTGGCCCGCCGCAGTCAGGACACCACCGTCACCACACCGGTGGCCAACGCCGCAGCGCCGGTGGCGGCGCGGGAATCTCCCGTGAAGGCGGCATTGCGCGTGGGCGGTGGTGCAGGTGTTGGCCTGGCCGCCGCCGGCGTGGTGACTACCCTGGCGTTGTTGTCGGGCTACCTTGTCCTGGCCTTCTATGACCGCAGCAGCGTCCAGAAGACCGGCCGCCACACCCTGCCGCTGCGCCTGGCCGCGGCGGCAGACCTGTCTGCCGCGGGCGCGGGACTGTTGGGGCTGGCGGCGCTGCCCCTGGCCGCGGCGGGCATTGCCGCGGTGGTGGCAACGTTCCTGTTGCCGTCCTGAAACCAAACGCCCGGGCCTCAACCCTCCGGCGGTGGATCAAAGTGGCCCACCGCGGTGACACCCTGCTCGGAGATGTGGAGCAGTTCGGTGGTGAGCGGGTAGCTGCTCTCGCGGAACTCCTTGAGCACCACGCCGCCAATCTCCTCTTTGATGGCGTCCAGGTCCCCCGCGCCAAACAGGAACACAAAATCCCGGCACGGGATGGCGGCCACCACCGGCCAACCCAGGGACGGTTCCAGTTTGGTGCGCAGGTTGGGGGCGAACACCAGGGATGCCTTGAACGGACTGGTGGTCTCCAACACGCCCACCCGCACACCCTTGCGCCGGTGCACCTCCAGCGGCACGGCCTCCAACATCCGCCCCATGTTGTAGCTCGCCGTCAACAGCAACTCCTCGTCTTCCACGCCCCAGATGGCCAGCTGGTTTTCTCCCACAAAGCGCACGCGTTCTTCCTGCGCATCCACCCAGCACACCACGCTGATGAGCCGGTCGGTCACGGGGACGGCAATGACATCCGTCTCTTCCTCCGGCGGTTGGGCCGCACAAAAGCGCACCTGCGCCCGCGCATCCGGCCACGCCGGCAGCGGCTGCTGGCTCTCCAGGATACCGTCCAGGAAGCGGGAGACCGTGTCCGGCGCCGCGTTGCGCCGCAGGCTCCGGAACAGGTTGTCCAGGCGCACCACCAGCTCGCGGTCCTCCAACACCAACGCCACCCGCCCGTCCGGAAGCGGTTGACCCACATGCAGCCCACGCCGGTGGACCTCCTCCATGAACCGTTCGCGCCATGCCGTGGTTTCATCCATGTGTCATCCATCCAGAAGGCTGCTGTTGAGGGACCACCATCTAGCGCCCCGGCTGGCCTCCGGCACGCGTTGACGTGCCCGTGTTCTCCCGGCACACCTTCCCCATGACCACTGCCACCGCCAGCCACACCCCTGCACCCAAGGACGCCACGGATTTTTCTGCGCCCGGCGCACGCAACCCCGCCACGGGTGCCGCCCTGGACCCCATTGTGGACCTGCGCCCGGACCAGGTCCGGGACGTGGTGGCCAAGGCGCGTGCCGCACAACCGGCGTGGGCCGCGCTGCCGCTGTCCACCCGCCAGGACAAGGCCATGCTGTTTGCGCGCCGCATCCTGGAACGGCGCAAGGAGATCACCACCATCATGGCCGCCGAGACGGGCCGTGACCCCACCGAATGCCTGGTGAGCGAGGTGATTGTGGCGCTGAGCTTTGCCAAGGCCGCCGGCCGCGCCGCCCGGGACGCGCTGAAGCCGGAACGCATCAAGCTCTCCCCGCTGGAATACCCCGGCAAGAAGATTGTGGTGGAGGCCGTGGCCCGCGGCGTGGTGGGCATCATTGCGCCCTGGAACTACCCGCTGGGCAACTTCATGAAGAGCATCTTCCCCGCACTGCTGTCCGGCAACGCCGTGGTCCTCAAGCCCAGTGAACACACGCCACGCGCGGGTGTCTGGTTGGCGCGGGTGGCGCAGGAGGTGTTCCCGCCAGACGTGGTGCAGGTGATCACCGGCGGCGGTGGCGTGGGCGCGGCGCTTATTGACGGCGGCATTGACGCGGTGGTGTTCACCGGCAGCGTCAAGACCGGCAAGCTGGTGTGCGTGGAGGCCGCGCAGCGGCTCATCCCCGCCAGCGTGGAACTGGGTGGCAAGGATGCGGCCATTGTCCTGGCGGATTGTGACTTTGAGCGAACCGTGGCGGGCATTGCGCACTGGTCCATCCACAACGCCGGGCAGAACTGTGCCGCCATTGAACGGGTGTACGTGGAAGAAGCCATTGCCAGCCGTTTTGTGGAAGCATTGGGCCGCGTGGTGGGCGGCCTGCGCGTGGCCACCGGCAACGCTGGCCACAGTGACCTGGGGCCCATGCAGAACCTCCTGCAGCTCAAGGTGGTGGAGGACCACGTGGCAGACGCGCTGCAAAAAGGCGCCACGCTGGTGTGCGGCGGCAAACGCACCGGCAACGGCCTGGGCTACCTGCCCACCGTGCTGGACGGCTGCAATGAAACCATGCACGCGGTGACCCAGGAGACGTTTGGACCCATTGTTGCCGTGGTGCGCGTCAAGGACGCTGAAGAGGCCGTGCGCCGTGCCAATGATTCCCGCTACGGGCTCAATGGCAGCGTGTGGACCCGGGACCTCCAGCGCGGGGCCCAACTCGCGCGCCGCCTGGAAGTGGGCGTGGCCCTGGTCAACAACCACGCACTCACCGGCGTCATGCCGGAAACACCCTGGACCGGAACGCGGGACACCGGCACCGGCGTGGCCAACAGCAAACACGCCTACCATACGTTTGTGCGCCGCCGGACGTTGCTGGTGGACGCGTCCAGCAAGCCAGACCCGTTCTGGATGCCCGCCAATGAAGACCTGGACCATTTTGCCGAGGCGGTGGTGGCCATGAGCCTGGGCTCGCTGGGCGCCACCATGAGCCTGTTGGGTCTCGTCAACAAACGCGTCAAGGCCATTCGCGCCATGGTGTCCGGGCACAAAGCGGTGAAGTGACGGCGCAAGCGGTCTAAATCCCCAGCGGCAGCTGCAGGCCCAGCGTGGGCGCAATGGCCCACAGGTGGCTCTTCCCCGCAGACAACGCCGGCCACCACAACCCGGCCACCTGCAGGCGCACCAGGTTGAGCAGGGAGATGCTCACGTTGGCCTGAACCACGCCGCGGGTGCACGGCACCAGCGTTTCCTGCCCGCGGTCACAACCGCGGAAAGAAAACGCATCCCCTGATGAGAACAACACGCCGGCGCGCGCGCCAAACCGCGGTTGGATCCAGGCGTTGGACAGGAACACCGGCTCCACCTCCAACCCCGCCATGGGCGTGAACCCCACGTACGTCTGACGGGAGGAGAACACCGTGTCCAGGCCATCCAGCTGCAGGGCCAGGGACAGCCGCAGCCACCGCAGGCGGCCATCCGGGAACGTGCTGGAGAAGCCCAACTCCGGGGCGGGCCCCCACAGCGCGTGCACCAGATGGCGCGGGGGCCGGTAGCTCAGCGTGTTGAGGCCGGCTTCTGCCGCCAGCCGCAGCGGCACGCTGGAGGCCCCCTGGTGCCCGGCCAGCGCCGCAACCAGCGTGGACAACATCCCCCGGATGCGCCGGCCCGCCAGGTGCGCGGTGTCCCGCGTCAGCCCCATGTCCCGGAACAGGAAACGGTGGTGCGCCAGGCGGCGCAACATGTGGTCCAGCTCGGACTCACCGGGTTGGGCCGCCCACCCGCCCGGCGCGGTGTCCACAAACGGCACGCGCGGGGGTGCTGCGCCCGCCATGGCATCCCGGCAGCGGGGGTGGAGGCCCGGAGGGGGCGGTCCGTCGCGCGCCAGGCGCCGGCATTCGTCAAAAAAACGCTCCAGGGAGTACTGCAGCAGGATCCTGAAGTCCCGCAGGTCCTCCCCCTGGCAGGCCGCCCGTGGTGGACCTTCGCGGTCCAGCACCGCCGCCAGGCAGCGCAACCGCCGCCAGCCACGCGTTGCGCCAGCATCCGCACGCACCTCCGGCGCGTCTTCCGGCCACACCACCGCGGCGCGTTCTTCCGGCGTCAATGCGTCCCACAGCTGGGTCTGGGCAAGCCGCCGCCCGTCCAACATGCCCAACGCAAAATCAAACGCGCGGAACTCTTCTTCAAAAAAACCCAGAAACCCGCTGAGCGGGTCACTGGCCTTGGGCAGGATGCCGCGCGCCACCACCAGGCGCTCCCGCACGTCCTCTTCATGTTGCATCAGGTTGTCCAGGTGGATGGTGCGCGCGGTGGCGGCCAGGTCCAGGCCCACATCCAACGCCGCCGGCAGCAGCTGTTGGACGGCGGGGCGCAACGCTTCCTGGGTGAGCACCGGCGTGTGCCGCAGGCTGGGGTCCACGTAGATGAACAGCGCAGGGTCCGGCAGCTCGCCAGTGCCTTTGCGCGTGGTCAGGTCCAGCGTCCCGTCCTCATGGCGCAACACACCGGTCTTCATGGCGCGCACCGCCATGCCAATGGGCTGGTTGTCAAAGAACCCACCATCCATGAACAGCGCCTGTTGTGCCGCCTGTGGCGTGCAGCTGGCTGGCTGGCCGGGGCCCACCAGGCAATGCGCCAGTTGCTGCGGAGCAAACGCCACCGGGAACGCGGTGGACGCAAAGAGCGCCTGTTTGAGCGCCGCAAACGGGCGCGCGTCCTGCCCATCCAACGGCAGCAACGCGCGCGGGGATCCGGAGGGTCCCGCCACCTGGTTGGACAGCAGCGGGGCCCGCCCCGGTCCCAGCCCGGTGAGGCGTATCAAAAACCGCTCCACCATGCGCGGTGGCGGCGGCAGCGGCTGGCTTTCCAGCTGCAACGCACGCACGCGCGTGGCGTTGAGCCCCAACAACACGTCACACCCGTCCTCCATGCCGGACGCAAAGGCCTCATCCAGCAGGCGCGCGGGTGGCTCAAATGCATCGCGGGTGAACACCGCGTGTGGCTCAACCTTGTCCGCCACAAACAACGCATCCATCCCCAACGGCTGCACCACACGCCACGCCAGGCTCTGGGTGGGATCCCGCTCCGCCGCACGGCACCGCGTCAACGCCGCCACCGTGGCATTGATGCTGCCCGCGCTGGAACCGGTGAACACCCGCGCGTCCCAGACCTGCGGCGCGCGCCGCATGGTGTTGAGCAGGTAGAACACCACCCCGGATTCGTAGGAGATGAGGGACACGCCACCGCTGATTGTGACTGACACCGCCCGCGGTGCCGCCAGCGTCACGCGCGCGGTCAAAACGACAGCAAGCAGGACAAGCCACCGGGCCATGGCCACGCTCATGGCGTTGGTGAGGTGGATGTTGCAAGCCCGCGGCGCACGCAACAAAAGCACAAGGTTCCCTTCACCTACATGGAAGCGCGCTGGCGCGGTGGAGTACAACCGGCGCCGTGACGTACCAGGAACTGCTTCCGCTTTTGCCCGGCATGTCCCTGGCGCTTCCCAAAGACGGGGTGGCCGGTGACCTGGCGCTGTTGCGCACGCTGACTGACCCGTTGCCCGGAGATGCACTTCCCAGCGTGCAGCTGGCCTTTGCCGCCGCCGAGCGTCTGGTCAGCCCGGATGTCCTGCCCCTGTTGGAGCACACCGCTGCCGTGGGCCACGTCACCGCCGCCTATCCCTGGCGGGATGGTCTGCCCCTGGCCGCCACGCTGGCCCGCGCCCGCGAAGCCGGCGTCATGCCCACCCCACAAGTGACCGGGCGCCTCATGAGTGAGGCCCTGGGCGCGCTGGCCGCGCTGCACACCCACCGCGCGCCGGACGGCAACCTCTTCCCACTGGCCCACGGCGCGTTCCGCGCAGACAGCTTGTGGCTGGGCTTTGATGGACGCCTGCAGCTGAGTGACGCCGGATTTTCCATGGCCCAGTCCATGGTGGAACAACCCGCGTGGGCCGCGCGTTCCCCCAAGGCAGACGTGGCGCAGGCCGGCGTGCTCATGCATGTCATGCTCACCGGCGCCATGCCCCAGGGTGGCTCGGGTGCTGCCGGCCATGACCCCCGCAGCGTCAATCCCACCGTGCCTGAACAGCTGGCCTTCCTGGTCATGGCCGCCACGGACCCCAACCCGGACAACCGTCCCAAAGACGCCGCCGAGCTCAAGGAACAGTGGGACGCCGCGGTGGGCCTGTTGGGCGGCATGTCCATGCACAGCAGTGTGAGCCGGTGGTTGTGCACCATCTTCCCGTCCAACCACCCGTTGGTGGAAGCCATCCGGCGCGTGCTGGCGCCGCTGGGTGCCGGCAACGGGCTGCCCATCAACACCGGACCCATCCTCTCCAACCCACGCCTCGCGCCCATCCGTGATGCGTCGTCGCCACGCCTGGCCCCCATCCAGGATGCGCCCCGTGCCGCAACGCCCGCCCCGCAGGTCAGCGGCTCTGGGTTGACGCCGGTCCCGGCCAACCTGCCCGCGCCCCCCGTGGTCAGCGCGCCGCGCCTGGTGCCCGTGCCGGAAAACCTGCCCGCGCCCCCCGTGGTCAGCGCGCCGCGCCTGGTGCCCGTGCTGGACGCCGTGGCCGCGGCACCCGCCGTCAGCGCGCCGCGCCTGGTGCCCGTGCCGGACGCCGTGGCCGCGGCACCCGCCGTCAGCGCGCCGCGCCTGGTGCCCGTGCCGGACGCCTTGGCCGCGGCACCCGCCGTCAGCGCGCCGGTGCTTGCCCCGGTGCTGGACCCCAACGCGCCGGTGCCCACCGTCTCCCAGGCCCGCGCGTTTCCCAGCCCGGTCACCGGCGTCAGCCACCCGCAGCTGGCACCCGTCTCCGACGCCGCCCCCGCACCAGCGCCGGCGGCGTCCCAGGATGACGCCGCGTTGGAGGCCGCGTTCCTGGCAGACGTCCCCGCCACGGCGCCTGGTGTCCCCGCGGCCGCACCCGCGTCCCCCGCC